>ENA-UOJV01000889-UOJV01000889.1-human-gut-metagenome-genome-assembly--contig:-C82-NODE-889-length-38630-cov-20.479611_pt1 | contig 38630 bp, 32 predicted proteins | sample MGYA00242356_ERZ723903 | MGnify/ENA metagenome assembly ERZ723903
GGCAACTGCGGTTACTACAAGGGCGAGGAAGTCATCAAGAAGGCCTAATTTGCGCAAAATTGGTGGCACATTGGTGTTATGTTGAGAAGGGGATGGCGCAATGCCTTCCCCTTCTTTCTTTGTCTGGAGGTGAAATGCAATGGCGATCAAGATCGACCGCATCGATGCGGGCAGTGAAGCCGAGGCGCTGGGCCTGCAGCCCGGCGATGAGCTGCTGAGCGTGGACGAAAATGAGCTGAACGATACGCTGGACTATGATTTTTATACCGACAGCAGCAGCTTTCACCTGAAGGCAAAGGTTGCCGACGGCATCCGGGAGTGGGATGTCCGGCGCGCGGAGCGCGGCCCCTTTGGCTGCGATTTTTCCACCTATCTGGGCGACCAGAAGCATTCCTGCTCCAACCACTGCATGTTCTGCTTCATCGACCAGCTGCCCCCCGGTATGCGCGAGAGCCTTTACTTCAAGGACGATGACGAGCGGCTTTCCTTTTTGTTCGGCAACTATATCACCATGACGAACATGCAGGACCACGAGATCGACCGCATCATCAAGATGCACATCTCGCCCATCAACATTTCGGTGCACACCACGAACCCGCAGCTCCGTGTGCGGATGCTGGCCAACAAGCGCGGCGGCGAGGTGCTCAAGTACCTGCCCCGTCTGGTGGAGGGCGGCATCGCCGTCAACTGTCAGCTGGTGCTCTGCCGGGGCATCAACGATGGCGAAGAGCTTCGCCGCACCCTGGGTGACCTGCTGGAGCTGACCCCTATGGTGCAGAGCATTGCCGCTGTGCCCTGCGGTGTGACGGATTACCGCCAGAATCTGTTCAAGCAGACCCCATATGATGCCGAGACCAGCGCCGCTGTCATCGACATTATGGAGGAGTTTGGCGATGAGTGCAAGCGCCGCCACGGCAAGCGCATCATCTACCCCAGCGATGAGTGGTATCTCAAGGCGGGGCGGCCCATCCCCCCGGCGGAGTTCTATGAGGACTTTGACCAGCTGGAAAACGGCGTGGGTATGATGCGCCTGTTCGAGGATGAATTCCGGGCAGAGCTGGACAGGCCCCACCGTATCTACGGCACCAAGCAGATCGATGTGGTCACCGGTACCATGGCAGGCCCCCTCATCACTGAGCTGATGGATGAGCTCCACCGCCAGTACCCCATGATCGATGTAAAAGTTCACGTTGTCAAGAATAATTTCTTTGGCGGCAACGTGGGCGTGGCAGGGCTTGTCACCGCCACCGATATCATTGCCCAGTGTGAGGGAAAGCTGGAAAGCGGCACCCTGGGCATCCCCGCTGTCATGCTGCGGGAAGAAAAAGATACGTTCCTCGATGATATGACCATTGCCCAGCTGGGCGAACGGCTGGGGGTCAAGGTCGAGGTGCTGCCGGTGGGCGGCGGCGATGAGGCAAAAGCCCTGCTCCGCACCGGCCTGCATATTTCGAGAAGAAGAGCATAACGAAAGGAGGAACCCCCTATGAGCAAACCCATCGTAGCAGTGGTCGGCCGCCCCAATGTGGGCAAGTCCACCCTGTTCAATAAGCTCTGCGGCCAGCGTCTGGCCATCGTGGAGGATACCCCGGGCATCACCCGCGACCGCATTTTTGCAAACTGCGAGTGGAGCGGCCACGAGTTCATGCTGGTGGACACCGGCGGCATCGAACCCAAGGCAACCGAGGGTATTCTGGCCCACATGCGTGAGCAGGCAGAGATCGCCATTGACACCGCTGACTGCATCATCATGGTGGTGGATGTTCGCGACGGCCTGACCGCCGCCGACGAGGAAGTGGCCCACATGCTGCGCCGCAGCCACAAGCCCATCATCCTGGCTGTCAACAAGTGCGATAAGACCGGCGAGGCCCCCATGGAGCTCTACGAGTTCTATAACCTGGGCTTTGACGAGGTGCTGCCCATCTCGTCCGTGCATGGTCACGGCACCGGCGACCTGCTGGACGCTGTCTGCGCCCACCTTGATTTCAGCGAGACCGTGGTGGAGGAGGATCGCATCCCCGTTGCCATCATCGGCCGCCCCAACGTGGGCAAATCCAGCCTGACCAACCGCATTCTGGGCGAGAACCGGATGATCGTTGCCAACGAGGCCGGTACCACCCGTGATGCCATTGACACCCCCGTGGACAACGCCTACGGCAAGTTCATCTTTACCGATACCGCTGGTCTGCGCAAGCGCAGCAACATCTCTGACGGCCTTGAGCGCTATATGGTCGTGCGCGCGCTGGCCGCTGTGGAGCGCAGCCGCGTGGCCCTGATCCTGGTGGATGCCACCGTTGGCTTTACCGAGCAGGACAGCAAGGTGGCCGGTTATGCCCACGAGCAGGGCAAGGCCTGCATCATCGTTGTCAACAAGTGGGACGCTGTGGAGGGCAAGGAGACCAACACCATGGAGCATCAGCGCCGGGATTACGCCGATTGCTTCAGCTTCATGGGGTATGCGCCCATCATCTTCATTTCGGCTCAGACCGGCTATAACGTGAACAAGCTGATGCAGCTGATCCGTGACGTGGATGCCCAGAACGGTGCCCGCGTGCCCACCGGTGTCCTGAACGAGATGCTGGCCCGCGCTACCGCCCGGATGCAGCCGCCCAGTGATAAGGGCCGCCGCCTGAAGATCTTCTACCTGACCCAGGCTTCCACCCGTCCCCCGACGTTTGTGGCCTTCGTCAACTCCAAGCAGCTGTTCCATTTCAGCTATCAGCGGTATCTGATCAACCAGATCCGGGAGAACTTTGGTCTGGAACACACGCCCATCCGCCTGGTGATCCGTGAGCGCGGCACCGGCAGCGTCGGCGCAAAAGATGTGTAACAGGGGAGGCTGCTGTTGATGATGACCTTCTTCATCGTTCTGGCTGCCGCTACGCAGGCTTACCTGCTGGGCAGCGTGGACACCGGCATCCTGGTCAGCAAGTACCTGTACCACGATGATGTCCGCAATCACGGCAGCGGTGCGGCCGGAATGACCAATATGCTGCGCACCTTTGGCAAAAAGGCAGCGGCGCTCACCGCCGCAGGCGACGTGCTGAAAGGCGTTGCAGCTGTCTGTATCGGCCGCTGGCTCTTCGGGTTCCTGCCCGCAGATGCCGCCGTTTCGCCCTATCTGGGCGTGTATCTGACCGCCATTCTGGCCGTGGTGGGCCACACCAAGCCTATCTATTTCGGCTTCAAGGGCGGCAAGGGCGTGCTGGTGGCGGGAGGTGCCATCCTGGCGGTCCAGCCCATTCTCCTGCCGGTGCTGACCGTCGTTTTTCTGCTCTGCCTTGTGCCCACCGGCATGGTGTCGCTGGGCAGCATTGCAATGGCGGCATCCTATCCGGTGCTGACCCTTATCTACGGCCTGCTCAAGGGCTTCGCCGCTGACGACCTCATCGTCTGCGTGGTGGGAGCTGCCATCATGGGCGGCATGGTCATCTGGATGCACCGGGCCAATATCCAGCGCATCCGTGAGGGCAAAGAGTACCGCTTTGGTTCCAAGCACAAGCAGTAACCGGAACAAAAATAACAGCGCATCCTTCGGGCAGAGCCTGCCTGCGGGATGCGCTGTTTTGCGTGGAGGGGGCTGTGCCCGGTCGATGTGCCTGCACGGTCCAGTTTACTGAAAAAACTTTGCAAAAAAGGTTGACAAAGGGCGGTGCAGCTGGTATAATAACACACGTCGCAGGACACAAACTGAATATGTGGGGGATTAGCTCAGCTGGGAGAGCGCTTGCATGGCATGCAAGAGGTCAGCGGTTCGATCCCGCTATTCTCCACCAAAAAAGCACTGTACTTCGTAGAAAGTATGGTGCTTTTCTTTTTCTCAGCCGCAAAAAATGGGGGCTGCACTGCTTTGTCTGCATTGTTTTCAGACGTTTTGCAGGCGATTCAGTGCAGCCCCCGAGTCATTGGTGCTTCGGCAGGTCAGAAGGTGCCGGTTCAGCTGACGATCTCCAGCATCTGCCCGAACACCTCTTCCATCTGGCGCACCAGCGTGAACTGGGTGCGGGCGCGGTCAAGGTTGTGGTCGGGTCGGGCGGTGTGGAAATAGTGGTCGCCCTCCAGATAGTCGGTCAGAAAGCGGATGCCGCACTCCAGCGTCATCAGCTTGGCACCCCAGGCAAGGCTCTTTTTCTCCGCAGGGCTCATGGAGGCCCCGGCAGTGGAGAGATACCCCTTGGCGAACACCTCGTACAGGTGCAGGTCAAAGTGGACCTTGCTCTGGTCGGGCTCGTCCTCGGCGCAGTCGTTGGCACCGGTGCGGATGGAGTCGCCGAAATCGTAGGCCGACAGACCCGGCATCACGGTGTCAAGGTCAATGACACAGATGCCTTTTCCGGTGGCGGCATCGATCAGGACGTTGTTGATCTTGGTGTCGTTGTGGGTGACACGCAGCGGGATCTCACCGGCTGCCAGCAGATCCAGCAGGGTGTGGCAGTCCTTCTCCCGCGCGTGGATGAAGGCGACCTCCGGTGCAATGTTCTTGGCACGGCCCAGCGCATCGGCGGCAAGGGCTTTTTCAAAGTTTGCATAGCGGTTGGGCGTGTCATGGAAGCGTGCAATGGTTTCGTGGAGGGTGGAGGCCGGATAATCTGCCAGCTGGTTCTGGAATTTGCCCAGGGTCTCGGCAACAGTGCGGAAGTCGGCCTCGCTGCCCACCTGCTGCAGGCAGATGGTGTCCTCTACAAAGTCGTAGGCACGCCACGCGCCGCCCTCGGCATCCAGATGGCAGGCCGCGCCGGACAGGGTGGGGATCACGTTCAGGGTCTCCCGTGCCGGGTCGCCGCCTGCGGCAAGGATCTTCTCCCGCAGATGCCGGGTCACGCCGCAGACATTCTCCATCAGGCCCACCGGGTCGGTAAAGGTGTCGGTGTTGATGCGCTGCAGGATAAAGCGCTTGGAGTGATCCTCCCGCCAGATCACGAAGGTATCGTTGATGTGACCTTCGCCGTAGTGATGGGCATCGCAGACCACAGGCCCGCCAAAATCAAAGGCATTTGCGGCGGCGCGGAGAATGGGTTCGGTAACAGGTTTCATTTTGGGTTCCTCATTTCTTATCCTTCATGCCGTTTGGCAGGTGCAGGGCGTTGTCCCTGCCGCACCTGACGGCGGTATTCGTTGGGGGTCAGGCCTTCCGCCTTGCGGAAGCACTGCGAAAAGTAGCTGGGGGAGGAAAATCCCATCAGCTCGCTGATCTGCGCCAGGCTGTAACCGGTGTTGCCCAGCATGTATTTGCTCTCCTCAATGCGGCGGCGGTTCAGATAGGTGATGGGAGAAATGCCGTACGCCTTCTGGAAGGTATGGGCCAGGTAGTATTTGTTGATGTGGGCAACCTCGGCAAGGGTATCAAGGGAGATGTCCTCCCGGTAGTTGTTGTCCAGATACCGCTTGATCTCCACGCATTCTCGGTTGTCGGAGCGAGGGGATTCCTCCACCTGCAAAGAGAGGGTGGTGCACCGTACCAGCCAGATGAGCAGGACTTCCAGCAGGTCCTGGCAGACGGTTTCGCAGCCGTCCAGACTGCGGTCCGCCTCAGCCAGCAGCATGTGCAGCAGCGTTACCATCCGCTCCCGGTTTTCCCGGCAGTTGAAGATGGCGTAGGTGGAATCGGCTTTGCCAAACAGGATCTCGATGCCCGAAACGCCCAGTACGATGTATTCCAAAGGCGAGGCGTTCAGGCTCAGCTCGGTGTGCTCCACCTGCGGGTTGACGATGACCATATCATCCGGCTTGACCGGGAACAGCTGCCCGCTGAGCAGAAACTGCCCCTCGCCGCTGAGGCAGTAGAACAGCTCCGTGCAGGAATGGGTGTGGACCGTGCTGTTCCAGTCGCCGCCGAATCTGCTCTTGCTGATGTACAGCAGCCGGAAGGATTCCCGTGGAGCGGGAGCGTGGCGGATATCAAAGCGCTCGGTACTCATAAAAGGCTCCTTTTGAAGCAGACGCAAAAAATATAAAAATAAAAGCAAGATACTAAAAATTAAATGCGAAAAACGCCGCACTGCTTCGTGCATTTTTTCTCATTATAGGGGCAAATAAGAAAAAAAGCAAGCCCTGTTTTTTGGCGTGGTAAATACTTTCCTCTGCACAGAAAGACGAAAATATGTCAAATTGGTTACAGGTGGGGAGAATGTACCAAAACAATGCCGCAAAATTTAGTACTTTTGCTGAAGAAAATGATAAAAAAGCAATATTTCTAAAAAATGAAACAACAAAGACCTTGTTGAAAACTGCAAAAACCTCTATATTGGAATCACAAAAAACACAGCCCCTCGGGCAAAACCTGTTTGCTCCGGCTGTGCATGAACGGAACTTTATGATGGAGGACACATTATGAAACGCATTTCTCGTCGCAATTTCCTGAAAGTGGCCGGTGTGGGTGCCGCTGCACTGGGTCTGGCTGCCTGCGGCGGTTCTTCCAGCTCCACAGCTTCCAGCACGGCTTCTTCCGCTGCTGCATCTGCCGCTCCCGCTGAGGACGTGACCATCAAGGTCGCCGCCATCGAGACCGGCTATGGCGCTGATATGTGGAAGAAGGTCACTGAGGCCTTTACCGCCCAGACCGGCATCAAGGTGGAGCTGACCACCGACAAGAAGCTGGAGGATGTCATCGGACCTTCCATGCAGGGTGGCGATTACCCCGACGTGATCCACCTGGCTACCGGCCGTGAGGCTGCCCTGACCGAGCAGTTCATCAAGGGCAACCTGATCGCGGACATCACCGATGTTCTGAGCATGACCGTGCCCGGCGAGAGCAAGAAGGTGAGCGAGAAGATCGCCGGCGGCTTTACCGACACCTCCCTGACCAACCCCTACGGCGACGGCAAGACCTATCTGGCTCCCATGTTCTACAGCCCCTGCGGCCTGTTCTACAACGCCGGTTTCCTGAAGGAAAAGGGCTGGGACGTGCCCAAGACCTGGGACGAGATGTGGGCACTGGGCGACAAGGCTGCCGCTGAGGGCACCTACCTGTTCACCTACCCCACCACCGGCTACTTCGACGCCTTCTTCTACGCGCTGATGTACGCCGCAGGCGGCCCCGACTTCTTCAACAAGGCTACCCACTACGAAGAAGGCATCTGGGACACCCCCGAGGCAAAGACCTGCTTTGATATCGTGGCAAAGCTGGCTTCCTACACCAACCCCATCACCCCCGCACAGGCCAACGATCAGGACTTTACCCAGAACCAGCAGCTGGTGCTGGACAACAAGGCCCTGTTCATGCCCAACGGCACCTGGATCGTGGGCGAGATGGCCGAGGCTCCCCGTGCAGACGGCTTTGAGTGGGGCATGACCGCCCTGCCCGCTGTCAAGGCCGGCGGCGACCAGTACAGCTACACCTGGTTCGAGCAGGCATGGATCCCGGCTGGTGCCGAGCATCTGGATGCCGCCAAGCAGTTCGTGGCTTACCTGTACAGCGACGAGGCCTGCAAGCTGTTTGCCGAGAGCGGTGCCATCCAGCCTGTGCTGGGCATCGCCGATGATCTGGAAGGCGACAACAAGATGTTCTACTCCATCTACGACAACGGCGCAAAGGCCGCCATGGGCAACTTTGCAGCCTTCAGCGCCATCCCCGGCGTGGAAGTGCGCACTGTGTTCTTCGACCCTGTCAACTCTCTGGTGTCCGGCAGCATGACCGAGCAGCAGTGGATCGACGGCATCAAGTCCGCCAGCGACCAGATGCGCGCCAACATCATCGAGTAATTAAGCCCTGCCCAGCGGGGGCGGTTTTTACCGCCTCCGCTTTTTTGGGCTGTACAGTACCATCAAGAAAGGAGCGGTCAATCCCCTATGAGAACGGATAAAAGCCGCAAACGGTTCGTATTCCTCTGTGTGGCACCGGCTACCATCCTGTTTTTCCTCTTTATGATCCTGCCCACCCTCAACGTGTTCCGCATGAGTTTGTATGAGCGGGGTGCCTATTCTCCCAACGAGACCTTTGTGGGGCTCAAAAACTTCCAGCATCTGCTGAAAGATACCCAGTTCATCCGCTCGATGCAGAATATGATCCTGCTCGTGGTGGTGGTCACCATTGTCACCTTTGCGTTTGCACTGGTGTTTGCAGCCATCCTGACCCGCGAAAAGATCAAAGGGCAGAACTTCTTTCGGGTCATCTTCTACATCCCCAACATCCTGTCGGTGGTCGTCATCTCCGGCATCTTCTCTGCCATCTATAAGCCGGAAAACGGCATGCTGAACAGCATCATCGGCCTGTTCCGCAACATGAGCGACCCCATCCTGTGGAAGGGCGAAAAACTGGTCATCCCCTCCATCATCATTGCCATGGTGTGGCAGGCCATCGGCTACTACATGGTCATGTACATGGCCTCCATGTCTGCCGTGCCCATCAGCCTGTACGAGAGCGCCAATCTGGACGGTGCCGGGCGGCTGACCCAGTTCTTCCAGATCACCATCCCCCTCATCTGGACGAATATCCGCACCACCCTCACCTTCTTTATCATCTCCACCATCAACATGGCCTTCCTCTTCGTCAAGGCCATGACAAGCGGCGGCCCCAACGGCGCATCGGATGTGGCGCTGAGCTATATGTACAGCCAGAAGGACGCTGGCCTGTATGGCTATAGTATGGCCATCGGCGTCGTCATTTTCCTGTTCTCGTTTGCGCTGTCCGCCTGTGTCAACAAGGCCACCAGCCGTGACCCGCTGGAATTTTAAGGAGGGAAGAAAATGCAGAAAACCGAAGAAAAATCTTCCCGCTCGGCGGAAGGTCTCTATAAGTTCTTTATCTATTTTGTGCTGATCCTGCTGGCCGTGACCATCATCGTGCCGGTGGCATGGGTGTTCATGGCATCCATCAAGCAGAACTCCGAGTTCTACGGCAACCCGTGGGCGCTGCCTGCCGGGTTCTACTGGCAGAACTTTGTCAACGCATGGAACGGGGCTAAGATGGGCGAATATATGCTCAACTCAGTTGTAGTTACCGCACTGGCACTGGTGCTGCTTCTGCTCATTGCGCTGCCTGCTGCTTACTGCCTGTCTCGCTTCCGGTTCAAGGGCCGCAAGCTGCTGAACACGCTGTTCATGGCAGGTCTGTTCATCAACGTCAACTACATCGTGGTGCCCATCTTCCTGATGCTGCGGGACGGCGATGTCTGGCTGAAGAGCCACTTTGGCAGCAGCTTCCTGCTGAACAATCTGGTGGTGCTGGCGGTGGTGTATGCAGCCACAGCCCTGCCTTTTACCATCTATCTGCTTTCGGGCTATTTTGCCACCCTGCCCCATGATTTTGAGGAGGCTGCCTACATCGACGGTGCAAGCTACTTCTCCACCATGACCCGTATCATCTTCCCCATGGCAAAGCCCTCCATCATCACCATCATCCTGTTCAACTTCCTGTCCTTCTGGAATGAGTACATCATTTCCATGACGCTGATGAGCTCCACCAGCGCGCCCCGCACCCTGCCGGTGGGCCTTTTGAATCTGATGCAGGCCCAGCAGAGCGCGGCCCAGTACGGCACCATGTATGCCGGTCTGGTGCTGGTGATGCTGCCCACCCTGATCCTGTACATCTGCGTGCAGAAGCAGCTGACACAGGGCATGACCGTGGGCGGTCTGAAAGGGTAAGGTGACAAACGATGAAAGCATTCTGGAAAAACAATCCTGCCCTGCGCATCGTGCTGATGATCGTGCTGTTTGTGCTGTCCATTGCACTGGTGGTCGCAGGCTGGAAAATGACCGGGCAGCTGGCTGGTCTTGGCATTATGCTCTTGGGCGTGGCGTTGCTGCTGGCAGTGCTGGCCATCTACAATGCGACCTATCAGGATTGAGGATAAGAGAGAGGTAAAGGAGAATCCCTATGGATGAAACAAGAAAGTCCGGGCGCGTGACCATTCCCACAGACTTGGACGTTGTGCCCGAAACGCTGGAGATCTTAAAAAAGTGGGGTGCTGATGCCATCCGCGACTGCGACGGCACCGACTTCCCGCAGCAGCTCAAGGATGCGGACGCCAAGATCTACTCCACCTACTATACCACCCGCAAGGACAACGCATGGGCAAAGGCAAACCCGGACGAGGTACAGCAGTGCTACATCATGACCGGCTTCTACACCGCCCCCGGCGACACCGTGACCATCCCGCTGATGAAGGGCATCAGCCCGGAGCTGATGCAGGTGAACACCAACGACGACATCACCCGCTGGTGGGAGGTCATGGATCGAACCACCGGTCAGCCCGTGCCGCCGGAGCAGTGGAGCTACGCCGACGGCAGTGTGACCGTACAGGCCGTACCGTTCCATGAGTATACCGTCAGTTTTCTGGCTTACCTCATCTGGGACCCGGTGCATATGTACAACGCTACCACCAACGGCTGGACGAATTTTGAGCACCAGATCACCTTTGACGTGCGTCAGCCCAAGACCCACAAGTATTCCATGGAGCGCCTGCGCAAGTTCATTGCAGAGCACCCCTATGTTAACGTCATCCGCTACACCACCTTCTTCCACCAGTTCACCCTGATCTTCGACGAGCTGAAGCGGGAGAAGTTCGTGGACTGGTATGGCTACTCTGCTTCGGTCAGCCCCTACATCCTGAATCAGTTCGAGCAGGAGGTGGGCTACAAGTTCCGCCCGGAGTACATCATCGATCAGGGCTACTATAACAACCAGTACCGGGTGCCCAGCAAGGAATTCCGGGATTTTCAGGCCTTCCAGCGCCGCGAGGTGGCAAAGCTTGCCAAGGAGATGGTGGACATCACCCACGCGTGCGGGTGCGAAGCCATGATGTTCCTCGGCGATCACTGGATCGGCACCGAACCTTTCATGCCGGAGTTCAAGACCATCGGACTGGATGCCGTAGTGGGCAGCGTGGGCAACGGCTCCACCCTGCGCCTGATCTCTGACATTGAGGGCGTGAAGTACACCGAGGGCCGTTTCCTGCCGTACTTCTTCCCCGACACCTTCCACGAGGGCGGCGACCCGGTGCGGGAAGCCAAGGAGAACTGGGTTACAGCCCGCCGCGCTATCCTGCGCAAGCCCATCGACCGCATCGGCTATGGCGGCTATCTGAAACTGGCCTTGCAGTTCCCGGAGTTCGTGGACTACGTGGAGAGCGTCTGCAACGAGTTCCGCGAACTGTACGAGAACATCAAGGGCACCACACCCTACTGTGTCAAGCGAGTGGCCGTGCTGAACTGTTGGGGTAAAATGCGGGCTTGGGGCTGTCACATGGTGCATCACGCCCTCTATTACAAGCAGAACTATAGCTATGCCGGTGTCATTGAGATGCTGTCCGGTGCGCCCTTTGATGTGAAGTTTATCAGCTTTGAGGATATCAAGAACGACCCGCATCTGCTGGATTCGTTGGATGTCATTATCAATGTCGGCGATGCCGACACCGCACACACCGGCGGCATCTGGTGGGAAGACCCGGAGATCTCCTCCGCTATCCGCAAGTTCGTCTGGAACGGCGGCGGCTTTATCGGCGTGGGTGAGCCTTCCGGTCACCCGTATCAGGGCCACATTCTCCAGCTTGCCAGCGTGCTGGGCGTGGAGGAAGAAAACGGCTTCACCCTCAACTACGACAAGTACAATTGGGAAGAGCACCCGGACCACTTCATTCTGCAGGATGCCGACCAGCCCATCGACTTTGGCGAGGGCAAGAAGAACATCTACGCCCTCGAGGGGACCGAGGTGCTGGTGCAGCGGAACCGGGAAGTGCAGATGGCTGCCCACGACTTTGGTAAGGGCCGCGCCGTGTACATCAGCGGCGTTCCCTACAGCTTTGCCAACAGCCGCACCCTGTACCGTGCCATCCTGTGGAGCGCCCACAGCGAGGAGGAGCTGCACACCTGGTTCAGCTCCAACTACAATGTGGAAGTGCACGCCTACGTGAAAAATGGCAAGTACTGCGTGGTGAACAACACCTACGAGCCGCAGGACACCACGGTCTACACCACCGATGGAAACCATTTCGACCTGCATCTGGAAGCCAACGAGATCAAGTGGTATGAGATCTGAGTTCTCCATTTCATAAGCAAACACCCCTCTGCATTCCGAAAGGAGCGCAGAGGGGTGTTTGTGTATCCGGGCGGCTCAGCGGGGAGAGCCCAGACGGTATTTGAAATCGTGGTAGCCGAAGCGGGCCAGCGGCTGGGTGGTGCCGTTTTCATGCAGCACCCAGATATCCGGCAGGGGCATCCCGTTGAAGGTGTTGTTCTTGCAGGTGGAATAGATGGCCATGTCGCCGAAGATGAGCCGGTCACCCTCGGTGAGGGGGGCGGCAAAGCTGTAATCGCCCACCACGTCCCCGGCAAGGCAGGTGGGGCCGCCCAGCCGGAAGGTGCAGGGCTTTTCCCCCGGCTCGCCCGCGTCCAGCAGGGGCGGGCGGTAGGGCATCTCGATGACATCCGGCGTGTGGCAGGCTGCGGACATGTCCAGAATGGCAAGATGTGTCTCGCCGTTCTGCAGGGTGTCCAGCACCGTGGTGACAAGGTAGCCTGCGTTCAGCGCCCAGGCCTCGCCCGGTTCCAGATACACCTGTACGCCGTACTTTTCCTGCGTCCCGGTGATGCACTTTTCCAGCGTGGCAAGGTCGTAATCCGGGCGGGTGATGTGGTGCCCGCCGCCAAAGTTGAGCCACTTCATCCGGGGCAGCAGGTCACCGAATTTCGCTTCCAGCGCGGGCAGGGTGGCCGCCAGCGCGTCGGAATCCTGCTCGCACAGGGTGTGGAAGTGCAGGCCGTCCAGCAGGTCGGGCAGGTCAGGGTGCTGCGCCGCAGCGGCATCCCACTGGGCACGGGTGGTGCCCAGACGGCTGCCCGGGGCGCAGGGGTCATAGATCTCGTGGCCCTCCTGGGTGGAATACTCGGGGTTCACCCGCAGGCCCACGCTCTTGCCCGCCGCCTTTGCGGCCGGGCCGAACTTTGCCAGCTGGTGGGGCGAGTTGAATACGATGTGGTCAGCGTATTGCAGCAGCTCCTCGAACTGGTCGGCCCGGTAGGCGGCGCAGAACACATGGTTCTCCTTCTCCGGCAGCTCCTCCCTGCCCAGGCGGCTCTCGTACAGGCCGCTGGCCTCGGTGCCCGCCAGATAGGGGGCCAGCACCGGGTAGAGGTCGTAGTTGGAAAAGGCCTTCTGGGCCAGCAGGATCTTGCAGCCTGTCCGCTGCTGCACGCCCAGCAGGATCTCGCCGTTGCGGCGCAGCCGGGTCTCATCCAGCAGATAGCAGGGGGTGGGCAGGGCAGCCAGTGTAGCCTCAGAGAGGTTCGCCAGCCCCGCAAAGGGCGGGCGGGTGTCGGCCAGCCGCATCAGTCCACCAGAGCCGGGGCGTGGCTCTCGGAGCGGGGCAGGCCGTACTTGTCCAGAGCATCCAGATACGGGTCCGGATCAAACTCTTCCACAGTGTGCACGCCCTTGGTGGTCCACTTGCCGGTCAGCAGCATCAGCGCGCCGCACATGGCAGGCACACCGGTGGTGTAGCTGATGGCCTGAGAGCCGACCTCCTTGTAGCACTCCTGATGGTCGCAGACGTTGTAGATGTAGTAGGTCTTTTCCTTGCCGTCCTTCTTGCCGGTGAAGATGCAGCCGATGTTGGTCTTGCCCTTGGTGCGGGGGCCGAGGCTGGCGGGGTCGGGCAGCAGGGCCTTGAGGAACTGGATGGGCACGATCTCCTGACCGTTGAAGTTGACCGGGGTGGTGGACAGCATGCCCACGTCCTCCAGACAGCGCATGTGGTCGAGGTAGCTCTGGCCGAAGGTCATAAAGAAGCGGATGCGCTTTGCCTCGGGGATGTTCTTGGCCAGAGACTCGATCTCCTCGTGGTGGAGCAGGTACATATCCTTCTGGCCCACCTGATCAAAGTTGTACTCCCGCTTGATGCTCATGGCCGGAATCTCCACCCAGTGGCCGTTCTCCCAGTAGCTGCCGGGGGCAGAGACCTCGCGCAGGTTGATCTCAGGGTTGAAGTTGGTGGCAAAGGCATAGCCGTGGTCGCCGCCGTTGCAGTCCAGAATGTCGATGGTGTCGATGGTGTCAAACTCGTGCTTCTTGGCGTAAGCGCAGTAAGCCTGGGTCACGCCCGGGTCAAAGCCGCTGCCCAGCAGGGCGGTCAGGCCGACCTCCTCAAACTTCTTGGCGTAGGCCCACTGCCAGCTGTAATCAAAGTAGGCGGAGAAACCGGCCTCCTTGCAGCGCTTCTCGTAAATGGCGCGCCACTCCGGGTCGTCGGTGTTCTCAGGCTCGTAGTTGGCGGTGTCCATGTAGTTCACGCCGCAGGCCAGGCAGGCATCCATGATGGTCAGATCCTGATAGGGCAGGGCGATGTTCATCACCAGATCGGGCTGGTAGCTCTTGATGAGGGCGATGACCTCATCCACGTGGTCGGCATCCACCTGTGCGGTGGTGATCTTGGTGGTGGTCTTGGGGGCCAGCTCGGCGGCCATCTTGTCGCACTTTGCCTTGGTGCGGCTGGCGATGCAGATCTCGGTGAACACCTCGGGGACCTGGCAGCACTTGTGGATGGCAACGGAGGCCACGCCGCCGCAGCCGATGATCAGAACTTTGCTCATATCGGTTACTCCTTTATCTGTAAAGTTGTCTTTTTACGGTCTGTCCTTATACCTGAAAGCCCGGCCAGCCCTTGTCCAGTGCGATCAGCAGCTCCCGCAGGACCTTGCAGGCCGTGGCCGTGGAAACGCCGGTGGTGTCCAGCGTGGGGGCCAGCTCGTTGAGGTCCGCACCCACGATGTTGGCCTTGGTCACGGTGCGGATGGCTTCCAGCAGCTGCAAAAAGCTCACGCCGCCGGCCTCCGGGGTGCCGGTGCCGGGGAAGCAGGAGGGGTCCAGGCAGTCGAGGTCAATGGTCAGGTAAACGGGCACCTTGCTGGCACAGAGCTGCTCAGTGAGCTGGGCAAGGCCCGTGAAATCGAACTTGTGCATCTCAGTGTGGGCAGCCGCGAACTCAAACTCGGTGCGGTCACCGCTGCGGATGCAGAACTGGTGGATGCGTCCGTCGCCGATGAGGTCATGGCAGCGGCGCAGGACACAGGCGTGGCTGAGCTTTGCGCCCAGATAGTCGTCCCGCAGGTCGGCGTGGGCATCAAAGTGGACGATGTGGAGGTCGGGGTACTTTTCCACCATGGCCCGCACGGCACCCAGCGTGACCAGATGCTCGCCGCCCAGCAGGAGCGGGAACTTGCCGTCGTGCAGGATCTCTGCCGCGCGGCTCTGGATGTCGGCCAGTGCGCTCTCGCTGGAGCCGAAGCAGAGCTCCAGATCGCCGCTGTCGAAGATGTCAAAATCGGTCAGGTCGGCGTTCTGGTAGGGGCTGTAAGTCTCCAGACCGTAGCTCTCGTGCCGGATGGCAGCCGGGCCGAACCGGGCCCCCGGGCGGTAGCTGGTGGTGGAATCGTAGGGGGCACCGTACAGCACGATGCTGGCGGCGCGGTAGCTGCTGTCGCAGCCGATGAAGTTTTCAATGTTGGGTCGCATCAGTGTTCCTCCACTTCCCGCAGCATCTCCTCCAGAAAAGCCGGCAGGTAGAATGCTCCGATATGCAGTTTGGTGGTGTAGTACCGGGTGCGCATGTTCAGGGCCTTCCAGGCGGTTGCATCCAGATCATCAATGGGGTGGTACTTCTTGCTGGCAAAGCCGAACAGCCAGTAGCCCGCCGCAAAGGTGGGGATGTGGGCCTGATACACCCGGCTGATGGGGAAGGTGGAAGCAATGCGTTTGTGGCTGCGCTGCATGGCGTTGGCATCCTCGGCGTAGAAGGGGCTGCCCTGCTGGTTGACCATGATACCGTCCTCTTTCAGGGCGTTGAAGCAGCTGCCGTAGAACTCACGGGTGAACAGACCCTCGCTGGGGCCGAAGGGATCGGAGGAGTCCACGATGATGAGGTCGTATTCCTCCTCGCACTGGCGGATGAACTTGAGGGCGTTCTCAAAATAGATGTGCACCCGGCGGTCATCCATCCGGCAGGCGTTGCCGGGCAGGTAGGCGCGGCAGGCCTCCACCACCTGGGGGTCCATCTCCACCAGGTCGATGCGCTCCACCCGGTCGTAGCGGGTCAGCTCCCGCACCACGCCGCCGTCGCCCGCGCCGATGACAAGGATATCCTTTGCCTCCCGGTGCACGGCCATGGGCACGTGGACGATCATCTCGTCGTAGATGAATTCGTCCCGCTCGGTCAGCATCACATTGCCGTCCAGTGTGAGCACCCGGCCAAACTCGGGCGTTTCAAAAATATCAATGCGCTGATAATCGCTCTGCTTGGAGTAGAGCTGCTTGTTCACCCGGATGCTGTGCTTCACATCGGGGGTGTGAAATTCCGAAAACCAAAACTCCATCTGTTTTCCCTCCTTATGCCAGAACGTTCAGGTGCAAAATATCAGGGTCCTCAGGGCCGGTCATGCTGCAGCCCTTGGCCTTGGCGTACTCGATATAGTTCAGGATCTCCTTGGTGATGCGTTCGCCGGGGGCCAGAATGGGGATGCCCGGCGGGTAGCACATGACGAACTCGCTGCAGACCATGCCCTCGGTCTCCCGCAGGGGCAGGCTCTTTTTTGGGGCATAGAAGGCCTCCTGCGGGCTGGCGGCCACCACGGGGTCGATGTATTCCTGGCTCAGCAGGCCGGTGCCGTCGGTGTGGTAGCGGCGCTTGATCTCGGCCAGAGCGCTGACCAGCCGCTCGATCTCCTGGGGGCGGTCGCCGATGGAGAGGTAGGCCAGGATGTTGCCGATATCGCCGAACTCGATCTGGATGTCGTACTCGTCCCGCAGGATGTCGTAGACCTCGATGCCGGCAAGGCCGATGTCCAGCGTGTGGACGCTGAGCTTGGTGGTGTCAAAGTCAAAGACGGAGTTGCCGTTGCACAGCTCCTTGCCAAAGGCGTAGTAGCCGCCCACGGCGTTGATCTCCTCGCGGGCATACTCGGCCATGTCGGCCACTTGGTGGAATACCTGCCGCCCGCGCTGCGCAAGGTTGCGGCGGGAGATATCCAGACTGGACATGAGCAGGTAGCTGCCGGAGGTGGTCTGGGTCAGGTTGATGATCTGCCGCACATAGCCCTGATGCACATTGGGCCCGATGAGCAGCAAGCTGCTCTGGGTCAGGCTGCCGCCGCTCTTGTGCATGGAGACCGAGGCCATATCGGCCCCCGCAGCCATGGCGGAAACGGGCAGGCCGTTGCCAAAGTAGAAGTGGGTGCCGTGGGCCTCGTCGGCCAGGCAGAGCATCCCGGCCTCGTGGGCCATCTTCACGATGGCGCGCAGGTCGGAACAGATGCCGTAGTAGGTGGGGTTGTTCACCAGAACGGCCACGGCGTTGGGGTGCTCCTTGATGGCCTTGGCCACCTGCTCCCGCTTCATGCCCAGCGAGATGCCCAGCCGCTTGTCCACCTCGGGATTCACATAGACCGGGACCGCGCCGCAGAGTACCAGTGCGTTCAGCACACTGCGGTGCACATTGCGGGGCAGGATGATCTCATCGCCCCGCTTGCAGGCTGTCAGCACCATGCTCTGCACAGAGCTGGTGGTGCCGCCCACCATTAAAAAGGCATGGGCTGCGCCAAAGGCATCGGCGGCCAGCTCCTCGGCCTCCCGGATGACCGATACCGGGTGGCAGAGATTGTCCAGCGGCTTCATGCTGTTCACGTCCACACCCACGCACTGCTGGCCCAGAAAGGCCGTCAGCTCCGGGTTGCCGCGGCCCCGCTTGTGGCCGGGCACATCAAAAGGTACCACACGCATCTGCCGGAACTGCTCCAGCGCCTCATAAATGGGCGCACGGCGCTGATCCAGCCGGAACCGTGTACGGTTCTCACTCATCTTTTCTCCTCCGTCCCTGGTTCCGGCGCAGCAAAAAAGCGCAGGCCCACCACACTGGTGCAGACCTGCGCTTGAAAAAGCGTTCTGAACATGCAGACAAAGCCCCCGGTGACACTGGGGAAAACCTCCGCATGGTTCAAAAAGACGGGATGACGAGAGTCTATATAGCAATTACACTTTTACTACTCTTATTGACCGTTTCACAAGTCTGCGCACGTTCTGCGCAATTTCATGGCTGTAAAGGAACCAACTTATAAAATTTGAGCTTTCAACTCAATCAATAATGGCAGCTTGCGCCGCCGGTCGGCAGTGGACCCGGCTGTCCGTATGGCCTTAGCCCCGATGGGCGGTCCCAGGTAATTTGCTTTGAAAAGACTCTGACACGCTTTGTCTCTCAAAATCGATGATATCTTATCATGCTATAAGGGTGGTGTCAATACTTTTTGGGAAAATAAAGCGGAAAATGGGCAAGCGGTTCGCATTATGACAAGGACACTGTAAAGACATGGTAAAAGTGTGGCAAAACACTTTGCACAGACACGGCAAAACGCTTTTGCTTGACAAATGAAAGAAATTCTACTATACTGGTTCTTACCGGTGCGCCATCGCCAAGCGGTAAGGCAGGGGACTTTGACTCCCCCATCGTAGGTTCGACTCCTGCTGGCGCAACTGAAAAAGAACCCGCAGGGGGCCTGGGCGACAGGTTCCCTGCGGGTTTTATTTTTTTGTGAAAAGAGGGTGTTTGTGTGAACGAAGAGAATTCTCTGCTGACCGGGGCAGTGCGGCCCGCGCTGCTGCGGTACGCGCTGCCCATTATCCTGAGCATGGTGGCAACACAGTTTTACGCCGTGGCCGATACCATGATCATCGGCCTGCGGCTGGATGCCGATGCGCTGGCGGCAGTGTCCAACGCTTCCACGGTGCTGATGATCTTTCTGTTCATCTCCGGCGGCATGGAGCTGGGCGGCGGCCTGCTGGTGGCGGCGGGCAAGCCCACTGCCACAAAGCATGAGATGACAGAGCTGCTGTACAACCTGCTGTTCGTGGATGAGGTCATCGCCCTGTTGACCACGGCAGTGGGCTTTGTGACCCTGCCGGCCCTGCTGCGGCTGATCAACACGCCTGCGGAGATCCTGGATACCGCTGTGCTCTATGGGCGCATCTATCTGATGGGGCTGCCATTTCTGATGCCCTACGATCTGAGCAAAGAGTGTGTCATGGGCTGCGGCGATTCCAAAACGCCGCTCAAGGTCATTGTGGCGACCAGCGTGATGAACATTGTGCTTGACCTTGTTCTGGTGGGGCCCTTCGGGGTGGCCGGTGCGGCGGCTGCCACAGCGGCGGCGCAGGTGGCAGGCGCGGTCTACATGGTGGCGTTTCTGCGCCGCACCCAGATGGACGCGGCCTTCTCGCCCCGGATGCTCAAGGCGCGCTATGCCAGGGATATCTTCCGGCTGTCGGCCCCCAACAGTGTCCAGCAGGCCAGCGGCACCATCATCACCACGGTCAAACAGGGGCTGCTGGGCGGCCTGGGTGTGGAAGCCATTGCAGGCTTCTCCTGCGCAGGCAAGCTGTCCAGCCTGCTGATGATGCCGGTGTTCGGCTTTGTGCAGTCCACAGTGTTCTTTATTGCGCAAAACACAGCCGCCCTTCAGCCGGGCCGTGTGAAAGAGGGCCTGCGGGAAGGGCGGCGGATCTTGTTGGTGTATTCGCTTGGGGTGGTGGCGGTCTGCATCGGCCTGCGGGGACCGCTGCTCCGGCTCTTTACCACCGACCCGGCAGCGGCCAGCTACGGCTGCACCATGCTGGCCTTTGAGTCGGTGACCTACCTGTTTGTGGCACAGAAGCATCTGTTCGAGGCCCGCCTGCGCGGGGCCCAGAAGATGGGACTGTATCTGGCCTCCAGCCTGGGGCAGATCGCCCTGAACCTGCTGGCCTGTGTGATCCTGGTGCCCCGCATCGGTTTTGCAGGCTTCTGGATGTCCAGCTGGATCAGCGCACCCATCGGAATGCTGCTGGCGGCGGCGCTGGCGAACCTCTCAGGTACTTCGCACCAGCTCCCCTAATAGGGGGGGCTTGCCTCTCCTATTAGGAGAGGTGGCATCCCGCCGGGATGACGGAGAGGTTCAGCCAATCACCTCATACTGAAAATACTCGCACTTGACCTTGCTGCCCACCTCGATCTCGGGCGGCAGCAGGGCCAGCGCAACGGGGTTCAGCTCGTCGCTTTCAATGTCGGTGCGGCGCAGGTTGACATAATCGCCGTCAAAGCTGACGACCTCGTAATACCAGGGGCCCATAGGATACCTTCTTTCATTTGAGCTTTTCTTTGAGCTGTCGCTTTTTGGAGCGGCGGCTTTTTTAATGCTTCCGTTTTTTCTTTTCGTCCCAGGCAAAGTACCCGGTGTAGAGCAGGAACACGGGCAGGGCGGCAAGGGTGACAGTCCGGCTCAGGCGGATGCCGTCCGGCTGATAGACAAAGTCGATGGTGACCGTTCCGGCGGGGCAGAGAACGGCCATCAGGCCCTCGTCCACCCGCAGGATCTCGGTTTCCTGCCCATCCACATAAGCCGTGAAGCCGTCATCGTAGGGCACGGAGAAGAACATCAGGTTGGTCCTGTCCAGCGTGGCTTCAGCGTGGAAGCCTGCGCTGTTCATCTCAAAGGCGGTGCAGGCAGAGGCCCGGCGGTCGGCGCAGTCCTGAGTGTAGCGGGTGTAGGTCAGGTCGTTGAGCTCTGCCGTGGGCAGGGGCGTGAGGTACTGCCCGTAGGCCACCGCATCCTCCTCAGTGAGCACCAGTGCCCGCATGAGCAGGTTGGAGCGGGTGGGGGTCACGGTGTCCTCGTACTGGGCCTCGGTGAGGTAGTAATCGTAGGTGAAGCCCATGGGAACGTAGTTCTGATTCTCGTAGAGAACATAGCCGTCCAGGGTATCGTAATACGTCCAGCCCTCATCGGCCTCAGCGTGGAACTGCTTCTGATGCGCAAGTGTGGTCAGCAGGTATCTGACGCTGAGCAGGCCGCGCAGGGCGTAGTTGGAGAGCTCGGGCTGACTGCGCACATCCCGCTTGACCCCCAGTGCCGGATAAAAGCTGAGGATGCTGGGAGCGGCGGTGCTGCCGAAATACTGCAGGCAGCTCTTGTCCAGCCACAGGCCCAGATTGTCGTGGGTCTTGTAGGTGTCAATGCGCCAGTCGCCCTCGGGCAGATCCTCCTTCAGGGCCAGCGCGTTGATATACTGCTCCACAAGGTCACTGTCGGTGTTCCACTGGCCGAACTTGCCAATGCCGATGTGGACGATGCCGAACAGGCAGCTGAACGCCAGCACACCGGCCAGCAGGCGGCGGGCAAAGACCCTGCGCTGCTGCCAGCGCCTGCAGATGCAATGGTAGACGGCCAGCCCGCCCAGACCAAAGGCAAGCACGGCGCAGTACTGGCCCGGATTCTGCAGCACGCCCAGGCTCCACTCCTTGGTGGTGGCATCCTGCACGGGCACCAGTGCAAAGGCCAGCGTGGCGATCATTACAAAAGCAATGCTCCGGGCGGGGCGGGCGAGGTCGAGGCTGGGGTCCTCCCACGCGCTCACCGTCATAGCCGCAAGGATGAGCACCGGCATATAGAACCACCGGGCATAGTAGCTGGAATTGAGGGCATAGAACGCGCTGTTCAGGATGGGCACCAGCGCAAATACCATGCAGACGGCAATGATCCGCTTTTTGCTGTCGCCCTGCCGGGCACGCCAGTAGGCCACCACACCGGTCAGACTGCACAGGGGCAGATAGGCTGTCATGCTGGTCCATTTGATGATGCCCTCAGACCAGATGGAGGTCATATAGGGGGAATCCGGGGGCAGCACCCAGCTCAGCAGAATGGCCAGATACTGCTGGGGCTTGGAATAGGTCAGAAAGCCCCAGCCGGAGGAAAGATCGATGGTGCGCGGGTTCTGCAGCACGCTGAGGACGGTGGGCCAGAGCACCACAAAGCCCAGTGCCACGCCCAGCAGGCTCTCAAAGGCCAGCTGACCGAAGAGGCGGGGTGTGAGCCGAAACTCCCCGGCGGAGAGCTTGCAGACGAAGTAGATGACAAGGAAGAGCACCTGCCCCACAAAGAAAAAGTAGTTGTTGAGCAGGTTCACCGCCACCCAGAAGGCGAACCATCCGTGGCGGTGCTCGTAAATGGTCTCATCCAGTGCCCAGAGCATCCAGGGGAAGAGGGCCAGCACATCGATGAAGTGGTTGAAGAAGATGTTGTACAGCCCCCAGCCCGAAAAGGCGTAGAGGGCCGCACCCAGCACCGCAAAGTTCGGGTCTTTGACGTAGCGGCGCAGGTACAGATACGCGCCGCCGCCCGCCACCGCGAACTTGAGCACCAGCAGCGGCACCATGAGGTAGGGGAGCCAGTTCTGCGGGAAGAGCAGGGAAAACCAGAAGAAGGGGGAGCCGTACAGGTAGAACGAATAGGCGTTCATGGTTCCGCTGCCCAGGTCAGTTGCCCAGGAAAAGGTGTTCTTCACGCCTTCGTATCCGGCAGGGTAGCCTGCCCCCTTGAGAAAGCCGTTCATGTAGCGGTAAAAGCTGATCTGCTGGCTGTTGAAATCGCCTGCATAGTGGAAAAAGCCGCCGTCCAGCAGATAGAACGGCAGGAAGATGAGGGCGGCTGTCAGGGCGCAGAGCCCCACGGTGAGCCAGAACTTGTCCTGCTTCTGTCCCAGCATCCGGGGCGAAGAATGAAATGCAGTCATGCGTCAGTCCTCTTTTCAGTATCGGAAATTTCCCGCTTACGGGAACGGCACCTCGCGGGTGTCATCGGGGTCCTGCGCGGCCCTGCGCTGCTGCTCGAACACCGCGTCGATGAGGGTGTCGAGGTCAGAAAGGTGGCTCAGCTCACAGCAGTAGCGCCGCAGGCTGGCGGCCCCCTTCAGGCCCTTCATATAGTGCATGGTCTGGGCCCGGGCCTGGGGCATGGCAACGAACTCGCCCTTCTGCTCCACCATCTCCTCCACCTGCCGGCGCAGGGCATTCATCCGGGCCTGCAGGTTCGGCTCCTTGGGGGCGGGCAGGCCCTCCAGCGCGGCGTTCACCCGCTCAAAGAGCCAGGGGTCGCCCAGGGCGGCCCGGGCGATCATCACGCCGTCGCAGCCGGTCTCCTCCACCATCCGCACAGCATCCTCGGCGGTGCGGATATCGCCGTTGCCCAGCACGGGAACGTGGACGGCATCCTTCACCGCCGCAATGATGGACGGGTCGATGCCCGGGGTGTACATCTGCTCCCGGGTGCGGGCGTGGACGGCGATGAGCACCGCGCCCGCCTGCTCACAGGCTTTGGCGCATTCCACGGCCGTGACGTGCTCCGCGTCCCAGCCCTTGCGCATTTTCACGGTGACGGGGCGGGAGGTGTTTTTGACCACTTCCTCCACAATACGGCCGCAGCGGTCGGGGTCAAGCATCAGCTTGCTGCCCGCCCCGCCCGAGACGATCTTGGGGGCCGGGCAGCCCATGTTGATGTCCAGAAAATCGAACGCGTACTGTTCCACGGCGGCAGCGGCCTGCCCCATGATCTCGGGCACTTCGCCAAAGATCTGCACGCCGTAGGGGGCACCGTTGGGTTCGGCCTTGAGCAGGCTGACGGTTTTGTGGTCGCCGTATACCAGCGCCCGGCTGGACACCATCTCACTGACGGTAAAACCGGCTCCGTGCTGGGCCATCAGCCGCCGGGCCGGGGCATCGGTAAAGCCCGCCATGGGGCCGAACACTGCCCGGTGGGGCAGGGAGATCTCCCTGATCTTCAAAGGGGTGTTGAAAGGTTCCATGATACTCCTTAGCGCTATCTGATTTAGTTGATAACATGATAAAATTTGGATTATAAGTATACCATATTTCCGGCGGCAGAACAAGAAGCGGAACATCTTTCTTGTCAGCGCGGGATTTTTCCGGTATACTGGGGGCAAAAGGAGGCGCGGCTGGAACACGGCAGCCAGCTGCACAAAAGAGATGGAATACAGAGCATGGAAAAAGCAGAACGGCGCAGGGGAGAGCATCCGCACCTCCCTGCTGGGCTATGGCTGTATGCGTTTCCCCACCACACCGGAGGGAGCCATTGACGAGCCCCGGGCCGAAGCGCTGCTGAACGCCGCGCGGGACGCGGGCGTGAACTATTTTGACACCGCTTACCCCTACCACGGCGGCCAGAGCGAGCCCTTTGTGGGCAGGGTCATTGCAAAGTGGCCCCGGGAGAGCTTTTATCTGGCCACCAAGATGCCGCTGTGGCAGTGCGGGAGCCTGGAGGAGGCCCAGCATATCTTTGAAGAGCAGCTCCGGCGGCTGGGCGTGGAGTACATCGACTTCTACCTGCTGCACTCCCTGCACATTGCCCGGTACGACCGGGCCAAGGAAATGGGCATCGTGGACTGGCTGTGGGAGCAGAAAAAGCTGGGCCGCATCCGCAGCTTCGGCTTCTCCTGCCACGACAACGCGGCGGGCCTTGAGCACATCCTGCGGGATCAGCCCTGGGATTTCTGCCAGCTGCAGTATAATTATCTGGACACCGATGACCGTGCCGAGGAAATCTCGGGTGACCGCGGCTATCAGCTGACCGAAGAGCTGAACATCCCCCTCATCATTATGGAGCCCATCAAGGGCGGCACACTGGCCAACCTGCCCCCGGAGGCCGAAGCACCCCTCAAGGCCCTGCGGCCCGAGGCCTCGGATGCCTCCTGGGCCCTGCGCTGGGTGGGCAGCCACCGGAACGTCCATGTCATCCTCTCGGGCATGAGTGCCGAGGATCAGCTCACGGATAACCTGGCCACCTTTGCCCGCTTTGAGCCGCTGACCGCTGCAGAGACCGCCGCGGTGGAGCAGACCGCCGCCTTCCTGCACAGCCGCATCAAGATCGGCTGCACCGGCTGCCGGTACTGTATGCCCTGCCCCATGGGGGTGGACATCCCGGACAACTTCAGCATCTGGAACAAGCTGGGGATGTTCGGCCAGCCCGAGGCCATCAAGCACCAGTGGGAAGCCCACTTCCCCGATGCCGAAAAGGCCAGCCACTGCGTCCGCTGCGGCAAGTGCGAGGCGGCCTGCCCCCAGCATCTGCCCATCCGCAATGCGCTGGCCCAGCTGCAGCAGGAGCTGGATCAGCTGTAATCTGCATCAGAAAAGCCACCGGCAAAAACCGGTGGCTCTTTTCTCTTATTCGCTCCACTCCATCCCGATCTTATCCAACATTGCACGGCGCTCAGGGGTGAGCTTGGGGTCGTGGGTGATATCCCACTCCCGCATCCGGCGGAGCCAGTCGCCCAGGCAGAAGCCGGTTTCGTCGGATTTGTAGTTGGCGGCGGCGTGGAGGTTGCCGTGGGCCTTGTAGTAGGCCTTTGCCTGCTGATAGGCAGTTCCCCACTTGGCATCCCGGGCATCCCACACCATGCCGATGCTGTTCAGCTTTTTGATGTGGGCGAGCGTGACCTGATAGGAATCCGGGCGGTTCTTGCGGGCTGCACGCAGGTTGGAGATCCACACGCCCAGCCGGACACCATCGCTGTCCACATAGCTGGCGGGGACCAGCAGGTGTTTGTACTTGCGGGCATAGCGGGCGGCACTGCGGAAGTTCCGCTCCCAGTTGGCCTCGCGCACGGTGCCGTGGTCAGCAGCGGGATCACTGGGGCGGCGCTCGCCCTTGAACAGGATGCGCAGCAGCTTGCGGCGCTCACTGCTCAGGGCACTGCTGCCGGAGTTCAGGGCCTGCCGCTGGCGGCTGACCCAGCTGCCCAGCCAAACACCATCGGCGGTCTTGTAGACAGAGGGAATCTCCAGATCGCCGTGCTCTGTCTTGTAGGCCAGAGCCAGATCATAGCGCTCCTGCCAGGGGTCGTACTTTTCCCACACCATGCCCAGCTTGTCCAGCAGGGCCTTGCGCTCAGGGGTGACCCGGGCGCTGGAGCGGTCTGGGTTCAGGTAGGCATAGCGCTGGCGCGCCACCCACTTGCCCAGCAGTACTCCGTCCGGCGTGACATACTCCGAGGGGACGTTCAGGTTGCCGTGCTCATGGTAGTAGGCGGCGGCAACATCGTACAGGGACATCCACTTGCGGTCGTTGCGGTTGGTCCAGTCCATGCCCAGAGCGTCCAGCCGCTCCACCTGTTCCTGAGGCAGCTCGCCTGCCTTGTGAGCGGCGCGCTGGGCCCCCAGCCAGACCCCCAGACCGAAGCCGGAGGGCGTTTCGTACTTGATGGGCACTTCCAGATCGCCGTGCTCCAGATAATACTGGGTGGCGGCGGCATAGTTCTGCTCCCACAGGTCGTTGGAGGTGCTCCACACCATGCCGATGGCTTCCAGCCGCTCGATGCGGTTCTGGGTCAGGTTGCCGCCCAGATAGCGCTGGCGGTTGTAGACGATCCATTCGCCCAGCGCAAAATCATTTTTATCGCGGTAGCGCACCGGCACCAGCAGGTCACCGTGCTCGGTGCGGTATTTCTGTGCGGAGGCAAAGCCCTTTTCCCAGGCAGCTTCCAGACGGTGGTTCCAGCGGATGCCCAGTTTTTCCAGCTTGGCGGCCTGTTCGGCTGTCAGGCGGCCCGGGCGCTGCCCGGCCTGTACCTGCCGCTGGAGCTCGAGCCACTTGCCCACGGGCACGCCGCTGTGGATGGTATAGCTCCGGGGCAGCTCCAAGGTGCCCTCTTTGGCGGCGGCATCGGCGGCAGCCTGACACAGCACCTCCCAGCGGGCCTCCATCTCCCGGCGCAGCTTGCCGTACAGGCGGTAGGTCTGCTGCATGGGGCGCTCCTGCCGGAAGCCCGGCGTTTTGCTGCCGGCCTTGGTCATGGCCTCGGTGCAGTCACGCTGCAGGGTACGGCCATTGCCCAGCCCCTCGAACTGCGCCACAAGGTCGAACACCGGCACGCTGCGGCTGCCGGCAGCCACCAAAGCGCGGCAGAGCATCTGCTTGAAGGTGGACATCAGGCTGGACTGGCGCACCAGAATGACCCCGGCCAGCCCCTCCAGCGGCTGCTGGACTCCCGGCGCGTTGACGCAGAGCAGGACCTTGGGGCCGGGGGCTGTATCGGAGAGGAAGGTCTCCACGGCGGCAGAATCCGCAAAGCAGGCGTGATCCGCGGCGTAAAACCGGACAGCAGGGTCCACAGTGCGCAGCAGCTGTTCCAGCTCCGTGCCCAGCTTTTCCTGATAGGCGGCGGATTCAAACAGGACCAGATAATGGCCGCTGGTATCGCTGAGCAGGCGGGGCAGCAGAACGGTCAGGTTTTCCACCTGACGCAGAGACCAGCTCAGCTCTTCATATTGAACACGCAGGGAGGTGTCGCCCTTGGGCATACACAGGTTTTTGATCCGGGCGCGCAGGGTGGCCAGCTCCTCCTCCTGCGGCCAGAGCAGGGCTGCATAGGCTGAGGGCACCGGCATGGTCCCGGCGGCCATGGCCTCGGCCACAGTCATGTGGGAGACGATGCAGTCGGCAAACAGCTCCTGCGCGGCGGCGCAGACGGGGGCACCGTTGGGCACACCCAGCCCCAGCACCTTTGCCTGGGGGCACATCCGCAGCAGCTTCTGCACCGACTGTGCCCAACACACGGCGCTCAACTCATGGTAGCAGTCCAGCACGATGCAGCCGGGTTTCTGCTCCCCCAGCCGCACCCACTGCTCCGGGGTGGCGGCGGCCAGCTTTTCGCAATCACAGAAGCGGACATTGCCGGGCAGGGTGCCGCCGTTGTAGCGTGTCAGCTCTGCCTGCCGCAGGGCCAGACGCTGTGCACCGGCCACCAGCCAGAAAAAGGTGGTCTGGGGGTGAGCCTCCACCACCTTCCAGGCAATACAGCTTTTGCCGGTGCCGGTGGGGTAGAACACGGCGGCCCGGTTCAGGGTCTCCAGAGACTGTACAGCTTTCTGAAAAGCGGCTTCGTTGACGGGATTCAGGGTCATCGACATGGTGGTAGTGTCCTCTCCGAGTTGCATGTTTGACATCGTTGGATACAACGAAAATATTTCATAGGATTAGTTTATCGCAAAAAACATTTTTCTGTCAAGCCCTTTGAAGAGAATTTAGAGCAAAACTCGGGAAAAGAATAAAAATAGTGTGGAATCTGTGGCAGAAACTGCGAACTTTGTGCGCAGCAACGGGGATACTGAAAGTGGAAATGCGTCCCGGAGCGGAGAGAAAGTATGACCTATGGCAAGAAGAAGGCTTCTTTTGCCCCGGCAGAGCTGCCCGGGCCGCACCGGGGAGATTTGGGCGGGAAGGCTGCTGCGGGGCATCCAAGAAGCATTTCATCTTTGCGGCCAAAAAAATGAAAAATTCCCTCTTGACTTTATGAAAATAAAGCGTATAATGCAATCAACAAACCGATGAGGCGGAAGAGAACCTGCAAGCGCACTTACAGTGAGCCCGAATGGTGAAAACGGGCAGAGAGCGGGGCAGAGTTCGTGGGCCGCCGAGGGCCGGGCGAACAGGGCAGTGCCTTTAGTAGCTTGGGACGGAAGCCTCCGTTACAGGGCAGGGGAGTGTTGGCTCTCCGTGAGGGGCTTTGCAGCTTCCGAGGGAAGACGGGCAAAGCAAGCAAGGTGGCACCGCAGATTCGAATTTCTCGACTCTGTCCTTGTGGATGAACACACAGGGACGGGGCCGTTTTTATTTTACCCGTTCCGCAGGCGGAGCGGGTTTTATTTATTTTTGGGCCGCCCGCTCCGGGAAAGGAGCAACCGCTATGAAAACCATGAACATGATCTCCCGCCGCAGCTTCCTGAAGGCTACCGCCGCAGCCGCTGTCGTATCCGCACTGGGCCTGACCGGCTGCGGCTCCTCCGGCTCTTCTGCCGCAGCATCCAGCACCGCTTCCAGTGCTGCCGGTTCCGCTGCCGCCGCTTCTGAGGCAGGCCAGACCTTTAAGGTGGGCATCGTCAACTATGTGGATCATGCTTCCCTGAACCAGATCGTGGCCTCTGTTGAGAGCCGCCTGGATAAGGTGGGCGCGGAAAAGGGCGTGACCTTTGACTATGCCGATTACTACGCCAACGCCCAGGCTGACCAGTCCAACCTGAACCAGATCGGTGCAGACCTGGTGGCCGACCAGGTAGATGTCATTGTGGCCGTGGCCACCCCCACTGCCGCCACCATGCTGGCCGCTGTGGAAGATACCGACATCCCTGTGGTCTACTCTGCCGTCACCGACCCTGTTTCCGCCGGGTTTGACGGGGAGGAGGGCATCACCGGCACCTCCGATGCCCTGAACACCGAGGCCATTATGAACCTCATCACTGCCATCAACCCCGACATCGACACCATCGGCCTGCTGTACGACCTGAGCCAGGATGCCTCCACCCAGGCCATCGCCGATGCCAAGGCGTTCTGCGACAGCAAGGGCATCAAGTACATTGAAAAGAACGGTACCACCACGGCTGAGGTGCAGATGGCTGCCGAGGCCCTTGTGGCCGCCGGTGTCAAGGCAGTGTTCACCCCCACCGACAACACCGTGATGACCGCCGAGCTGTCCATCTATGAGACCTTTACCGATGCAGGCGTGATGCACTTCACTGGTGCCGACAGCTTTGCACTGAACGGTGCCTTTGTGGGCTACGGCGTGGATTACGTCCAGCTGGGCGAGGCCACCGCCGATATGGTAGTGGAGCTGCTCTGCGAGGGTAAGACCACCGCCGACCTGCCCTATCAGACCTTCGACAACGGCATCGTGACCATCAATACAGAAACAGCCGCAGCATTGGGCATGGACGACAATACCCTGAACATGATTAAGGAAGCCTTCAAGCCCTACTGCACCGAAATTGTGGTAGTGACCACGCAGGAGAATTTCTAAAAAGGAGTACATCAACCATGCTGGCGAGTATCTTTTCGCTCAACGTGATCCAGACGGCGCTGGAGCTGGGCTGCATTTACGGTCTGGTGGCGCTGGCGCTGTTTCTGAGCTATTCAATCCTGAACATTGCCGACCTGTCCACCGATGGCTGCTTCACCCTTGGCTGTGCCGTGGCCTGCCAGGTGGCGCTGACAGGCCACCCCATCCTGGCCCTGTTCGCGGCCATGGCGGCGGGTGTGTGTTCGGGCTTTGTCACCGCCTTTTTGCAGACACGTCTGGGCGTTGAGAGCATCATGGCAGGCATCATCGTGACCACCGGTCTATACACCATCAATCTGGCGGTCATGGGCTTTTCGTCCACGATGTCCCTGGTCAAGACCGATACGGTATTCTCGCTGGCAAAATCCGCACTGGCCTTTATGGGCGGCTGGTATAAGCTGGTCATCGCGGCGGCGGTCATTGTACTCGCCTGTGCCGCCATGGTGGGTTTCCTGGGCACCCGGCTGGGCCTTTCCATCCGCGCCACCGGCGACAATGCCGCCATGGTGCGGGCCTCCAGCATCAACCCGGCCTTCACCATCACAGTGGGCCTGTGCATCTCGGGCGCGCTGACCGCCCTTTCCGGCGGCCTGCTGGCCCAGTACCAGAAGAGCAGCGACATCAACGTGGGCACCGGCATGGTGACCATTGCACTGGCTTCCCTTATCATCGGCGAAACGCTGGTGGGCAAGCGCACCATGGTGCGCCGGGTGCTGGGCGTGGTGTTCGGCAGCTGCCTGTATCGCTTTATCGTGGCCGTGGCCCTGCGCTTCAATGTGCCCGCCGCCGCCATGAAGCTGGTGAGCGCCCTCATCGTGGCTGTGGCCATCTCGATGCCCGCCATCCGGGCAAAGTTTGCCTTTGAGCAGCGCAAGCACAATGCCCGGAAGGAGGTGCACTGAGATGGAAATGCTGGAACTGAACAACCTGCACAAGACCTTTAACCCCGGCACCGTCAACGAAAAGGTGGCCCTGAACGGTGTGAGCCTGCACATGGAGGCAGGCGACTTTGCCACCATCGTGGGCTCCAACGGCGCGGGCAAATCCACCATGTTCAACGCCATCACCGGCGGTTTCATTGCCGACGAGGGCAGCATCGTGCTGGGCGGGCAGGACATTACCTTTGCGCCCGAGTATGAGCGCAGCAAGGTCATCGGCCACCTGTTCCAGGACCCCCTCAAGGGCACGGCCCCCAATATGACCATTGAGGAAAACCTTGCGCTGGCCTATCTCCGGGCAGGAACCGCCCCCCACGCTATCTTCTCCCGCATCTCCCGCAAGGATAAGGAGCTGTTCCGGGAAAAACTTGCCCTGCTGAACATGGGCCTTGAGGACCGGATGAAGCAGCCGGTGGGTCTGCTCTCGGGCGGCCAGCGGCAGGCGCTGACCCTGCTCATGGCCACCCTCGTTACCCCCAAGCTCCTGCTGCTGGACGAGCACACTGCAGCCCTCGACCCTGCCACGGCGGAGAAGGTGCTGGAGCTGACCAAGAGCATCGTGGCCGAGAAAAAGATCACCTGCCTGATGGTCACCCACAACATGCATCAGGCCCTCGAGCTGGGCAACCGCACCCTGATGATGGACGGCGGCCGTATCGTGTTCGATGTCAAGGGCGAGGAGCGCAGGAAGATGACCGTGGACGACCTGCTGGAAAAGTTCCGCGAGAATGCCGGCAAGGCCCTGGACAATGACCGCATCCTGCTGAGCAAGGTGGAAGCGGGCAACTGAAAAGAAACTCAAACTGCCCTGTCTGGACCCGAAACCGTGTCTGACAGGGCAGTTTTGATACAACAAGGAGAAAACGAGATGAAAATAACGATCCGTACCCCGCAGATGCAGGATTATGACCGATTTTCTGCTATTATGGATCAGGTCCAGCAGATGCATGTCGAGTGGCGGCCGGATGTCTACAAGCCGGCCAGCCCATTGATTACAAAGGAACTGTTTGGCGAACTCCTGAAATGGGACAGCTGGTATATTGCCGAGACGGACGGCATCGTTGTTGGTGTTCTGGAAGTGTTTAAGCGGCATGTGGAAAGCCCGGCGCAGGTAACAAAGGATGTTTTGTTCGTCAGCACCATGGCGGTGGATGAGGCGTATCGCGGGAAGGGCATCGGGCACCAGTTCTTTGATAAGGTGAAGCAACTCAAAGCAGAAAAGGGATGCGACACCATTGAACTGCAGGTGAACGCTAAAAATAAAATGGCGTATGAGATGTACCGGAACTATGGCTTTACGGAAAAGTCCATCAATATGGAGCTGAAATAAAACGATTGTAATTATCCTTGTATATGTAGTCATAATGTGATACAATGCTTTTGACAGGAGGTGTCACTTATGATGCAGACATTTGTTCGCCCATCCCGTGATCTGCGCAACCACTACGCTGAAATTTCAGAGATGTTGAAAGACCACAATCATGTTATTATCACAAATCATGGTCGTGGGGAATCCGTCCTCATCAACATTGAGGACTACGCCAAGTATGAGGAGTTCATGCACCAGCGGTATGTTGTCGAGGAGCTTGCCAAGGCAAAACAGCAGGCGGCAGACCCCAACACGCAGTGGACAGAGCATGAAAGCGTATGGGAGACGCTCCACGAACAGTATGACGTATAAGATCAAATATCTGCCCCTTGCTGTACAGGACTTGAATGACATTGCCCGGTGTTTGTCCGGCTTCTACCCCCAAACGGCCCGCCGTGTGCTGAAAGAAATGCGGGAAAAGATCACAAAGCTGGGGGATACCCCACGGATGTGTGAAGTCTATGCCCTTGACCCGACCTACCGCAAGCTGGTGGCAGACCAGTATCTGGTGTTTTACCATGTCAATGAGAACGTCAAGGTGGTGGAGATCCACCGTGTACTGCGCGGCTCATGGAATTTGCCGCAGTACCTGGAATAAAACAAAGAGCAGAGCGCTCCAGCCAGCTGGCCAGACGCTCTGCTCTTTTTAATGCAATATTCTGAAAACGCAGAAATTACTTGACGTACTCAACGGTGTACTCGAAACCATACTCTTCCTGCAGTTTCTTGACGGCAGGCTCGCAGTCCTCGATGAAGCTGGGTGCGTAGACGGAAGCACCGTTGTGGTCCTTCTTGTAGTCCTCCACGATCTGCTGCAGCTTTGCCCAGCCCTCGTTGGCCTTGGCGTTGTCAACAGTGTCGGGGAAGTTGATGATGAATTCACGGTGCTGCGGAATACGAGCTTTCATAAGTGATATCTCCTTATTTGACAATTTGTAGTTTGTTACTTGATTTATACAGAAGCATAATGCTTTTGTAGATAACGGATAGATTGTATAGAAGGATAGCCTGCCCTCTGTGCCCGGCTGCTGCCGGTTTCAGACGGAGAGATTATACACCTGGCAGGCATTCTCCACCGTCTGCCGGAACACCTGCTCCGGTTCCTCACCCTTGATGCTAGCGATATACTCGCCTACATAGCGGATGAGAGAGCTGTCGCAGCGGGTGCCGCGGACAGGCTCCGGGGCCATATAGGGGCAGTCAGTTTCCAGGACGATGCGTTCCAGCGGCAGGGCGGCAATGGCCTTGGCGGCACGCTTGGCCCCCTTGAAGGTGCAGGCCCCGCCAAAGCCGATGTAGAGCCCCTGCTCTGCCAGCCAGAGCGCGTCATCGGCGCTGCCGGAATAGCAGTGGACGATGCCCTTGGGCCGGTACTTTTTTAGCAGGGCGTAGACATCGGCGTGGGCGCTGCGGTCGTGCACGATGATGGGCTTGTCCAGTTCCAGCGCCAGCCGGATCTCGGCCTCAAACAGCGCCAGCTGGGCATCCTTGGGCACGGGCCAGTGGTAATCCAGTCCGCACTCCCCCACAGCCACCACCTTGGGGTCCTTGTAATAGGGGGCAAGGGCACGCATCTCTGCGGCCCAGTCGCCGCCGTATACCGAGACAGTAGGGGCGGGGCCTTCCTCACCGCAATTCTCCGGGGCCAGCAGGCTCTCCGGGTGGATGCCAACGGCGGCGTACACCCAGGGATATTTGTGGGCCAGCTCCAGCACCTTGGGCGCATCGCCCGAATGGGTGGCCTGCTCGCACACGCCCACCACCCCTTTGCCGGGCAGGCTGTCCAGCAGGGCAAAGCGGTCCGCGTCAAAGGCACGGGCGTTATAATGGGCGTGGGTGTCAAAGATGGGGTATTCCATATTACGGGCACGCTCCTTTTTGGCGGGGGTCTTGTTTACCAGCCAGATGCCGATGCAGACCAGCACCAGCGCCCCCAGATACTGCCACCGGAACAGCGGCTCCCCATTGATGAGGGCGCTGAGCAGAACATTCACCACCGGGTTCACGAACCCGAAGATGGCGATCCGGCTGACGGGGTTGTTCTTCATCAGCAGGGCCCAGACGATGTAGCCCGCGCCGCAGATGAAGGCCAGCGCCAGCAGGTCCAGCACGCTGAGCACAGACCAGTGTTCCAGCCGTCCGCCCAGAACAGCGCCCAGCAGGAACAGGGCCGCACCGCCCACGAACAGGTTCACAAAGCAGACGGCAAAGCTGTCTGCCCGGCGGGTGACGGATTTGTTCCAGGGGCCTGCCAGCGTGAAAAGGACGGTAGCAATGAGCATGTAGGCTACACCCCGGGCGCTGCCGCCGCCGTGGTTGCCCAACGTGGCGATGAGAACGCCCGCAAAGCCGATGCCGCAGCCCAGCGCCTTGGCCGGGGTCATGCGGTCAGCCCTGCCGTAAAGGAAATGGGCAAAGATGACCCCCAGAAAGCTCTGGGTGCTGTTCAGGATGCCCCCAAAGGCACCGGTGAGCAGGGCAACAGCGCTGTAGAAAAAGGCGTACTGCGCTGTGGTCTGCCACAGGCCCAATGCACAGCATTCGGCCAGGATCTTCCCTTTGGGCATGGCGGGGAGCCTGCCCTCCAGCAGCAGGCTGCCGCCCAGTACCAGCACACTGCCTAGCATGAACCGCACCCCTGCAAAGCAGAGAATGGAGGCCGTGTCAGCGGTGTCGATGGCAAAGAGCCGGTAGCCCAGCTTGATGAAAGGGAAAGCCGAACCCCACATGGCGTTGCAGAGGATGGCAATGACAACGGCAAAGGCCGGTGTGCCGAAAAGCCGGTCCAGCTTTTCGGTGCGGCTCAGCTGTGTCTCCATGGCTCAGTGGATGCGGCTGCCAACGGGGGTGTTGTCGCCGTAGAAGGCGATGGAACAGCCGCCGTCAGCGGTGTCGGCAGCAAAGATCATGCCCTCGCTGACATACTTGCCCTTCAGCATGGGACGGGGGGCCAGATTGCAGACGATGCCGATCTTCTTGCCGATCAGATCCTCCGGCTTGAACCACTTGGCAATGCCGGACAGGATGCAGCGCTCACGCTCGCCGTCAAACACGGTCAGGTGGAGCAGCTTCTTGCTCTCCTTCAGGTTCTCGCAGGCACGCACCTCGGCCACGCGCAGCTCCACCTTGCAGAAGGTGTCAAAGTCGATCTCTTCCTCGTGGGTAAAGTCCACGGTGCTCTCCTCGGCAGGGGCGGCAGCCTTCTTCTCAGCTTCAGCCTTGGCCTTGTTGGCAGCTTCGGCAGCGGCCTTGCGCTTCTCGTCCTCTTCCTTCAGGTGAGCGATCTCCTTGGCCACGTCAATGCGGGGGAACAGGGCATCGCCCTTGTGGACGGTGTAGGTCTCCTGCACGCCGTAAGCAGCCTTGCTCAGGTCGATGTCGGCAGTGGACAGGCCCAGCTGATCCATCATCTTGGGAGCGGTGGAGGGCAGGTAAGCGTTTAGCAGGATGCCTGCTACACGCAGTGCCTCGCACAGGTGGTAGAGCACGCTCTCCAGACGGGCCTTGTTGGCCTCATCCTTGGCCAGAGCCCAGGGAGCGGTCTCATCGATATACTTGTTGGCACGCTGGATCACGGCAAAGATCTCCATCAGGGCCTGGGGGATGGTCAGGTTGTCCATGTCGGCAGTGACCTTGCCCAGCAGCTCATTGACCATGGTCTCCAGCTCCGTGTCGATGGCCTCGGTGCCAGCGGCCTTGTGGACCGTGCCGCCGAAGTACTTCTCGCACATGGCAACGGTGCGGCTGAGCAGGTTGCCCAGGTCGTTGGCCAGGTCGCTGTTGATGCGGTTGATCAAGGCCTCGTTGGTGAACATGCCGTCGTTGCCGAAGGGGATCTCACGCAGCAGGAAGTAGCGGATGGCATCCACGCCGTAGCGGTCGCACAGGATGACGGGGTCCACGACGTTGCCCACGGACTTGGACATCTTGCCGCCGTTCATCAGCAGCCAGCCGTGGCCAAACACGCGCTTGGGCAGCGGCAGATCCAGAGCCATGAGCATGGCGGGCCACAGGATGGTGTGGAAGCGCAGGATCTCCTTGCCCACCATGTGCAGGTCAGCAGGCCAGAACTTGTTGTAATCGTGGTAGGTCTCGTTGCCGTAACCCAGCGCGGAGATATAGTTGCTCAGCGCATCGACCCAGACATACATGGTGTGCTTGGGGTCAAAGGGAACGGGGATGCCCCACTTGACAGAGGTGCGGGAAACACAGGTGTCCTGCAGGCCCTGCTTGATAAAGGCGATCATCTCGTTCTTCCGGCTCTCGGGCTGGATGAACTGGGGATTCTCCTCGTAGTACTTCAGCAGGCGGTCGGCATACTTGCCGGTCTTGAAGAAGTAGGCCTCCTCGTGGGCATCATAGACCTCGCGGCCGCAGTCGGGGCACTTGCCGTCCACCAGCTGGCTGTCGGTCCAGAAGCTCTCGCAGGGCTTGCAGTAGTGGCCGGTGTACTCGCCCTTGTAGATATCGCCCTGCTCATACAGCTGGGTGAAGATCTTCTGGCAGGTCTCCACATGGTAGTCATCGGTGGTGCGGATGAAGCGGTCATAGCTGACATCCAGCAGCTTCCACAGATCCTTGACGGTGGCAACGATCCGGTCAACGTACTCCTTGGGGGTCACGCCTGCATCGGCGGCCTTGTCCTGGATCTTCTGGCCATGCTCATCGGTGCCGGTCAGGAACATGACTTCCTTGCCCTGCATCCGCTTGAAGCGGGCCAGCGCGTCGCAGGCCACGGTGGTGTAACTGTGGCCGATGTGCAGCTTGTCGCTGGGGTAGTAGATGGGGGTCGTGATGTAGAATGTGTTGTGTTCGCTCATGGGGGATGATTCTTCCTTTCTGTTGTGGCTGTGTCACAAAAAAGCTCCCGTCCTGCCGGAATGCACCGGACAAGGACGGGAGCTGAACTTCCGTGGTACCACCTTGCTTTGCCGCGCCCTTGCAGGCATGGCCTTGCGTGCCGGGGTAAAACCGGCCTCCGCGCGGTAACGGGCGCACCCGGCGGGGGCTTGGCGGCGCGCCGCTTCACCCCCACAGCTCAGAGGCCATCTTCCACCCCGTGCTCACCTGCCCGGTTCCATCCTTCGGGCTTTCTGTCAGGCGCAGGCGGGGCGTACTCTCCTCGTCAAGGCTGTTCGCTTTCTGCCAAAGGGGCACACGACCCCCTTGTTCCTATTATAATACGCAAAAACGGCGGGTTTGTCAACTCTCCTGGTAAAGTGTTCTGCAAAATGGCATTTGACTCGGTTTGTGTATATAAACGAGATAGTTATTAACAAAAAGATACGGTCAGGAATTGCTATCCTATTCTGTGTTTACATGGATTTACACGAAAGCGGCTGCCAATTTTAGCAGAGAGCCGGAAACAGAGTCCAAAAGGTGCTCTAGGGGCTTTATTAGCTGGAAATTAGCTGAGCTAAATGAAAAGTGGCCGCTCTATTGTACAACGCTCACCTTTCATTAGCTGGAAGGCGCGTGGCTGTTCATAGGCACCAGAAGAACACCAGTTGCAAAAAGCAGCTGAAGCCTGTTTCTGGATTTATGATACCATGTCGGAATCGCAGTTGGAATAGGAACATGGCCAGAACACGATATGAAAGGATTCTGACCTATGTGGTGGGAAGTACTTCATCTTGTAAAAAAAACGGTTTTATGGTATTCTTACCTTAGATAAGGAACAGAAAGCAGGTGAACCGATGGCAGAAGTCGAAACGCAAAACAACCTTGATTTTGAGCGCAAGCATGAGGAAGATTTGCGGCGTATCCGTGATTTTCGGCTCATGGATGATAACTTTATGAGCAAGGTCTTTGAGGATAAGCCATGTGCGGAATTCCTGCTCCGGATCATCCTGAATCGGGATGATTTAAAGGTTAAAGAAGTCCATGGGCAGCATGACCTGAACAATATACAGGGGCGTTCCGTGCGGCTTGACATTCTGGCAGTGGATCATGAAAATCGTGCCTACAATGTCGAGGTTCAGCGCAGTGACAGTGGAGCAGTCGCAAAGAGGGCGAGATATAACAGCAGCCTGCTGGATGCCAATCTCACCCGAAAGGGCGATGCGTATGACGCACTGAACGAGACCTATGTAATCTTTATCACAGAGAACGATGTGCTTCGGGGTGGACTTCCTATTTATCATATCAATCGCATCATTGAGGAAATGGGGAAATCTTTCGGAGATGAAGCACATATTATCTATGTAAACTCTCAGATCAAGGACGACACCGCATTGGGAAAGTTGATGCACGACTTTACCTGTACGAACCCGGATGACATGAACTATCCTGTTCTGGCACAGCGGGTGCGTTATTTCAAAGAAGATACGAAGGGAGTGGCAACGATGTGCAGAGCATTTGAAGAAGTGAGAGAAGAAACAAAGCATGAGCAGTCGATTGAAATTGCAAAATCTTTGCTAGAATTTGGGAAAATGACCTATGAAGAAATTGCTCGGTCGGTTCAGCTTCCTGTTGAAGAAGTAAAGGCACTGGATACAAAGAAACCCGCCTGATTTTAATTCAGCCAAGATATTCTTAAAAACAAACAGCGGCAGTTTTCCAAATCGGAAAGCTGTCGCTGTTTATGTATGTATAGGGGCTTATAAGTTCTTTGCAAGATTTTTGATGAGTTCGGCCATAGAGGGGTCAGCCAGCAGTTTAGCAAGAGCTGCTGCCGCATCTGTATCGA
>ENA-UOJV01000891-UOJV01000891.1-human-gut-metagenome-genome-assembly--contig:-C82-NODE-891-length-38587-cov-9.098412_pt1 | contig 38587 bp, 28 predicted proteins | sample MGYA00242356_ERZ723903 | MGnify/ENA metagenome assembly ERZ723903
CTTTCAGCTGTTCGGTCACGCCGTTGCGCTTCACCAGCTCCGGCACGATCAGCTCCATGCGATTTCGTGCCGCTTCGTCAATCTTAGCGCAATACTGTCTTACGTACACCCAGCTATCTGCCGGGGGGTCGTTTTACGAAAAGGACGTGCCACACGGCACGTCCTTTTGCAGATTTATCGCAGGGTAACACCGAGGTCGTTTTTAAGTTTTTCCAGAACGGCATTCGTGACGCCCGTGGTGTCCTCATCGGTGAGCGTGCGGTCGTCTGCGCGCAGTTCGAGACTGAACGCGACACTCTTTTTGCCCGGGGCAATGCCGGGGCCGCGGTAGATATCAAACAGCTGAATGGAGCGCAGCAGCTTGCCGCCCGCCTTCTTGATGCAGGCTTCGAGCATACCGACGGTCATCGCCTCGTCACATACCAGCGCAAGATCGCGGCTGACGGTCGGGAACTTGGGAAGGCTGTGGAATACGCGCTCCGGCGCAAGCGCAGACTGAAGCCCTGTGAAGTCCAGTTCTGCGACATAGACCTCGCCGCTGATGCCGTAACCCTCGGCGACCAGCGGGTGAATCTGGCCAATCACGCCAAGCTTCTTGCCGTCAATCATGATATCGGCGCAGCGGCCTGGGTGATAACTCGGGTTCTTCGTGTCCGCAACATAAGTTGCCGGGTGCACATTCAGCTGCTCAAGCAACGCATCGACCTCGCCCTTGAGTGTGAAGAAGTTTTCGTGTTCGCCGTAAGTGCCGAAGATCATGCGTTTGGGCTCGTTCGGCAGTTTTTCGCCCTCAACCGGCAGGTAGATCTTGCCGATCTCATAGAGTTTGACGCCTTTGTTCTTGAAGGCAAAGTTGCGGGAGAGAATATCCAGCATACTTGGCAGAATGACCGTGCGCATGATGGATGTATCCTCACCAAGCGGGTTGACAAGCTTGACAGTCTTGCGAAGCGGGCTGTCAGCGGGGATGCGGATCGCGTCGAACGAAGACGGCGAAACGAAGGAGTAGGTGATGATCTCACTGTAGCCAAGGGCTCTTGCGGCCGCGCCTGCGGCGTTCTCCAGCTTCTGCTCGTCAGAATAGCCGCCCATGGTGGTCGCGCCGCGCATGAGTGTCGTTTCAATGTTGTTATAGCCGTAATAACGGGCAACCTCTTCAGCAATATCAGCCATCACGCGAAGATCGGGCCGCCACGACGGGACTTGAATCATGCCGTCTACAACGGGAACTTCCTCACGGTGCAGATATTCGATCATATCGGCTTCGGAGATATTTGTGCCGAGCAGTGCGTTGATACGCTCCGGCTCCAGCTTAACGGTGACAGGCTGCGGAACGTAGTTCAGAACGTCGATCATGCCGTCCATGACTTCGCCCGCGCCAAGCAGTTCGACCAGTTCGCACGCACGGTTGACAGCGGGAACGGTCAGCATCGGGTCGATATCCTTTTCAAACTTTGCAGAAGCATCTGTGCGCATGCCGAGTGCCAGCGCTGTCTTGCGGATGGAAGAGCCGAGGAAGTTGGCAGATTCAAATACGACATCGACCGTATCGGCTACGATTTCACTGTTTTCGCCGCCCATGACGCCTGCGAGGCCGACCGGCTTCGTCTCGTCGGCAATGACGAGCATATCGGGCTGGAGCACGCGCACGCTGCCGTCAAGCGTCGTGAGCGTCTTGTCCGCGCCTGCGCGGCGGACGACGATCTTACCGCCCTTAACATAGCGGTAGTCAAACGCGTGCATCGGCTGGCCGTATTCGACCATGACATAATTCGTGATATCAACGATATTGTTGATTGGGCGGATGCCCGCCGAACGCAGACGCTGGCGCATCCACTTGGGGCTGGGCGCAATCTTGACATTGCGTACCATGCGGGCCGTATAGCGCGGGCACAGATCGTCCGCCTGCACATCAACATCAAGCAAATCGCAGAGATTTCCTTCTGCGCCGCCCTTGACGACCGGCTCATGGTGCTTCATCGGCACATTGAATGCGGCAGCCGTCTCACGGGCAAGGCCAATGAGCGAGTAGCAGTCCGGGCGGTTGTTTGTGATCTCAAATTCGACGATGGAATCATCGTTGCCGATGACGACGTTCATGTCCTCACCGACCTTGCAGCCTTCGTTGTTCAAAATCCAGATACCGTCTGCATACGCCTTGGGGCAGTCGTGCTCTGTCAGACCGAGTTCCTTATACGAGCACAGCATGCCGCAGGACTCAACGCCGCGCAGTTTGCCCTTTGTGATGTGGATGCCGCCAGGCAGGTATGAATTGTGCTGCGCGACGGGAACCAGATCGCCTTCATGGACGTTTTGCGCACCGGTCACGATCTGCACCGGCTCACCGATGCCGCAGTCTACCATGCAGACCCACATATGGTCGGAGTTTTCATGCTTTTTCATCGATAGAACCTTGCCGACGACGACGTTTTTGATCTCCGCATCCATGCGTTCGGTCGTTTCAACCTTCTGACCGGCGAGGGTCATGACGGAGTCGTATTCTTTGTCAGTAGCCGTGATGTCAACGAATTCACGGAGCCATTTTCTCGAAATATTCATGTCGTACCCTCCTTAGAACTGAGACAGGAAGCGGATGTCGTTTTCAAAGATCATACGCATATCGCTGATCTTGAACCGGCGCATGGCCATACGCTCAAGGCCGATGCCGAAGGCAAAGCCGGAATAGATTTCCGGGTCAATGCCACAGCCCGCGAGCACCTTCGGGTGTACCATGCCGGCGCCCAGCAGTTCAATCCAGCCTTCGCCTTTGCAGGTCGAACAGCCCTTGCCACGGCAGTTGAAGCACTGCACGTCAACCTCGCAGCTGGGTTCCGTGAACGGGAAGTGATGCGGACGGAAGCGGACGACAGAGTCCTGCCCGTACATGGCCTTGATGAGCGTTTCAAGTGTGCCCTTCAGATCAGCCATTGTGATGCCCTTGTCGATGACAAGGCCTTCAATCTGGTGGAACATGGGGGAGTGCGTCGCGTCAACTTCGTCCTTGCGGTACACGCGGCCCGGAGCCAAAATACGGATCGGCGGCTGGCCGATGGCTTCCATGGCGCGAATCTGCATGGGGCTGGTCTGTGTGCGCAGGAGGACTTCTTCGTCATCTGTCACATAGAACGTGTCGCTGCGGTCACGGGAGGGGTGATTCTCCGCAATGTTCAGTTTGGTGAAGTTATAGTCGGCAAGTTCAACCTCGGGGCCGTCAAGAATTTTGAAGCCCATGGAGATAAAAATATCCTTGGCCTCATCGAGCGCTTTGTTCATCGGGTGGCGGTGGCCCAGCTGAACCGGAGTTCCGGGGATGGTCACGTCGATTGCCTCGGCCTCCAGTCTGGCTTCCATGGCCTTTTCCTTGAGTTCGGCACGGACGGACTCGATTTTTTCCTCAATGGCAGCGCGGACATTGTTCGCAGCCTGTCCCATAACGGGACGTTCCTCTGCAGACAGCTTGCCCATTGTCTTCAAAACACCGGTCAATTCACCTTTTTTGCCGAGAAAGCGCACGCGCAGCGCGTCCAATTCTCCGGCGTCCTTGACGCTCTCGAGCGCGCCGAGCGCTTCCTGCCGGATCTTTTCGAGTTGTTCCTTCATAAACGAATACTCCTTTTCGTGATAATACAAAAAAATAAGCCCTTCGCCCGAGATCGGGACGAAAGACCATGCTTCCGCGGTACCACCCGCTGTTCGCAGAAAAAATCTGCGCTGCTTTTTATGCCAGATAACGGCGGCAATAACCGGCGCGTCCTAGTAGGGAAGTGACCTGTTCAAACGGCTGCTCACGAGAGAAAGCCCTGTAGCCCCACCGGGAGGCGGTTTCCAGCAGTTCCGCCCTCTCTGTACCCGGCCCTTTCGGGCAGGACGCCTCGATCCTCGCTTTTTCCATATATCAGCTGCATTTTAGCACACTAAACGTCGTTTGGCAACAGCTTTTTCGGAAAAACAAAGAAAATCCGGCCTGAACGCCCCTGATCGTTCATCTGCTCAACGCCTTCGTTTTCATTTCATAAATTCAGGCTCTGCCGCTCATCTTTCACAGAAAGTCAGCAGAGCCTTTTTATGCTTACTATATATACAGTGATATATCCGAACCAACAAGCTTGAAAATACATTTTGCGATTTAAGCAAATAAATACAAAATACAAAAAGACATTACCGACCGTAAAAGTCAGTAATGCCTTTTTATTATTTTTATTATTTTTAAGATAATCTATCCATATGCCACTCAGACTCGTTTAAAGAGGTCTGGTAGTTCACTAATGAAATCATTCCCACTCAATCGTCGCTGGCGGTTTGCTGGTGATGTCGTAGCAGATGCGATTGATGCCACGGACTTCGTTGACGATGCGGACGGAGATCCGGTCGAGGATGTCGTAGGGAATGCGCGACCAATCTGCAGTCATGAAATCACTTGTATTCACTGCGCGCAGGGCCAGCGTATAATCATACGTCCGACCGTCGCCCATGACACCGACGGAGCGCATGGAGGTGAGCACGGCGAAATACTGGCTGAGGCTGCGGTCAAGACCGGCTTTGGCGATTTCGTCGCGGAAAATGAAATCCGCGTCGCGTAGCGTATCGAGTTTTTCCTTCGTGATATCGCCGATTACGCGGATGGCAAGGCCGGGGCCGGGGAAGGGCTGGCGCATGACCAGGTACTCAGGCAAACCGAGTTCGCGGCCAAGCTGGCGTACCTCGTCCTTGAACAGCATGCGCAGCGGCTCGATGATCTCTTTGAAGTCAACATAATCTGGAAGGCCGCCAACGTTGTGATGGCTCTTGATGACGGCGGATTTTCCGAGGCCGGACTCGATCACGTCCGGATAGATTGTACCCTGTACAAGGTAGTCAACTGTACCGATTTTTTTTGCTTCCGATTCAAAGACACGGATGAATTCTTCACCAATAATTTTGCGCTTCGTCTCCGGATCAGAAACGCCGGAAAGTTTCGATAAGAAGCGTTCTTCGGCGTTGACGCGGATAAATTGAATATCCCACTTGTTGAACGCGGTTTCTACTTCATCGCCCTCATTTTTGCGCATCAGGCCGTGATCGACGAACACGCAGGTAAGCTGGCTGCCGATAGCCTCCGCCATGAGCGCTGCCGCAACGGAGGAATCTACGCCGCCGGACAGCGCAAGCAGCGCGCGGCCGGAGCCAACTTTTTCACGAATGGAGCGGATCGCAGTCTGGCGGTAGTCTGCCATCGTCCAATCACCGGACGCGCCACAGACGGTATAGAGGAACCGGCGGAGCATTTCACTGCCTTCTACCGTATGCTGTACCTCCGGATGGAACTGGACGCCGTACAGCCTCTTCTCCGGGCACGCCATCGCGGCCGTGGGGCACACGGCGGTCTTCGCTGTGACGGTGAAGCCGTCCGGTACCCGGGAAATATAATCGCCGTGGCTCATCCACGTCACGCTGGACGCGGGGAGGTCTTGGAAGATTGCGCTGTGTGTGTCAAACTCAGTCAGCGTCTTGCCATATTCGCGGGCGGTCGCTTCCGTCGCTGCTGCAACAGTGCCACCCAGCGAATATGCCATGAGCTGGCATCCGTAGCAGATGCCAAGAACGGGGATCCCGAGCGCAAACAGCGCCGGGTCCACGCGCAGGGAAACGGATTCATAAACACTCTGCGGGCCGCCGGAGAGAATAATGCCGATGGGGGCAATCTTCTCAATCTCAGCAGGGGAGATGGAGCAAGGCTTGACCTCGCAGTATACGTTCTGCTCACGCACACGGCGTGCAATCAGCTGACTGTACTGCGCGCCGAAGTCCAGAATCAGAACAGTCTCCATTATGCTTCCTCCCGGAATACGATGTGGCCTGGCTCCGCGCTTTCGATGATAGCGAGCGAGTGCAGGTTCACGCCCGCCGCGCGCAGCTTGTCGCCGCCGCCCTGGAAGCCCTTTTCAACGGCGCAGCCGATACCGACCAGTTCAGCACCTGCAGCCTGCACGATTTCACACAGACCGCGCAGCGCTTCGCCGCGCGCAAGAAAATCATCGATCACAAGCACGCGGTCGCCGGGATGGATCCACTCCTTGGAGACAAGCAGCGTGACCTTTTTCTTGTAAGTATAGGAAAAAATCTCACTCTGGTACAGGCCGCCTTCGATGTTGTCGCTCTTGGCCTTTTTCGCATAGACCATGGGCTTGCCGTACCGGTACGCGCAGATCGCGGAAAGGGCAATGCCGCTGGCTTCTGCGGTCAGAATGAGATCTACGTTATTGAGATCAAAATATTTTTTGAATTCATCTGCAATGCGTCCCATGAATGCGCAATCGACGCGGTGATTGAGAAACCCGTCAACCTTTACAATGTTTCCGGGCAGAATCTTGCCCTCCTTGACAATGCGATCCTTCAACTCCTGCATAGCTTCCTCCAAAAACATAATAAAATAGACAGCGGGAATAAAACCTGCTGCCAATGACAAAAAGCCGCGCGCAGGACAGCAAAGCCCTGCGTGAGCGAACTTCCAATAGTCGCAGCTTTGGCGCTGCGGTAGAGACATCCGGGCCGTACATCCGGAACTATATTGGCAACGATATGAACTTCGTGCTGGACAATTTAAGTCTTAGCTATTATAATCGGAATCAAGCAATAAGTAAAATAGATGTTTTTAATCATTGCTATTAGCTTCATAAATATAAGTAATGACAGGAGGCAGCTATGGCCGTTAAATTGGAATTATACCGCGTCTTTCAGGAGGTCGCCCGCATGGGGAATATCTCTGCTGCGGCGCAGAATCTTTTCATTTCACAATCGGCAGTCAGCCAGTCCATCAAGCAGCTGGAAGAGCAGCTGCAGGTTCGGCTGTTCTCGCGCAGCACGCGCGGTGTCGTCTTGACCAGTGAGGGAAAGCTTCTCCTTGACTATGTTTCGCACGGTCTGGGCCTCATCCAGTGCGGCGAAGAAAAGCTTGCGCAGTCGCGCCAGCTGCTCACGGGTGAACTCATCATCGGCGCAAGCGATACGGTCACGAAGACCTATCTGGTTTCGCGCCTTGAGGCGTTCCACCAGAATTATCCTGCTATCCAGATCCGAATCCTGAATGGCACAAGCCAGATGGTGCTCGACTATCTGCACGCCGGTCAGGTTGATATTGCGTTTGCCAGCGAACCGAAGGATAAGGACGCGTATTCCGTCCGGCACTGCTTCGATACACATCAACTTTTCGTTGCTGCGCCGAATTATGACTGTGATTTTGACCATGTGCATTCTATGGAAGAAATTGCATCCTTCCCGCTGATTTTGCTTGAACGCAAGGCCAGTTCCCGCGTCTATGTTGAGCAGTTTTTCCAGCAACACGGCGTGAGCATCAAACCGGAGATCGAACTGGGGTCGCACAATCTGCTCATTTCGCTGGCCCGCATCGGCCTTGGCGTTGCCTGCGTAACAGAGGAATTTTCGCAGTCCGGCCTTGGCAGGGGCGTCATCCTGCCGCTGCACACCGATTTTGAGATTCCGCCGCGCTCCGTTTGTATGTGCACGCTGCGCGACGTTGCGCCGACCTCTGCCGCGAACCGGTTTATGGACTTTATCTCCGAGAGCGACAAAATGGCCTACGATCTGGGGCATTCCTATCATTTTACGAATGTTTGAAAATGAGCAGTTCGCAGGATCTCGGATATTTGCGTAGGGGCGGAATACACTTATTAGAACGATTGTAGGGGCCGATGCCCACATCGGCCCGCTGGAAAGTTACGAATTCTCTGCAGATTTCCGTAAAAACGGTGCGTTCTGCCGGTGCGATGTGGGCATCGCCCCCTACAACTGGCGCGTTGGAAACCTACCGCCCGTCCTCGCCGTTCATATCTGTCAGGTGATACTTTCTGTGAGGCCTGCTTCGGGCGGCGTTCATGTCCTGCAGGGAGGAACGGTGTTCCTCCTGCCCGTTCAGGCAGTTCATATCGTCCAGCGCACAGGTGCGCGCATCGTCGTGGGACAGACCGTTCATGTTTTTCAGACTGAACGGCTCTTTTTTCTGCTTCTTGTTCATGGAAAAACCTCCTTTTTTGCATAGTTTTCCGTGAACAGCGGGCAGATATACAAGCCCCGCCTGCACGCTTGCGCATACAGGCGGGGGAGGTGGTGTATCAGTCCTTGCGGCAGTTCATGTTCGTGATGCTGCAGGCCATGTCCGGCTGCTCGTTCGCCGCGTTCATATCCTGCAAAGACGCAGTCTGCTCCGGCTGACCGGCGCGGCAGTTCATGTCATTCAGGGCGCAGGTGCGCTTGTCGTCTGCGGACAGCCCGTTCATATTGTGCAGGCCGAGTGTGTTGGAATTGTTTTTCATTGGATATCCTCCTAAAATAGAAATAATAATCATTACTAATATTATTATACACAAAGAGTTATATTTGTCAAGCCCCAAAATAAAAATGCCCTCTGTCCGGATGGACAGAGGGTAGGGAAGTGCGGATATTATGGCGTGTCGGCTTGCCAGCTGAGCGTGATCGTATCCGGCTGGATCAAGTCTTCGTATCGCATGGATCTTCCGTTTACATAATTGCAGCCTTCCAGACTGCTTACATATCCACCGCTGTAGGCCAGTCCTGTTTCATCAAAAACTGTGAGAACAAACCCGCAGTTGTCAACATAGGTGCCGTCCGGCGTGATGAGCGCCTCGGTGCTTCCGGCAAGATAGGCTGCAGCACTGGGCCCGTCGTTAGACAAAACTGTCTCGTCGTTGTTTACAATGACAAGCCGTCTTCCGTCAAAGGCCATCGCTTGGACAGTCGCATATACTGGCGCGTACAGATCATCGGGCAAATAATCGGAACGCAGCGCAATCTGGTACAGTCCGTCCGCATCCTGCGTCAGGACGCAGATGCGCCCCTGGGTCTGCTGGATGCAGACGAAATCCTCCGTTTCGGTTATGTTTACATAATCATCTTCCGGCTCAAAATCCGATACCGCCAGCTTTTGCAGAGTGTCACCTGTTTTGCAGTCAATTAAGGTTACATAATATGTGTTATTTTCAACCGTATGAAGCAGCAGCCGCGTTTTGTCCGGCGTCAGCCCGAGATGCTCGATGCGTGCCTCCGGATCGACCGGGAAAAAGCAGGTCAGCTGATCGGTATAGACCTCGTTTACGTTCCCGCCGTAAAACGCGCTGGCCTCGGCATCCGGGGCAAGCGGCCCAAAGGGGAGCATATAGACACCATAGCCGCCCGGAATGCGGCTCGTATCGACCAGTTGGTCTTGCTCTGTCCGGTTGCCAAACCAGAAGAAGCAGGCGTCATCCGTCACCACGCTTTCCGCGTTCATCCAGAACCGGTCGCCCTCTCTGACACTGGAGATGCTCCGGGCAGAGCCGCTGCCGTCCATATTCTTGTCGATACCAAGCTCAATATATTCATCCTGCAGAACTGGGATGCGGAAAAAGCAGCCCAGCGCGACCTGTGTACGTTCACCAATCCATTCGCTGTCCGCTGAGGCATCCTGCCAGTTGACAAGGGGGTCATAATTAACGCCCGGAAGATCGATGGAAAACTCAAACGGATATTCGTCGTAATAGTCTGCAAACCGGATCGTCATGGAACCGCTTTCGCCGGGCGAAAGTGTGTCCAGCAGGGACTGATACGCCGTTGAGAAGCCGAAGTCATCCGCGTCGCCGCTTGTAGCTGCGTCGCGGTAAAAATTGATCTCAACACCGCGATAGCGTATCTCTTGCTGCTCCGCCTGCCCGGCGGGCAGGAAGCGGAAGCTTGTCTCCGCGCGGTAATTCTGCGCGGAAAACTGCACAGTGCTCTCCCAGTTCAGTTTGTACCGCATACCGGCTTTGAGCTGCACGGTCAGTCCGTCCGCCGCGGCCGGGTCGCCGGAGAATATGTGCTCCTGAAACAAAATTTCCTCGCGCGGCGCACTGACCGCCTGCGCAGCCAATGCCGTGCCGCAGCCGCACACCAGCACAAGCGCCAGAAAGATCATCAGCGTTTTACGCATGCTCGTCCTCCTTGCCGGTCAGGTCGGTCAGCGCTCTGGAAACGCGGTCGGATTGGTAGCTGTACGTCTCCTTGACATAGTCCATCAGCGTCCTGCCCTGTTCGTCCAGCTCCGCCGTCTGCACGTCGCCCGCGATTCGGCCCTTGTGCAGCAGAACGGCCCGCCCGATGAAGCCCGTCACTTCCTCAATCAGATGCGTGGACAGAATCACCGTCTCATGCGGCTCCAGAATGCCGAGCAGAACCTTGTAAAAGTCCTCGCGGTTGAAAATATCGTTTCCCGCGAACGGTTCATCCATCAGGATATAATCCGCGCCCTGCGACAGAGCCATGATGACTTCAAACTGGTTTTTCTGCCCGGTCGAGAAGCTGCGGATGGGCTTGTCCATCGGAAGCTGAAAGAAGTCCATTAGCCCCTCAAAGCGCCTGCCGAGGAACGTCTCAAAGTGCACCTCATAAAATTCCCGGTGGGCTTTGGCAGTCAGGGCAGGGAAGAAGCTGTGCTCGCAGGTGGCAAAGGAAAAACGGCCGATATTCTGCCGCGTGATCGCTTCGCCGTCCAGCGTAATTTCACCTGCATCATATGCAATCAGCTGTAAGATGCACTTCATCAGCGTCGTCTTGCCTGCGCCGTTCTCACCGAACAGCCCGACGATCTCGCCCGGTCCGACGGAAAGCTGCACGTTGTCCAGCGCTTGCGTCTGGCCGTAGCGCTTGCAGAGATTTTTGAGTTCCAGCATCAGAAAAACGCCCCCCAGATATTCAAAGTTTCCTCCGGCGGCATGCAGCGCGCCGGAACGCCGTTTCGGTAAATCAGGACAAATAACCATAGCAGCAGCAAAAACAGGATAAGCGCCACGCCGCAGGCCGCCGCAGGGATCGCAAGACAGCGTCTGGACAGCTCATTTTTGTCCTTCAGCCGCTTCATGAGATAAATGCTCTTTGTCTCCGTGAAAAACGAACAGTAATTGGCGAACGCACGCAGCGCACAGAAGCCCGCATAGGCCCAGAAGACGGCAAGCTTGTGCCGCAGGAGTGTATTCAGCGTCGGCATGACGGCGCCCTGCCGCAAAATCTGTGTCCCATAGCGAAAGATGTACAGTTCACGCAGCGCGGCCTGATAGTCCCGCAGGAACGTGTACAATGCGACCAGAAGCACCGCCAGAAACAGCAGGCCAAAATATGAAGCGTCCCAATTCAGCCCCATTCCGGGCAGCGTGTACCGCGAAAGGCGTTTACTCCACTTCATCTGCCAGCCCGTCCTTTCCGTTATGTGTCTGCGTCAGCCCGAACCCCAGAAAGCCGAGCCCGACAAGCAGTGCCGTAATCGCATGGAAAATGCCCGTGCTCCTGCCCGCCGTATATTGGACTGACAGGTTCAACACCAGCAGGAACGTCAGGCCCATGCAGACTAGCCAGCTGCGGCGGCCTTTTTTGCGCATTCCAAGCTGCATACACGCGGTCACGCAGCCCAGCGCCAGCACGAATATCAAATTGCGCGTCCATACATATCCGTCCGCCAGCGGCAGAAGCCCGTGTAGGAAGCCGCTGCGGTAGAAATCCACGAACACGCCCTGCGGGCCAGCCGAATACACGGCGCTTTTTGCGTTCCAGAATGCCGCGCCCACAGCCGCCATGATCTGCACACACCACAAGACCGCATAGCAGAGCGCGTTGCATGCGCAGCTCCACAGAAAGACGCAGCGCTCTGATATCCGCAGCCGCTGCAGCGTATAGCCGTACCGGCTGTTTGAACCGAGGCTGGATGCCAGCAGCACCTGAAGCGCGAGGATTCCTGCTCGGAACGAATAATGCAGTGCACTTTCTAGATTGCTGCCCGATAAGGTAAGCGCTGCTCCATGCGCGATGCACAAGCCGGCGAAGATTCCCTCAACAACAAGTAGCCCCAATACCACCGGCAGCAGCCGGTTCAGCGCTGCGCGCGCATGCAGTCCGAACACAGATACTTGTTTTTTCATTCATCTTCCTCCTCCCACGCCTGCTCAATGAGTCGCAGCGCCTCTTCTTTGGGAATTCCCAGCTGCCGCAGTGTGCGGGCCATGGTGCGTAGTTCGTCTGATAAGACCTCCCGCCGCAGCGCATCCAGTATATCCGGCGGCAGTGTCATGCAGCTTTTTGTGCCTGTGCGGGACTCCATCAGATGTTCTTCCTCCAGCATGTGAAACGCTTTCTGCACCGTATTTGGATTGATGCCGAGCAGCGCCGACAGAACCCGGCGGGACGGCAGTTCATCGCCGTCCCGAATCGTCCCGGCAATCGCCCCCCGTTTGATAAAATTGATAATCTGCAGATACACCGGCGTTCCGTCCACTGCTCGGAACGCTTCAAACGACACCATATCCGTCACCACCGTATTACTCAACTCATACACTTGATGGCTGTATTATACACATAGTACACTTACCTGTCAAGCCGCTATCTTGACATTTCTGCAAAAAGCGGGTACTCTGAAAAAAAGCGCTTGTACGCTTTTCGAGACAGGAGGCCCATATGTCCGATCTGACCAAACGTGCGCTGGAGCAGTCGCTTAAAAACCTGCTCCTGCAAAAGCCGCTCCATAAAATCACCATCAGCGATATTGCCGACGACTGCGGTATCAACCGCATGACGTTTTATTATCATTTCAAGGACATCTACGATCTGGTTGAATGGTCATGTCAAGAGGATGCAGCAAAGGCGCTGGCAGGGAAGAAAACCTATGAGACATGGCAGCAGGGCTTTGAACAGATTTTCGAGGCAGTCTTGGCAAACAAACCTTTCATCATGAACGTCTATCACTCCGTCAGCCGGGAACAGGTTGAAACTTATCTCTATAAGCTGACCTACGATCTGCTTGAGGGCGTGGTCGAAGAGCAGGCCGTCGGTATGTCTGTCCGCCCGGAGGACAAAGCGTTCATTGCCAACGTCTACAAATACGCCTTTGTCGGCCTCATGCTCGACTGGATTAAGCACGACATGAAGGGCGACCCGAAGGAGATTATCGACCGCCTTGACCGCGTCATTCACGGAAGCGTCGCCGCCGCGCTTGGACGCTTCCGGATTGATATTCCATCAAATCCAGCTGATTGATAAGAAACTGAACAGATCAACGCCCTGTGATAAGAACTTTATCACAGGGCGTTTTCTGATTATTGTGCATTTTTTGAATCCGTAGTATGCTCATACCATCGAAAGGGAAACATAAAGCAATGTTTCCAGACTTTTTATGGAGGTATGAATCATGTATTATTCGAGCGGTAACTATGAAGCGTTTGCAAGACCCAAAAAGCCGGAAGGCGTTGATCAGAAATCGGCCTATATCGTCGGCAGCGGCCTCGCCGCTCTGACGGCAGCCTGTTATCTTGTTCGTGACGGCCAGATGAAGGGCGAGCATGTGCACATTCTGGAGAAGGATTCGATTCCCGGCGGCGCTTGCGACGGCTATAAGTTTGAAAACGTCGGCTATGTCATGCGCGGTGGCCGCGAGATGGACAATCATTTCGAGGTCATGTGGGATCTGTTCCACTCCATCCCGTCTATTGAAACGGAGGGCGTGAGCGTTCTCGACGAGTATTACTGGCTGAACAAGGAAGACCCGAACTATTCCCTCTGCCGTGCAACTGTCAATCGTGGTCAAGACGCGCACACTGACGGCAAGTTTGACATTTCCGACAAGGGCGCGATGGAGATCATGAAGCTGTTCTTCACCCCGAATGAAGAGCTTCAGGACAAGCGCATCACGGACTTCTTCGACGACGAGGTCTTCAACTCCAACTTCTGGCTCTACTGGCGCACCATGTTTGCCTTTGAAAACTGGCACAGCGCCCTGGAAATGAAACTCTATATCCAGCGCTTTATCCACCATATCGGCGGTCTGCCCGACTTCAAGGCGCTGCGCTTCACGAAATATAATCAGTATGAGTCCATGATTCTGCCGATGATCGAGTATCTCAAGGGCTTCGGCGTGCAGTTCCACTACGGTGTACAGGTCGTGAATGTAGAATTCGACTGCACCACGGCCCGCAAGCTTGCCAAGCGCATCGACATCATCCGTGACGGCAAGGAAGACGCCATTGATCTGACCGAGAACGATCTCGTTTTTATCACGAACGGCGGCTGCGTCGAAAATTCTTCCCGCGGCAGCCAGAACGAACCCGCACCCTATAACACCGAGATCAAACCCGGCGGCGGCTGGGATATGTGGCGCAAGATCGCCGCACAGGACCCATCCTTCGGCCATCCTGACAAGTTCTGCTATGACCCCGAGCAGACGAACTGGATGAGCGCGACTGTTGAAACACTCGACCAGAGAATCATTCCGTATATCAAGAACATCTGCAAGCGTGACCCGTTCACCGGCCATGTCGTTACCGGCGGCATCGTCACCGTCAAAGATTCCAGCTGGCTCATGAGCTGGACAATCAACCGCCAGCCGCAGTTCCGCACGCAGCCCAAGGACCACTGCCTTGTCTGGGTCTACGCGCTGTTCACCGACAAGCCCGGCGATTATGTGAAGAAGCCCATGCGCGAGTGTACCGGCAAGGAGATCTGCATGGAGTGGCTGTACCACATCGGCGTGCCCGAGAATCAGATTGAAGATCTGGCCTCGAACAGCGCCAACACCGTTCCCGTCATGATGCCGTATATCGACGCGTTCTTCATGCCGCGCGCCTATGGCGACCGCCCGAAGGTCGTGCCTGACGGCGCTGTAAACTTCGCATTCCTCGGCCAGTTCGCCGAGACTCCGCGCGACACCATCTTCACCACCGAATATTCCATGCGCACCGGCATGGAGGCCGTCTATACGCTTCTGAACGTTGACCGCGGCGTCCCGGAGGTCTGGGGCAGCGTCTACGATATCCGCGACCTGCTGAACGCCACCGTTCAACTCCGCGATGGCAAAAAGCCAACCGACATGAAACTCTCCCTCGTCCAGAAGGTAGCCCTCGAAAAAGCCCTCAGCAAGATCAAGAACACCGATATTGAAAAGCTGCTGAAGGAATACAATATTATTTAATCGAATTCTTTTACACAGCCGCAGAAGAATCAATCTGCGGCTGTGTTTTTATGTAATTTGAAGGCCTAAAAGCATGGAATGAGTTGAAAATTTTGTTTTATAATGCTAAAATTATAATATACTGCATATAAGGAGTGTACTTAATGAAGCGTACATTTGGAAGATTCATGAGCCTGCTGCTGGTCCTCGCCATGGTGTTGGCGATGGTGCCTGCGGCATTGGCTGCAAATCAGGCGTACAGCGTCGAGCCGGACTCGACGATCAAGATCAAGACGTCGATCACAGGCTTTACTGTGACAAACTGGAAATCCAGTGATGAGAGCGTCGCGACAGTCGCAGCTGTCAGCGGCAGCACAACAGAGGCAACTGTGACCGGCGTAAAGGCCAGCAATACAGCTGTCCGGATCACGGCCACCGGCAAGGTAAATGGTCGTGATTATTCGGAGTATTTCACGGTTTATGTGCGGGACGCATATACCCTTACGCTGGCGCTCAGCAACAGCAACATCAACAGCACGGTTGCGCTGAATCAGGGCGACACCAGAACGCTCACCGCGACTGTCACGGTCGGCAGCAGCGGTGTGACTGCAGGCAATCTGGCAAACTGCGAGGTGCATTTTACCAGCGATAGCGATGCCATCTCAGTTTCTCCTGACAGCGCGAAGGTCATCGCATGCACAGTCGGCAACTATACGACCTATAAGGTTGAGACGACCGTCAAAGCAGAGAAGGTCGGCGGCGCAACGCTGACGGCGCAGGTCTATTACAAGAGCGATGACGGTATGAAGCCGTCCACGTCTGCGGCTGCAACGAAGCAGATCGGCTTCAGGGTCAGCGGCGCAGCAACGGTCACGGTCACACTGCCGGACGCGCAGAAGACGCTTTCGCTGGAAGCGATGGGCACGAGCGGCACGCTTCAGCCGAAGGTGTCCGGCTATTCCGGCACGGCGCAGCCGAAGCTGCTGTATTTGTATGACAGCGAGGACAACAGTCTGTATGTCCGACCCAACACCGCTACGACTTCTGCAACGGTGGAGCCGTACAAGGCTTGCGACGCGACGAACATCTATATCTGCATTGCAAGCTACAATGCTGGCAAGACATATAAGGATGCCGAGGAAGGAAAACTTGTTGGTTCTTATGCTGTCTGTACGGTCAGCATCAAGAATAAGGGTATGTCTGTTACAGCGCTCGAAGTCATGAACAGCGAGAGCGTGACGTATAACGGGAAGACTTCCCGTCTGCAAACACTGCTGGACAACGGCACGATGGTCTTCGGCCTGCAGGACAGCTATTACAAGCCCGCTGTGGTTTCCCCGATGATCCGCGGTACACTCGAAGTGACCGCGCGCATCAAGGCGCCCGATTCGCTGCTTAATAGCGAGACAGATCGGAGAAATGCGTATTCTCGCATCGAGTGGACGAGTTCCGCACCTGCTGTTGCAAAGGTAAAGACTACTTCGTCTGACGATCAGAAGGCGGTTGCAACGATTGAGGCTGTCGCACCCGGTACGGCGACGATCACCGCGAAGGTCGATGGCAATGTAACGGCGACCTATTCCGTCACGGTCTATCAGGGACGTGCGTATCAGATTAAGGAAGAGCCGAGCATCGGTGAGACGGTCGGCAGAATGACGGACGCTGAACTCAAGAGCATGTTTGAGCAGGAATCGGCCAAGGTCGAGATCCAGACCAGCATTTACGCGGATGAGACGGCAATTTATGGACTGCCGGTCAAGAACGCAAGTGTTGTGACGAATACCGATGGCAGCAAGCAGTTCAAATACACGCTCGATGGCCTCAAAACGGCTACAAAAGAATTCTTCTACAACAGAAATGACCTTGCGGACGCAGGCGTTACGACAACCGGGAAAGTGACTTTCTCCGACATTTCCTTTACGGAGCAGCCTGCAAACGCGGCGTACAAGCTTACCGATACCTTTGCTGATCTGGCTATGACGGCGTCGGTTTCGACGGGTACGATCAAATCCGTGGTCTGGTACATGAACAGCGACCAGTCAAACGGTGCAGACCGTGCAATCTATACCGATCCTGCGTCCAAGACCAGCCCCATGCGTTCGGTTCTGAGCAATATCAAGCAGTATATCACCGGCACGGGTACTTATGTGTTCTACTGCCGCGTCACGACGAGCGACGGCAAGTACGCGGAAACCCGCAAGGCAAGCATCACCATCACTGGTGAGAACCACATTGAGATCACCTTCAAACCGACTGCGGTAAAGGCCGGCGAGACGTTCACCATCACCGGCGTGCCGCAGGAGTATGTCAACGGAAAGCTGACCAACGTGACCGGCAAGACCTATACGATCACATGGACCTCGAGCGACGAGAATGTTGTCAAGCTTTCCAGCAAAACCAGCACCAACAGCAGTCCCTCCGTCACCGCGACGGCCAAGGCTGGCGGTCAGGTCACCATCAAGGCTGAGACGACCATCGGCGCGAAGAAGTATGCCGCTGAAAAGACGATTTTCGTTACAGTACCAGAGTCGCCTTCAGCCAGTGTAACGATTGTTCCCGTATGCGGGAAAGCAGGAGAAAAAGTCAGAGTTCCAGTCATACTGGAAAATAATCCGGGCTTTGCTGATCTCAGTATTGAGATTGATTACGATAGTGCCGTTGTCGAACTTACAGATGTCCAACCAAACAATGAAGTTGGAGGCAATTTTACACCTGCACAGAATTACACCGTAAGGCCGTATGTGCTTAACTGGGTCAACGATGAAAACAATAATCTCTTTAATGGTGTGTTGGCAATTCTGACTTTTACAATCAAACAGGACGCGCCACTTGGTTCCTATCCGATTACAGTTGACTATTATCGAGGCATAACGGGAAATAACATCGATGGTGAGGATGTCAATTATGATAAAGATTGGAATCGTGTCCCACTGAATTATATAAGTGGGAAATTGATTGTTTGTGCTTATACGCCAGGAGACATAAATGGCGATGGTGAGGTTGATATCAATGATGCCATTTGTTTGCTGAAATATGTTGCAGGGTGGAAACTTGACGGCGTGGTCATAGAAGCGCTGGATGTAAATGGTGACGGCCGCGTCAATACAAAAGATGCAATTCAGATTTTGCGTTATATCGCAGGCAGGAATGTTACCTTGTATTGAGGAAGGATTTCTACATGAAACGAATAATCATTGGCTGCCTACTGACAGTTCTACTGCTTTTTTCGTTGCCGATCAGTGCGGCAGCTGCCGCGAAACCAAATGTGTCAATTCGATGTGTTTCTGCTGAGTCGGGAGAAACAGTAAGCGTTGCAGTGATTTTATCTAGAAATACTGGCTTCGCCGATCTCAGTCTTGAGATCGGGTATGATACGGCGGCGTTGAAGCTGGTGAAGGTGGAGCCAAATAGCGCGATAAGCTGCAACTTTACGACTTCACAGCAAATTTCTCAGCAGCCCTATCTAATCAACTGGGTCGATGGGACGAGCAACAACACCTTTAACGGAACGCTTGCCGTTTTGTACTTCCAGATCAGCGTTGAAGCAGTAGGGGAATACCCGATCACGATTAGTTACTACAAAGGCATGAACGGGGATTATATTGACGGAGATGACGTCAATTACAATCAGGATTTTGAGCCGCTGCACCTGACGTATTCAGCAGGGAAAATTACGGTAGAGGAGCCGGAAACGCAGATCACCGTCACACTCGGCGGGAAAACGGAAGTTCTATCCGCAAAGCACGCGCTCACCGGGCAGATCTGTGTGGCAGGCTATCGGGAAAACGGTCAGCTTTGCTCCGTGAAGTTCTATCCTGCGGCAGAAAAAATCACAGCCTCGGTTGACCCCGGTGCAATCCGCGCAAAGGTATTCTGGCTGGATAGCAGCCGCCCGGTCTGCGCTGCAAAAAACATTATGATGTAAAGGGGACGCGTCAGGCTGACACATCCCCCCACATACAGACCAGAAGAAAAGCAGGCGCCCCGTTTTCACGGAGCGCCTGCTCTCTTTTTCAAGATTCCTTATGATACCCAAAGTTGGAGATCATATAATCGCTGTCGCGCCAGTTTTCCTTGACGCGTACCCACGTCTGCAAAAAGACCTTCGTGCCCATGAAGCGTTCGCAGTCCTTGCGCGCATCCGTGCTGATTTTTTTGAGCATCTGGCCATTCTTGCCGATGATAATGCCCTTGTGGCTGGCCTTTTCACAGTAGATCGTTGCGTCGAGGTCGATAATGCCGTCGTCGCGTTCCGAGAATTTTGTGATCTCGACCGCCGTACCATGCGGAATTTCCTTTTCCAGATTCCACAGCAGCTTTTCGCGGATGATCTCGGCCATGACCTGCTTCTCGGGCATATCGGTCGAAATGCCCTCCGGGAACATGAACGGCCCCGGCTGCGCAAAGTTCTCGCAGACCTGCATCAGGCTGTCCAGCCCGTCGTGCCACTTTGCACTGATGGGAATCACATCCGTAAAGTCCAGCAGATCTTTATAGGCCGCAATAACCGGCAGCAGCGTTTCTTTTTCCACGGTATCGATCTTGTTGATGACCAGAATCGCTGGAACCTTTGCTTCCTTGATTTTCTCAATCAACTCCTGCTCCTGCGGGCCGACGTTTGCAATCGGCTCGACGAGCAGAATAACGGCATCGACGTCAGCAACCGATTGATTTACAATGTTCACCATATAATCGCCCAGCTTCGTGCGCGGTCGATGGAAGCCCGGCGTGTCGATAAACACCAGTTGTGTATCGCCGCGGTCAACAATGGCGCAGATGCGGTTGCGTGTGGTCTGGGGTTTATGGGAGACAATGGCGATCTTTTCGCCGACGAGTGCATTTGCAAGCGTGGACTTGCCAACGTTCGGGCGGCCTGCGATCGTGATCATCGCGGTTTTGGTTTTCATATCTGTTCTCCTGTGCAAAATTCAAAATACATCTGATCCTCGGCCAGATTCTCATGTCCGTCATCAATTTCTCCGACCACGCCGCCCATTTTTTCATAAAAGCGCCGTGCGGGCAGATTATGTACATTGCAGCCGCAGAAAAAACTGTCCAGTTTCCGTTCCCGCGCGGCCTGACGCACCTGTGCAAAGATGCGTCGACCCAGGCCCATATGCTGGTACGGCGGCAGCAGGTACAGAGAATTGAGGCAAAAAGAAAAGTCCTTATAGCCACCGTGGCTTGCCGCGCCATAGCTGAAATAGCCTGCACACTGGCCGCCGTCCATGACCAGATATGCCATATAATCTGTCTGCTCCAGCCTCGCCCGTTCCCGCTGCGTCTGTTCAGCAAGATCATATTCGTCGATCCATGCATCCGGATAGATTCCACGATACGTCGCGTCCCATGCGCTGCGCCGGGTCTCGGCAAGCAACTCCGCATCCGTGACTGCAGCGCGGCGGATAAAAAGATTCTGCTCCATCATCTCGGCAGTTCGATTTCGGCGAGGATCGCCTCTTCGACGGCACGCATCTGCTTTTTCATCGGCCCCTCGTCCACATGGTCGTAGCCCAGCAGATGCAGAATGGAGTGGATGGTCAGATACCCGACTTCGCGCCGGGCACTGTGGCCGAATTCTGCGGCCTGCTGTCTGGCCCGTTCGAGGCTGATGGCCATGTCGCCCAGCGGCACAAGGCCGGTATCCGGGTCTTTGTAAGCGTCCCACGATGCGGGAAGCTGCCCCGCTGTCAGTTCAAACATCGGAAATGACAGCACATCCGTCGCCTTGTCGATCTTGCGGTATGCGTTGTTGATGGCGCGGATGCCCTCGTCGTCTGTCACAAGGACGTTGATCTCACAAGGGGTGTTGACACCCTGATGGGCCAGCGCGGCAGTGATACATTTGGAAATCTGCTGCTTGAGCGCAAAGTCGCGCAGACTGCGGCCTTCGCAGCGGATGACAATGCGATGCTTCATTTCTTCTCCCTCTTCCAGTCCGGCTTCTTTGTGAAGGTTCGAGCGCGTTCGTCCGGCAGCCGGTTCTTTTCGTATTTATCATAGGCTGCGACAATGCGCTGCACCAGCACATGCCGCACTACATCCGCAGGTGTCAGACGGCAAATCTGGATATCCTCCACGCCGTCCAGTACGCGGATGGCCTCCTTCAGACCGCTGACCTTGTCGCCCGGCAGGTCGATCTGCGTGATATCGCCCGTAATGACGATCTTCGAGCCGAAGCCGAGGCGCGTCAGAAACATCTTCATCTGCTCGCGTGTGGTGTTTTGTGCTTCGTCGAGAATGATAAAGCTGTCGTCCAGTGTCCGCCCGCGCATATATGCCAGCGGCGCAACCTCAATATTTCCGCGCTCAAGATACTTTCCATACGTCTCCGGCCCCAGCATATCGAACAGCGCGTCGTAAAGTGGACGCAGGTAGGGGTCAACCTTGTTCTGCAGATCGCCCGGTAGGAAGCCAAGCCGTTCGCCTGCCTCAACGGCGGGCCGCGTCAGGATAATGCGGTTGACCGTCTTGGCCCGGAACGCCGCGACCGCCTCCGCCACAGCCAGATACGTCTTGCCCGTACCGGCGGGGCCGACGCCGATGGTGATGGTGTTTTTCTCAATGGCTTTGAGATAATTCTGCTGGCCGATGGTCTTGGCCTTGACGGGCCTTCCCTTGGCTGTCACGCAGACGACATCCTTGGCCATTTTGCTGACCTGATCTTCGTTTCCTGTGTTGACAAGATTAATCAGATAGCGCACCTTCTGCTCATCAATCTCCTCGCCCTTGGCAGACAGCGCCAGCAGCGCCTCGATTGCGCGGCAGCCCTTGTCGGCGGCTTCCTCGTCGCCTGTGACTTTGAGTTCGTTGTTGCGGTTCGTGATCTTGATGCCGAACGCGTCTTCGATTTTGCGTACATTTTCGTCAAAGGAGCCGAAAACATCAATCAACTGTTCGACACGCTCGGCATTGATGGTCCGTTCTGTCATTCAATCGCTTCCTTTAGGCTTGCGGGCTGCATGCGAGCAATCATTTCCTCGCACCGCAGACTTGCGTGCAGGCGGATACAGCCGCCGGAACGCTCCGTCCGAACAGAGCAGCCCGTAATGGTTCCGGCAATCATATCGCGCAAGGCATCTGCCTGCACCAACTCCAAAAGCCGGTCTTCCGCGTCCTGCGCCCGCAATTTTTCTTCTCTTGTATCATACTCACAAATTCTTGTAATTGCAATCCCCAATGGCAAAGAAAAACCGCCAGGAAGCGTGAAATACTGCGTTTTTGTCTCTTTTTCATAAGACCGCTCCGGTACAGCTGCACAGAAAAGCGAAATACGCCGCCGTCCGACAAGCAAACTGACCGCATAGCGCGGCGCAGCACGCCGCTCCTTGACCTGCTCTGTCTCTGGGACGATGCACACGGCCTGCCGGACCGTCTCGGCGTAGATCTCTGCCCGTGCTGCCGTTACCTGCGTTTTAAAGCCGAAATCCGTATAAGCGGACACCAGCAACTCTCCGCTTGCAACAGCTTGCCCCGGCACACAGAGGCAGTTTCCGGCCACAGCCTCCACGCGCGTCAGAACGCCTGCGCGCGCCGCGATTACGTCCGTTGGTGCTTTTCGGTCCAGAACGGGCTCTTTGTCAGGCCGTTCCCGCACGACCACACGCGCGCACATGCCGCTCTGCTGCACGGTCAGCCACTGCAGCTTCGGAATGCGCAGAAGCATCTGATTTTTCAGTTCCTGCGGCTTGATCGACGGCCCATATGTTCCAAAGCCTACGCCAAGTTCCTGCAGTTCCCGCAAAATCTGTGCACTCGGCACAGCCTCGTTGCCCTCAACTTCATAGAAAAAAACAAACTTCGGCACAAGAATTGCTGCCGTAATAGCGGCTGCCAGCAAAATAAGAAGCACGGGCCGCTTCCACAGCCCGTCGAACACAGCAGAGAAGCCGCTGCGCTCGAGAACTGCACAGTCGCAGCCACCCATGCGAATCTGCTGCGCTGCACGCGCCTCATCCCGCCGCAAAATCCAGATCTCAGCGGTAAAGTCGTCCGGCTTTGCGCAGAAATGAAACGCGATACGCGCCTTTGCCAGTCGCTGCATGCACCATTCTGGGCTTGCTCCCGTGATGGACAGCCGAGATACGCCGAGAAAAAACCAGATCACCCGCCACATCCGCGCAGACCTCCCTCGCCGTAGGTCAGAGAGTCGATTTGACCAATGATCGTCAGCCGTTCGCGGTGCATCTGCCGAATCTCCAGCCCGCTTCCTACAACGGTCAGACTTCCGATGTTCAGCCCGATCACGATCCGCTCCCGGTTATATTCCAGAATTCCGGTGTGCCGGTCAACCGAACATTCCCGAAATCCGTTGACCTCCAGATGCGGCAGCCCTGCGGCAATATCCATCGGCAGTCCCAGCCGCATGGATGCGGCGGCCAGATACGAACGCAGTTTTTTCAAACGGCAGCGCCTCCTGTTTTTCGTTTGCTATATGCTTATGCCGGACAGACTAATTCTTTCCATGGCTGCATAGGTTTTTATCCGAGGGAGGGGAGAGGCATGAGAAAGCTATTTCAGGCGCTTGCGCTTCTGGCGGCGTTTGTTCTGCTGATTGCTCTGCCGCAGGTTGCGGCGGATGGTGTACGCAGCGCGCTCACGCTTTGCGGACGGGTGATCCTGCCGTCGCTGTTTCCGTTTTTTGTGTGCAGCAATTTATTCCTGCTGCTCGGCTTTTCTACGCGGTTTTCCGCGCGATTCGGCGGCGCGGCGGCAAAGCTTCTGCGCCTGCCGCCCGCAGCGGGCAGCGCGTTTCTGCTCGGTCTTCTTGGCGGCTATCCGGCGGGCGCACAGGCTGTTGGGGTGCTTTATACACGCGGTGAACTCTCCGAGCCGGACGCTGAACGCGCGCTTGCCGTCTGTAATCAATCCGGGCCGTCGTTTATCTTCGGCGTGCTCGGCGGCGCAGTCTTCAAAAGCGCGGCGGCAGGCGCTTTTTTGTACGCGGTTCAAATCATTTCCGCTGTACTTGTTTGCCGCTTGACCGCGAAAAAACAGCCCACGTCCGCAAAGTCTGCTGCCAAGCCGCAGCAGCCCGAATCTTTTGCCGCAGCCTTTTCCGAGTCAGTGCGCCGCGCAGGGATGAACGCAATTCAAATCTGCATGTTTGTTACGGTCTTTTCCGTTCTCTCCCGCTATTTTCTGCTTGCCGCAGGCCGCTTCCTGCCGTCAGAGGCACTGCCGTTGTTCCTCGGTACGCTGGAACTGTCCGCAGGCTGCGCGGCGCTGACAGACTGCGCGCTTGCGCTTCATTGGAAGCTGTGCATTGCATCAGTGCTTTTGTCCTTCGGCGGCATAAGTGTTCTGGCACAGAGCCGGGCCGCCGTGCAGGAGTACGGGCTGAGCGGAAAGCGGCTCCTGCCGTGCAAGGCGCTTCAGGCTGCGCTTTCCTGCACGCTCACGCTCATTGCAGCACCGCTGCTGCACGCGGAAAGCTGGCCCGCTGCCGCGCTTTCCGGCGCGGAGAGCCCGGAAACGACAGGGGCAGTGTCACTTCTTCTTTGTGCGGTAAGTCTTCTGCTGTTTCGCAAAAAGTACCATAGCAATTTGCACGGAAAGCGTGTATAATGGGGGCAACACGAAAGAAAAGAGAGGCGGCTTGCCATGCTGTTCCGAAAGAAGATCGACCGCTACTGTACCTATTGCCAGTTCGCGGGGAAAATTGACGATGAAACGATGGTCTGTCAGTTCTGCGGCATCGTCCCCAGCAACCACCGCTGCCGCCGCTTCCGCTACGACCCCCTCCGACGCATCCCCGGCCGCCCCGCCGCCCCCAAGCACACCCACGACGACGCGGATTTTTCCCTGTAACCCTGCGTCCGGTAGAAAGCAACGACTTTTCGGAAATTTACGGCGAATCCGCACACAGTTTCCTATTTCGTTGTAGGGGCCGATGCCCACATCGGCCCGTGTGGAAGTCTCGAATTCGCTGTGGATTTTCGTAAAAACCGGTGCATCCTGCCGGGTCGATGTGGGCATCGACCCCTACGGGATTCTGCGTAATCCACACCATTCCATAAAAAATGAACCGCATTGATATGCTTGAATGGAGAAAATCTTCGCCGATTTTCTCCATTTTTTCTGCAAACCTGTTGCGAAGAAGATTTTTCCTGTGTACAATAGAACCAAGTAGTATTCACTAAAGATAAGAGAAGAAAGAGGGAGTTACCATGAAAAAGCAGTCTGGGGTTCTCCGCGGGCTCATCACGCTTATGCTTACCCTGTGCGCACTGGCCGCGCTGACGGCGGTATGCTTCGCGGCGGATATCGTTGAATCCGGATATTGCGGCGGGGAAGGCGACGGGACGAACCTGACATGGACGCTGGATTCCGAGGGGACATTGACGATTTCCGGAAATGGCAAAATGGCGGACTATGATGTATATTGCGGCAGTCCTTGGGGGAAAAATCAAGTCAAAAATGTATCCATAGAAAACGGGGCAACCAGTATAGGAGCCCATGCTTTTAATCGTTGTACAAATCTTATCAGCGTCACCATTCCAAACAGCGTGACTAGCATCGGGCTCTCAGCGTTCGCTTACTGCCGCAGTTTGACAAGCATCACGATTCCAAATAGCGTGACTAGCATTGGAGCCGGCGCATTCGAGAAGTGCAGTAGTCTAACGAGCATCACGCTTCCAAACAGCATGACTAGCATTGGCTATTATGCGTTTTATGGCTGCAGCAGTTTGACAAGCGTCACGCTTCCAGACAGATTGACTAGCATTGGTGATGGTGCGTTCGATGGCTGTAGCAGTTTGACAAGCGTCACGCTTCCAGACAGATTGACTAGCATTGGTGATGGTGCGTTCCATGGCTGTAGCAGTCTGACAAGCATCACGATTCCAAACAGCGTGACCAGCATTGGTGCTTATGCGTTCTGTGGCTGCCGCAGTTTGACAAGCATCACGATTCCATACAGCGTGATTAGCATTGGTATTGATGCGTTCTCTGGCTGCCATAGTTTGACAAGCATCACGATTCCAAATAGCGTGACTAGCATTGGAGCCGACACATTCAAGAATTGCAGTAGTCTAACGAGCATCACGCTTCCAAACAGCATGACTAGCATTGGCTTTTATGCGTTTTCTGGCTGCAGCAGTTTGACAAGCGTCACGCTTCCAGACAGATTGACTAGCATTGGTACTGGTGCGTTCCATGGCTGTAGCAGTCTGACAAGCATCACGATTCCAAATAGCGTGACCAGCATTGATGATTATGCGTTCGCTAGTTGCAGCAGTCTGACAAGCATCACGATTCCAAACAGCGTGACCAGCATTGGTGATTATGCGTTCTCTTGGTGCAGCAGTCTGGAAAGTGCCTATTTCCGCGGTAACGCGCCGTATATCCGGCTCGACACTTTTTCGAGATGTAAAAGTACATTCTGCATTTACTACATGCCCGGCACCACCGGCTGGACGGACAGCAGTGCTTATAACGCGGAGAAAGGCACATGGTATGACTATCCGCTAAAAACGTGGAATGGAAAAACAATTCCGGAAGAAATAACAGTTTCTGTGCCAACGGGAAAATACTGCATTCAAGTCATTGATGAATTCGGCGCACCCATCAGCGATGCGGATGTGGCATGGAATGATGATTCCGGCACGACCAATCAGGAGGGAGCGGTCTTCTTTGAACGCTTTACGGCAGGAAATCCCGTGATTCGGGTCAGTAAAGCTGGCTATACCGTATGGACAAACGAAAACAGCAACTGGAAAAAGAGTGAAAAGTGCTTTGAACAGGTGATACTCTATCCGGAAAGCTATGGCGGCTTAAAATTGAAAGCTGCAAAAATCGGCGAGTGTGATCTTCTGACACAGACAAAGGTTCTGAACCTGCGCAACGACGGGGCGTTGATCGGCGACCTGAATTCGGGACTTTTTGATCTTTTCTGCGAAGCTACAGATACGTCCGATGTGGCGGGATATCTGCTCTACCAGAATGACAAGCTGATTGCTGGTTCACTTGATGGAAAGTTCAAAGATCTGGATGTCAGAGACTTTGTAAAAGGCGGCGGCTGCTTTGTCCGCGTGACCAGCGCAAATGGACAGACAATGGATACGCGCATCAATCTGCAATTTGCGAAAAATTCTGTCAACGAGGATTTCAAATTTGAACTCAAAGGCAAGAAAATCAGCTTTGACGTGAGCGATGAACTTCCGTATCTTGGAGGATCATCGTATACATTTGAGATGCCGATAGATGTGCCGATTTTTGTATCTGCAACGCAGGATAAAATAAAGCTTGGTATCAACCTGAAAGTGACTTCCGATAAAACAGAGGAAGAGCAAATTGACAAGTATATTAGGATGATCAAAGTGGCGGCTGCAGCAGGCGGTACAAACTGGACAAAAGCGAATGCGAAGGCACTGAAAAACTGCGCGGCACAGCATAACAGTGCGGAGTTCTTCAAAAAAGTTGATTTTACCGTCTGCGGATATGCAGAAGCCAATGTTGGCAGTCACACCGCAGCAGGCCATATTATTGTAATTGCGGATGTGAAGGTTGCTAAGTTTGAATACAACACAGTGGTATGGATATTCCCGGTTACAGTACAGGTTGGGGTGGACTTTGATCTGGAAGCAGGCGGCATGGTCAGCTACCGCTTTGACACGCAGACGTGGAACGGAAATGTCTTCGTGAATCCGTCGATAGGCCTGAGCCCGTTTATCGGCATCGGATACAGCGATAAGGTTGGTGTGGGCGCCTATGGCGCGGCTGATCTGGATGTAAAGTGGAACGTCTTTGGAACAAACAGCGGCCTGCAAACAGTCGATCTAACCGGTGAGCTTGGCGTTAAAATGTATCTGGGCCCGCGTGAAGTCAAAAAAGCCTTCGCCAACCAAACCTGGCACCTATACACCGCAAATACCGTAAACTCCCAGTCCCTCTCGCCCGGCGAAGAGGCGTGGGATGCAGACCTCACAGCTGCGGACTTCGCCCCGTCCGACCTCAGCTATCTCGCGGCAGAATCTGACTGGGCCCCGGCCTCTGCGCAGACCTATGCCGCAGGGCGTGCTGCACAGCTGAAAGCATCGTATCAGACGCTTCTGCAAAATACATACCGCAATGCCCAGCCCGTTATGATCTCGGATGGAAGTGCGCTCTACGCGGCCTTTGTGCGCGCGGAAGCGAAAACCGGTGCGCGGTATATCGCACTGACGAAGTTTGACGGGACAAGCTGGAGCGAACCTGTGCGCGTTGACGCGTCCGCGATTCTGGACGACGCACCGCAGCTCTGCACAGACGGCCAGACGCTCTGGCTTGCCTACGCCCGCACGACGCAGGAGCCCGGCAATTCCCTCGTCTCCTACGCCCAGCACCAGAATATCGTGGTCGGTACGGTCAACAAAGACACACTTGCGTTCACCGAGCAGAAAACCTATCAGTCTGACAACTATATGCGCCTGCCGACGCTCTCCTGCGTGAACGGAACGCCCGTCCTTGCGTGGGCGGAATCCGCGGTCACGGATCAAGAAAGCGTCGTAAACCCCGCAGCCAGCACGGTCTGTACAGCGGAATTCCGCAGCGGCGCATGGCCTGATGCGCGCAAAGCAGCGGACACAGCAGGCGTTGATTCCTTCTGCATTGGTGCGCAGAACGGAACGGCGGCCATCGCCTATATCTCAGATGGAACGCTCTATTGCGGCGGCCGCGTTCTGGCCGAGAACGTGACCGGCCGGGCCGTATACGGCAGACTGCCCGGCACGACGGCGGACTCCTTTATCTGGAATGCCGACGGCGCGCTGCACGACGAAGCGGGGAACACAGTCCCGGTCGAAGGCCTGGGCCGCGACTTCGTGATCGTCGGCGACAGCATCTATTTTAACCAGTCTAACGGCGCAAGCGCCAATCTGGCCGCGCTGCATTATGACGCTGTAAACGACCATTGGAGTGCACCGATCCTCTTGATCGGCGACGAGCAGTATCTGGAAAATCTAAACGCCGCTTCGCTGAACGGCAGGACCTATGCTCTCGGCATGCACACGACTGTGACAATCTCTGAGGATGAGGTAGACGACGCGAAGGACCTTGTCTGGACGCAGATCCTGCCCGTGAGTGACCTGAAGCTTTCCGATGTCAGCTTTGACAGCGATGCACTCGTCCCGGGCGGAACGCTTCCTATTACGCTCACTGTTACCAATTCCGGCGACCACACAGTTAGCAGTCTTGCGCTCACCGCGAACGGTGTGAGCACGACGCAGGTCTGCCAACTCCTTCCGGGCGAAAGCACGGAATTCACCGTCAACATCACCTGCCCGTCGGAGAAGCAGACGGTAACATTTGAGGTGCAGGAGCCTGGACAGGACGATTATACGCCGGAGGACAACACTGCGGACTGCATTGTCGGCAGTGCAGATGCGGAACTTGATCTTTCGCTGCTCCAGATCGGCAGTCGGAAATTCCTGCAGGCAGCGGTTGCCAATCAAGGCATGGAACCGGCCAGCGGCAGTGTCCTGTTTATCGGCCCCGACGGCCAGACGCTCGCAGAGCGAACCTTCCAGAACCTTGCGTATGGCGGCACGGTCATTGTCGAGTATGAGCCGGATTCCTTCGCTGCTCTTTACGGCGAGGATGTGACGGCTACAGTCCGGCTTCAGCAGGACGAGCCGAACACGCTGAATAACACTGATTCCGTGCCGGTTTTGCTTACCGTGACCGAGATCCTCTCCGCGCAGCGTGATGCAGCAGTCGTCACTGTGGAGATTGCCTGCATGCAGGATAGCGGCGCGCGCGTGATCTGTGCGTTTTATGACGCGGACGGACGTCTGCTGCACACGGTGATCCAGCCGCTCCAGTCCGGCAAAAATAGCCTCTCCTTTACGATCAGCGATGCCAATGCAGCATGCGCAAAGCTGTTCGTGCTGGATGCGAAAAACGCCCCGGCTGCAGCCGGAAAAACCGTCCAGCTGAACAGCTGATGGCCGATTTCAAAATTCCAAACGCGCCGGAGGGGACAAATATCCCTCCGGCGCGTTTGCGCGTATTGATAAAAGCAGACCATGGAAAAGCAGTTTATCCCTCAAACGCCTGCGTAACCGGCGCCGAAAGGAAGGTCCAGTTCCTTCTGTGTGGTGTCGTCGCACCAATCCGGCGAGAACGAATCGGTTCCGAGCGGGGCTTTGAAGATCGGTTCCGCGCGCATGGGAAGACTGTAATACACAGCAGAGTTGTGCATCAGTTCACCTGCAAAATACAAGAAGGGGACAATCAGTGTTTCGTCGTGGCGGGCGTAGGCGTAAAGAATGCGGTCGGCCAAGCGAATCTCCGAACGTTGAAGCATTCGTGTCTGGTACATATGGTCAAGAATGCGCCCGGCTTCGCTTTCGTCAATGCCAAGCTGCCGGGAGGCAAAATCCGCTGTGAAATTACGCTCGCCGGGAACGCAGTAGGCCAGCACCAGCATATCCAGATAATGTTCCTGCGCAAGAAAGGCAAAAAACTTCTGATAGGCAGCGCTGTTTTTCATGATAGAGGCGTAGCCCTGCTCGGGCTCCGGCATAAGAAGCGCATAATGGAAGTCGCGCGCAACGCAGGCCTGCATGATACCAGCGTCAAAGTCAAAGTAATTATTGACCGGTATCTGCTGGGGCTCCTCTGCACTGCGCCGATCCATGTTTTCATTGGCTGTCATGGCGCGAAAATAGGATTTGCCGGGGCCGCCGCCGGAGGAGGCAACGATTTTCATCATATGCCATGCCAGCTGCTCTGCACGCTCAACGCGTTTGGCGGCGGGCGTGCGTGCAAGTTCGCGGCTCAGCGCGGTTTCTGCGTCGGATTCCCGATCAGCCTCCCGCCCAAAAAGCACGTCGAGCGAGACGCCGAGTGCGTCTGCGATTTTTGGCAGCAGTTCCGCGTCCGGGGTGCCGCCGCGTTCCCAGCGAGAGACTGCCTGACCGGAGATGAAGAGCGCCTGACCGAGATCCTCCTGCGTCATGCCAATTTGCTTGCGGCAGCGGGCGATGTTTTTACTGAGTTGATTGCTTGCCATGCCTGTCTGGCCTCCTATTTTGGGAATTCTATTGTCATTATACCGTATAATCTCAAGCAGTGCAACACTGAAAACAACAGAAACAACGATTAGTTGATTCTACATAATATAATTACGGACGGACGATCACCGTTAGAAAGAAAAACAGGAAATTCGGCGGTTTTCCGTGGGGGCATGAGCCATAACGGGCCTGCGGCCTTTTTAAAAACTGACTGAATCTGCTCGAAATTCAATGAATTGTTGAATGGAGATATGTAAATCCAAGCATGAAATTGATACACTGGCAAAACGTGAGTGCAATTCAACACTTTATCGATTGAAACAAGTACAGTATTTCTGTATTCTATTCTAAAATTCATGGGTGAAGCAGTCCTATTTTGGAATTTTAAGCCGGAAAGGTTTGATCCACCCAATGAATGGAAGCAAAACAGACATCGAAGGTAGAAGGAGGAAACGGACGATGCAGAAGATGAAGGTTTTCAGACGCCTGATGGTTTTGCTGCTGATTGTATGCCTGCTGGCCGGAAATGCGGTACAGGCTGTCGGTATGTCGCAGCAGAATACCGCCGTATCCGTGCAGAAGGAGCAGACAGGCTCCATTGACACAGCTGCGGCACAGAAGGCACTGACAGAAAGACGTGAGCAGGCTGGCTTGATCCGTGCTTCGGCAGATCAACTTGACCCGGATCAGGAGATCCGTGTGATCGTAGAAATGGAGGCGCAGCCGGCTGTGCAGAGTGTTGTCGTCCAGAGCACGGGCGCAAAATTGAATGCGCAGCTTCAGTCTGTGGAGACACAGGCACTGCGTGCACAGCAGACTGTGATTCACAGCGCAAAGGCGATCACAGGCAACGATGCCATTCAGCAAACAGCGTATCTTGTCAATACATTTTCAATGAATATGACGCCTGCTGAGATGGCGGAGGTCGCGGAACTTCCCGGCGTTAAGTCGGTTTCTCCGGTCACGACCTTTGAGATGAAGATGAACTATGCGTCCCACATGACCACGGTCTATAAGATGTGGGAGGAAATGGGCTATACCGGCGAGGGTACGGTGATTGCTGTGCTCGACAGCGGCGTCAACTATCATCACCCCGATATGAAGCTTTCCGACGGCGCTAAGATCCGCATTACGGAGAACGACGCCAAGGCCCTGATTCAGAAGCTTGGCTACGGTACTTATTATTCGGACAAGGTTCCGTTTGCCTACAGCTATTCCGGCTACTATGAAATGGATAACCACTCCAACACTCATGGCCTGCATGTCTCCGGCATTGCAGCCGGCAACGGTGGCGATACCGGCATCACGGGTGTTGCGCCCAATGCGCAGATTCTTGGCCTTCAGGTGTTCGGCATGGGCAACAGCGCATTCACGGATGATATTATCCGCGCGGTCGAGGACGCCGTCAAGCTGGGGGCGGACATCATGAATCTGTCTCTCGGCAGCACGGCGGGCTTCTATGACGACGTGGCGTATCTCCAGTCTGCACTCCAGAGTGCGACCGATGACGGTGTGCTCTGCTGCGTGGCGGCAGGCAACGACGGCTCCAGCGCTTCGCTGCTTGGCATCAATACCAATGATTTCGGTGTTGTGGATTCCGGTGCAGTCTCTGCTCCGAGTACGACGCCCGGCGTTCTGTCGGTCGCTTCTGTCAACAATACTTACCTCAAGGGCAACACCCTTTCTCTGACTGATGCGGCAGGCACGACGCATGAAGCAACAGTTTTCAACTTCTCGCAGCTTTATAATACAGTGCGCGAGGAGAATCCAGGCCTCTACGGCTGGGAGACGCTGAAGGATGTTTTGCTGGTCGATTGTGGATACGGCACGATCAGTGAGTTGTTCGGCAGCGTTGAGCTTCCGACCGACGGCTCCAAGTGGGTCGCTGTGGTTCAGCGCGGCGAGATTTCCTTTGAAGAAAAAATCAATTTCTGCTATATGGTCGGTGCATCCGGCGTTGTGATCTATAACAATGAGCCGGGCAGCGAAGTCCCGTTTAATGTTGGCAGCGGTGATGCAGCTACTTCCTGGAGTAAGATCTGCCAGATCATGGTCAGCAATGATTTCGGCAAAGAGTTGACGGCAATCGCAGCCAAGGGCGACCGTGTGACCTTCCACGAATTGGAGACCAAGTTCCTTGCTGCCTCCGATGGCGGTGAAATGAGCACCTTCTCCAGCTGGGGTCCCACTCCGTCTCTGGACATCAAACCCGAAATCTCCGCGCCTGGCGGAAACATCTATTCAATCTCTTCCGGCGACGGCTATGAATCTATGAGTGGCACCAGCATGGCGACGCCCTATGTCTCTGGCAGTGCGGCGCTGACGCTTCAGGCAGTCAAGGATGCGCAGGAGAATGGTGAACTGTCGCTGAAGGGCATGAGTGTCAATGAGTATCTGAAGCTTGCGCTGATGAACACGGCTGATATCATCTGCCAGCCCGACAGCACGACGCCATATTCTGTTCGTCAGCAGGGCTCTGGTATGGTCGATCCGCTCGGCGCGGCAAAGACTCGTGTTCTGGCCTCTTGCAACGGACTTGGTGGTGCTGCGCTCAAGCAGATTGGCACAACAGCCAGCTTCACTGTGACCCTGACTAACTACGGCACACAGCCGCAGACCTACACGCTGACTCCCGATGCGCTCTATACCAACTGCATTGAAGCGGACAATGTTGATACGATCAAGCAGATCTCTGGTGCGCAGATCACATACAATGCGTCTTCTGTAACCGTTCCTGCAGGCGGCAAGGCCAGCGTGAATGCGACGGTGAATGTCGGCTCCGCGGAGTATAATCACTATGTAGAAGGCTTTACTGTACTGCACGGCGACGGATGCGAAGATCTGAGTCTGCCGGTTCTGGCATTCTACGGCGACTGGTACGGCTGCGAAAACATCATTGACGCACCCAGCTATACCGGCGAAAGCATTTACTATGAAACTACTGGCTATCCCTCGACTGGTGTTGGTGCCGGACAGTTCATTTCCGGCGTCACGGCGGAAGGGGAAATCAATCCCGCGTACATTTCCTTCTCTCCGAACGGCGATCGCGCTATGGAAGAGACGTTCCCGCTTCTCGGTATGCTCCGTTCTGCACAGACTCTGCGTGTCGAGGTGACGGATGAAACCGGCACGCCGCTGCGCACAATCATCTCTGCAACGCAGATTCCAAAGCTGCTCGGCGCAGACATCACGAGTGCACAGGCTGCGTATACGATGCTGACGATCAGCGATTATTACGCACTGACATACGGTGACTGGGACGGCACGGTTTACAACGCCCGTACCGGCAAATATTGAACTTTGCCCGGAGGGCCAGTATTACTTCCTCGTGACAGCAACCATGCCCGGCAGCACCCAGAAAGAGACAATCAAGCTTCCGGTCAAGCTTGATATCACTGCCCCTGAGATTGATGTCGTGTCTGCCGACTATGAAAACAATGCACTTACCGTGACCTTCCGTGCGGAGGACAACGTCGGTGTTTACGGCGAGATCGAGGTCTATGTCAACGGCGAGGGCGAGTATGTCATGCTTTCTGACTGCGCCTATGACGAAGCTGACGGCCTGTACACCTGCTCGCTTGAGGAACCGAGTGCTTACCGTGTGGGCGAGATGAACGAGATCGGCGTGTTCGCACAGGACTATGCGATGAATAACACCACAGCCTATCTCTACACCGGCGTGGACGCATCTGCAGATATTGTCTATGCTACGCTGACCAATGCGGAGGACAGCTGGTTCGACAGCTTCCAGCTTTATGACCGCAGTGATTTGGGCGAGATGTATTCTGAGGATGAGATCGCGGAGTTGGCGTTTGATTGGGATATCCGCGGCAGCGTCAGCGCGCGTGTCGCATCTCTTACCATCGACGGCGAGAACGTTGCCATTACTGCAAAGCACAGCTTCGCTGTCAAGAAGTCCATCCAGCCGGGCGAAAATGAATTTAAAGTCATTGCAAAGGATGCTTCCGGTAAGATTCTTGTGCAGGAAACAAAGCTTCTTTATCTCTCAACCAAGGCCGGTGTTACAGCCCGTATTTATCCAGAATGCTATCCCGACCATATGGCAGAACTTTGCCCGGAGACGAACCGCCCCGCGAACGCATGGCTTGACCAGGCTGGTTTCTGGTCCAGCTGGAAGAATAGCTTCGGCTATCTGACCCATTATAAGACGGTCGCTCCGCTGGTGTTTGAGTGCAGTGATCCGATTAAGGAAGTCTCTATCATCTATTACGATCCGGATCAGACGCTTGCCGGTGACGCGCTGATGAAATCCTACGATGAAACAATCTATATGGAGGACGTGAAGTACAAGACCATGACGCTCACGCAGGAAGACTTCGTGGACGGCAAGGCCGCGTTCGATATGCCGATGGTGCCGTGGGACCTGGATATGTCGGATTATATCAACATCGATCCGGCAGACTATCCGGATACCCGTGTCAACGAGTGCTATATCACGGTAACGAATGTTCTGGGCGTCAAGTCCTACTACTTCGTTCGTGTGGAAAATGACGATATTTGCCGCTTGAATGAAGATCGAGACAGAATTGAGGATATGAATATTCTCGACGATCCGGACAGCATTGTCAGCCTGATGGGCTTTGAGTGGATCAAGCCGATGGATGATATGCAGTTCCCGTTCGTGTTTACACCGGAGGACCTGGATTCCGAAGGCAGAATCCATGTGACCGGCAAGGCTGCGGACGACGCGGTTCTGGAGGTTTATGCAAACGGTGAATATGTAAGCCTTGACGACCCGATGGAGTTTGCGTTTGACTTCAAACTGAATGTTGGCGTCAACTACATGTCCATCTTCACGGTAGAGGATTTTGGTACTACCAGCAGCACCACCTACCGCCTGTTCTATCTGCCGGAGCCGACAACGCTCAGCTTTGATCAGGCCGGTGTGGCAGATGGCGCGACCATCTACACGACAGACAGCACCTTCCTCCTAAGCGGCGATGTTACCAGCTACTTTGCCGGCAGAGAGTTGGCCATCAATGGTGATAATGTGATCTTTGAGGACGGCGCGATGTCAACGCCCGCAGGCAAGCGTCATGTAGCAAGCTTCGAGAAGAAGATTGCGCTGGAACTTGGCGAGAACGTCGTTACGGTCGAAATGGTGGATGCTGCCGGCCTGAAGGTTAAGATTACGTTTACGATTATCCGCCGCGAAAAGGAAGAAGAGCCTGAACCTGATCTTCCCATCATCATTCCGGTTCTCCCGGGAAGCAGCGGCTCGAAGTTCCCGTTCACGGATGTAAAGCCATCGGATCCGTACTATGACGCAGTCAAGTACCTGTACGAGAAAAACATCATGAACGGCACGAGCAATACGCTGTTCAGCCCGAACGCGGAACTGACACGCGGCATGGTCGTTACCATTCTCTACAGAATGGAAGGCGAGCCTGCCACGAAGAACAGCGGTACCTTCTCCGATGTCAAGACCGGGCGCTACTACAGTGAGGCTGTGGAATGGGCTGCCGAGAACAGCATTGTCAACGGCTTTACTGACGGTAGCTTCAAGCCCGAACGGGTCGTAACCCGTGAGCAGTTGGCTTCGATTCTGTGCCGTTATGCACGCTTCAGCGGCATTACGACCTATGAAGCAAAACTCCCCGCGAACGCCTCCGTGTCCAGCTGGGCAGCGAAGGATGTAGCATGGGCCTATGCTGAGGGCATCCTGAATGCTGTGCAGACAGCGGCTGCGGCGAAGAACGCAAACCGCGCTGAAGTCGCCATGGCAATCTACGCCTACCTGACCGGTACAGCAAAATAAGCATCGGACAAATAAATACAGCTATATAAAATAGGACTTGCCGCAGAATGTAAAATTCTGCGGCAAGTTTTCTATATAAAGGATTCTCGCTGTGTTGGAGGCTTTAGTCAGAAAATCTGAAAAATAGCACAAAAGAGCCTGTGCCAGCAGATGCATCTCACTTTTTTTCACGAAGGTCTTCCTTTTGCGGAATTTATTTCAAAAGATATCTGCCATTTAAGCGAAACATAATTTCATTAAGTCACCACAGGAGACTTTTGCGAGTTCACTCGGCTCAATTTTTTTTAGCCCGCCGCCGTAAATACGTCCTTCTTCCTCAATGTCATTTCCGCTGATTCCTTTTAACGATTCCCATATTCTATATACAGAGTTCGGGTTATCTGATATGGCTTTCTGCAAGTGTTCTTTAGGATAAAGCATTAAATACGAATTAGTGGCAAGCGCTTCAGATAGGTTAAGAATAAAGCGTATAGGGGAACTATCTTTTTTTCCTCTGCCCATATAGGAACACAAAAAAAAGGTTGCATCCCGATGCTCTTGCCAATACCATATTTTTCTGTTTTTGCAAAGATATTTTGTGCTTGTGCTTTCGAGCCCATTCTGTAGGTAATCCCATATAGTGGGGGACCGTTCCATTATCTCCTGTTCTGTCAATTTGCAGTCAAGCAAAAAATATTGCGGTTCAATTTGTGGAATTCCGTTGTTATCCGTTCTCACAAGATCGGTTTTCAAATATCTTGGACTTGGGAGAATAGGTTTAAAGAAAGACATATCAAGCCCTAATTCTATTATTTTTTTTCGGCTCATTATAAAGAAACTATTATCTCCGGTAGCAAGCCCTCTTTTTATCTCAAAGAAATCACCTAATGTTATTTCTGTACTTTCCTTGTAACGGATCTCCTTTTCAGGAAAACGTGTCCATTTTCTTTCTGTAATTAAATCAGTTTTTTTTATATACTTGCTCTGCACTGGTTTATCGTGCGTACCACCGAAAGAAAATTCTATTTCATAGTCATCGTTGACTGTTTCATTTTTGAACCACACTACGCAAGATGAAACTAATGCGTCGTTAAACAATGGATTTTCGGGGTCATACCTGTGTATTCTCAGCAGATGAACATTCTGCAATAAATACTCCTTGATTGCGTTTCCGTAATTAACATCCATGAATTCACTCGGTATTAGCCAGCCGCAGATAGCTCCGGGAGCAAGCCACTTGTGAGCAAATAAAATAAAGTGACAATATAATCCAGCTAGCCCTGATAAGCCTATTCCTGTTTCTTCCTTTTCGCGTTCGAGTAGATATGATTTTTCGGCTTGCGTCAGATAATGATGCCGTACATAAGGTGGATTAGCAATAATAAGATTGTATTTCTGCTTTGGGGCAATCCGCGTAAAGTCGCCTTTTATCAGCTCTATCCCAGAATCGTTCCACAGTTTAACTGCACAATCATAATATGTGGGGTCGATTTCTACACCTGTAGCCGTTTGTATACAATGGTCACTATTAATCGTGCTTAAGAGTGCAGAATAAAACGCACCGCTGCCTATACATGGTTCTAGAAATGATATTTTATTTTCCGATAAAAGATTTAAACTATATGTAATAATTTCTTGCGCCAATGTAAAAGGTGTTGAAAACTGCCCATATTTTCGGCGTTCTTCAATATCTTTTTCAGAATCTATTTCTTCCTGCATTAAACTGCGAGATTCTTCTAACGAATTCATATTCCTAATTGCTCTAAATCTTTTATTCTGTGCTCCCGTATCCAGTCTATCCCTTCTGCCGCTTCATATCCCAAATACCCAGAATCAAAGTACCCGCACAAGAACAGGGAATAAGAAACGCTATTACCA
>ENA-UOJV01000896-UOJV01000896.1-human-gut-metagenome-genome-assembly--contig:-C82-NODE-896-length-38530-cov-34.685406_pt1 | contig 38530 bp, 35 predicted proteins | sample MGYA00242356_ERZ723903 | MGnify/ENA metagenome assembly ERZ723903
TGAAGACGTACGCCTGGAGGAAGTCACAAACAAGCAGCGGATAATTGCCATGCGTTTTGGCTGTGCCGGTGTTTTTGATGCGGTTCCGGACTATGCGCTAATGGTCTGACGAATCCGCTAGACACAAGGCGGTTCGTATGTTGACGGAAAAATTAGGATTTGGCTATGCGCTTGGTGCTACCTCCTGCGCTCGGGACTTTCACCCGTTAGATCATGCCCATGCCGGGCGCACCCAAAAAAGCGCAGCACCCTCTCAGGCACTGCGCGCGAACCGCTTGAAAAAGTCTGACTTGTCCTTTCAGGCAGAACAGCCTTAATAATTCTTGAACTATTCGCCTTTCACCATTTTCTGATGCTTTTGCAGCAGTTCAACGGTAAGCGGTTCGGAAAAATACTTCGGATTAGCCGGACGGTCGGCAGCATCAATCGTTTCTCCCTTGTAGATCGCGCTCGGATAATACTTGATGAGTTCCGGACGTCCCTTCTTGATGATGATTTCCACCACCTTCTGGGCATTTGGATTGGTCTTGGCGCCCTTGTCGACGACGGCAGCGCTTTCCAGGTACGTGTAATTACCTTCGGTCGGATCCACACAGTCAATGGGAAGTCCTTTGGCCTTGTCTGCCATCGCCTGGTGGCGTACGCCAAACCCTACGGCAACTTCACCCGCACGGATTTTCTTCAAGGGCCCCGAACCCGACATCTCAAGGTGAGCACCCGCATTCTTTTCAATTTCCTTCACAATCTTGACGCCTTCAGCTTCACCGTAGGCCGAAATGAGCGCCTGCGTCATCAGCCAAGCCGTTGAAGACCCCATGATGCTGGGCACGGCAATGTGGCCCGCATAAACGGGCTTAGCAAGATCCGCAATGGACTTGGGCATCGGAAGCTTGTCGGCCGCAAGCACCTGAGTATTCACGAAAAGCGCACCGTTTTGTCCAAGAATCGGAGCGTAGTAGTCAGGCATCGGATCAATCGTTTCAAGTTTGAACGCCAACTTCTGGAACATCTGCCGATCCTTTTGCAGGCTTTCAAGATAGTACGTTGAAAGCGTAACCACATCAGCCTCGATGTTCTTTCCCTCGGCAACGAGCTTGCCGCCCAACTCGGAGGTTCCGAACCCCTGCAGCAGGTACTTCCCCTTGAATCCGTTGGCGTCAAGCGCATTCTTGATCGCCTTCTGCGCCTCTTCGTCTCCATTGGAGTAGATCACCACCTGGGGTGCGTCAGAGCCCTTTGCAGCGACCTTGCCGCCTGCGGCGCCGGAATCTTTGTCACCACATCCCGACAAAGTAAGTGCGGCTACGGCGGCCAGCAGCAGAAGCGAAGTCTTTTTCATGTTTAGGTTCCCTTTTATCCTTGGTTCCTTGAAATAGTGCGGTCGTTCGTTCTTATGCTCGAGCAGACTGCAAAGATGAAACTGCACCACGGCCAACTCAGACAGTCTTTTCCTCCGACCGGGGACGTCCTGCCTGTCCGCGCGCGAGCGCATCAAAGAGGAGCTTAGCAACAATATTCGTGAGAAAAATAAGCATTGAGAGCGCAAAGATTGCGTCAAAACGCTCGAAGTACTGCAGCTCCTTGATGCGTGTGGTTAGCACCATCGTACGGCTTCCGGTGAGGAAAACGATAGCCGAGATCGTCACCATCGAATTGATGAAGTACGTCTCGAACATCTGAATGAGGGTCGTCCTTGAGTTAGGAACGATGATGCGGCAGACACTCTTGAACCAGCTGTCGCCCATCAGAAGTCCCGTCGTCTCCCAGCCTGCATTCATCTTTGAGAGCGCCGTGCTTGCCATCAGGTAGGGCGTCGCCAGAAAGTGCACGAGATTGGCAAGGATGAGAACCAGAAGCGTGTTCTGCAGCGACGTACCGCTGAAGGCAAAGAGATAGCCCACGCCGAGCACCATACCGGGAAGCGTGGACGTGAGCATTGCCACAGCATCCATCGTCGTTCGGCACCACCCGGGCATGTCCGAGCGCGAGCGGATCATGCCTGCGGCAAAGGCACAGGCCGTGCCGACAACGGCCGAAGCCGCGGCCACGCCGATACTTCGCAGATAGAGATCCCCGATGCCGTCGTCGCTTAAAACTTCCTTGATGTGCTGCAGCGTGAAATAGGGCTTGTAGGGCCAGTATTCGACAAAGGGAACGATAAAGACCACCGCAAGGATTGAAAAGAGCAGGAATGCGAGCACGAGGAAATAAAGGTAAAACCCCGCGTCGCGCAGGCGGTTGGTCATTGCGGGCGCCGTCGAAATCTGCGAATAGCGGAAGTTGAGTCGCTCGGCGTTTTTCAATAGCCACACCGCCGCTACCGACGGCACGAGCATTGCAATGGCAATCACTGCGCCGTTGCCGAAATCAGGAACCGCTCCCATCATCGTGGTATAGAGCTCGGTGGCAATGACGTTGTACTGCCCCGCCACCGATACGGGAATGCCGAAGTCCGTGAAGGCAAGAAAAAACGAGAGCACAAAGGCCGCAACGAAAGCCCCGACCGTCGGCCGGCAGGCTGTGACCCAGAATGTGCGCAGCGGATTGTCGCCCAGCACGCAGGAGACGATCACGAAACGCCGATCAACGTAGAGAAAGGCGTTGTACAAGACAAGGAATGCAGGCGGCACCGTGTAGACCACGTCCGTGATCAACAGTCCCCAGAAGCCGTAGATCGACACCGGCAGCTGAGCCCCCAGAAGCTGCGTCACCAGCCCCATGCGCCCGAAGGAATAGATCACCGCAAAGCCGTAGGTGATCGATGGCAGAAAAAGCGGCAAAAGCAGCAGAATCTGAACAGCTTTTTTCGTTCGCCGGTCAACGTTGGTGAAAGTGAGGCCATAGGCCGCAAAAAACGCGATCAGCGCCGAAATGAGGCCCGAGAGTCCGGAGACGATGAAGCTGTTGGCAAGCATCTGCCGGAAATGCGGCCGCGAGATTGTCTCGACCCAGTTGGCAAGCGTGATCATGCCGTCGCGCAGAAAGGACTGCACAAGCACGGTCGCCACCGGATAGATGAGAATAAAAGCAAACAGAACGACAAGAATCAGCCAAGCCGCCTTGAACTCGATGCGGCTCGCGAAGAAGTCGGCAAAAAGTCCTTTGGATCCATCCTGATGCTTGCCGCACGCACTTGGAATGTCCGCGTTGTGTGCTGCAATTTTGCTCTCGCTCACGACTGCCCTTCCTTTTCCTACGATCGAAGTTCTCGTTGACCCTGCATAGTGGTTTGACGGGCGCTATCTGCCAGGAACTGGAACCACTGAAGCACCGGGCGTCGCAACAAGCTCCGCGGCCTTGGCCGGATCGAGCGCAAAAAGCCTGAAGATGTTATCGCGCTTGATCGCCAACTGCCGCAGAATGAAGCTGCGGATGAAGTCTCCGGCGGGAGCGTGCACGATCCGGTAGGGCGTGTCGTACTGCGCGATACGCCCGGCGTCGATGATGAGCACCTTGTCCGAGAGCGTGAGCGCTTCTTCGGGATCGTGCGTGACGATGAGCGTCGTGAGCTTGAACTGGCGCGCAATCGTCTTGATGCGATCCTTGATCGACTCCTTGATAAGGCCGTCGAGCGCCGACAGCGGCTCGTCAAGAAGCAGCACGCGCGGCTTCATCACAAGCGTTCGTGCAAGCGCCACGCGCTGCTTTTGTCCGCCTGAAAGCGCATCGATGCGCGCATCAAGGTGCTCCTGCAATCCCAGAAGCTCAATAAGCTCGTTGACTTCGGCCGGTGTCGAACGCCCGGGGAAGTTTCTCAGGCCGTAGACGATGTTTTCATAGGCCGAGAGGTTGGGAAACAGCGCATAATCCTGAAAGACAATGTTGAACCCGCGCTTTTGGATCGGCACGCGCGTGATATCCTCGCCCTCGCAGATGACGCGTCCGGCCGTCGGCGGCGTGAGACCCAGAATGATGTTGAGCAGCGTCGTCTTGCCACAGCCTGACGGTCCAAGAATGGAGACGATCTCGCCTTTTTCGACCGTCATCGAGATGTCCTCAAGCACCGTGCGGGCGCCGAACTTTTTCTGAATCTTCTGTAGTTCAAGCATGTTTAGATCCTTTTTGGTACGTCAAAAAAGAAAGAGCACCAACAAGGCATGTCAATCATTGCGTCGCACCCGCGGCCACTTCTCCATCCACAGAGAACGGGCGTTCGGGCACTGGATTGTAATAAAAATGCGACGAAGTCGGATTACCCCCGAATCAAACCATCTCGGACTGCTTGCCCATGTTCAGACGGCGGCCTGACGCCGCCGTCCGCGGTGGAAATTTTTACGTCAACCGCCGCACGGACCACTTCGGCGTTTCCTGCTGGGGGTCACCCGCCTCCTTGCAGACGTCTTTCGCGCCGGCAAGGAAACGACTAAAATACGCGGATTCACAAAATTTCAGGCTCAAGCCGCAAGCTGCCATCTTCTGTCGTCAAGAGAAATGAGCGCCGTCTTCCGGCGCCCGAAGCGAACCAGGCCGCCCCGACAACAGGTAACGGCGGGTGCCGGCGGCTTGACCTCGTCATCGTCAACATTCAAATTTTAAGATAGTAAGGGAAAAACATGTCCGGACACTCTAAATGGGCCAATATTCAACACCGCAAAGGCCGTCAGGACGCCAAGCGCTCCAATCTGTGGACCAAGCTTGTGCGTGAAATCATCGTCGCAGCCCGCGTTGGCGGCAGCGGCGACCCCGACATGAACGCCCGCCTGCGTCTGGCGATCTCCAAGGCTCGTGACGGCAACGTTCCCAAGGACACGATTCACAACGCCATCCTCAAGGGCACCGGTCAGCTCGAAGGCGTCAACTACGAGGAAATCCGCTACGAGGGCTACGGCATCGGCGGCGCGAGCCTCATCATCGACTGCACGACCGACAACCGCACCCGCACCGTGGCCGACGTGCGCCATATCCTCAGCAAGCACGGCGGCAACCTCGGCGCCGAAGGCTCTGTGTCGTTCCAGTTCCGCCACTGCGGCGAATTCCTCTTTGCCCCGGGCCTGAGCGAAGACGCCGTGATGGAAGTTGCCCTTGACGCGGGCGCCGACGACGTCGTCACCAACGACGACGGCTCGATCGAAGTCGTCTGCGATCCGAACGCCTACGACGCCGTGAGCAAGGCCTTCGAGAAGGCCGGCCTCACCCCGGTGTCCTCCGAAATCACGATGAAGCCCCTCAATGAAATCGAATTGAAGGGCGAGGATGCCGAAAAGATGCAGCGTCTCATCGATGCGCTCGAAGACCTCGACGACGTGAGCCACGTCTACACGAGCGCCGTCTTCGACGAGCCCGAGGAAGCCTAAGGCAAATTCTCTTTAAGCCCAGTGCGCAAAAGCGGCCTGCGGCGCGCCTTTCCCAAGAAGGTGCCGCAGGCCTTTTTGTACGAAAAAATCTCCCGTCGTGGAGCTCCCTTTTCGGGGGTGTCGGCGCATGCCGCTACAATTACGGGCAAAACGCAACGCGCGCGGGAGCACCGACTCAAACGCGCGTCTTCTGATTGAAGTTCAAGCAATCCACTCCCTTCTCTTTTTTCCTTTCCGAGGTCTTTCATGAAAGTTCTGGTTATCGGCAGCGGCGGTCGCGAACACGCCCTCGCCTGGCGTCTTGCCAAGTCCGAAAGCGTCGATCAGGTCTTCGTTGCGCCGGGCAACGCCGGCACGGCGATGGATCCGACGCTTACCAACGTCGCCGTGAGCGAACCGCAGGCGCTTGTCGACTTCGCGCGCGACAACGACATCGCGCTCACCGTCGTGGGTCCCGAGGCGCCGCTTGCCGCCGGCGTCGTGAACCTCTTTCGCGCCAACGGTCTCACCATCTTCGGCCCGACGCGCGAAGCCGCGCAGCTTGAAAGCTCCAAGGACTTCGCCAAGAGCTTCATGAAGCGCAAGGGCATCCCCACGGCCGACTATGAAACCTTCAGCGATCCCGAGGCCGCGCACGACTACATCCGCCGCAAGGGCGCTCCCATCGTGATCAAGGCCGACGGCCTTGCCGCGGGCAAGGGCGTCGTCGTGGCGATGAACGAAGACGACGCCCACGCCGCCGTCGACGACATGCTGAGCGGCCACAAGTTCGGTCAGGCCGGCGCCCGCGTCGTGATCGAGGACTACCTCGAAGGCGAAGAGGCTAGCTTCATCGTCGTGGTCGACGGCAAAAGCATCCTGCCGCTCGCGACGAGCCAGGACCACAAGCGCCTGCTCGACGGCGACAAGGGGCCCAACACGGGCGGCATGGGCGCCTATTCGCCCGCGCCCGTCGTCACGCCCGAAGTCCATGAGATGGTGATGCGCACCATCATCGAGCCCACCGTCGCGGGCATGGCCGCCGACGGCATCCCCTACACGGGCTTTCTCTACGCGGGCCTCATGATCGGCCGCGACAAGACTGGGGCACTGACCGCCAAGACGCTCGAATTCAACTGCCGCATGGGCGACCCTGAAACGCAGCCCATCATGAGCCGCGTCAAGGGCGACCTTGCGCAGCTTCTGCTTGCTGCCGCCAAGGGCGAGCTCGCTGGCAAGACGCTTGAGTGGGACACTCGCTCGGCCTTGGGCGTCGTGGTTGCCGCCCGCGGCTATCCGCAGGCCCCGGAAAAGGGCGCGGTGATCACCAAGCTTCCGGAAAACGACGACTCGCACATCGTCTTTCACGCCGGCACCAAGATGAACGACAAGGGCGAATGCGTCGTCTCGGGCGGCCGCGTGCTCTGCGTCGTGGGGCTTGGCAACAGCATCACCGAGGCGCAGCACGAGGCGTACGCCGCCGCCGATCAGGTACACTTCGAGGGCGCTCAGATGCGCCGCGACATCGGCTACCGCGCCATTGCGCGCGAGAAGGGCTGCGCGAAGTAAGCGCCTGACGGCTGCGGCACAAGGAGCGGACGATGAGCGCGGGGTTTGCGCGCTCGCCCGCTCCTTTTGTTTTATTTCCATCTGTCTGCGCACACGAGCACGAGGCTTGACATTCTTTCTTTCAAGGTGCCCTCTTGATTCAACCGCTTGACCGGACCGAATTGACAACACCCGCAAGATGCGCCCTCAAGGCAAAAAGCCTGCGGGCGGCATGCGCCGCGCTGCTCGCCTTTGGCCTGATGAGCGTGATGGGCCCATGCGTGCAGGCGCAAGGCGCCGAGCCCGGCCTTGAGGAGCCCTTCTCCTACCCCGCCTCGCTTCTGCGTGCGCGCAGCACCTACACGGTCTCGCCCGCCACGCCGGTACTTCTCGGAAGCACCGTGGTGGTGCTCGAGCAGTCAAGGCTCACCGATGTTGCCGCCATCGCGCACGCGCCGGTGCACGTCGAAGGCAGCGGCCGCAGCGCCCGGCGCTGGGTCTGCGCGCAGGCCCAGGGCGCCACGCATCCGGTGAAGCTCTGGTTCATCGCAACCGGTCAGGAAACGGTGACCGAGGTGCAGATGCGCCCGGGCACGTTTGCCGAAACCGCTGGCTGCGGCGAGCTCACGAACCACTTTGAGCCCGTCACCTTGTCGCGGATCGCAAGCGGCATGACCGTCGACTCGGTCGTGCGCGACATCGGGCCTGCGAGTGCGCGCGACGCGCGCGGCTGGCACTTCTGGGTCTCGCGGCGCAGCTATGAGTACTACGAGCAGAAGTTCACCGAATACGTCTGGGTGGGGGCTCTCGCCGATGAAAAAGGCGTGATCAGCGACGTCTTCACCACGCAGATCACGCGCTAGGGCATGCTCTTTCGCACCCATGGCAACTCCTGCAACGACAGCACCGCCGGCGCAGCGCGCACGCCTGCGGTCTTAGAATTTTTTATCCTCAAGCGCAACGCACGAGCTAACGACATTTCGAGCAACCATCATGCTTGTCAGACGCGGTTTCGGACTTTTCGGCGGCACCTTTGATCCCATTCACAACGGTCACCTCGCCGTCGCACGCGGGGCGCTTCGCGCGATGCCCTTGTCGCGCATCGACTTCGTGCTCGCTCCCCGCCCCTGGCAGAAGGCCGTGGCCACCTCGGTGCGCGATCGTCTTGCCATGCTGCAGGAGGCGCTCGCAAACGAGCCCAACATCGAGGTCAATACGCTTGAAATCATGCGCGAGGGCAACACCTACACGATCGATACGCTCTGCGAGATGCGCCGCCTGACGGGCCCTGCCGCCCCTCTGGTTCTCATTCTCGGGGCCGATCAGTGGAAGAACCTTCACACCTGGCGGGACTGGCGCAGGTTTACCGAGTACGCCCACATCGCCCTCTGCAACCGCGCCGACACGGCGCCGGTGGACGCCGACCCCGAGGTCGAGGCCTTCTTCAAGGACAAGTTCGTCGACGCGCAGCGCATCACGGACTCGCCCGCCGGGCGCCTGTGCACGTTCAGCATTCCCGCGCATGAGGCAAGTTCCACTAAAATTCGCCAGATTCTGGCCCAGTTTCCTTTTGACGAAGCGATGCGCCGGCTCGAAAACTGGCTGCCGCTGCGCGTGGCAAGCTACCTCACCGCGCGAGGACTCTACACGCATCCCGGGCGAAGCAAGGGCGCATAGGGTCTTGTTGGGCTTCTGATGGCCTTGCAGGCCCTGTCTGACACAAGAGATCCTTGAAGGTCGTGCGCCTTCTACGTCCAGTCGGTTCAGCCGATCGCCCCCGTTTGAGCAAATTTCTGCAATATCTCAGCCGCCCCGAGCGCGGCGGTGCGCTGCGCCCGCAAAAGGGCGTCTCAAAAAGCGCACGACCGGAAGAAAACGCCGAAAACGCCGTTTTGTCCGGACTCATTTTTTGGAGTACATCAATCTTGACAACCAACGAACTCGTTCTGAGCACCATCGTCGACGCCCTTGAAGACGTCAAGGGTCAGGACATCCGCGTCTACAACACCACCAAGAAGACGAGCGCCTTCTCGCACGTCGTCATCTGCTCGGGCACGAGCAACCGTCAGACCCGCGCGCTTGCCAACTCGGTAAGCCGTGCGCTCAAGGACATGGGTCACCGCGTCAACGGCATCGAAGGCGGCGACACAGGCGAATGGGTGCTCCTTGATGCGGGCGACGTCGTCGTGCACTGCCTGCAGCCTGCCATGCGCGCCTACTACAACCTCGAGGAGCTCTGGGGCCCGGATCTCGTGAAGGTGCCGCCGCTCGTCAAGCCCGAGACCAAGGCGCAGACCGACGCCGCTCCCGGCCTCTGATTGCCTCGAGGCACATCATGCGCATCACCGTTGTTGCCGTCGGCCTGCGCCAGCCCGCCTGGGCCGACGAGGCCGTCCGCGACTACCTTGCACGCTTTCCCCGCGACTTCACGGTAAGCGTCAAGGAAGTCAAGGCCGAAACCCGCAGCGGGCAGACGCCCGCCAAGCTCATGGCAGCCGAAGCCGAACGCATTGAGAAGGCGATTCCCGCCGGCGACATCGTGGTCGCCCTCGACGAGCACGGGCACGACCTCACCACCATGGATTTCGCTCAGAAGATCCAGGGCTGGCAAAACGAGGGCGCGGGCGTGACCTTCATCATCGGCGGCGCCGACGGGCTTGATCCCCGCATCAAGAAAGCAGCGCGTCTCATGATGCGCATCTCCTCGATGACGCTGCCGCACGCCTTCGCGCGCGTGCTGCTGTGCGAGCAGATCTACCGCGCCTGGTCGATCCTGCACAACCACCCCTATCACCGGGCGTAGAAAGCCTGCACGAACAACTTCGCGCATCAAATTTATTTCGCCTCAAAACGAACTTTCAACCATGCCCCGCCTTTATCTTGCGAGCAAAAGCCCGCGCCGCCGTGAAATCCTCGCCTCCATGGGCGTCACCGACATAGCGCTTCTTGTCGCAGGTCCCATGACGCCCGGCTTTTTTGCGGGCGACGAAGTGCAGATGGCCGGCGAATGCCCCGCAGACTACGTGCTGCGCACGGCAACCGACAAGGCCCGTCAGGCACTTGCCCGCATCCGCGCGCAGAATCTCAACCCGGCGCCCGTGCTTGCGGCCGACACGGTCGTGATCCTTCAGGGGGAGATTCTCGGCAAGCCCGCCGACCGCGAGGAGGCGCGCAGCTTTCTCAACCGCCTCTCGGGGCAGACGCACGAAGTGCGCACGGCCGTGGTCGCAGGCACGAGCGAAGAGGACATGAAGAGCGCCGTGAGCATCTCGCAGGTGCATTTCTGCGCGCTTGAACCCGAGCAGATCGAGGCCTACATCGCCACCGACGAGCCCTACGACAAGGCGGGCGGCTACGGCATCCAGGGCCTTGCGGGACTCTTCATCGACCGCATCGCCGGCAGCTACTCGGGCATCATGGGACTGCCGGTGTTTGAAACCGGTCGACTTCTGAAGCACTTCGGCGTGCTCTAGCCCGCATCCTTCAAAGCATCAAATCCGGCGGCCGATGACAGCCGATAGCAGCCGATGGCGGCCGGATTCTGATGCGGTTCCCAACGCACCTGCACTTGAAAATCCGCCGCTTGTAGCGGATTTTTTGTATCTGCACGACACCCGCCAGATCCAGAAACGATGACAGGCGATTACAGGCCAAATTCGGAAGTCAATTTTGGCCAAATGAGGAAATCATTTTTGGCCGAACAAGGAACCGCGTTGCCGCAGTCGCTTTTGCCGCTTGTCGCGGCGTCTGTCCGACCGCGCTCGGACAGACGGGCGAACTAGCCTTGTCTCATGCATTCGACTATGTTGATGCCATTGTCCGCGAGGACATTTCACGCGTCGATGGAACGCGTCGGAATGAGGAGACGACCCGCAGGCTTCTGCGTGCCTACGCACGCGCCCAAGGCACGCAAATGTCGCTCGCCGACATCGCAAAGGATGTCGGGCGGCAGGCCTGTGAGAAGACGATCGGAACGTACCTCTCGGCGCTGCGCCGGATTTTCGTCGTTGAGGACATGCCTGCATGGAAGCCCAACATACGCTCCAAAACGGCTGTCCGCACCTCCGATACGCGCTACTTCGTCGATCCGTCCATTGCAACAGCGGCGCTTGGCGTCGGTCCGCGCGACCTGCTTTTGAATCCTGAAACTTTCGGCTTCATCTTCGAGACGCTGTGCATGCGCGACCTTCGCGTCTGCGCGGAGGCGCTCGACGGCTCCGTCAGCCATTTCCGAGACAAGAACGGACTTGAGTGCGATGCCGTCGTCCATCGCCGCGACGGCCGCTACGGGCTCATTGAAACCAAGTTCGGAAGCGGGAAGGACATCGATGACGGCGTCAAGGCCCAGAAGACGCTCTCGAGGAAAATCGATACGGACGCCATGCGCTCCCCTTCATTTCTGATGGTTTTGACCGCCTCAGGCGATTTTGCTTTTCGCCGCGACGACGGGATCCTGGTCGTGCCGATCGGTTGCCTCAAGCCTTGATCGAGTTTTGCGTCCGCGCTTTTCTTACCTGGTGCCCCGCGCTCTCGAGCCGGTCGTAGTAGCCTGAGAGCACGTCCATGGCCTCGACGGTGAGGCCTTCGAGCCGCCCGCCGAAGTGCGCGACGAGCGCCGTGCGGATGTCAGACAAAAGCGCTGCTTCATCGCACCCTGCGCGCTGGACGCTGGATCGCAGCCCCTCTCGGGCGACGTGCAGCGCCGGATGCACGCCGTCGGGGTAGCGCAGCCGAAACGCGAGCCCCTGTCCCAGAGGGCTTTCCGCGAGCCATTCCTCCACCTCGCCCACGGTCGCAAGTTCGCTTTGGTGCGGCTCGACGCCGTAGGGAAAGCGCGTCAGAAGGCAGGGGCGCGCCGCCTGATTGGGGAGCGGAAGCCCCAGCTCGGCCGCCCAGCGGCGGATCATGGGTTTTGTAAAGCCCGCCTCGGCCAGAGGCGAAAACACCCCGAGCTCGGCCACCGCCCGGCTTCCCGGGCGAAAGACGCCCAGGTCCGAGGCATTGGTGCCGTCGCAGAGCCTGCCGCCTTCGGCCATCGTCTGAAGCTGCGAGAAAATCGCCTTTTTGCAGACATAGCAGCGCTCGCGCCCGGCGCGGGCTAGCGTCTGGGGACTTGCAAGCGCAATGTGCACGACCTCGGCTTCAAGGTTCATCGCACGTGCGAGCGCCACGGCCTGCTCGGTTTCTTCGGGCGCAATATGCTCGCCTGCAACGTGAAGAAGCCGCACGGCATAGCCTTCGCGCGCCGCGCAAAAGCTGAGAAACCTGCTGTCGAGCCCGCCGGAATAGGCAACCGTCAGGCGCCGGGTGCCGCCAGCGGCAGACGCAAACGCCTGGGCAAGCTTTTCAAAAAGGTGCGCTGCCTCCCCATCTTTCCCGAGGTCAGTGCCGCCAGCCGCGTTCTTCAATTGAATTGTTTCCATATCAGGCCCTTTTGTTGCCTTTGTTTCCTTGGCTGGCGGTCTTGCAGCACTCATCCCAGAGCGCGAGGATTGCCTCGGCAATCGCCTCGCGCGAGGCGCCGTAGGGATCAAAAAAGGCGACCTGCGGCATGCTTCTGAGCCACGTGATCTGACGCTTGGCGAGCTGCCGCGTACTGGCCTTGCCGGCCTCGAGAAACTCACGCATGTTGGTTTCGCCCGCAAGATGCGCAATCGCCTGTCGATAGCCCACGGCGCGCATGCTCGCAAGATCTGGCGAAAAGCCCGGGCGCGCCATCAGCGCGCGCACTTCGTCAAGAAAGCCCGCGGCCACCATCGCCTCAAAGCGCGCGCCGATGTCGGCATGAAGTCGTGCGCGGTCCGAGGGCAGCAGCGCCGTGGTGACGATGCCGGGATCGGGCTCTCTTTTGCCGCTTTGAAAGCTCGTGATCGTCCGCCCGGTCATGGCAAAGACTTCAAGCGCGCGGGCGATGCGCTGGCTGTCGTTGGGATTGAGCCTTTGGGCGGCCTCGGGGTCGACGGCAGCAAGCTCCTCGTGCATCGCGGGCCACCCTTTGGTGCGCGCTTCGCTCGCTACGGCCTCGCGCACCTCGGGCGTACTCGTAGGCAATTCGTCAATTCCCTCGCGCAGCGCCTTGGCGTAGAGCATCGTGCCGCCCACGATCACGGGAAGTCTGCCGCGCGCATTGATTTCATCGATGAGCCGCAACGCATCAGCGCGAAAGTCGGCCGCGCTGTAGCTCTCCTCAATCTCGACGATGTCGATCAGGTGGTGCGGCACGAGCGCGCGCTCAGCCGCGTCGGGCTTGGCCGTGCCGATGTCCATGCCGCGGTAGACGAGAGCCGAGTCGACCGAAATGACTTCAATCGGCCGGCGTTGGGCGATCGCAAGCGACACCGCGGTCTTGCCGCTAGCCGTGGGCCCGAGAATCATGAGCGCCCGCGGGGCGCCCTGCACTTTCAATTCCTTCTCAATCATGACCCTTCCTAACGGCCCCGCATGAAGAGGCGGTCCAAGTCCTCGAGCTTCAGCTCAATCCAGGTCGGACGCCCGTGGTTGCACTGATCGGCGCGCTCGGTCGTCTCCATCTGACGCAGCAGCGCATTCATTTCCTCGATCGTGAGCGTGCGGTGCGCGCGCACCGAGCCGTGACAGGCCATGGTCGCAAGACAATGATTTCTCAGCTCCTCGGTGACCGAGCTCTCGCCGTAGGCGGCAAAGTCCGAAAGAAGTTCGGTCACCATCGCCTGCGCATCAAAGCGCCCGTGCGCAAGAATCGCGGGCAGTGCCCGCAGCGCGAGCGCGTCTTCACCTGCGGCTGAAATCTCAAGCCCCAACGCGGAAAACTTCTCCTTGTAGTCTTCAAAGACCGACATCTGCTCGGGCGAGACGCGGATGACGACGGGCACCAGAAGCTGCGTCTGATCCATGCCGAGGCGCTCGCGCGACTTGAGCCGCTCGTAGGTGATGCGCTCGTGGGCCGCATGCATGTCCACGATCACCAGACCGTTGGCATTTTGCGCAAGGATGTAGATGCCCGCGACCTGCGCGATGGCTACGCCCAGCGGATGCGCGTCGGGCGAAAGGCTCTCGTGGTGATAGGCCTCGGGCTGAATCTGGGGCTGAACCTGGGTTTGGGTCTGGCTCGTGACGGCGGCCGTCTGCGCAGGCGCCGGGGCCTTAGGGGCGGTTTCGGGCGCACCAACTGCAAAGCCTCCCGGCGCACGCAGCGGCGGCTGCGACGCAGCGGGATGCAAAGGATCTGCTCGATCGCCAATGCTCGGGGCCTTGTCGGCAAAAAGCTTGAGCCACTGCTCTTCGGTGAGGGGCTGGGGCTTGGCGTGTTTGGCAAAACCGCCTGCCAGATGGCTGCGGCCGCCCGAAAAGCGCGCAAGCGACTGCACCTTCATGGCGTCGGCCGCGGTGGGCTCAAGGACCGTCGGGGCGCCCGCGTCAGCGCCGGCGGTCATTGAATTTTGCTGCGTCGGCACGCTGCCCGCGGCTTCAGGCGGCAGCGCACTTTCCTCGCCCGCCGCAAAGGAGAGCGCCTTCATGATCGCGCGCGTGACGAAGCCGTGCACGAGCTGGCTGTCGCGAAAGCGCACCTCGGACTTCTGGGGATGGACGTTGACGTCGACGCGCGTGGGGTTGATCGAGAGCATCAGCGCGTACATGGGCTGCGCCTGACCGTGAAGCACGTCGGCATAGGCGGTCTTCACCGCATGCTGCAGCACGCGGTCGCGGATAAAGCGCCCGTTCACGAAAAAGTACTGCTTGTCGGTGCGCGAGCGAGCCGAAGTGGGAAGCCCCACCCAGCCCGTGAGCCTGATGCCGGGCGCTTCGGCGACGACCTCGCGGCGCGCGTCGGTGAACTCCCGGGGCATGATCGAGCGGATGCGCTCCTCGGGCCCTGCGGCGACAAGCGTCATCGCGGGCTTGCCGTTGGAAAAGACGTGAAATTCGATCCCGGGATTGGCCATGGCGATGCGCTCGATCTGCGCCAAGCAGTGCGCGAGTTCCGTCGCTGGCGACTTGAGAAACTTGCGCCGGGCGGGCGTGAGGTAAAAAAGGTCCTTCACCTCAATGCGGGTGCCGGAAGCGCCCGCGGCGGGCTCGAGGCCTTCGCGGCCGATCGCCCAGGCGCTTGCGGCGCCCGGCACGCGGCTTGTGACCGTCATGTCGGAGACCGATGCGATTGAAGCCAGTGCCTCGCCGCGAAACCCGAAGCTCTCGACGCTTTCAAGATCGTTGAGCGTGCGGATCTTGCTCGTGGCGTGACGCTTGACGGCAAGCGGGAGCTCATCTTTTTCAATGCCGCAGCCGTTGTCGGTGACGACGATGCGTTTGATGCCGCCGTCGTCGAGCCGCACCTCGATCATCGTTGATCCCGCATCGACCGCATTTTCCACGAGCTCCTTCACGACCGAAGCCGGGCGCTCGATCACCTCGCCTGCGGCGATCTGGCTGATCAGCCTGTCGCTTAATTCGGCGATATGGCGCGGCGTATGCGGCACGGCCGCACCGGCCTCTTCATGGTCTTGCGTCTGGAAAATATCAACGGTTTCGTCCGGAGCGTCCGGGCGGCTTGCGGTGTCCATCTTCAAAATGCGTCGATGACGATCGAAAAAAGAATCAAAAAAGGGCGGCAAGGCTCGCGACAGCACAAAGGGAAAGTGCGGCGGAGGGTGCGAGGCCTGCGGCGGGCGTCGATGACGTGCCGTCAAAGGCCGCCCGAAAGCATAAATTTTAGCCGCCCGACTTCGTCGCACCGGGCTAGCGGCTGCATTCAGGAAAAGCACAATTTTGCTAAAGTATGCCCGTTTGTTCACCTGCGATTTTCGTCAGGCCTTTTCAGTCATCAACAAGGCCATGGATCTCATCTTTCAGCTTTTTACCAACGCCGATCGGTTCCTCATCACGCTTGCCACCGACTACGGGTGGCTCGTCTACGTGGCGATGTTTCTCATCTTTTTCTGTGAAACGGGCTGCGTCATCATGGCATTTCTGCCGGGCGACTCGCTTCTTTTCGTCGCAGGCACCGTTGCCGCCGCTGGCACGATGAGTCCCTGGGGGCTGATGCTTGCCGTGACGCTCGGGGCCTGCCTTGGAAACACCGTGGGCTTTCACACCGGGCGCTGGCTCGGCAACAAGATCTACGACGGGTCGATTCGCTGGATCAACGCCGAAAAGCTCTCCAAGACGCAGATCTTCTACGAAAAGCACGGCGGCAAGACGATCGTGCTCGCGCGCTTTGTGCCGATCGTGCGCGCCTTTGCGCCTCTGGTGGCTGGCGCCGCCCGCATGAGCATGGCGCGCTTTGAGCTCTACAGCGGCCTGGGCGCCCTGATCTGGGCCGTCTCGCTCATCGGCGTGGGCTATCTTTTCGGCAACATCCCGATCGTCAAGGACAATCTCTCGATGATCCTGCTCCTTGGCGTCGTCTGCGCGGCCATGGGCCCGGTGGTTGTCGCGATCGGCTGGAAGTACGTGCACCAGCTCGCCGACAAGATGCGCCGCGAGAAAAACGACAAGATCGAAAAGGCGATGAACGTCAATACGCAGGCCGCCCGTGAGCGCAAATAAGCGCAAATAAGCACCACCAAGATGAAACGCCCGCGCGTCCCACTCGGCAGCGGGCAACGCCAAAAGGCTCGATTGGATCACGTGGTCCTTCGGGCCTTTTTCCTTTTCTTTTGCTTACTTTTTCCTCGCTTTGCTCAGCCGCGCGCTGGGATAAACTCACCTCAACCTGGGCCAGCAATTTGTATCCCTTTACCGTCCCGTCTATCGCCATGAAAAAACCGATTTCTTCCGTTCGCCGCTCGCTCCTCATCCTTGGGCCCGCGCTGCTCGTCATCGCCTCGAGCGCCGAGGCAGGATTCATTGACTCCGTGAAGGAGGCCGGCCGCAGCATCGGCGAGGCGACCCGCAACGTCACGCGCGAAATCGGCCATACCTCGCGCGACGTCACCCGCGAGATCGGGCACGCCACGCGCGATGCGCTCAAGGGCGACGACTCCAAGAAGGGCAAGGACGCAAAGGATGCCAAGGAGAGCGACTCCAAGGACAAGAAGGAGTAGCGTCAGGATCCGGCGTCTGAGCCTGCCGCACGGCTTGAAGCCCCTGCGGCAGTCTTTTTCGAAAGCGTAAAAAAGCGGTTCGGGTCATCAGCACCCGAACCGCTTGATTGCTTTATGAGCCTGAAGGCTCAGCGCTCTGGCTTAGATTTCCTCGCCGCGCGAGCGCTCTTCGAGCACGGCCACCGCCGGCAGCGTCTTGCCTTCGAGGAACTCGAGGAACGCGCCGCCGCCCGTGGAGATGTAGCTCACGCGATCCTTGATGCCGAAGGTGTTGACGGCCGAAATGGTGTCGCCGCCGCCCGCAATCGAGAAGGCGCCCTTGTCGGTCGCCTCGGCCACGGCCTGCGCCAGGCGCTCGGTGCCGTGCGCGTAGGGCTCCATTTCAAAGACGCCCACCGGGCCGTTCCAGACGACGGTGCCGGCCTTGCCGACGACGCCGGCCAACATCTCGGCGGTCTTGGGACCCACGTCGAGAATCATCTCGTCGTCGGCCACTTCTTCAACGGCGCAGACGCGGTGCTCGGCCGTAGCGGAAAATTCCTTGGCGGCCACGACGTCGACCGGCAGCGGCAGGCTTGCGCCCTTGGCCTTGAGGGTCTCGAGCACCTTCACGCATTCGCCGACCAACTCCGGCTCGGCAAGCGACTTGCCGATTTTGTAGCCCGCTGCCAGCAGGAACGTGTTGGCAATGCCGCCGCCCACGATGAGCTGATCGACCTTCTGCGCCAGATTGCTCAGAATCGTGAGCTTGGTCGAGACCTTGGAGCCCGCGACGATCGCCACGAGCGGGTGCTTGGCTTCGGCCACGGCCTTCGTGAGCGCATCGATTTCAGCGGCCATCAGGGGGCCGGCGCAGGCCACCGTCGCAAAGCGCGCCACGCCCTCGGTCGAAGCCTGGGCGCGGTGCGCCGTGCCGAAGGCGTCGTTCACAAACACGTCGCAGAGCGCCGCGTACTTCTTTGCAAGCGCCTCGTCGTTTTTCTTCTCGCCCTTGTTGCAGCGGCAGTTCTCAAGCATGATCGCCTGCCCGGGCTTGATGTCGACGCCGTCCTCGAGATAGTTGCGCGAGAGTCCGATCGGAACGCCCACGAGCTCGCTCATGCGCACGGCGACCGCGCCGAGGCTGTCCTCGGGGCGCAGCTCGCCTTCGGTCGGACGACCGAGGTGGCTCATGATCATGACCGCGGCGCCCGCATCAAGGGCAAGACGGATCGCGGGCACGCTGGCAATCAAGCGCGCCTCGTTGGTGATGCGGCCTTCTTCGTCGCGCGGCACGTTGAGGTCGGAGCGGATCAGAACGCGTTTTCCGGCAAGCGCGCCCTTCTTGGCGAGCGTTTCAAGCGTGAGAACATGCATTTGGAGAAACTCTCCCTACTAAAGCATTTTTAACTAAAAAAGGCCTGCGGCGCAGTTTGCGCGCACCGGCAGGCCTGTTCGCGTGAAGACCTCGGCACGCCGAGGGGCTTCGCGCGGTTTCGCGCGAGTCTTACTTCGCAGCCATCATCGCGCAGGCGGTATCGAGCATGCGGTGCGAGAAGCCCCACTCGTTGTCGTACCAGCTCGTCACCTTCACGAGACGTCCGCCCGAGACCTTGGTGAGCGTCGAGTCGAAGGTCGACGAGTGCGGATCGTGGTTGAAGTCGATCGACACGAGCGGCAGGTCGTTGTAGCCAAGCACGCCCTTGTAGCGCGGCGATTCGCTCGCAGCCTTCATGATGGCGTTGACTTCCTCAACCGAGGTGTCGCGCTGGGCGATGAAGGTGAGGTCCACAAAGCTCACGTTGATGGTCGGAACGCGCACGGCAAAGCCGTCAAGACGCCCGTTCAACTCGGGGAGCACGAGGCCCACGGCCGCAGCCGCACCGGTCTTCGTGGGGATCATCGAGTGCGTGGCGCTGCGCGCGCGCCGCATGTCCTTGTGATAGACGTCGGTGAGCACCTGATCGTTCGTGTAGGAGTGCACCGTGGTCATCAGGCCGCGCTCGATGCCGAGGGCGGCATGAAGGGGCGCCACGACGGGCGCAAGGCAGTTCGTCGTGCACGAGGCGTTCGACACCACCGTCATCTCGGAAGTGAGCACGTCGTCGTTGACGCCGTAGACCACCGTCGCGTCGGCATTCTTGCCGGGCGCGGAGATGAGCACCTTCTTGGCGCCCTGATCGAGGTGCACCTGGGCCTTTTCCTTGCTCGTGAAGGCGCCCGTGCATTCGAGCACGACATCGACGCCGAGCTCGCCCCAGGGAATCTCGTGCGGATCGCGGGTCGAGAACATGCGCATGCGGTCGCCGTTGACGACGAGCCATTCGCCGTTTTCGGTGGAAACATCAGCGTTGAAGCGCCCGTGCACCGTGTCATAGCGCAGCAGGTGGGCGTTGACCTCCTCCGAGCCCAGCGTGTTGACGGCCACGATCTCCAGATCGTGCGACTTGCCGTCTTCGTAGTGGGCGCGCAGGACATTGCGGCCGATGCGTCCAAAGCCATTGATTGCAACGCGAATCGTCATCAAAAAGTCTCCTAGGGTGATTATTTAGTCGGCAAGCAGTGCCATAACTTTTTCAACAGCACGTTCGACCGTAAAGCCGAAGTGCTTCCAGAGCACGGAGGCCGGAGCCGAGGCACCGAACGTATCGATGCCCATCACGTCCCCGCGGCCCTTGAAATACTTGTACCAAAGGGCGCTCGAGCCCGCCTCGATGGCAAGCACCGGAACGCCCGCGGGCAGAACCTCTTCCTGCCAGGCCTTGTCCTGACGGTCGAAGACGTCCATCGAGGGCATCGAGACCACGCGCACCTGCACGTTGAGCGCGGTGAGCGTCTTGCGGGCCTGCATGGCGAGATCGACTTCCGAGCCCGTGGCGACGATGATCGCCTGGACCTTGTCGGCGCCGGCGGGCGCTTCGGCTGCGATGTAGGCGCCGCGCGCGATGGCGTCGGCGTCGACCTCGTCGCGGTCGACGAAGGGCACGCTCTGGCGCGAGAAGATGAGCGCGCTCGGACCGTTGCGGCGTTCAATGGCCGCCGCCCAGGCGACGATCGCCTCGATCGGGTCGGCCGGACGCCAGACGTCGAGATTCGGAATCAGGCGCAGGCTCGAGACGTGCTCGACGGGCTGGTGCGTCGGGCCGTCTTCCCCGAGACCAATCGAGTCGTGGGTGTAGACGAAGATCGAGCGGATGCCCATGAGTGCGGCCATGCGCACGGCGTTGCGCGCATAGTCGGAGAACGTGAGGAACGTGCCGCTAAACGGAATGAAGCCGCCGTAGAGCGCAATGCCGTTTTGAATGGCGGACATGCCGAATTCGCGCACGCCGTAGCTGATGTGGCGGCCGAGCATGTTGTCGCGCGTCAGGCGCTCAACGCCCTTCCAGTTGGTGAGGTTCGACCCGGTGAGGTCAGCGGAGCCGCCGAGAAGTTCGGGGAGCGCCGGGGCGATTGCATCCAAAGCGCGCTGGCTCGCCTTGCGGGTGGCGATCTGCGCGTGCTCGGCCTGTGCCTCACAGAGGCCCTCCATCACGGCCGTATTGAAGCTCTCGGGCAGGTCGCCTGCGAGACGGCGCTTCAATTCCTTGGCAAGTTCCGGATAAGCCTTCTCGTAGCGCGCGAACATCTCGTTGTATTCGCCTTCGAGGGCCTCACCCGCGGCGCGGGCGTCCATCGCGGCATAGATTTCGGCGGGCACCTCAAAGGGCGGGTAGTCCCAGCCGATGTTCTTGCGCGTGAGGGCGATTTCTTCGTCGCCCAACGCTTCGCCGTGGGCCTTGGCCGTGCCCGCACGGTTGGGGCTGCCCTGACCGATCACGGTGCGGCAGATGATGAGCGTGGGCTTTTCCTGCTGCGTCTTGGCTTCGGCGATCGCAGCGTCGACGGCGTCGACGTCGTGGCCGTCGACCGGACCAATCACGTGCCAGCCGTAGGCCTCAAAGCGCTTTCTCGTATCGTCCTTGAACCATCCCTTGATGTCGCCGTCGATGCTAATGCCGTTGTCGTCATAGAGGGCAATGAGCTTGTTGAGGCCCCAGACGCCGGCAAGCGAGCAGACCTCGTGGCTGATGCCTTCCATCATGCAGCCGTCGCCTAAGAACACGTAGGTGCGGTTGTTGATGACCTCAAAGCCCTCGCGGTTGAATTCCGCGGCAAGCATCTTTTCGGCGAGCGCCATGCCCACGGCATTGGCGATGCCCTGTCCGAGCGGACCCGTGGAAGTCTCCACGCCCGGCGTGACGCCCACTTCAGGATGGCCCGGCGTGCGGCTTTCGAACTGACGGAAGTTCTTGATGTCCTCCATCGTGAGGTCGTAGCCCGTCAGGTGCAGCATCGCATACTGCAGCATCGAGCCGTGGCCGTTCGAGAGAATGAAGCGGTCGCGGCCGATCCACTTGGGATCAAGCGGGTTGTGGCGCAGATGACGCGTAAAGAGAGCAACCGCGATGTCGGCCATGCCCATGGGCATGCCGGGGTGTCCCGACTTGGCCTTCTGCACGGCGTCCATGGAAAGGGCGCGCACGGCTGCGGCCATCGTCTTGGGAGAGACTTGAGTAGACATGTTTGTCACTAAAGGGGGATGGGGTGAAATGTGAGATGGCAGCCCAGACGCTAAAAAACCGCGGCCGCCGGGCTAACGTCCGGGCCGTCCTAATGGTTTTGTCTTAGCCGCTGGGTGCTTTCGCGGGCAATTTTAGCAAAAGGCACAGAAAGCCAAGAAAAGAGCAAAATTTGCCAAAATCGCTCTGCACGAGCCGTTGTACTTTGGCGCCAGCGGCTTCACAATGGGGGCTCGGGCGCCTTTGAGGGATTTCAAGCGCCTCGAGCACCCTCAGCACGCTTAGCACCAGCCTTTATCAGCACCAGCCTGTTCATCGTCACCACCATGGCCATCCCGCGCTTTTACTGCCCGGACGCAGACTTTGCGACCGGCGCCAAAGTCATTCTTCCCGAAGAAGCCCGCCACCATGCCGGACGCGTGCTGCGCATGCGCGCGGGCGACATCGCCGCAGTCTTTGACGGAAAAGGGCGCGAGTGCACGGGCCCCATTGCCTTTGAAGGAAAGGACGCCTGGATTGACGTGCAGTCCGTGACCGAACCCAAGGTTGAAAGCCCCGTTGAGATCACGCTTGTGCAAGCACTCGTCAGTCCCGAGAAGATGGACTGGATCATCGAAAAGGCAGTCGAAACCGGCGTCTCGCACATCGTCGTAGTGTCGGCCCTGCGATCAATGACGAAACTCTCGGGCGAGCGGCTGGCCAAGCGCCTGTCCCATTGGGAAAGCGTCATCGTCTCGGCCTGCTCGCAATCGGGCCGTACGCGCGTGCCGGACATTGCGTTCGTCACGTTTACTCAGGCGCTTGAACTAAAGGCCGACGCCCGAATCCTTCTTGCGCCTTCGGCCGGAAATCCGCCCAATCTTGAAGGTGCGCGCTCGTTTGTGCTTGCCGTCGGCCCCGAAGGCGGCTTTGACGCGAGCGAAATCGAGGCCGCCGTTGCAAGCGGCTGGCAATGCGCGCTCATCGGTCCGCGCGTTCTGCGAACGGAAACGGCGGGCATCGTGGCCGTGACGCTTGTCAACGCCGTCGTGGGCGACTATCGCCTCGACTGATCCAGCCTTCCCCAGTCTTCCCCCGGCCTCCCCCGTCAGGCATGGGGCGGCGCACCCCAAAACCGAAAAAAAGGCTGGGAAGGTCTTAAAAACAAACGCATCAAGGGCAAGTTTGACGAAACGAACTCGCTCTAAATTTCACCTCAACGCGGCTTCAGGAAAACGTCGTCCGACGACCGCGCCCCGCTTTTTCCAAAACGTTGATTTAACAAGACAATTTGTCTTGTGTGAGGCATCGTTTTCGTCTTCAAAACACGACTTTTTTCGGCCTTGTTGCAATCCATCCTCGGGTCAGACCCGAGGGAGGGCGCACCGACTCGGCAATTTTTTTGGAGTCTGCCGTTATTGCTGTCAGAATCAGACCAATTCCAAAGAAACTAAGGTGAATTGCGTAGGTTGAACCGCGTCCTAGCAAGAGTCCGCATCCCATCCTCGCGCCCAGCTGTTTCTACGGAAATTTCAAGCCTTACTACATCTTTTTCGGAGATTAGAAAAAATGCACAAGACTTTGGCTGCGCTCGCCGTTTGCGGCGCTTTCGCAGGTTCCGCGGTGGCTGCTGACGTGACCCTGTACGGCATCTTGGACACGGGCGTGGGCTACTCGCACGTTGACTTTGACGGCCTGAAGGAAAAGACTGACACCTTCTCGATGATGTCGGGCCAGGCCTCTGGTTCGCGCTGGGGCCTCAAGGGCTCCGAAGATCTCGGCAACGGTCTCACCGTGGGCTTCATTCTTGAAAGCGGCTTTGAGTCCGACACCGGCGCAAACTCGAGCAACACGGCCTTCTTCAACCGTGAGTCAAGCCTGTACCTGCAGGGCGGCTTCGGCAAGATCGGCTTTGGCCGCATGGGCGCCTTCAACAACGGCCAGTCTTCCTGGGCGAAGATCGGCATGATCAGCGCCTTCGGCACCTCTTCCTGGGGCGGCTACTCGGCCCAACTCGGCAACCTCATGTCCACCGCCGGTCAGTGGAACAACATGATTGCCTATGAAACGCCCGACTTTGCCGGCTTCAAAGTGTTCGCACAGTACGGCATGGGCAGCAACGGCCACGAAAACGAGTCCTCGAGCGATCGCTTCTATGCCATCGGCGCGTCCTACAACAATGGTCCGATCGCGGCCTACCTCGCCGTTGACTCGATCAACTACCAGACGGCCGGCGCAAAGCAGCCCGAAGGCTTCGACATTGACGACAGTCTGACCATCACCTTGGGCGGCAGCTACGACTTCGAAGTCGCCAAGGTCTACCTCGGCGCCCAGTACTTCGACGAAGTGACGCTCAACTCGATCGGCGGCATCACCAAGACGGCCGCCGCTGGTGAAAAGACGGACACGAACGTTGCCTTTGGGGATTTCTGCAAGGTCAAGGGCTACGGCATCAGCCTGTCGGCTGACGCTCCCGTTGCGGGCGGCAAGGCCATGTTCGGTCTCGGCTATGTTGACGCCAAGCTCGCCGACAGCATGAAGAAGGATGCCGAAGGCATTGACGTCGACCTCACCCGCTATGCCGCGAGCGTCGGCTACGATTATCCGTTCAGCAAGCGCACGGATGTCTACGCCGTTGCTTCCTACATGCAGGACAAGATTGAAGCTGACAAGAATGATAAGGTGGATCTGTCGGCCTACACGCTCTACGTCGGCCTGCGTCACCGCTTCTAACCTGACGACCGTTGATCGGTTCGTATAGGTAATTAAGCCCGCATCAGTTGCTGCTGATGCGGGCTTGTTTTTATCTGGAGTCTTTAAGAAGAGCTTGCTGCGCCTTATGCCCGGCAACCCTGCTCTTTTTTCCTGCAGTAGATGAAGACCGCCAGCCCCACGAGAAACACCGGAATGCTCAGCCACTGTCCGCGCGAAAGCCCGAACAGGCCGAGGCCGAGGAAGCTGTCGGGTTCGCGGAAAAACTCCACAATGAAGCGCACGACCCCGTAGCCCATGCAAAAGAGCGCCCCAGTCGTCCCGCGCGCGCGGGGCTTCATCGAATAGATCCAGACGACGAGGAAAAGAAGCACGCCCTCAAGAAGCGCCTCGTAGAGCTGCGACGGGTGGCGCGCGATCATCGTCCCCGAATTCTTGAAGATCATCGCCCAGGGCAGCGACGGATCGGCCGCCCGCCCCCAGAGCTCGCCGTTGATGAAGTTGCCGATGCGCCCTGCCATGAGTCCGGGCGGCACGAGCGGCGCCACAAAGTCGGCGACGCTCAAAAAGGACTTGCCGGTGCGCCAGCAGAAGAAGAGCATCGCGGCGATGCTGCCCAGAATGCCGCCGTGGGCGCTCATGCCGCCCTGCCAAAGCTTAAAGATGTCAAGCGGGTGCGTAAGAAACCACTCGGGCTGATAAAACAGACAAAACCCCAGACGGCCGCCCACGATCACGCCCACGACGCCGTAAAAAAGCAGATCCTCGAGCTGCTGCGCACCGATGCCGCGCCAGCTCTGGCGCGCCCGAAGGCGGCCCAGGATCAGGAAAACGGCAAAGCCGATGAGGTACATGAGCCCGTACCAGCGCACCGAAAGCGGTCCGATGGAAAAGGCGACGGGATCAAACTGCGGAGCATACATGGCGATGGCGGGCCGCTTGCGGCAAGCGGACGTGAAAGCGGTTGAAAGAAAGATGAGAAAAAAGAAAATCGGCGGGCAGCCTGCCCACCATTTGTCTTCGCAGCAAACCGTTCGAAGACGATTGCAGGAACTATTTAGAAGTGCTCGTCGGACGCGAGATAGCGCCACATGCCGAGAGGAAGGGCACCCAACCGCACGCCGCCGATGCGCACGCGCTTGAGCCGCACGACCTTCAGCCCCACGGCCTCGCACATGCGGCGGATCTGTCGCTTGCGGCCTTCATGAAGCACAAAGCGGATTTCGCTTTCGTTCATCTGCTCAATGCCGGCTTCAAGCAGTTCGCGGCCGTCAAGCACGAGTCCGTGGCGAAGCTTTTGAAGCCTCGCCTCGGTGATCTCGGGCGGCATCGAGCCGTCGGCGTTGGCAACGCGCACGATGTACTCCTTGTCCACCGTGCTCGACTCGCCGATGATCGCCTTGGCAACGCGCCCGTCCTGTGTGAGTACAAGAAGTCCCACCGAGTCGATGTCAAGACGCCCGGCGGGCACGAGGCTCTTGAGCTGCGTCCAAGAAAAACGCCTGCGGCTTTCGTCGCCCTCCCAGTGGTTTTCCGGGCGCACCAGCACCCGGGCGGGCTCATAGCCGTCCTCGGCCTGTCCGCTCACATAGCCCACGGGCTTGTTGAGAAGAATCGTCACGAGCTGCTGCTGCGCGGCGCGGGCTTCCCGAAGCACCTCGATGCGCGCCTGCGGGCCTACCTTTTCGCCCACCTGCGCCGTCCTGCCGTCGACAAGCACCCAGCCCGCGGCAATCCATTCGTCGGCTTCGCGGCGGCTCGCAAGCCCCAGCTCGCTCATGCGCTTGGACAGCCGCACGAGGCCGTCGGAATCGCCGCCGGTTGCCGAGACTTGGGCTGCGGGTTTGAACCCTGCCGCGCCGCGGCGTTTTTCGTCGTACTTAGACGAACTGTCGTACTTGTCGCCGTACGCCTGCCTGCACCGACCGTGCTGACCGTACGGGGACGCCTTGCGCGCGTGCGAGGCGCCGCCGCGACCTTCACTGCGGTTGGCGCTGCCGTTGTCGCGTCGGCTGTCGCGAAATTCCCAGAACTCAGGCTCGCGGCGCGTGCGGCTTCCGCGGGCATCCTCACCTCGCTCACCTCGCGACTCCATGCGGAAATCGCTTCGGGAGATGTCCTGATCTCGAAAGCCGCCGCGACCGGCGGCCCCCGTCTTGTGCGGCCTGCCGCCGGCAGAGCCGCGTGAAAAGACGAAGGCGCCGTCAGGCTTCGTGCGGGGTTTCGTACGGGAAAAGCCGCTCACGATTGAGGTCCTTTGAAAGACGTTCGAGGCAGAAGGTCCATAAAAGGACTTCGGTTCGTGCGCATGGGTCGCAATCAGTCGACCCAGCCCTTGAGGCAGAACTCCATCACGCCCTTTTGCGCATGCAGGCGGTTTTCAGCCTCGTCAAAGACCACCGACTGCGGACCGTCGATCACAGAGGCGGCCACTTCCTCGCCGCGGTGCGCGGGCAGGCAATGCATGAAGAGCGCGCCGGGGTTGGCCGCAGCCATCACCGCGTCATTGACGCAGTAGTTGGCGAAGTCGCGGCGGCGCTTTTCGTTTTCGGCTTCGTAGCCCATCGAGGTCCAGACGTCGGTCGTCACGAGATCGGCGCCCTTGGCCGCTTCGATCGGATCGCGGAAGAGCGTGTAGTAGTCGTCGCCCGCGGGGATGAGCGAGGTGTCAAGCGGATAGCCCTCGGGGATCGCGAGATTCATGTGAAAGCCCAGAATCTTCGCCGCTTCAAGCCACGAGTAGCTCATGTTGTTGGCGTCGCCCACCCAGCACACCGTGCGGCCCTTGATCGAGCCCTTGTGCTCCATGAAGGTCATGATGTCGGTCATGATCTGCACGGGGTGGTATTCGTTGGTGAGGCCGTTGATCACGGGCACGACGCTGTTGTCGGCAAAGGCCTGCAGGCGGTCCTGGCCGAAGGTGCGGATCATCACCAGATCGACCATGCGGCTCACCACGCGGGCCGTGTCGACGATCGATTCGGAACGGCCGAGCTGCGAGCCCTGGCTCGAGAGATGAATCACGTTGCCGCCCATCTGATAGAAGCCCGACTCAAAGGAGACGCGGGTACGGGTGCTCGCCTTCTCAAAGATCATCAAAAGCACCTTGCCCTCGAACGGACGGTACGGGGTGCCCGCCTTCTGCTGCTTCTTGATCCAGAGTGCGCGCTCAAGCATGTGGTTGAGCTCGTCGGCAGTGAAGTCGGCAAGCTTGAGGAAGTGGCGAATCGTCATGTCTCTCTCTAAATGAATGTGTCAACAAGAAATTGGGATGCACACCTCGAGCGGCAGCAGCCGCTTTGAAAAACCGACATCTGCGGCGCCGGTGCACAATCAGCATATTTTATGCGACGCGGCTTGCATCAGGCCACAAGGACTCAAAAAACGAAACGCCCGCCTTGGCCTCGCGCAAAGAAAATAGGCGAAGCCTTTAGGATCAATCGCTTAATCCCAAAAACTTCGCCCGTACGCCGTCGACTGCAGCCGGCCGCCCTTGCCCGGAAAAGATCGAGACAACAGCCGGCAGTCGAAGAATGACGATATCGAAGAGCGTTACTGCATGGTGCCCGTACCGAAGACTTCGGCGTGCACCTGGCCGCTTGCAAAGCCTTCGTCGGCAAGCGCCTTCTTCATGTCGTCCATGAAGCCCACAGGACCGCACATGTACACGTCGCTAGCCTTGTCAAGATTGAGAGCCGCAAGCTTTTCGGCCGTGAGGCGCCCAGGCTGCATGCACGAGCAGCTCGGCCCCTGCGGAAGCACCGAGAGGAACATGTAGGCCTTGCCGTTTTTGAGCGCGGCCATCGCAGCGTGGATGTCGTTCTTCAACGCCACGTGCTCGACGTCGCGGTTGCAGTGGATGAAGACGACCGGGCGATCCGGAGTCTTGGCGGCGATGTGTTCGAGCATGGACAGAACGGGCGTCACGCCGATGCCCGCCGAGAGCAGGACGACGGGCGTTTCCTTGTCCTCGATGAAGAACACGCCCGCCGGGGCCGAGACGTCGATCACGTCGCCCGCCTGCAGGTACTTGTGCAGGTGCGTGCTCATGGCGCCCTCAACGCCCTCGGCGTTCTTGACGCGCTTGACGCTGATGCGAAGCGTGTTCTTTGCACCCGGCGCACGGCTGAGGCTGTACTGGCGCGGCTGCACGATGCCGCGGTCCTTGAGATAGGTGCGCACGGAGATGAACTGGCCGGGCTTGTAGTTGGGCACGGCGCCGCCGTCGGCGGGCACAAGATCAAAGCTCACCACGTCGGGCGACTCCTCCTTGCGCTCGAGCACCTTGAACGGACGCCAGCCCGACCAGCCGCCTTCCATGGTGGTCTGCTCGGCATAGATCGCGCTTTCGACGCCGATGAGAATGTCGGCAAGCTGCTGATAGGCCGCAGCCCACGCCTCGACGAGCTCGTCGGTGGCTGCCTCGCCCAGCACTTCCTTGATCGAGGCCAGCAGATGGCGCCCCACGATCGCATACTGCTCGGCACGGATGCCAAGGGTGCAGTGTTTGGTGGCGATGTGTTTGACCGCAGGCATCAGCACGGCCGGGTTCTCGATGTTTTCCGCATAGGCAAGCACCGCCATGGCAAGCGCCTTCTGCTGCTGGCCGTGGGCCTGGTGGGCCGTATTAAAGATGTTTCGCAGCTCCGGATTGCCATTGAGCATGCGCTTGTAGAAATGCGTGATAAGGGCAACGCCATTCTCACGAAGCACGGGGACGGTCGCTTTGACAAGCTCGATCTGACGCGGGGTCAACATGGGAAATCTCTCCAAAATCAAATTGTCTAGCAAATTGCTAGGCAATTAGTACAAAAATAAACTTCCCTCTAGCCTAAAAGAAAAACTTGAAGACAACCTTAACTGTAAGGGAGACAAACAAGCACTCTTTTGGCAGCAAGCCAAGGCGAGAATTTTGCCTGATGTGTTCCATCACCCCAACAACAACCAGTTGTTAACGCAAATCCCCCGTCCGGTGATTGACCTTCAAAAGTATGAATTTTTACGTCTCCTCGATAGTCCGGATCCAATTGTGCATTAAGCCCCGGAAGCGGGACTATTTCATGGCGGAAGAAACCGAGGCAACCGGTTGACATTAAAAGAAAAAGGACGGGCTGAAATCTCCCGCGCTGCGCGCGGGTCTCTTCAGCCCGAACATTCCATTGCTTGAATCCATCAGGCGCACTGCAAAGGCAGGACGCGTTCCGTACGAAACCCGTACGTGGCGCTTCGCCGAAAACGCCGTTGCCTTCGCTCGGCCGAAATTCGCCTGCTAAAGAGCCGTGGAAACTGAGCGCGATCTGACCATATTCAAGAAAAACTCATGAACGGAGCCATCCACATCCAGTTCCGGATGAAAAGCCGTCACGAGCTGACTGCCCTGCCGGGCTGCCACGATCTTGTCTCCAACACGGGCGAGCACATCGGCATCCCCCCATACGCTCTTAATGTAAGGCGCGCGAATGAACGTCATGGGGATCCGCCCAACGCCGGCAAAATCACCTTCCGTACGAAAACTGCCGAGCTGTCTACCAAAGGCGTTTCTCACCACTTCGATATCCATCGTCGCCAGATGCGTTCTGTCGTCGTTGCAGACCCTATTCGCTAAAAGTATCAGACCGGCGCAGGTTCCAAAAACCGGCAGTCCCGCATTGATCTTTTCCCTGATGGGATCAAAAAGTCCCAGCTCACGCATCAACTTGCCCTGTACAGTGCTTTCGCCTCCTGGGATCACCAACCCGTCAAATGCGCCAGATAAATCCCTTTTTTGTCTGATTTCAAACGTTTCTACTCCCAATGCAGTCAGCATCGCCTCATGTTCAGCAAAGGCTCCCTGTAAAGCAAGCACTGCGATCCGCATCCTACTTACCTCTTTCGGCCATGAGCAACTGGATTTCCTGCTCATTAATCCCGACCATCGCCTCACCTAAATCCTCGGACAGCTCGGCGATCATCTTCGCATCGGTATAGTTCGTTACCGCCTTGACGATGGCGGCAGCGCGCTTGGCAGGATTTCCCGATTTGAAAATTCCGGAACCGACGAAAACCCCCTCGGCGCCGAGTTGCATCATCAGCGCAGCATCAGCCGGCGTTGCCACGCCGCCGGCCGCAAAATTGACGACCGGAAGCCTCTTGTGCTCGTGAACGTACAGCACCAAGTCGTAGGGCACCTGCAGCTGCTTGGCGATGTCAAAGAGCTCGTCTTCGGCCATCGCTCCGATTCTTCTGATCTCGGACTGCATCATTCGCATATGACGAACAGCCTGAACGATATCGCCCGTTCCTGGCTCGCCCTTCGTTCTGATCATGGACGCGCCTTCGTTGATTCTGCGAAGCGCTTCACCGAGATCCTTGGCGCCGCAGACAAACGGAACCTCAAACTTCGTCTTGTCGATGTGATACTTGTCGTCAGCCGGAGAGAGAACCTCGGACTCGTCGATGTAATCGATCTCAATTGCCTGAAGAACCTGTGCTTCCACAAAATGACCAATGCGGCATTTGGCCATCACGGGAATGGAAACGGCCTGTTGGATGCCCTTGATCATCTTGGGGTCGCTCATTCTGGAGACGCCGCCGGCGGCACGAATGTCGGCAGGAATCCTTTCAAGCGCCATAACCGCGGCCGCACCGGCTTGTTCCGCAATCTTCGCTTGCTCTGGCGTGGTGACGTCCATGATCACGCCGCCCTTGAGCATCTGTGCAAGATTCTTATTAAGTTCGTATCTATTCTGCGACATTCCCAATTTCCTCCTCGTCTTTGGGTTTCGGAGGATTGTACAATCGGACTGGAACTATAAAAATCATCAGATTGCGATTATTTTATATATCCAGATGACGTACATTATCAGCAGAAAGAGCACGAAACCGGCCTATTTTCAACTGTATGAGCAGATCAAAAATGACATTGTCTGCGGCACATTTCCATTGCACTGCAAACTACCGTCGAAACGCACGCTGTCTGCCGATACCGGCCTGAGCCTCATCACAATCAAGCACGCCTACGAACTGCTTTGCGATGAGGGCTACATTGAATCCCGTCAACGAAGCGGTTATTTCGTCATCTTCCGCGCGAAGGACGGTTTCTTCTCCACCACAAAGAAATGCCCCCATCCCCACCAGTCCTACAATTCCAACGTCTTCGCATTTCCCTTTTCGGTGTTTGCACGAACCGTTCGGAAGGTTCTCAACAATTATGGCAGCGCCATTTTTGAGAAATCCCCGAACGCCGGACTGTCCGAACTGCGGGAGGCTCTCAAGCTCTACCTGGCTAGAAACAAAGGAATTCACGCCGACACGGAGCAGATCATCATTGGCTCCGGTGCTGAGCATTTGTATACACTGATCATCCTTTTGCTCGGCAGAGAACGCGTCTTTGCATTTGAAACGCCGTCCTATGAAAAAATCGAACACGTTTACAGATGCGCCAACAGAGTCTACGAACGTCTTCCGCTGGCGCAGGATGGCATCGCCAGCGAGGCGCTTGCCCGGACAAAAGCCGACGTGCTTCACATCTCTCCCTTCAGAAGTTTTCCCAGCGGAATCACGGCATCGGCCTCTAAAAAGCACGAGTACTTGTGCTGGGCGCGAAAACCCGGACGACTCATCATCGAGGACGACTTTGAATCCGAATTCACGATTCTGAGAAAGCCTGAAGAAACATTGTTCAGCCTGTCTAAACACGACAACGTCATCTACTTGAATACCTTCTCTTTGACGATTTCACCGTCCCTGCGCGTCGGCTACATGGTGTTGCCAAAACATCTTGTCCCCCGCTTTTACGACAAGCTTGGATTCAACTCATGCACCGTCCCCACATTTGAACAGCTTCTTTTACTGGAGCTTATTTCGAATGGAGATTTTGAAAGACACGTCAACCGTGTCAGACGACTCAAGCGAAAGTTGTTTGAATAACGCACCAAAGACGAGATAGCGTCCCATCAGCCCAGCTCGGGCGTACCTCTCTCAGAACCTTTCCCTCATCACCCTCGATTTTGGCTTCAGGCATGCGCAGAAGCCACGGGCAGGGCGAAGCGTCTCAGCCGCCGCCAGGATGACCGCCAACCACCAAGGAGCCTCAGGCGCATCCAAAGAGAGTTTCTCGAGATTGCGTTCTGAAGAAAAGGGATGTGTTTCGTCACCGCATGCTGTTTTATCAACTGCAGGCCAAAACGCTAAATTTTGCGAAATGAACACGGTCAGCCGGCCTGCCGCATAATCACAAGCCTCTTTTTGGCGCTGTTTTTTTGGCAAAAAACACCGGCCGACCTTCCTTGAATGTCATTCCGTCGGATTGATGGTGTTCGTAAAGGGCCACGGGCCGCTGAAATCGCTCGGAAACGGGAACTGCCCGAAGTGCGTGACCCAACCGTCGGAAAGAAACTTGTGCAGTGCATAGCCGGGGGTTTCGAAGACGAACTCGTCTCCCCCCTCCGGCCGCAGATCAAGCTTCATCTGCAGAGAGACCGACGGTGCGGTCACCACCACGACCTTGTTTTTGGCAAGCGTAGCGACGGGGCGATGCAAGTGTCCGGTACAAAGCCGCACGTTCGTCTGTCTGGACAGAATGTCGATCAGACGATCGGCACCGCCAAAGGGTTCGTCCATATAACCCATTCCGGGTTTGACCGGGGTATGGTGGCAAAAGACGAGCGAAGGCTTGTGCGTCTGCTTCATCCCGGCTTCAAGCCAGTCGAGCACGTCATCAGGCACGGCGCCCCAGTGTCGGCCCGGCTGCAGCGTATCGAGCATGAAGATGCGCATGTCACCCATATCCACCGAGTAACTCAGATTCTCAGCGCTGAAGTAATTCGGGCAGAAGTGCGACAGGCACTCCAGAAACGGCTTTCGACGGTCATGATTTCCCGGCACCATGAAGCACGGACGCGTCAGCGAGCGAAAAACCGCATCAATGAGGTGGTAGGCATCAATGTTGCCGTCGCAGCTCAGGTCGCCCGTGACCACGATTGCATCGTAGGTGCTTTCGTTGGCGCGCAGCCACTCGGTGAGCTCAATCATGCGGCGCGCCGTATTGGCGCGCACGTAGGCAAGCTTGCCCACAGGTTCAACATGCAGATCCGAAATATGTAGAACAGTCGTCATCGTTATCTATCCTTGACTTCGCCGAGGCGCACAAAGGGGGCTGGTTCTCACCTTCAAATCCCTCGTCCGCTGCGGCGGAAATATTTTCTTTTGTGCTAGAGCGTTGCCGCCTTGTTGTCCTCAAAAACCATGAGGTTTTCAGCCGGAATCACCATCTCGGCTTCCTCCCCCGCCGAGAGTCCGGCGGGAACTTCCGTCAAATGCACCTTCACAAGCTTCATGTGACTCTTCAATTCCACGGAAACGGTCACGAAGCTCCCCATGAAGTGAAAGTCGCGCACGATGACGGGCACACGCAGACAAGGCTGCGCACCCTGCATGGTTCCCCGCGGCACGATACTTGCGGCCGCGGGACGCACGAAGGCGCGTACGGCCGTGCTCGTGCACCCCTGCAGGCGGTCTCGACTCGTCGCCGAGAGATCCTTCAAGGCAATGCGTCCGCCGTCGATTTCGAGCATACCCTCGGCAAGTCTTCCCTTTAATTTGTTGCTGTTGCCGACAAAGCCGGCAACAAAGTCGGTCGCTGGGCAGTCCCAGACGTTCTGCGGCGTGTCGGCCTGATGAATGACGCCGCCTTGCATGACGACGATGCGATCGCCGAGCACCATCGCCTCGTCCTGATCGTGCGTAACGATGACGGCGGTAATGCCGAGGCGTCTGAGGATGACTGCGAGTTCTTCGCGCACCTTGTGGCGCAATAGGGCATCAAGCGCCGTGAGCGGTTCGTCAAGAAGCAGAACCCGCGGTCGGATCGCAAGCGCACGAGCGAGCGCTACGCGCTGCCGCTGTCCGCCCGAGAGCGCCTGCACGGGACGATCGGCAAACGTTTCAAGGTTCACGAGCTCAAGCATGCGTGCAACCGTTTCCCTGATCGTCTTCGGATCAGTCCGACGCACGGCAAGCCCGTAAGCCACGTTTTCGGCCACGGTCATGTTGGGAAAGAGCGCATAGGCCTGGAACATGAAGCCGATCTGGCGCTTTTCAGCCGGTACGTCGGTGACGTTTTTTCCACCGATCCAGATTTCGGAACCGGGATCGGGCGTCTCAAGTCCGGCAATCATGCGCAGCAGCGTCGTCTTGCCGCAGCCCGACGGACCAAGAAGCACGGTGCGGCACCCAGGCTGCAGCGTGAGAGAAAACGGACGCAACACGAGCGTCTGCCCGTAGTGCTTGCTCACATTCCGCAATTCAATTGAAACGGACTCCTGTCCGGGGTTGAGATCGTTTTCCATTTTGTCTTTTTGTTAAGGTCGCTCAAGGCACTGCGGCTGCGCCGCCCCGAGCTTGAAAGTCCTTGGGCGGCTTTGCCGCCGGAACTCCTTTTGTCTATTTCGTTTTAAGCATGCTTCATCGCACGACGACGAGCGATGCGCTCGGGCAGCTGCTGCATGAGCGTCAATAGCGGCACCAGGATCACAAGGAAAATGAAGGTGTAGGCACTACCCACCTCAAGACGCATCGAGGCGTAACTGTCGGCCAACCCCACGGGAAGCGTCTTCGTATACGGCGTCTGCAGCATCCAGCTGATGTTGAATTCGCCCAACGACACGGTGACCACCATCAGCGCCCCGGCAAGAATGCCCGGCATCGCGACCGGCACGACAACGCGTCTGAAGGTTGTCCATGTGGAAGCGCCGAGCGTGGCCGAAGCTTCTTCGTACTGCCTGAGCGGTTCGACGCGCAGCACGGCCGTCACCGAGCGCACCATGAACGGCAGACAGAACATCACATGCCCGGCAAGCAGAAAGAAGATGCTCTGCCGGAAGTAGGAGAAGCCGCCCCAGATGAGGAGAATGCCGAGCCCCACGGCGAGCCCCGGCATCGACAAGGGCAGAATAAAGGCCTCCTCAAGGAAGGCCGCCCACTTCGACTTCTGCTCGCGAACAAGCACCCAGGCCGCAGGAACGCCGACGACAACGCACACGACAAGCGTCATCAGCGCAAGGACAATGCTGCGCACAATCGTGTCGCCGTAAAGCTCGATCACCTTCATGAGCCACTGCGTGGTGAAGCCGGCCTTGACGCCGCGAAAGGAGTTCACCATGAAGGCCGTGATCACCATCTGCACGACGGGGATCATGAGAAAAAGAAGCGTGAGCCCAGTGAGGAGAGCTTCAAAGGCAACCGCCCCGTTGAATTTTTTCGTCATTGTCATTTCCGACTCCGCCGCACACTCAGGCCGTCTTGCCGAAGCTGCCGGCGCTCGAGAACCAGCGCGCCGCCACGAGCATCACCCAGGTGATGAGCCCCAGCACGACCGACAACATGGCCGCCGAGGCGATGTTGGCCGAGAGCGTGAACTCGGTGTAGATCGTGATCGGCAACACGTTGATGTCGGTCGCAAGCGTAAAAGCCGTACCGAAGGCTCCCATCGACGTGGCAAAACACAGCGCCCCGGTTCCAAAGAGCGCCGGCGCCAACGCCGGCAGCGTCACATCCTTCAGGATGCGCAATGACGACGCGCCGAGCGTACGGGCCGCCTCCTCATACATGGGGTCCATCTTTTTGACGGCCGCCATCACGGTGGTGACGACGCGCGGGATCGAGAAGTAGAGATAGCCAAGAAACAATCCCGCCATGCCGTAGGCAAAGACGAGCTTGCCCGCGCCCAACTGGTGCGTAAGCACGCCAATCAGCCCGTTGCGGCCGCCGAGCATGATGATCATGAAGCCCACGACGACGCCCGGAAATGAAAGCGGCAGCGTGATGATTCCCACGACGGCGTCGCGTCCCGGAAACCGGTGGCGCTGCAGGAATATCCCGGTCAGGCCGCCGATGAAGATGCTCGCCAACGTCACCGCCAGTGACAGCAGAATCGTCGAGAGAATGCACGTGCTGTAGCGCGGATTCGTGATCACCTCAAGGTACAGACTCCACCCGCTTTCAGACGAGGCCGAGGCGGGAATAAGACGCACGATCGGCAGCACGAAAAAAGCCGCCAGAACGACGAACGCCGGAACCAGGTAGAGCCAGATCAGACGCGGTTTCATAGTGTCGACAGCAAAATTCTCATCAAACCCTAGGATTTCGTCGCCTTGAGATAGGCCTCGCCGAAGCGCTGCTGAACGTCGGCCATCTTCGCGTAGTCAATGCCGATGGCACGCTCGTACAGCTTCGCGGGCAAAAACTTGTCCTTGACCGATGCCGGAATATCGCCGATCACGGGTCGCAGGAAATTTTCGGCCCAGAACTGCTGCCCCTTTGAGCTCAGGACGAAGTCGATCATCTCCTCGCCATTGGCACGATGCGGCGCCCCCTTCACCAGCGTCATCACATAGGGCACCTGGATCGTTCCCTCCTCGGGAATCACAAACTCGATCGGAGCCTTGTCGGTGTATTTGGCACGATACGCATCAAAGTCGTAGTCAAACAGAATCGGGATCTCGCCTGAGAGGCAGCGTGCATAGGCCGTCTGCTTCGGAACAATCGGATGGTTTCCAAGCAGCTTCCTATAAAACTCAATGCCGGGCTGGAAATTCTCGAGCGTTCCACCCAGAGCCTGGTTGGCGGCAACGGCGCAGGCGTAACCCACAAAGGCCGAGGAGGGATCAAGGAAACCCACCAAACCGTCGTACTTCGGGTCAAGCAGATCCTTCCATCCCTTCGGAACAGGAACATCTCCCAATGCTTCGGTGTTCACCATGAACCCCACCGTGCCTGCATGAATCGACACCCAGTAACCGTCCGGATCCTTGAGATTGTCGGGAACGGACTGCCAACCCTTTCCCTTGTAGGGATCGATGATTCCCGCCTTCTTGGCATTGATGGCAAACGAAATCCCAAGGTACATAGCGTCGGCCACGGGATTGGCCGCCTCAGCGATCACCTGCGAGACGGACTGTCCGGAATTCTTGTTGTCAATCGGCACATTGATGCCGCTTTCCTTGGCAATGAGGCGCAGCATGCTGCCCCAGCCCGCCCATTCCGCCGGAACGTTGTAGCAGATGGCGGTCTTGCCCTCGGCTGCGAACGCGCTAGCGCCGCCAAATCCCATCATGAGTGCAGAGCCCAAAATCATCCTGCCGAAGTCACGGCGGTTCATTGTGTATGTCATGTCTTTCTTTCCAAATTTGAGGCTTCAAACCTCGGTAAACACTTTTTCGGACAGGCGCATGCTAAGAGTCAATCACAACAGCTCCGTTACATTTTGGTGAAGAAACGATGACATCAAACTCCATTACGTCGGGCCCGTGAAGTGGCAGGCTTGATGACGACAAGTTCAAATCTGGGCATCCGAGAATCATGACAACGATGCATATGTGTCTTTCGCGTGCCAAGGCCACGAAAAGCCTTCCGCTCTTTCTTCAAGGAATCGCTCAACCATTGCCGTTCCTAAAATAAGAAGCGTTTCAAACGCAGATTTGCAGATTTCCCAGACGGCGGGCACCACTTTCAAAGTGGCCTTCTAGGGTTTGCGCAACCAGCATCACGCTTTAGCAAAGAAGCTTTCAAAGACAGTTCGCTTCGTGACATCCAGAAACACCGTCACAACCGCAGATTCTGTAATCAAACGGATTCCGGCCAATCTTGTGCCCCCCTGCCGCAGACGCCTCTCGTGCCGCCATCATCGTTTCTCCAGCCCAAGGACGCGGGCGCAATCACCAAGGATGAGGCTGGCCGTCATTTTCGGCATGATGCAGCTCTCGGCCGATGCACCGTTTGAGAACTTCATGGGACCGGAGCTGCTTCTTCTGAGTCTTGTAAGCCCTGCGGGCGAAGCTGTCCCAGCCGCGCTCGACTTGTGCGTCGTGGTCACCTTCGTCATGAAATTTTTCGGCACCAACCTCGCCCGACTCATCTTTGTCTTTGAAAACAAAAGAAACAGCGGGTCCCCGCAGGCGCAGACCGTCACTGACGGCAAGGCCCTATCAGACAAAGAAAGAAAAGTTCAAGACATCCGAAAACTAACGGCAGGAACATCATCACCAAGTCCCTGATTCCCAACGTCCTGATGGCCTTTGTGCTCATCCGCGCCCTTACCATGTCGGGGCTGCCGCCCATCATCGGCGACATCTTTTCACCCGTGACGCGCTTCTTCGAGCTTCCCGGCGCGGCGGCAACCGTGCTCATCGCCGACTGGATGTCGATCGGCGGATGCGTGGCCGCCGCATTTCTTGATCAGGGGGCAATCGCCGTCATATGCCGGGACGTCATTGGCACCCGAGGCTCGCGCATTCCGCTTCTGGTGGCGATTTGTCAATGCGCTATCTCAATGTTGATCATGAGCATTCTGGTTTGAAGACAGCCTACCATCCTAATTTTTCCGTCAACATACGAACCGCCTTGTGCCTAGCGGATTTGTCTGACCATTAGCGCATAGTCCGGAACCGCATCAAAAACACCGGCACAGCCAAGACGC
>ENA-UOJV01000918-UOJV01000918.1-human-gut-metagenome-genome-assembly--contig:-C82-NODE-918-length-37755-cov-26.033050_pt1 | contig 37755 bp, 34 predicted proteins | sample MGYA00242356_ERZ723903 | MGnify/ENA metagenome assembly ERZ723903
CCATCTCCCGTGAAGAGGTGTTGGGTTCGAGTGCTGTGGACAATGCTCCACCAAACATCCGTTGTCATTCGACATCGGATTTTTTATTTATCAGAATTTGTTGAATGGAAAACGCAGCGGCATGGAATGGAATGCCGCTGCGTTTTTCTTGTTTGAGATCAGGCGGTGCTGCCCCGAAAGAGTGAAGACGTAAAATTTTATCGCGGAATTTTGTGCAGGGTGATAAAATTGAACTGCGGGCATGGAATCCTCCAAAAGGAGAGGGAGGATATGCTATAATGAAACTGATTTATGGGATGTCGGATGTGGGCGCTGGGCGCTCACGAGAGGAGGCGGCAGCGGATGGACCTACATTCGGAGCGACTGGAAGCAAAGCTGAACGCGGTGGACTGGGCGGTGCGGGATGTGCTGGTCGGGACGGTGCGCAGCCCGCAGCAGCTGGATATATGCCGGAGGCACCGGTTCTATTATATCCCGGCGGAGCAGCTGGGAGACGAAGCCTTTTCGGTCCGCATTGTCGCCCTTTATCAGTCCCAATATGTATTCGGCCCACAGGCAGGCGTCCAGTACTACGGTGAGGTCACGAAGTGCAGCCCGGTCTGCCGGGGCGACATCACGGAGCTTCGGGCACGGAAGGGGACAGAGCAGAACCTTTATTATCGCTTTGAGATCCGGGAATGGAAGCGGCTGAACCGGCCCATTGCGGCACGGGAGAGCTGCTTTGTAAAAGGCCTCACCAGTCGGTTCCAGCTGGAACACAGTGCAGAAACGCCGGAACTCTGGCTTCGCTCGCAAGAGGAATACCGGCTCTGTCTGAACCTGAGACAAGCGCTCGCCGACACCTCCATCAACGAGGCGGACAACGACCTTGGCTTTGCGTTCCGGGATTTCGCGGTGCGCTTCGAGGGAGGAAAGATCCTTGTTTCGGACAAGGGATGGGTCTTCGCGCAGTACGAGACCGCCGACTTCCTCCAAAATGCGGAGGGCGTGCTCCGGAAGCTGTACAGGGAGTGCGTCCAGAGGGATTCCATGAATGAACTCTCCAAAATTTGAGAGAGGACAGCAGCTTTATTTCTGCACACCGGCGGCGCACTGCTCGATGAACTGCTTGGCGACGCGGGGGCTGCGGCCTCCGGCCCGGATGGCAAAGGCCTCGGCCTTGGTCAGCAGCTGGTCGTGGGGCATCTCGATGCCGTGCTGCTTGGCCAGCTCGGTGAGGATGACTTCGAAGCGGGCTTTTTCGGGCCGCTGGAAGGTGACGGTGAGGCCGAAGCGGGCCGAGAGGCTCATCAGCTCCTGACGGGTGTCGGCCTCGTGGATGTCGTCACCCGAGCGGTCGGAGAGCGTCTCCTTGATGAGGTGGCGGCGGTTGGAGGTGGCGTAGACGGCGATGTTCTTGGCCCGTCCGCCTACGCTGCCCTCGAGGATGGCTTTCAGGGCCGCGAAGTTATCGTCGTTGGCCGTGAAGCTCAGGTCGTCGATGAAGAGGACGAACTTCAGCGGGTTCGCGGCCAGCTTGTCCATCAGGTCGGGGATCTGGTAGAGCTGATTCTTCTTGACCTCCACCAGCCGCAGGCCGTCGGCGGCAAACTCGTTGGCGATGGCCTTGACGGTGCTGGACTTTCCGGTACCGGCGTCGCCGTAGAGCAGCACATTGTTGGCGGGCATTCCGGCCAACAGGGCGCGGGTGTTGGCGATGACCTTCTCCCGCTCCTGCTCATAGCCCGGCAGCTCGTCGAGGCGCTGGGGGTCGGGGTAGCGCACTGGCACCAGTTGTCCGTTCTCAACGGTAAAGACGTGGTGCTTGGCGAACATCCCATAGCCCTTTTTGCCTACCTCGCTCATCCGCTGGGCATAGGCGGCGCGGAGGTCGATGTCCTTCGTCTCCCACCGGGGCAGGAAGGGCAGCGGGTCGGCGGCGTCGGCAGCTTCCAGCAGACCGTCCAGCGTCAGGCCGCACAGCTGCTGCAAAAAGTCCAGCTCACCGTCCAGCGCCTTCTGAAGGACGGGCGGCACCTTGCTCACCGCTGCCTGCCGGACGCAGACCGTTTCGGCTTCGAGGACGGCGGCGGAGAGATATTCGCCGAAGTTGGTGGTGTGCTCGAAGAGGGCGGATTCAAAGGAGGCTGCAGCACCGCATACTGCCCCTGTGCTCCGGGGGGCTGCCGCCATCCGGTCGGTGAGGTCTACGAGCTTTGCAATGACGTCATCGTCCAGCAGTGCGCGGAAGATGACCAGCCCGTGGAGACGGGCGTTCCATTCGTTAAGATTCATAATGTATCCTCTTTTGTTATACAGTCTCTTGAAATGTGGCAAGGCTCTCCCTTTGGGAGCGCCTGAGAGGGCAGGCTTTGCACGATAGAGCTGCTGCACAGCGATCGAAAGCGGCTTTTGTCAGAGCGATGCTATCGCTGCGTCTATGCCTCTCGGCGAGCGACCTTGCCCTCTCCGTCACCTTTGGTGACACCTCTCCCAAGGGGAGAGGCTTTTGCTCGCGTGCAGGCCGCAGCCTGAAAATTAAGCGCGTACGCCCAAAGTATACAGCGATGTAAGTCCCTGCGCAAGATGGTGTTTAATTATCTTCATCTTTGCCGTGATTCACGTTACAAATCGTCGATTGACAACGGCCCGATTTATAGTATAATTGACCCAACAAATGCACAGATGGGAAAAAGTAACGCAGGACACCTGCTTTTCAGAGAGCTGCCGGGGGATGCGAGGCAGCAGGCAGACCATGCGCGAAATCCTCCCGGAGCAGCCTGCTGAAGGACGATTTATGGGACGTCTGCTAAGCAGCGCCGGTGGCAGCCGTTAGCGTGCAGGGCTTTGATGGAAGTCCGTGAGAGGGCGCAGTTGCGTCAACGAGAGTGGTACCGCAGAGAGCTTTTGGATTCATTCCGGGTCTTTGTCTCTTGGATAAGGGGACAGAGACCTTTTATTTATCAGGTGCTGCCCCCGGAGAAGCCGTTTTCCTCTAGGCGCTGCACGGGCAAGCTCCCTCGTCGTCCGGCGCACCCTGCTCACGGAAACAGCTTCTGAGCGCGTTGGGAAAAAAGTGTGTAAAGTGGAAATTGGAACGGAACAGGAGAAACTCACCATGCAGTTGAACGGTTCTCAAATCTTTGTGGAGGTGCTCTGTGAGCAGGGGGTGGACACCCTCTTCGGCTACCCCGGCGGCGCAGTGCTGAACCTCTACGACGAGCTGTACAAAAACGCCGACCGCATCACCCATGTGCTGACCGCCCACGAGCAGGGCGCATCCCACGCGGCGGACGGCTACGCCCGTGCAACGGGCCGCACCGGCGTGGTGCTGGCCACCAGCGGCCCGGGCGCAACGAACCTCGTCACCGGCATCGCCACCGCTTACATGGACTCGGTGCCGATGGTGGCCTTCACCGGCAACGTGACCACGGAGGGTCTGGGCAGCGACAGCTTTCAGGAGGCCTATATCGAGGGCATTACGATGCCCATCACCAAGCACAACTTCACGGTGCGCCGGGTCGAAGACCTCGCCGACACCATGCGCGCGGCCTTCCGCATCGCTCAGAGCGGCCGCAAAGGCCCGGTGCTGGTGGACATCCCGAAGGACATTACCGCTGCGGTGTGTGAGTTCACCCCGAAAAAGCCCGAACCCATCCGCACGGTGGTCACATTCGACGAGCAGCAGGTCAAGTGGGCGGCAGACATCATCAACGGTGCCCAGCGGCCTCTGGTCTACTTCGGCGGCGGCGTCCGCTCGGCGGCCAGCTGCCAGCCCCTGCGGGATCTGCTGAAAAAAGCGGAGATCCCCGCCACCCATACCCTGATGGCCGCAGGCGTCGTGCCCTACGGCGACCCGATGAACATCGGCATGGTGGGTATGCACGGCTGCTACACCTCGAACCGGGCCGTGGCGGACTGTGACGTCCTCATCGCGGTGGGTACCCGCTTCTCGGACCGTGTGGCCCTGAACCCCAAGACCTTCGCCAAGAACGCGACCATCATCCAGATCGACATCGACGCCAGCGAGCTGGGCAAAAACGTGGACGTGGACCTGTCCATCGTGGGCGATGCCGCCTATGTGCTGAACGCCATGCTGCCGCTGGTGGAAGAGAAAAAGCACCCCGACTGGATGAAGATGATCCACGAGTGGCAGGCGCAGGATTACCACCCGGTGTCCGACGCCTCCCGACTGATGCCCCATCAGGTCATCGGCGAGGTCTGCAACCAGTGCGGCCCCGAGGCCGTCTACGTCACCGACGTGGGCCAGCACCAGATGTGGGCAGCGCAGTACATCCGCCACGCCAAGAGCCGCGGCTTCATCACCAGCGGCGGTCTGGGCACCATGGGCTTCGGCTACGGTGCAGCCATCGGCGCACAGATGGCACTGGGCCGTGACCAGCGGGTGGTCATGTTCACTGGCGACGGCTCCTTCCATATGAACCTCAACGAAGCCTGCACTGCCGTCAGCTACGAGCTGCCCATCATCACCGTCATTTTCAACAATCAGGTGCTCGGCATGGTGCGCCAGTGGCAGACCGCTTTCTACGGTAAGCGCTTTTCCCAGACCGACCCCCACCGCAAGACCAACTTCGTCAAGCTGGCCGAGGGCTTCGGCCTCAAGGGCTACCACTGCGAGAACCTCGCCCAGTTTCAGGAGGCTTTCGCCGACGCCCTCAAGCAGAAGGGGCCGACATGGATCGAGTGCATGATCGACAAGGACGAAAAAGTCCTGCCCATGATCCCCGGCGGCGGCGACATCAACGACATCATCATGAAATAAGGAGGACACAGCGACATGGAATCCAATCAGCGCAGGGTCATCAGCCTGCTGGTGGACAACCAGAGCGGCGTTCTGGCCCGGGTGTCCAGCCTGTTCTGCCGCAGAGGCTTCAACATCGACAGTCTGACCGTCTCGGCCACCAACGACCCCACGGTCAGCCGCATCACCGTATCCGTCTCGGGCACGGAGAAGGAGCTGCAGCAGCTCATCCTCCAGACCGAGCGGCTAGAAGTCACTCGTCAGGTCTTCGTGCTCAACGAGTCCACGGCCCTCGAGCGGGAGCTGCTCCTGCTCAAGGTCAGGGCGAACGTCACCAACCGCGCCGAGCTGCGGGAGATCGCAGGTATCTATAAGGCAAAGATCATCGACCTGTCGCCGGACAGCATGGTCTTTGAGCTGACGGGCCGCCCTGAGAAGGTCGATGCCTTCCTGAAGCTCATGGCCGACTACCAGATCCTCGAGCAGTGCCGCACCGGCGTCACCGCCCTCGAGCGGGGCGGGATGCATCAGCATATGCAGAAGCCCTCGCAGGAAGTCCGGGCCGCGCAGTTCCCTCTGCCGGGCACGCGGTGCCATTAAAGCCCTCTCAGTCTGCTCCGCAGACAGCTCCCCCAAAGGGGGAGCCATTGGCAAACTTGCTTTTCCGCTCCCCAGTGAGCGAAAAATATACGATGCTTACATTTATCCTACACTGAAATAACGACATCAAAAGGAGAACACTATCATGGCGATCAAGAAATACTACGATTCCGACTGCAACCTCGGCGTGCTGGACGGCAAGACCGTCGCTGTCATCGGCTTCGGCAGCCAGGGCCACGCACATTCCGAGAACCTCGCTGAGAGCGGCGTCAATGTCGTCGTCGGCCTGCGCAAGGGTTCTGCTCACTGGGAAAAGGCTTCTGAGTTCGCTGCAACTCATCCCAACTTCAAGGTCATGGAGGTCGAGGAGGCTGCCAAGGCCGGCGACGTCGTCATGATGCTGGTCCCCGATGAGCTGTGCGCTGACATCTACAACAAGCAGGTCGCTCCCTACATGACCGAGGGCAAGGCTCTGGCTTTCGCACACGGCTTTAACATCCACTTCAAGACCATCACCGCTCCCAAGAATGTTGACGTTATCATGATCGCTCCCAAGGGCCCCGGCCACATCGTCCGCCGCCTGTACACCGAGGGTGAGGGCTGCCCCTCTCTGATCTGCGTCGAGCAGGATTTCACCGGTAAGGCAAAGGACATCGCTCTGGCATACGCTTCCGGCATCGGTGCCGGCCGCGCAGGCATCCTCGAGACCACCTTCAAGGAGGAGACCGAGACCGACCTGTTCGGCGAGCAGGCAGTGCTTTGCGGCGGCGTCTGCGAGCTGATCCACGCAGGCTTCGACACGCTGGTCGAGGCTGGCTACGAGCCTGAGATGGCCTACTTCGAGACCTGCCACGAGATGAAGCTGATCGTTGACCTCATCAATGAGGGCGGCTTCTCCAAGATGCGCTACTCCATCTCCAACACCGCAGAGTACGGCGACTACCGCACCGGCAAGCGCCTCATCACCGCCGAGACCCGCAAGGAGATGAAGAAGGTCCTGACCGAGATCCAGGACGGCACCTTCGCTTCCGAGTTCCTGACCGAGATGAGCCCCAACGGCGGCCGCAAGGTCCACTTCCTCGCTCAGCGCCGCATGGAGGCCGAGCATCCCATCGAGAAGGTGGGCGCAGAGCTGCGCAGCATGATGAGCTGGCTGAAGAAGTAAGCCCTCTCAGTCGCTGACGCGACAGCTCTCCCAGAGGGAGAGCCGCTGGCGTGTCGGTAAAGCCCACGCCGGACGATTTGAGTTTATTTGGATGTAAAGCGCCGGGCGCTGTTCTCGCACTCAGCTGCATGGATACTTGCTCTTTTATCAGGAGCGAATTGAGTTTGATGTCGCTGAAGAGTGAGAGCGGAGCCCGGCATTTTGTGATAGAGGCAAGAGCCTGCCCGGTATGCCAATGGCTCCCCCTTTGGGGGAGCTGGCAGCGCCAGCAGGCGATGCCTGAGAGGGTATAAAATGAGAAGTGATAACGTGACCAAAGGCTCGGAGCGCGCGCCCAACCGCAGCCTGTTTTACGCTTTGGGCTACACCCCGGAAGAGCTGGACCGCCCCCTCATCGGCGTGGTGAGCGCCTACAGCGAGATCGTCCCCGGCCACATGAATCTGGATAAGGTCGCCGAGGCCGTCAAGGCCGGTGTCCAGATGGCAGGCGGCACCCCCATCCTCATCCCGGCCATCGGCGTCTGCGACGGCATCGCCATGGGCCATGTGGGCATGAAGTACAGCCTCGCCTCCCGCGAGCTGATCTGCGACAGCGTGGAGACCATGCTGATGGCCCATCAGCTGGACGGTCTGGTGCTGGTGCCCAACTGCGATAAGATCGTCCCCGGCATGGTCATGGCCGCCGTCCGGATGGATGTGCCCGCCGTGGTCTGCTCCGGCGGCCCCATGCTGGCCGGCACCTACGGCGGCGAGGAGGTCAGCCTCTCCAAGATGTTCGAGGCCGTCGGTGCCTATAAGGCCGGCATGATCTCCGACGAGCAGCTGGAAGACTGCACCTGCAACTGCTGCCCCAGCTGCGGCAGCTGCTCCGGCATGTACACCGCCAACAGCATGAACTGCCTGTGCGAGGCCATCGGCATCGCACTGCCCGGCAACGGCACCATTCCCGCTGTGTACTCCAAGCGCCTGCAGCTGGCCAAGCACGCCGGTATGGCCATCATGGACATGGTGAAGAAGGGCATCACCGCCCGCCAGATCATCAACGAGCGCTCCATCCGCAACGCGCTGACCTGCGATATGGCGCTGGGCTGCTCCACCAATACCGTCCTCCACCTGCTGGCCATCGCCTACGAGGCCGGTGTGCCCATCGACCTGAAGCTCTTCAATGAGATCAGCGCCAAGACCCCGAACCTCTGCCATCTGGCTCCCGCAGGCCCCACCCATATGCCCGACCTCTACGCCGCTGGCGGCATCCCCGCCGTGCAGGCTGAGCTGGCCAAGAAGGGCCTGCTGGACCTCGATGTCCCCACCGTCACCGGTAAGACCCTCGGTGAGAACATCAAGGGTGCTCATATCCTGAACGACAAGGCCATCCGTCCCATCGAGGATCCGTATTCCCCGACCGGCGGCCTGCAGATCCTCTGGGGCAACATCGCCCCCGACGGCTGCGTCGTCAAGCGCAGCGCCGTCGCCCCCGAGATGCAGGAGCACTCCGGCCCGGCCCGCGTCTTCAACAGCGAGGAGACGGCCATCGCCGCCATCTATGCGGGCAAGATCGTCCCGGGCGACGTGGTGGTCATCCGCTACGAAGGCCCCAAGGGCGGCCCCGGTATGCGTGAGATGCTGAACCCCACCTCCGCGCTGGCCGGCATGAAGCTGGACAAGACCGTGGCCCTCATCACCGACGGCCGCTTCTCCGGCGCTTCCCGCGGCGCGGCCATCGGCCACGTCAGCCCGGAGGCCGCTTCCGGCGGCCCCATCGGCCTCATCGAGGAGGGCGATACCATCCACATCGACATCCCCAACGCCAGCATCACGCTGGAGGTTTCGGACGAAGTGCTGGCCGAGCGCAAGGCCAAGTACGTCGCCCCCGAACCCAACATCAAGACCGGCTGGCTGTCCCGCTACGCCCGCATGGTCACCAGTGCAAACCTCGGCGCAGTGCTGAAGTAAGCACGCCGTAGAACCAGACAACTACAGAAAAAGCGCCCTGCCGATGACCCGGCAGGGCGCTTTGGTCTGCTATGATATTTCAGCTTACTTGGTGCCGTAGATACGGTCGCCTGCGTCGCCCAGACCGGGGACGATGTAGCCGTTCTCGTTCAGGTGGTCGTCCTGTGCGCCGAGGTAGATGTCCACATCGGGGTGTGCCTCGTGCAGGGCCTTGATGCCTTCCGGAGCAGCGATGAGGCCGATGAACTTGATGTGCTTTGCGCCGTGCTTCTTGATCTGGGTGATGGCGTCGATGGCGCTGCCGCCGGTCGCCAGCATCGGGTCAAGCACCAGAACGTCGCGCTCGGCGATGTCCTGCGGCAGCTTGCAGAAGTACTCCACGGGCTGCAGGGTGGTCTCGTCGCGGTAGAGGCCGATGAAGCCCACCTTTGCAGCGGGCAGCAGGGTCAGCATACCGTCCAGCATACCCATGCCGGCGCGGAGGATGGGCACCAGAGCCAGCTTGCGGCCTGCGAGGACCTTGGTCTTTGCCATCGTGATGGGAGTCTCGATCTCCACCTCTTCCAGAGGCAGGTCACGGGTAGCCTCATAGCACAGCAGAGTGGCGATCTCGCCCACGAGGTCACGGAACTCCTTGGTGCCGGTCTGCTTGTTGCGCAGAATGCTCAGTTTGTGCTGCAGCAGCGGATGCTCAACGATCATAGGGGTCATAATACACGCTCCTTATATTGTGAATAAAAATATGGAACACGAAGGGAACCTCTCAGTCTCGCTCGCGCTCGACAAGGCCGGGACGGAGAGGTCAACGGTTTTCAATGGCCATCAGCTTGGCGATGCGCTTTTCGTGGCGGCCGCCCTCGAACTCGGTGTTGAGGAAAAGGTCTACCAGCTGGCAGGCGAGGCCGGGGCCGACGACGCGGCCGCCCATGCACAGGGCGTTGGCGTCGTTGTGGCGGCGGGTATACTCACAGCTGAAGCTGTCAGAGCAGCAGCAGGCGCGGATGCCCTTGACCTTGTTGGCCGCCATGCTGATGCCCACGCCGGTGCCGCAGAAGAGCAGCGCCTTGCTGCACTGGCCGCTCACCACAGCGTCGCAGGCGGGCAGGGCCATGTCGGGGTAGTCCACGCTGGCGGTGCTGTGGGTGCCGAAATCGATGTATTCCAGCCCCAGCTCGTCCAGATGTGCCTTGACGGCCTCTTTCAGTTCAAATCCGCCGTGGTCGGCGGCAAGTGCGATGGGTTTTGCCATTGGTGTCAATCCTTTCCCTTTGCAGTATCTTCGGGTGTTTCGGTACGGGCGGCCTCTGCGGCCAGACGCTCGGCCCGCTCCCGCTCGGCCTGACTCAGCCGGTGGTAGTCCGGCAGCAGGGCCTCGGGCAGGACGGCTTCGCCCCGCTGGGCCATCTGCTTTGCCACATAGGCCACCGCAGCGGCGCGGCCATTGCGGAGGGCCGGGGGCACACAGAGCACGCCCGGGACGCCGCTGTATTTATTATAGCACAGAGCCGCGCCATCACCAACAAAAAACAGGGGCTTTTTGCAATTTTCTACAAACTCTGCAAGGTCTGCCACGGCCCGGGCGTCGTCGTCCAGCAGGCGCTCATGGGTCTCGAGGTCAAAGGCGGCGCTGTATACCTGCGCGCGGCGGGCGTCCAGTGCACAGAGCACGGTGCCGCTGCCGGTGTGGGCCGCTGCCAGCGCTTCTAGCGTGGACACCGGGGCACAGAGGGTCTCCCGGGGGAAGGCCAGCCCCTTGACCGCCGCCAGCCCGATGCGCAGCCCGGTGAAGCTGCCGGGGCCTGCGTTGACGCCGTAGAGGTCGATGTCCCCGCAGCCCATGCCGCAGAGGCTGAGGCAATGATCGACGAGGGGCATCAGGGTCTCGCTGTGGGTCATGCCCGCGTCGAGATAGCATTCGTAGAGCAGGCGGTCATCCTGCAGCAGGGCCACGCCCAGCGTCTTGCCCGCCGTATCCACGGCTAAGATGTTCATACTTCTGCCCCCTCGATGGTGATGCGGCGGGTGGTGTCGTCCACACGCTCGATGTTGATGCGGATGGGGTCTTCCAGTGCCAGCAGGTCGGCGAAGTTCTCGCTCCACTCTGCCGCCACCACAGCGCCCTCATCCAGATAGTCGTAGAAACCGGCCGCGCACAGGTCGTTCTCCGTAGAGATGCGGTACAGGTCAAAGTGCGCGAAGGGCCGCGGCCCGCGGTAATAGTTCACGATGGCGAAGGTGGGGCTGCTGACCGGGTCGGTACAGCCGAGGCCCTTGGCCAGACCCTCACAGAAGGCCGTCTTGCCCGCGCCAAGCCCGCCGGTGAAGGCGATGAGCGCGCCGGGTGCAAGATGCTGTGCCAGCCGCTCGCCCAGCGCCACCGTCTCCTCGCGGGAGTGGGTGATAAATTCAGACATGGGTATCCTACCTCATATGTTCCGATGTAAAAAAGGGATGGCATATCACTGCCATCCCTTAGTATAAACGATTTTCATCAAAAGTGCAACGCTCAGGCGGCACGATCCAGAACTTCTCCGAAGATGTCGTCCACGGTGATCTCGTCCGCACGCTGGGCCACCGAGTAGTTGGCCGGCACGTTCAGGCGGGCGTTCGGGTCGCCGTAGAGCACCAGATAGGCCGCTGCGGCGTGGGGGCGGCGGCCGCCCTGCTCCGTGTACCAGATGATGTCGTTCTCGCCGTAGGTGTCCTTGGCGTGGGTCACGGCCCCGCCGATGGTCATTCCCATGCCGAGATGGTTGACGGTGTCCCAGAGCATACTGCGGGAGTAGACGGTATAGACGTTGTTCACATAGCCCAGCACAGCCCGTGCGCCGCCGGCCAGCAGAGCCTCGGCCATCGACTCGTCCACGCTGCCCGTGACGCCCAGAAACTCGCAGGTCTCGGAGTAGACGATGGTGCTGCTGAGCTGGTCCGCGCGGTAAGCATTGCGGAAGAAATCCGCTGTGGCGCAGTAGAGGCCGTTCATCTTGATGACCCGGTGGGACAGTAGCTCGAAGCTGTAGATGATGTCCTTATAAAATGTGGACTCCTCCGTCAGCAGGATGATGGGCTCGGTGCGGGTGCGCTTCCAGAGGGCACCGTAGCTGTAGGTGTAATAGGCACCGTGGGCGCTCAGGATGCACAGGTCGTACCGGTCCATCCGGCGCAGGTCAGCCAGCGTCACCCGGGTGTTCATGGTCGTGCGGATGCCCATGCCCTCCCAGAAGCCCTGCATATAGGAATAATAGGGGAAGCGGGAGCTGTTCACCGTGTTGTCAAAGGCGTAGTAAATGGCAGCGCGGCCAATGGTGTCGGGCAGGGCGTTTTCGTCGCTCTGCCGGGCGTTCTGCCGGGCCGCTGCAGCCTCCCGGACGTCCTCCGTCAGGGGCATCTCCGCACAGGGGGAGGCCTCGGCGAGGCCGCGCGGGGGGCGCAGGCCGTTCTCCCCGGCATCAAGGGTCATCTCCTCCAGCTCGTCGGCGGGGGTGAACAGGATACCGCCCAGCACGCCGCAGCTGTAGGTGAAGCTGACGATGCCGTTCTCCTCATCGGTGCGGATGGAGCTGCGCCGCACCAGCCCTTTCCGGGCCAGCCCGTCCAGCTCATCCAGAGCCGCAGCGCGCCGCTGTTCCCGGGACATCTGCTCGTATTCTTCGCTGCCGGTCAGGGCTGTGACAGCGGCGTCCGCCTGCTGCATCTGGGCGGCATCGGCGGCAGTGAGGGTGGTCTTTGCCTCAGCCTGTGCCTCGTCCGCCCCCTCGGCTGCCCACGCAGCAGGGGCCAGAACGGCCGTCAGCACCAGTGCCAGTGCGCAGACCGCGCACAAAAATCGATGGCGTTGTTCCTTCATATATAATATTTGTTCCTCCAAGAACGCCGGACAACGGCCATCTGCCGCCCCGGTATGTCTCATTGTAGAGGCCCGGTCTGCCTTTGTCAAGCGTTCTGCGCCGATTTTGCAAAGCTGTCACAACCGGCCATCTTGCGCCCCCTCTCTGCCTGCTGTATAATAAAGCAGAGGGATATTGCGCCCGGCTGTGAGGCGGGGCTTTTGAGATACCAGAAAGGTGGTGCTTTTTTGGAAAGCATTCAGCGATATTGGAAGCGGACGGACAAGGTCTATCTTCTGCTCTGCCTGTTCAGCAGCGGGATGGCCGTGCTGGCACTGGCATCGTGGGCCGCAAAGCAGGGAAACGGCTTCGCCGTGGATGGTCTGACCGGCCAGATCACCGGCGTCGGCGACTACCGCCGGGCCATGGTGCAGGCGGGCGCGGCCGCCATCGGCATCGTGGTGGCCATCCTCCTGTCCAACATCGACTACCGCAGCCTCGTCAATGTCTGGCCTGTTCATGTGGCCCTTACGTGGGGCCTCGTGCTGCCCACGCTGGTCATCCGCAACGTGAGCATCGGCCCGCTGACCATCGGCTACAACGCAGGCGACACCGACAACTACTCGTGGTATAAGCTGGGCGGCTTCACCTTCCAGCCCACTGAGCTGGCGAAGATCAGCTTCATCCTCACCTTCGCCATGCACCTGAACAATGTCCGCAGCCGGCTCAACGAGCCGAAGGAGCTGGGCAAGCTGCTGCTCCACCTCTTTGTGCCCATCGCCATCATCCACATTCAGGGCGATGACGGTACGGCCATCATCTACGGCATCATCGGCTGCTGTATGCTGTTTGCAGCCGGTCTGAGCTGGAAGTATATCGTCGGGGCGGCGTCCGCCCTCGCGGCGGCGATGGCCGTGGCCTTCGCCTTTTTCAGCGACAAGATCGGCAAAGGCTACCAGTGGTACCGCATCCTCGCGGTCATCGACCCCAACAATGAGACAGGCTGGGCACCCAGCGAGACGGTCTGGAAGAACATCATCTATCAGCAGCAGCGGGGCGAGATCGCCATCGGCTCGGGCGGCATCTTCGGCAACGGTTTTTTCGAGGGCCGCTACTACAGCGTCCCCAACGCCCATAACGACTTCATCCTTTGCTGGATCGGCAACGCGGCGGGCTTCGTAGGCTGCTGCGTGGTGCTGGGCGTCCTGCTGGCCATCATCATCAAGACCTTCGCCACCGGCGCAGGCAGCGAGGATATGCTGGGTTCCTTCATCTGCGCGGGCATCGGCGGCGCGCTCATGGCCCAGATCTTCGTCAATGTGGGGATGAACCTTCGGGTCCTGCCCGTCATCGGTGTCACCCTGCCCTTCTACTCGGCGGGCGGCAGCTCGGTGCTCATGCTGTATATCTGCGTGGGTCTGGTGCTGTCGGTGTATATGCACAACACGAAAAAGCTGTTTGGGTAACGCACTCGCAAAAAAAGCAGGCGCTGGTTCACAGTGCCTGCTTTTTCGCGCCCTTATTGCCCCAGAAGCCTTGTAATACGACGAAAGTCGTGATAAAATGTTCGAGTATTTTATCTATATTTCTTGACTTTTTCAGGAGGTCTCCATGAAGCGTAACTCTCTCTCTAAGCTGCTGCGCCGCATCGCCTGCGCGCTGGTGGCACTGGTCATCGCGCTGGCCGTCGCCGTGTTCGCCCTCTGGCACAACGAGCTGACGACCCTCGCCTCGTTCCAAAAGCTCTCCGACCGGGACGAAGCCCACCGCGACGGCGCGGTCTACCAGATCAACTTCTCGGGCGATTACTTCTTCGACGAGTTTCTGTCGCAGGGCGGCGCATCCAACGATGCGGAGCTGATCTCTTTCGTCACCCGGAGCATCACCAAAGGCATCATTCCCATGCACATCAAGACCAGCAGCATCGCCTGCTCGGCCTTTACGGCGGACACCCAGAGCGGCGACCGGGTCTTTGGCCGCAACTACGATTTCTCGGCCACCAATACGGCCATCGTCTATACGGACCCCGGCGAGGGCCGTCATGCCTCCTACTCCACCATCGACCTGAGCTTCCTCGGCCTCGACGCGGACAAGGACGTGGAGACCATCGGCCAGAAGTTCCTGACCCTCGCGGCTCCCTATGTGCCGCTGGACGGCATCAACGACGCAGGTGTGGCCTGCGGTATCTTCATGTCCTATCAGGGCGAGGGCAAGGGCACGCCCACCGATACCCAGACCGACAGGCCTGACATCACCTCCACCACCCTGCTCCGCCTCATCCTCGACTATGCGGACTCGGTGGAGGATGCCGTGGCGCTGGCCCAGCAGTACGACCTTCATGATTCGGCCAGCAGCTGCTTTCACTATATGGTGGCCGACTCCACCGGCCGCAGCGCCATCCTCGAGTGGGTGGGCACCGACGCAGACCACGACGCCGACGGCGCACAGCGCCAGCTGAACGTCCTCTGGAACGACACCGACGCCCTCTCGGATTCCGCCGACTGGCAGGTCGTGACCAACTTCATCAAGACCCCCGGCTACTACGACGGCACGACCGCAGAGAGGAAGGGCCTCGACCGCTACGAGCACCTCGCCGCAGCCCTGCGGGAGACGGACGGCATCGTAGCGGACAAGGACGCCGCAATGGACCTGTTGGCCTCGGTGGGACGCCGCACCTGGGACAACGACGACTCCAACAGCAACACCGTCCACAGCGTGGTCTACGACCTCACCGACAAGTCCGTCCTCTGGGTGGGCAACGAGCATTACGGCGAGGAGGCCTACACCTTCGAGTTCCAGCTGGGCAGATAAAGAGCCGCTTATCGGCGGCGCTTTAAGATCTCGTCCAGAATGGCGTCTGCCACATCGTCCTTGCTCATCAGGGGCAGCTCCCGTGCGCCGTCCGGGGTGATGAAGGTGACGACGTTGGTGTCCACGCCGAAGCCGGCACCGGCCACCTTCAGGTTGTTGGCCACCACCATGTCGAGGTTCTTCTTCTCGAGCTTGGCCGAGGAGTTGGCCAGCATATCCCGCGTCTCCATCGAGAAGCCGCAGAGGAACTGTCCCTTCTTTTTGGGGCCGATGGTGCCGAGGATGTCGGGCGTCCGCTCCACGGCGATGGAGAGGTCGCCGTCCTTCTTCTTTATCTTGTCGTCGGCCACGGCGGCGGGGCGGTAATCGGCCACGGCAGCAGCCATGACCAGAACGTCCATCTCGTCGAAGCGGCTGGTCACGGCCTCGTACATCTGCTGGGCTGTCGTGATGGGAACATCCTCGGTGAACCGCACCGGCTGCAGGGCCGTCGGGCCGTGGATGAGGGTGACTTCGGCACCGCGCATCGCGGCGGCACGGGCCACGGCATAGCCCATCTTGCCGGTGGAGTGGTTGGTCAGGTAGCGCACAGGGTCCAGCGGCTCCTGCGTGGGTCCGGCGGTGACGGCGATGCGCAGACCGGCCAGATCCTTCGGCTTTGCAATGGCCCGGAAGATATAGTCCAGCAGGACGTCCTCCTTCGGCAGGCGGCCGCTGCCCACATCCTTGCAGGCCAGCACGCCGCTCTCGGAGGGGATGACCGTGAAGCCGTAGCGCTCCAGCGTGGAGATGTTGTCCTGCGTGATGGGATTCTCCAGCATCCCGGTGTTCATGGCGGGGGAGACCAGCTTCGGGCACTTCGCAGCCAGCACCACCGTGGTGAGCATATCGTCAGCGATGCCGTGGGCCATCTTGGCGATGACGTTGGCCGTGGCCGGGGCCACGAGGATGACGTCGGCCTTCTTTGCCAGCGAGATGTGGGTGACTTCGAACTTGAAATCACGGTCAAAGGTGTCCACCATGCACTTGTGGCCCGTCAGGGTCTCGAACGTGATGGGGGTGATGAACTGGGTGGCGTTTTTGGTCATGATGACCTCTACGTCGGCCCCCAGCTTGCGCAGTGCGCTGGCCACGTTGGCCATTTTATAGGCGGCGATGCCGCCGCTGACGCCCAAAAGGACGCATTTTCCCTTCAGATCCATCCAGATGCCTCCTATAAACAGGGATGATATAGCTACAGTATAATGCAAAAACGCTCAGAGCACAACAAAATCTTTGGTTGGGGTTGTATCTTGGCTCAAAATGCGGTAAAATACAGCTTGACTTATCAATAGAAAATCTCTCCGTCGGCGCAGACGCAGGGAGAGGTTCGACCCTACGAGGAACTGAATTATGATTTTAGCCATTGATATAGGCAACACCACCGTCGCCCTTGGGGGCATCCGGGACGGACGTGTATGCTTTGTGGCCCACATGGACACGGTGCGCACCCGCACGGCGGCGGAGTACCGCGCCGAGATGGAAAAGGTGTTCGCCCACCGGAGGCATCCGGAAAAGCCCATCCGCTTCGAGGGCGCTGTCCTCACCAGCGTCGTCCCCCAGATCACGGGGGCGCTGGCCGAGTGCGCCCGCTACTACACCGGCAAAAAGCCGGTCATCGTTTCGCCCGACATCCGCACCGGACTGACGATGGGGGTGCCCGACCCCCACGCCGTCGGCAAAGACCGCCTCGTGGATGCGGCCTACGCGGCGGCGAACTTCCCGCTGCCGGTGGTCACGGTAGACCTCGGCACCGCCACCACCTTCAACGTGGTGGATGAGGATAAGGTCTTCCGGGGCGGCGTCATCTGCCCCGGCCTTTCCACCGGTCTGCGGGCGCTGGGGGAGAGGTGCGCCCAGCTGCCACAGGTGCATCTTTCGTCCCCCAAAAGCGCCATCGGCGTCGATACCGAGAAGTGTATGCTCTCCGGCTCGGTGCTGGGTGCGGCTGTCCTGCTGGACGGCATCACCCAGCGCATCGAGGAGGAGCTGGGCCGTCCGGTCACGCTGGTGGTCACGGGCGGTCTGGCAAAGTACGTCATCCCCCTCTGCCGCCACCCGCTCACCTACGACCCTGAGCTGCTGCTGAAGGGGCTGGCCCTCCTGTATCAGCTCAATGCCCCCCAGCATGAGCACCGCCATGAGCCGCGGAACGAGGGAGAGCACCGTCGTCCCGGCCCCCGCCCGGCGGGACGCCGCCCCCACAGCGGCAGCAGCCCCCGCCGTCATGGCCGCAGCGGCCGCCGTCCCCGCCGGGACGATGAGGCCAAGGCGGGCTAAGACTGAAAAGGAGAAACCTTATGATGAAATTAGGCATTCTCGGCGCAGGCATGATCGTCCGGGAGTTCCTGCCTTGGCTCACAGGGCCGGAAAGCCCCTTCAAAGTCGAGGCCCTCTGCAGCACCGAGCGGAGCGCTGAGGAGGCGCAGGCCCTCTGCGGTCAGTACGGCGTGGCCCGCCACACCACCCGCTACGACGAACTGCTGAGCTGGGTGGACGTTGTGTATATCGCAGTGCCGAATATCCTGCACGTAAAATACACCCGTGCCGCCCTCGAGGCCGGACGCCATGTGATCGTGGAAAAGCCGATGGCCCCCACGGCGGCGCAGGCCGAAGAGCTGGCCGAGCTGGCCCGGAGCAAAAAGCTCTTCCTCTTCGAGGCCGTCACCACCCAGTATCAGGACAACTATGCCAAGCTCCGTGAGATGCTGCCCAAGGTGGGCGCTGTCACCATGGTGCAGTGCAATTTCAGCCAGTATTCCAGCCGGTATGACGATTTCTGTATCGGCAGGGTCTGGCCGTCCTTCGACCCGGCCTGTGCCGGCGGCGCGCTGATGGACCTCGGCGTCTACAACGTCAGCTACGTGGTGGGCCTTTTCGGCGCACCCAACAAAGTCCACTACGCGGCCAACATCGCCCGCGGCATCGACACCAGCGGCGTGCTGACGATGGAGTATCGCAGCTTCAAGGCCGTGAGCATCAATGCCAAGGACAGCAGTTCCCCGGCCCGGTACATCATTCAGGGTACCAAGGGGTATCTGCTCCAGAAATCCACCGCCAACTTCTGCGGCGGCGTCACCTTCCACCCCTATAAGGGCAGGGAAGAGCACTTCAACCTCAGCGCAGGCCGCCCCCGGCAGGCGGCGGAGTTCCACGCCATCGCCCGCGCCATCGAGAGCGGGGATCAGGAGCTGTGCAGCCGGATGCTGGACACCTCGGTGGCCGTCAGCCGTGTGCTGGAGACGGCCCGCCGCGACGCGGGCATCCGCTTCCCCAGCGAATTTTGATGCTATCCCCGGGAGTTCCCTGACACAACGACCGGTATATTTTAGATTCGATTCAACAAAAGACCCCGTGTAATTCACGGGCAGGTTTGCGCCGTATCCGATAGTTAAGGCGGAACGGCAGCAAGGAGGAAAACTGAATTATGAAAAACAACGATCTTCGCACCCTCACCCGGCTGGCACTGCTGGTCGCCATTGAGCTGGTCATGAAGGCCATCGGCCTCGGCAGTGTGCCCGTAGGCCCGCTTTACATGAGCTTTTTGACCCTGCCGATCGCTGTGGGTGCCATCACCATGGGTCCCGCAGCAGGTGCCATCCTCGGCGGCGTGTTCGGTGCGGTGAGCTTCTATGACGCTGTCACCGGCGCCTCTGCCATGACCGGCGCGCTGTTTCAGGTCAGCCCCGTCAACACCTTCATCCTCTGCGTGGGTATGCGTGTGCTGATGGGCGTGTGCGTCGGCCTCATCTTCAACGCCATCAAGGGCCTCGACAAGCCCGGTACCTGGAGCTACCTGATCAGTGCCATGTGCGCCCCGGCCCTCAACACCCTGTTCTTCATGGGCTACATCGTGCTGGCCTTCTACGGCTGCGATTACGTCCAGAACCTCGTGTCCGTCAAGGGCGCAGCCAACCCCCTGATGTTCGTCGTCCTGCTGGTCGGCGTGCAGGGCGTGGCCGAGTTCCTCGTGTCCGGCATTCTGGGCGGCATCGTCGCCCGTGCCGTTCGCAAGTTCCTGAAGTAACAGGCGGTGTCGGTCAGGGACGTCCGCTGATATAAAGTTTACAAGCCCCTCTCCCGGCAAAAATGCTGAGAGAGGGGCTTTTCTGTTGATTTTAGCCTACCAGTGCGGTATACTTATTCTACTTCAGTCAAAAGAAGGAGGCGGCAAAAATGCCCATCGGGCCGAGCAGACCCTTGCATCTAACGAAGCCGGAGTCCATCGACATCCGGCAGGCCGCGCGATATTTCGGCGCGCGGGGCGAGGCCGACAGCGCCACCCTCGCTCTTCTGGAACGGTGCGCTGCACCCCTTCTCGCTGCCGCCACCCCCCGGGCCGTCTGGCTTGAGGCCGATGTAGAGAGCCTCGCGCAGGTCGGCATCCTGAAGGGGGAGGACATCTTCCGCCACCTTGAGGGGTGCCGGGAGGCCCTGCTTCTGGCCGTGACCCTCGGCCCGGGCGCAGACAGCCAGATCCGCCGCGCCGGAGTGGGGGATATTGCTGCCGGTGTGGCCTCGGATGCCCTCGGCTCGGCGCTGGCCGAACAGGCCGCAGACGCCGCCGAGGCCGAGCTGCGGCAGTGGGCCGCAGGGCAGGACAGGTATCTCACGGGCCGCTTCTCGCCGGGCTATGGCGACTGGCCCATCGGGGTGCAGCCGCTGGTGGCGGCGGCGCTGGATACCGCCCGCCGCGTCGGGCTTTGCGTGACCGAAAACGACCTTATGACGCCCCGCAAGAGCGTGACCGCTCTGCTGGGGCTGAGCGACCACCCGGTGAAGGGACATCTCGCCGGGTGCGGCCACTGCGTGCTGAACACGCGGTGCGAATACAGAAAGAGGGGCAAGACCTGTGCAAGCGAATGAACTGTTTACCCAGCCCAACACCATCCTTCTGGACGGCGGTATGGGCACCATGCTGCAGGCAGCGGGCCTGAAGCTGGGCGCACGGCCCGAGGAGCTGAACATCACCGACCCGCAGCTCATCGAGAGCATCCACAGTCGCTACGCCGCCGCTGGAAGCCGCATCATCAACGCCAACACCTTCGGCGCGTCGGCTCACAAGCTGGCGGGCAGCGAGTACACGCTGGAAGAGATCATTGCGGCGGGCATCGCCAACTGCAAGCGGGCCTGCGCCCCCTACGGCGCGCTGGCGGCGCTGGACGTCGGCCCGCTGGGCGAGCTGCTGGAACCCAACGGCACGCTGGCCTTTGAGGATGCCGTGGCCGAGTATGGCCGCATCGTCCGGGCCGGTGCGGCTGCCGGGGCCGACCTCGTCTTCTTCGAGACCTTTACCGACCTCTACGAGCTGAAGGCCGCCCTGCTGGCCGCGAAAGAGAACTGCACGCTGCCCATCCTCGCCAGCATGAGCTTTGAGGCAGGCGGGCGCACCTTTACCGGCTGCACCGTCGAGAGCTTCGCCGTCACGGCCCGGGGCCTCGGCGCAGATGCCGTGGGCATCAACTGCTCCCTCGGCCCGAAGGAGATCTTCCCGATGGCGAAGCGTCTGGCCGAGGCCCTGCCCGGCGATTTCCCGGTCTTCGTCAAGCCCAACGCGGGCCTGCCCCGGGCCGACGGCAGCGGCTACGACATCACCCCCCAGCTCTTTGCCATGGAGATGAAGCCCTACCGGGAGCTGAAGCTCTTCGCGGCGGGCGGCTGCTGCGGCACCACCCCCGATTTCATCCGGCTGCTGAACGGCGTTTTCGCCGACTGCAGGCCGGGCCGGGCTGCCCACGCCATGCCCTCGGTGCTCTGCTCGCCGATGGATTTCGTCACGGTGGACGGCATCACCGTGGTGGGAGAGCGCATCAACCCCACCGGCAAAAAGCGGTTCCAGCAGGCCCTCCGCGAGGGAGATATGAACTACATCCTCGAGCAGGCCGTCAGCCAGTCCGAGGCCGGCGCACAGGTGCTGGACGTCAATGTGGGCGCTCCCGGTGTGGACGAGCCTGCCGTCATGGAGCAGGTGGTCAAGGCCCTGCAGAGCGTGGTGAGCCTGCCTTTGCAGCTGGATTCCTCTCACGCCGACGCCCTCGAGCGGGGCCTGCGGGTCTATAACGGCAAGCCCATCGTCAACTCGGTGAACGGCGAGACGGAGGTGTTGGAGCGAGTCCTGCCCCTCTGCAAAAAGTACGGCGCAGCCGTAGTGGGCCTCGCCATTGATGAGCGTGGCATCCAGCCCAGCGCCGACGCCCGCTTTGCGATCGCAAAGCGGATCGTGGATGCCGCGCTGGCTCATGGCATCCCCCGGGAGGACATCTACATCGACTGCCTCACCCTCACCGCCAGCGCCCAGCAGGAGGACGTTCTGGCCACCGTGGAGGCGCTGGCCCGCTGCAAGAAGGAGCTGGGCGTCCGCACCATCCTCGGCGTGTCCAACATCAGCTTCGGTCTGCCCTGCCGCCCCTACCTCAACACCGCCTTTCTGACCATGGCCATGTATGCGGGCCTCGACCTCGCCATCATGAACCCCTCCAGCGAGGAGATGATGGCGGCGGTCTACGCTTACAACGTCCTGACCAACCGGGACAGGCAGAGCATGGCCTACATTGCCCGCTATGCCGATAAAGTCCCCGCCAGCACCGCGCTGGCACAGGCCAGAACGGCGCAGGCGTCCCAGACGGCAGACGCACCGGCAGAGGCGGATGCGGCTCACAGCGGCCCCTTTGCCGCCCTCATGCAGGCGGTGGAAAAGGGCCTCAAGGGCGAGGCCGCTGCCCGTACCCACACCCTGCTGGACACCACCGAGCCGCTGACGCTGGTGGACGAGGCCCTCATCCCGGCGCTGGACGTGGTGGGCGAGAAGTACGAGAAGGGCAAGCTCTTCCTGCCCCAGCTGCTGCAGGCCGCCAGCGCCGCGCAGGCCGCCTTTGAGGAGATCAAGACCGCCATCGCCAAGCGGGGTGGGGCCGGGGCCAGCAAGGGCCGCATCGTCCTCGCCACCGTCAAGGGCGATGTCCACGACATCGGCAAGAACATCGTCCGGGTCATCCTCGAGAACTACGGCTTCGAGGTCATCGACCTTGGCCGTGATGTGCCGGTGGAGACGGTGGTGGATACCGTCCGGGAGAAGGATGTTCATCTCGTGGGCCTCTCGGCCCTGATGACCACCACCCTCAAGAGCATGGAGGAGACCATCGCGGCCCTCCGTGCGGCCAAGCTCGACTGCAAGGTCATGGTGGGCGGCGCTGTTCTGACGCCGGAGTACGCCGAGAAGATCGGCGCGGACTGGTACGCCAAGGACGCCAAGCAGAGCGCCGATATTGCCAAGAAATTCTTCGGAGAATCATAAGAAAACAGAAATAAGCCGGTGCAGAATGCACCGGCTTATTTCTGTTTTTGTTCGAACTACGCACGCACGTCCGTCAGAGGCATGATGCTCCCGGGCAGTGCGGCGAGGCAGGCCGGGGCGGCAGGCTCGGCCACCGACAGGGTCGTTTTGGAGACCTTCCACCACAGGCGGGAGCCGCCCGGCAGCCGGAAGATGAGGTTCCAGTCGAAGGGGTTTTCGCTGGCGGAGAGCAGCTCCACCGGCAGGGCGTTGAGGGCTTCGGCGGCACAGGGTGCGAGATCGTGGGCGCGGATGCCCACGGCAGTGCAGCCCTCCGGGACCTCAGCGGCCAGATGCAGCAGGCACTCGCAGCCTGTCAGACGGACGGTGTGGGCGTCCACCCGGGCGCAGGGCAGGATGTTTTTGCAGCCGGTGAGCCGGGCGGCGGCGGTACTGCGGGGGTCGGCGAAGACGGCCTTGGTCGTGCCGGTGCGGAGCACCCGCCCGCTGTCCATGACGATCATGTCCCGGCACAGGCGGTAGGCCTCGTCCCGGTTGTGGGTAACGAGGAGGGCCGTGCCCTCAAAGCCTGCCAGCAGGCTCCCCACCTCGCCCTCTACCTCCTCCCGGAGGTAGCTGTCCAGTGCGCTGAACGGCTCGTCCAGCATCAGGAGGCGGGGCCGGCCCACGAGGATGCGGGCCAGCGCAGTGCGCTGCTGCTGCCCGCCGGAAAGCTCGGCGGGGCGGCGGCCTGCCAGCTCTTCCAGCCGCATGGCCCGCAGCATTTCGGCGCAGCGGGCTTTGCGGGCGGCTCTGTCTTTTTCTGCGTTCAGGCCGCAGAGGATGTTCTGCTCCACGGTCATGTTCGGGAAGAGGGCGTAGTTCTGGAACAGCAGGCCCACGCCCCGCTGCTGGGGCGGCAGGTCGATGTGCTGCTCGCTGTCGAACAGCACCCGCCCATCCAGCAGGATGCGGCCCTTGTCGGGCTTCACGATGCCCGCGATGCAGCGCAGGGTCATGCTCTTGCCGCAGCCGGAGGCGCCCAGAATGGCCGTGGCAGTGTTCCCGGCGGTGAGGTCAGAGCGGAGGGTAAAGCCATTCAGCTTTTTCTCGATGTGCACTTCCAGACTCATGGGCGTCCACTTGCTTTCTGCTTCTTTTCCAACAGATTGACGGCCAGCAGCACCACCGCCGAGATGACGATGTCCACCAGCACCCACCGAATGGCCCCCAGCTCGTCGTTGGTGCGCCAGAGCTGGTAGACGGTGGTAGCGATGGTAGCCGTCCTGCCGGGGGTGTAGCCCGCGATCATGCTGGTAGCGCCGTACTCGCCCAGCGCCCGGGCAAAGGCCAGCACCGTACCGGCCAGAATACCCTGCCGACAGCAGGGCATCCGCACCCGCCAGAAGATCCATGTGTTGGACTGTCCCAGCGTCTGAGCCGACCAGGCCAGCGTCTCATCGAAGCTCTCGAAGGCACCCCGGGCCGTGCGGTACATCAGCGGGAAGGCCACCACGATGGAGGCGAAGATGGCGCTGTACCAGTTCATGACCAGCTTGACGCCGAAATGCTCCAGAAAGAAGAGGCCCAGAGGCCGCTTTGCACCGAAGAGCAGCAGAAGAAAATAGCCCACCACGGTAGGTGGCAGCACCATTGGCAGGGTGAGGATCACGTCCAGCACGCCCTTGACGGTGCGGGGCAGTTTTGCGATATAGTAAGCGGCAAAAATGCCGAGGAAGAACACCGCCGCGCAGCTGATGAGCGCGATGCGCAGGCTGTTCCAGAGGGGGTACCAATCCATATGTCTATCCTCAAATATAAGCAGGCTTGCCCTCTCCGTCATTGCTTGCGCAATGCCACCTCTCCCAAAGGGAGAGGCTTTGCTTTCCCGCCACGCTTTAAGGCTCTCCCTTTGGGAGAGCTGGACGCGAAGCGGCCTGAGAGGGCAAGGATGCTCATAATTTACACCGCCGCAAATCCCACGCTCTCGAAGACCTGAGCGGCGGCATCGGTGCGCAGGTAGGAGAGGAAAGCCACGGCAGCGTCGGGGTGAGGGGCAGCCTTGAGGACGGCGGCGGGGTAGATGACCTGACCACACATCTCGGCGGTGGCCTCGTCCACGGGGGTCAGACCGGCGCTGTATGCGTCGGTGCAGTAGACGACACCGGCGTCCACGCTGCCCTCGCTGATCTGAGTGGTGACTTCCTTGACGTTCGAGCCATAGGTGATGACACCGGCAGCGGCCAGAGCAGCCTCGTCGAGGCTGTAGTAAGAGAGGATCTTCTGGGTGTACTGGCCCACGGGCACGTCGCTGTTGCCCATGCAGAACAGGATGTCCTCCGCCTTCAGGTGCTCGGCCAGAGCGTCGAAGCTGTCGATGCCCTTGTCGCTGCCCTCGGGCACGCAGAGGACGACCTTGTTTTCCAGCAGGTCCACGCGGGTGGCGGAGTCCACGAAGTCCAGACCGTCGGGGTTCACGTCGGCAGAGGCGGTGATGTCCAGCTGGTTCATCTGCTTCTGGCCGGCGGAGAGGAACAGGTCGCAGTCGGCACCCTCCTGGATCTGGGTCTTCAGTGTGCCGGAGGAATCGAAGTTGAAGTGGAAGGTCACGCCCGGGTTCTGGGCAGAGTATGTTTCGGCGATGGCGTTCAGGGTCTCGGTCAGGGAGGCGGCGGCGAAGACGATCAGCTCGACGGATTCGCCGGAAGCCTCGGAGGATGCCGCCTCAGAAGAAGCGGCTGCGGAGGAAGCGGTGCTGGAAGCAGCGCCGCCGCAGGCGGTCAGGGCAGCAGCAGCGCTGACTGCGCCGACCACGGACAGAAAGCTGCGGCGGGAGATGAGGTTGGTTTTCATGAATTTCTCCTTTTACTTCCGGGCGCACTCGCCGTCCAGCCCGGCGGCGATGCGGATGCCGTGCTCAAGGCTGGGCAGGATGTACTCGAGGCTCTCTTTTACGGCCTTGGGGCTGCCGGGCAGGTTGACGATGAGCGTCTTGCCGCGCAATACGCTGGCGGCGCGGCTCAGCATCCCGCGGGGGGTGATGGACAGGCTGTGGTACCGCATGGCTTCGGCGATGCCGGGGGCGCTGCGGTCGGCCACGGCATAGGTAGCCTCCGGGGTGATGTCCCGGGGGGAGAAGCCGGTGCCTCCGGTGGTCAGGATGAGGTTCACCTGACGGCCATCGGCCAGCCGGATGAGCTGGGCTTTCAGGGCCTTGGCCTCGTCGGGCAGGATCATGGTCTCCTCCACCACATAGCCTGCGGCGGTGAGCATCTCCACGATGAGGGGGCCGCTCTTGTCCTCCCGCTCGCCCCGGCTGCCCTTGTCGGACAGGGTGATGACGGCGGCCCGCAGGGGCGGGTCGGCTGCCGGGGGCAGAAGGGTCACTTCGTCGCCCACATGGATCTCGCCGCCCTCCAGCACCCGGGCGAACACGCCCTCCCGGGGCATGATGCACTCGCCGGTCTGCTGCTTGATGACGCAGTCATTGTGGCACTCCTTGCCGATCTGGGTCATCTCCAGCACGACGCTGCCGATGGCAAACCGGCTGGTGACGGGCAGATTGCGGAAGTCGAAGCCCTCGATGACCAGATTTTCGCCAAAGGCGCCGTAGTCCACCCAGATCTTTTTGCGGAACGCCTCGATCTTCTCGGCGCTCAAAAGGCTCACCTGACGGTGCCAGCTGCCGCCGTGGGCGTCGCTGATGATGCCCCACTCCGGGGTCAGAACAGCGCTGGGCACCTCAGTCTTGACGGTGCCGCGCTTGGGGCTGGTGCAGATTGCCAGAAGTTTTCCCATAGATCGTTATCCTCCGATGCGATACATGCCGCGGGTCGCGGGCATGGAATTGTCTCCGAAATGATGTTCCCGGGGCTTTGCCCAGATGGTCTGCCGGATGGCCTGTAAAAGTGCGGCGTCGGTTGCACCGCTGCGCAGAAGCTCCCGCAGGTCGCAGCCCGCCTCGCTGGCGAGGCAGGGGCGCAGGAAGCCTTGGCTCGTCAGCCGCACCCGGTTGCAAGAGGCACAGAACTTGCCGTGGACGGCGGCGATGAAGCCCACGTCACCCTCCCAGCCGGGGACGGTGTAGTAGACTGCCGGGCCGTCGCCGAGAACTGCGCTCTGTGCCACAGGCAGAGGGGCGAACTCCGGCCAGCGGCGGGCAAACCGCTCCCGCAGCGCAGGCCCCGAGATGCAGGGCAGGGCCGCGCCGTAGCCGATGGGCATCATCTCGATAAAGCGCACCTGCAATGGGTGCGTCTCGGCGAGGGCGGCAAGGTCTTCCAGCTCGCCCTCGTTGACGCCCGCCTGCGGCACGCAGTTCAGCTTGACGGGGATGCCGCTGTCCAGCGCGGCGCGGAGGCCCTCCATCACATGGGAGAACCCGTCCCGGGCTGTGATGCGCTGGAACACCTCCGGGCGGAGGGTGTCGAGGCTGATGTTCACGCTGTCCAGCCCGGCGCTCAGAAGGGCGGGCAGCTGCCGGGCCAGCAGGATGCCGTTGGTGGTCAGGGTGACTTTGTGGATGCCGGGGATGGCTTTCAGCCCCGCCACCAGCTGGTCCACGTCTTTGCGCACCAGCGGCTCGCCGCCAGTGACCCGGACGGTATCGATGCCGCACTGGGCAAAGAGAGCCGCGAGGCGGAGGAACTCTTCGTAGGTCAGCACGGCCTCCCGTTCCAGCTTCTCCACGCCGTCCGGCATACAGTAGCGGCAGCGCAGGTTGCACAGGTCGGTGACGGAGAGGCGGAGATAGTGGATATTGCGGCTGGAAGAATCAAACATAGCCGCCCTCCGCCCGGACATAGTGGCCGCTCTTGCCGCCGGTCTTTTCCACCAGATGGATCTCGCCCAGCTCCATCCCCTTGTCCACGGCCTTGCACATATCGTAGATGGTCAGCAGGGCCGTGGAAACGCCGGTCAGAGCCTCCATCTCTACGCCGGTGACACCGGCGGTCTTGACGGTGCAGAGGGCTTCCACAGCCCGCCGTTGAGGCAGGAGCCTGAAATCCACGCTCACCTTGGTCAGGGGCAACGGATGACAGAGGGGGATCAGCTCGCTGGTGCGCTTGGTGGCCATGATGCCGGCGATGCGGGCGACGCCCAGCACATCGCCCTTCTTGACGGTGCCGCTCTCCACAGCGGCAAAGGCCTCCGCATTCATGGTGATGATGCCGTGGGCCACAGCCTCCCGGAAGGTGACGGCCTTTTCGCTCACGTCCACCATCACGGCGTTGCCGGAGGCATCAAAATGGGTCAGATTGGTTTCAGTTGTACTCATATTTTTACGCTATCCTTCGTACAACCTCTCAGTCGGGCTTACGCCCGCCAGCTCCCCTTGTAGGGGAGCCTCTGGCGAAGAGAGAAAGCTTTCCGGAATGCCAAGGCCTCTCCTCGATAGGAGAGGTGGCATCGCGTCAGCGATGACGGAGAGGTTTGATTTGTTTCAGCAATGCCCAAACCCGCAGTTGGGCCAGTGGCACTCGGCGCAGCCCAGACACAGGCCGCCCTCACCCAGACGGGCGATGTCCTCAGCGGTGATGGGGTCATCGGCCAGCAGGCGGGGCAGCAGCAGGTCAAAGATGGTGCGCTTGGCGTACATGACGCAGCCGGGCAGGCCACAGACCGGCACACCGTCCAGATAGCTCACGAGGAACATGGCACCCGGCAGCACCGGTGCGCCGTAGGTGACGATGTCCGCGCCGGTATTTCGGATGGCCAGCGGGGTGCGGTCGTCGGGGTCCACGCTCATGCCGCCGGTGGTGAAAATAAGCTCACAGCCTGCGTCCCTCGCTTCCAGAATGGCGGCAGTGATGCCCGCCGGGTCGTCGTCGCAGACCTTGTGGAAGACCATCTCGCAGCCGTACTCTGCCAGTTTGCCCACCAGAATGGGGGTGAACTTGTCCTCGATGCGGCCCTTGAACACCTCGCTGCCGGTGGTGATGACGGCGAACTTCTTGGGCTGCATGGGCAGCACGTTCAGGATGGGCGTGCTGCCGGCTGCCGCCTGCATGGCATCCATCTTTTCCTGCTCGATGACCAGAGGGATGATGCGGGTGCCGGCCAGCTTCTGGCCCTTTTTCACGGGCAGGTCGCCGTGGATGGTGGCGATCATCATCTGGGGCGTGCGGTTGACGGCCAGCAGGGCGTCGCGGTCGATCTTGAGAAGGCCGTCGCAGTCGGCGATGAGCTCGATCTTGCCCTCCTTCGGCTCGGTGCCGTGGATGTTTTTGCCCGCGGCAGCTTTATACAGCAGGGCGGCGGCCTCGTCCTCGTGGAGGATGCCGGGCTTCTTCTCCCAGACGTAGAGATTCTCTTTGCCGATGGAGAGCAGCACGGGGATGTCCTCGGGCTGGATGACATGGCCCTTGCGGAAGCGGGCACCTTTGAACTCGCCGGGAATGATCTGGGTAATATCGTGGCAGAGCACCTGCCCTGCCGCGTCTTCGGTGCGGATGAGTTTCATTGTGGTTTTCCTCCTTACAGCGTCGGCATCTGGGCCACGAGCCAGTCGGCCAGCGCCTGCGTTTCTTCGAGGCCGAAATCGGCATCCGGGATGTCGCCCACGACAGCCAGCGGCTGGAAGGACACCGGCGTGTCCGAGATCTCCCGGCGCACGACCTCGATCTTCGGCCAGCCGCTGTCCTTGAAGCCCTCCAAGAGGACGAGGTCGTAGCCGTGGCGCTCGAACAGGGCCAGAAGGTCCTGTTCCGTCAGGCGAAAGGCCTCGGTCAGCAGGTAGCGCTGGCCGGAGTAGACGGCCACACCCTCGGCCCCGGCTTCCCGCAGACGGTAGCTGTCGGTGCCGGGCACATCGGGGGTGAAATCGTGGCCGTCGTGCTTGATGACGCCCACTTTCAGCCCCCGGCTGCGCAGGGCAGGCAGGAGCTTTTCGAGAAGAGTCGTCTTGCCGCTGTTATGCAGGCCGCTGACGGCCAGCACCGCCGGGCGCTTCAGCTCCAGCTGCTCGGCAAGGATCTGTTTCGGTTCACTGTACAAAGAAAAGCACCTCCACTTCTTCGCCCGGGGCCACCGGGCCGCTGCCCGCAGGCAGCTCCACCAGACAGTTGCAGCCCATCATGGCCGACAGGCTGCCGGACGAATGGGCCTCGGCACTGCCCTCGCCGGGGATGGTCACACTGCCGCCCATGGCCTTGGCCCGCAGGTAGCGGGCGACCTTGCTGGGCTTGGAAAAGCCGGTGGTCAGGGTGCAGGTGGTGCGGGGGAGGAGACAGCCCTCCTCGCAGCGTCCCGCCGCCCGCAGCAGGGCCGGGATGGCGTATTGCTCCAGCGTCGCAGCGGCGGCGAAGGGGTTGCCGGACAGGCAGAACACCAGCTTGCCGCCGACCGTTCCGGCCAGCATGGGGCTGCCGGGCTTCTGAGCCACGCCTGCGAAGAGGAGGTCTGCATCCAGCGCTTCCAGCACAGCGGGCAGATAGTCCTTCTGCCCCACCGAGACGCCGCCGCTGGTGATGACGGCATCACATTCCGCCAGCAGCTCCTTCATCTGTCCCGCGATCTCCTCCGGGTCGTCCGAGCAGTGCCGCCGCCGGACGCCGAAGCCCAGCTGCCGCAGCCGGGCGGCGTTCTGGATGCCGTTGGCGTCGTAAATTTTGCCGGGCGTCCAAGCTTCGCCCGGGGCCAGAAGCTCGCTGCCAGTGGCCAGAACGCCCACGGTGAGCGCTTTGCAGACCGGCACAGCGGCATAGCCCTGCCCGGCCAGCACCCCGAGGTGGGCCGGGGTGAGGACGGTGCCCGCCCCGGCGATGACAGTCCCGGCGGCGATGTCCCCGCCCCGGAACACCACGTTCTCCTCCGGCTTCAGGGCGGCATAGAGCCGGACGGCGTCCTCGCCGCCGTCGGTCAGCTCCTGCATCAGGACGCAGTCCGCCCCCTCGGGCAGGGGCGCGCCGGTCATGATGCGGGCTGCACAGCCTGCGGGCAGGGGAGAGGCGGGGGCATCTCCGGCGTAGAGCTTCATGACCACCGGCAGGGTGACGGGAGCTTCGGGGCTGGCCCCGGCGGTGTCGGCGCTGTGCAGGGCGTAGCCGTCGAGGGGGCTGCGGTCAAAAGGCGGCTGGTCCATCCGGGCCGACAGGGGTTCGGCGGCGATGCGGCCGACCGCATCGTCCAGCGGCAGGGTCTCCGCCGCCGGTCTTGGCAGGGCCGCAGCTGCATCCAGCACGCGGCGCAGCGCCTCAGAGGGCGCACAGAAAGGCTGTTTCATAAACTTCCTCCAAAAGCCCGCAGCGGCGCGGCCTGCTATGGCTCAGGCGGGCCGCGGCGGGGTGTTCTCTTTATCAAAAAGGCAGGTAAAAAAGAAGCGGAGACGTCTTGACCGAAAATCAAAACGCCTCCGCAGAAGCTCCGCACGTTCCGGACGGAAGACAGCTTGCAGGCTGTCTTTGCCGATGGAACTCCCCGGGCAGCGCCTGTCCTTGCAGTGACAGTGCGGCCCGGAAAGCCCCTGTGTGGATGGGAGGAGTTCTTTTTTTCAAATTGCAGCGTTTCTTCTGCGGGAAGGCGGCGGGGTTTCCCCCGCCACCCTTGAATGCCGGCTGATACAGCCCTTAGCATTGCGGCGCGGTGTCAGAAGCTGTTTTCGTAAGCAGTGTGCGCTGCTTATGGAAACAGCTTCGATTGCCGGACGGTTTAGACACCTTTGCTCAAAGAAGCTCTTATCCTGTTCAGTTGTGATGGACGGCTCAGTCCGTCCACTCGTCCACGTCGCTGATGGCTTTCGCATAGCGGCGGGTGAGGTGCTTGGTGGAGAAGAGGAACCGCTCATTCTGGTTGTTGGTCAGCTCCTCGATGTCGGCGTACTCCGGCCTGCCCTGCATGGCCTGCCACGTCTGCTCGATGGCCTCCTGCGTCAGGTCGTAGGGCGAGCGGCGGAAGTAGCGCAGCGGGGTGGCGCTGGGGTAAACGCGGGCGTTGAACCGCACCATCTCGGCCACCATGACGCAGAGATCCCTGTCCTCGATGAGCTGGGCGATCATCGCGTAGTTGTCGCTCATGTTGGCGCTGGAATAGTAGTAGGTGTCCTTCGCGCCGGCGCGGGAGACGATGTCTGCGCACTGGGGGTCAGCCGGCATCTGGGCCAGCAGCTCGTCGGCGTTCTCCACCTCGCTGACCAGCAGCGCGTGGGGCGTGACCAGAGCCGCCGCCGAGCGGGACCGGATGTAGCCCGCCAGCTCCTGCGCCGGGGTCAGCTCAGGCAGCTCCGGTGCGGTGACGGTGGGCTGGTCAGCGTAGGGGTCGCCCTCCGCCTCCGGCGCAGCGGCCAGAAAATCCAGCAGCTGCGGCTTTTCGGCATCGTCCGGGGTGCTCGTCTGGGCGGGCGCGGGCTGTGCCCCGGCCTGCTTTGCGGCCAGCGCGTCCGTCTCCCGCTCCACTGCAGCGATGACGTCCTCGCCGAGCTTTGCAGCGCTGCCGTCGAACATACTGCCCGTCTCCTTCAGGCGGCGGGCCGTCTCGCTGGCCGCGTCGATGTCAAAGACCTCGGCCTTCGGCTTCTTCTTGGCGGCCATTTCCGCCTTCTGCAGGTCGAGGATGACCTGCTCCGGGTCAGCGGCGGCGTCCACTGTGGTGGTGTAACCGGGTTTGCGTCTGCCAAACAGCATGATAGTTCCTCTCGTTTTTTTAGAATAGATCACTGGGCTGCGGTTTCGGTCTGGCTGTAGATGCCGCGTGCTTCCAGATCGTCGGCCATGTCGCCGAGGTCGAACTTCTCCAGCGTCTCGCGGGTGGGCACGCCGGTGGTCTTGTCCCAGCCGAAGATGTCGTAGAACATATCCTTGGCCTTCTCCATGTCGGCGCGGTCCAGCTTGGTGGTGCCTTCCTCGAATGCCTTGAAGTCGGGTTCCTTGTCGAAGACCCAGTCGCAGATGGCGTCGTGCTCCTGACGGAGGTTTGCGCTGCCGCAGTTCTTCTGGAAGCTGATGGCGGTCATGGCGCGCAGCATCTGGGTGATGCGCTCGCCTGCTTCCTGCAGACCGGCCTGGGTGTAGGTCTCGCCGGTGACGGCGGTCATGAAATCTGCCTGCAGGTCCAGATCGCCGTGGTAGGCCCGCTCCTTGGAGGGAGACTGGGTCATGGGCCACATCCAGTTGCAGAGGGTGGCAGAGTCGTGGAAGTTCTTATCGTTGACGCAGTAGGCGGCCAGCTTTGCCTTGTTTTCGTTGATGGGCGTGTAGGCCTTGGCCTTGTCGTAGCAGCCCTCGCCGAAGAAGTCCTCCATGACCTTTTTGGTCACCTCGTAGGGTGCACCGGAGCCGGTCTCGCAGACGATCTCGTGGATCATGCAGTCACGGTTGTAGACGAGGTTGTACAGCATACCCACCTGCCATGCCTCAGCAGGGCCGTGGTGGTTGGGGAAGCCGTTGTAGATCAGGTTGGAGTTGGTAGCGCCATCGTTGCGGTCCAGCCAGCTCTTGGGCAGGCCGAACTTTTCCATCATGGCCAGAGTGCCCTTTGCGATGACGGACAGGTCGCCCTCGCCGTAAGCCATGCGGCGGATCAGCTCCACCTCCCAGCGGGGATCGCCGGCCTTCTCCCACTCCCAGGGCAGAGAGTCGTACTCGGCCTCGCTGATGTACTTGGTGGCCTCCTCGCGGGGCATCCGCAGGATCCACAGCAGGTCGCGGTTCAGGTTGCCGTAGTTGTCCCACAGGCCCATATCGTCCACAGCATGAGACCATGCCAGATTGATGACCATGGTGCCGTCGCCCTCGTACTTGAAGTCGTGGACGCCGTCCGGGTAGACGCGGGTGCCGTACAGCACGGGCATACAGGTGTTGGAGTTGTGGGTGGGCAGGTCGTAATCGGCCAGCGGGTCCACATCATACTCGGTGTAGCAGCGGATGGGGCAGGAGGAGCAGCCGCCGTTCTTCACGGTGTACTCCGCAGCCGGTGCGCCGAAGTCGAAGTAACCCTTGAAGCAGCGCAGCGCGATCTTATTGATGTCGTTGTAGGGCTGCTCGCCGGTATCCACGGGGCCGCCGGGAGCCTTTTTCCACATACGGCCCGGTGCGCCGGACCAGCGGTTCTTGCCGGAGGTGGCGCTGTACTCGGCCCAGCTCTGGGGCTGTGCGGGGACGTTGTGGTTGTTGTTGCCGCCGATGAGGTTGCCCATCATGTAGTTGGACAGCTCCAGCACCTTTTTGGGGTCGGCCACCTTGACGCTGCCGGTGCCGCGGATGGCCAGGCCCTTCAGCTTCTTGTTGCCCATGGCAGCGCCCAGACCGGCGCCGCCGGAGTTGCCGAAGCTGGTGTTCAGGGTGGAGTAGTCCACCAGATTCTCACCGGCAGGGCCGATGGAAGCGGTCTCGAACTCACGGCCATTCTGCTCCACCATCCACTTGTTGGACGCGAACGTACCCTTGCCCCAGATGTCAGAAGCATCCTCGAGGGAGACCTCGTCGTCCTCGATGCGCAGGTAGACGGGCTTTGCGGAGATGCCGGTGATGACGATGCCGTCCCAGCCCGCATACTTCAGCATGGGGCCGATGTGGCCGCCCATGTGGGCGTCGATGATGGAGCTGCCCTTGGACCAGGTGGAGCGGAAGGTGACGTTCATGCGGCCGGAGCAGGGCACGCCGGCACCGGTCAGGGGGCCGACGCCGAAGATGACCTGTGCCTTCTCGTCGTAGGGGTCGAGGTCCATGGGAGCTTCCTCATACATGATGCGGTAGGCCATGCCCATACCGCCGATATACTTATGGTACTTTGCGTCATCCTGCGTGGTGATCTCGCCGGTGGTCAGGTCAACGCGCAGGATCTTGCCTGCCCAGCCATAATATTCAGCCATTGTTGTTCCTCCTTACAGGTCCATGTAGGCAGCCTGTGCTGCGCTGGTGACGGCATCCCAGTCCACGATGGACAGAGCGCCGGACGGGCAGCCTGCCACGCAGGCACCGCAGGCGATGCACTTGGACGACTTGCCGGTCTCGGGGTTGACGGTGGGCATATGCCAGGGGCAGGCCTCGTGGCAGGCGCCGCAGCCGATGCACTTGTCGGTGTCCACCACGCGGATGCCCTGCTCGTTGGTCGTAATGGCCTTTTGGGGGCAGGCGTTGCCGCAGGCGGGGTCCTCGCACTGGCGGCAGGTGTCCGGGAAGTAGACAAAGCAGTTGTCGTTGCCGGACAGCAGGCCGTTGCCGGCGCCGTCCAGATTCAGGCGGCGCTGGATCTTGACGCGGCTGATGTAAGAGGAGCACACGCCGTCGTTGGTCAGGGTGCAGTTGATCTCGCAGCGCTGGCAGCCGGTGCACAGGTCGGCGTTGACCACCAGCAGGCCCTGCGGCAACGCCCAAGTGGCCACTGCGCCGCTGTCTACCTGCTTCTGCGAGCAGCCGAAGAGGGACAGCATGGATGCGGAGAGGGTAAGCCCTGCAAGGCTCTTGCCCGAGATCTTCATGAACTGGCGGCGGGTCATATCAGCCGTCAGAAAATCAGTTTTTGCCATAGGTTCCATTCCTCCGTTGAGGTCACTCTGCGCGGAGCACCTCAGTTACATAGAAATACGAATCGTTGACCACGGTGGTCACTGCCGCCGAGGTGATGGTCGCACCGGAAAGGGCGTCCACCTCGGTGAGGTCTGCGCTGACAGCGCCGCTGTCGGACGGCCCGGCGGTCAGCCCGGCCTCGGCAAGACGGCAGGCCGACTGCTTTTCAGCCGACCAGTCCGCGTAGGGCAGAGCCTGCGCCTCGCCGTCCTGTGCGCTCTTGCTCAGGCCCGCAGCGTACAGCTTCCGGCGTGCCACGGCCTCGGCGCTGGAATCCAGCGGGGGCGGCAGCTCGTCGTCCAGAGGCTGTCCGTTCAGGGCCGAGAGGGTCAGCCCCGCCGCATACATCCTGCGGGTGGCCTCTGCCTCGGGAGAGGTGTCGGACACGTTCCACTGTGCGGGGTCGAAATCCTGTGCCGCAGCGGACGCATCGGATGCACCGGCTGCTGCATAGGCTGCGCCGGTGGCCGGGTCGGTCACGGTGTAGCTCTTGCCTGCCAGCGTAAAGGGAGCCGCGCCCTGGTACTGGGACGTGAACTCCGGAGCGACACACTGGCCGCCGAGGCTGTCCGTCTCCGCCTGCGAGAGGATCTCCACAGCGGAGACATTGCCCTCGGCGTCGATGGTCACGGCAGCCTGCACATCGCTCTGGAAGCCCTTCTGCACGCCCTCCACGCGATAGCTGCCGTCGTCGAGCTGGTACACCGCGCTGATGCCGTAGGTGGCTGCATCCGCCTCCGACACCGGCAGCAGGGTGCCTGCGACCGTGGTGCGTGCGTTCTGCATTGCGATGAGGCCGACCGCCATGGCGATCGTCGCAGCGCCCATGGCCGCGTAGCCCGGCAGCCGTCTGCGCCACAGCGGGACGGGCGCAAACGGGTTGGTTGCCTGCTTCATGTTATCACCTGCCTGTTTTTTGGTTGTGAGGGAAAAGTTTCCCAGACACGAAAATGACCGCTCAGCCTGCTGCAACAAGCGGAGCGGTCCCTTCGTTAATATATTATCACATGGACGAGAAGTAAGTCAACGCGAACCGATGCCACCCCACACTTTTTGACGATGTTGGTGGATGTTTCCGGCCGCAGAGCAGCTGTAAGCCATATTCCTGCGCCAGCTCCAGCGACTGCACGGTGGGCATGGTCTTGCTCACCAGTGCCGGGACGCCTGCCCGGATGGCCTTGCGCACCATGTCCACCGGCACGCGGCCGCTAGTGTAGAGGATACATTCGTGCAGCGGAATGCCGGCCAGCATCACGCTGCCCACGGCCTTGTCCAGCGCATTGTGCCGCCCGATGTCCTCGCAGGCGCAGAAGATATGGCCCCGGTGCAGCACGAAGCAGCTGTGGACTGCGTGGGTGGCCTGATAGAGGGGCAGGCCCGCGCTCATGGCGGCGGCGAGGGCGTCCACCCATTCCGGCGGCAGGTTCAGCTGGGGCGCGCCGCGCAGGGGCTGCAGCTCCACGGGGCTGCCCAGCGTGATGTTGTCGGTGCAGCAGCTGGACACCTCCTGCGCCGCTGCGCTCCGCGCCGTCAGCGGGTGGGTGAGGTGGACGCTGATCTTCAGCCCCTCGGCACAGACGGCGATCTGCTCCACTTCCCCGGCGGATGCGATCCACCCCTCCGTCAGCAGCCGCCCCAGCGCCAGCTGCGGCAGCAGCTCCGGTGTGCACACCACCCGGAATGCGGGCTGCTCATTGACATAGAGGGCTGCTGCGTGTTCTGTCGGTACGGCGGCTTCGGTGCCGTCCGGCAGGGATACGGTCTCAAAAGCGGCGGCTGCGCCGAAGCGGTCGTTGATCTGCATGGGGATATATCCTTTCTCCGGGCGGGGACTTTCTTTTATACATCATGGAACGATGACACGTTCTTTCATGGACTGATTTTCGTATGATGTATATACCATAACTGGAAAGAGATTGCAAGAAGGAGTTTCAAATCAGAAAGAGCGGGGTCGCCATAGGAAGAGAGCGATGCAACGAAACGGTGCGTGCGCAGGCTCATCGGCTCCGATATTCCACTCTCGGTCTGCCGCCTGTGGAATAATCCACCTGACTTTCGGCTTCACTCGTGCCGATCAAGTAGTTCAGATACAAGGAGGGCGTCTATCTGGGATTCATGGGTCCCTGCTACGAGACTGCTGCCGAGATCCGTGCCTTTGCAGGCATGGGCGCAGATGCCGTGGGCATGAACACCGTACCAGAAACGATGGTCTGCAACTATATGGGAATGAAGGTGCTTGCGGTCAGCTACATCACCAATATGGCCACCGGCATCCAGACCGTGAAGCACAGCCATGCCCGTGTGCTGGAAATTGCAAATCAGGCGGGAGATACCATGTGCCGCTGGCTTGGTGCCGTCATCCAGAAGATGTAAAAACAACCAGAATGAATGCCAGACCCCTGCGCCATGGTCACGTCCAATTCATCCTCGACCCCGGTGCAGTCAATGTGGATGTGAAAGTGGAAACCACGAAGATCCTGAAGCAGCACAAGGCGTATCTGGCACAGTTTGAAGAAATGTTGAACGATGAAAGAATCGCATAACGGCAGGCAGAGCAGGCTCATCATGCCCCCAGCAAAGAAAAACAGAGTGTTCCCGACGGGGAACGCCCTGTTGTACATATCGCTTTTGGCAGGGTGCGTCCGGGTGGACGCACCCTGTTTTTTTTTACTATGCTTCATCATTTTCTGCGCGCAGCATCCGGTATCCGACACCAACATGGGTCTGAATCAGATGCGGCGCATCCGGGTATCGTTCCAATTTTTTGCGCAGGGATGCCATGTAAACTCGCAAGGAGGCAATGTCATTTTCCTGCGTACTGCCCCATACTTTCTGCGTGAGGG
>ENA-UOJV01000923-UOJV01000923.1-human-gut-metagenome-genome-assembly--contig:-C82-NODE-923-length-37648-cov-28.589152_pt1 | contig 37648 bp, 32 predicted proteins | sample MGYA00242356_ERZ723903 | MGnify/ENA metagenome assembly ERZ723903
GGCCAAGGATGACAAAGCGGCCAAGGATGGCAAGCCTGCCGCTGCACCGTCAGCTTCCGTTAAGCCTGACGAGAGCAAGAAGCCCACCGAACCCGCTAAGGACGATAAGGCGGCTAAGGATGGCAAGCCCGCTGCGGCTCCGATTACTCCCCCCAAGCCTGACGAGGTGAAGAAGCCTGCTGAACTGGCCAAGGATGACAAAGCGGCCAAGGATGGCAAGCCTGCCGCTGCACCGTCAGCTCCCGTTAAGCCTGACGAGAGCAAGAAGCCCACCGAACCCGCCAAGGACGATAAGGCGGCCAAGGATGGTAAGCCTGCCGTGGCTCCGGTCACTCCCGTCGAACCTGACGAAGTGAAAAAGCCTGCCGAACCTGCCAAGGACGATAAGGCGGTCAAGGATGGTAAGCCCGCTGCGGCTCTGGGCACTCCCGCCAAGCCTGACGAAGTGAAAAAGTCTGCTGAACCTGCCAAGGCGGCGGTGCCGCAAAAAACGCCGGAACAGCCAAAGGATGCTGTGGCGGCTACCCGTACCGCAGATGGGCCGAAAGGCTCTGCTGTGACCAAGGTGTTTGAGGATCGGCTGGACGCCCCTGCCGAAGCTGATTTTTTCAAGCTGCCCATCCCTAACGAGGGAGAAATTTACAGTATGGCCGTTCATCCAGCATATCTGAAGGACTTTCTGGATCACCCCTTTACGGTGAACCGTGAGACACAGGACTATAAAGACCTGTTTGAGTCCATCAAAAACTACGGTATCCGTGAACCCGTCCTCTGCCGCCCCGGCCGCAACGGCGGACTTGAAATTATTTCCGGTCATCGCCGCCATGACATCGGCGCACAGCTGAATTACCCCATCCCTGTTCTGATCGAGCGTGTGGACGAGGATGACGCACAAATCCAGTGTGTAGATGGCAACCTCCACCGCAAGGACATTCCCATCTCTGAATTGGCCCGCGCCGCGCAGATGAAAATGGACGCTTTGAAACGCAAGGCTGGCCGCCGTTCTAAGGCGGACATTCTGGTAGGCAAAGCGCCGATGAAGCGTAGTGATGAGCAGGTTGGTGAAGATTTGGGCATGAGCCGTGCCAGCGTGCAGCGATTGATGCGCGTTAATCAGTTGGAGGAGCCGCTGAAAAAAATGGTGGATAAAAAGGAACTGCCGCTGGATACCGCCGAGCAGATTTCCCACATGAAGCCCACCGAGCAGAAAACACTTGCGGACGCCATAGAAAAAGAGGGCGGAAAAGTCCCATCCAAGACGGAGGCGGTCAAGTTGAAGGAGGAAAGCCGTGCCGGTACGCTCACTGCACAGAAAATTGAGAACTCCGTTGCGCCCACCAAGCGGGAAATCGACCCGCCGTTGAAGGTAACTTTTCAAGATGACGAGTTGCGCCCCTACTTCCCGGACAAGGGAACCACCGTCGCTACGGTCAAGCGCACGATGTTCGAGGCGATGGATCTTCGCAAAAAGGCGCTGGAACGCCAGAAAATGAAGATGCAGACCGAGAAGGAACCTAAGAAGAAATCTGAGCCGGAGAGGTGACGGAGCATGACGGTTGTAATTGTTAAACCGGGGTATGCTCCGTATGAGGCGGAGATCAACGGCTTAGATGAAATGCAGGGGGTCGTAGGCGGAATGATTCAGGCCATCTACCCCTTTGAGGATAGGGCCGCAGTTGTCTGCAATGATGAGGGTATTCTTTTGGGGATGCCGTACAACCGAAGCGTTCCCGGCGGATATGGCGGTGTATTTGGCCCGTTCTTTGTGTGCGGCTTAGGTGAGGAAGATTTTTGCTCTTTGACCGCAGCGCAGATCAAAGCCTACAAGAAGGAATTTCACTGTGCTGAAATCCTGATTGGAGCAACAGGCAATACTCCCATCACGATGAAAATTCAGCCCAAAGCGGTAGGCAACTCCGGCCAAGAGAAAGGCCGGAATGACCCTCCGGGCCGGGAGTGAGCTGTCATGCAGGAATATACTTCCCCAAGCGAACGGCTGAAGGCGCTGACAGATCAATTGGAGCAGGGCGTGTCAGATATTTTTCAAAGCGGTCAATACGCAGCTTATCTTACTGCCATGTCGAAATTCCACCATTATAGCTTTGGCAATACCATGCTGATTTTCATGCAATGCCCAAATGCCACCCATGTTGCGGGTTATCACGATTGGAGAAGGAACTTTGGCCGACAGGTCAAGCGGGGCGAGCGTGGCATCACCATACTCGCCCCCTGCCCTTACCGCAGACGGGAGGAAGTGGAGGAAACGGCCCCAGACGGCTCCACAGCCACGACCATCCAACTGGTGCAGCGCGTAGGTTTTCGGACAGTCACCGTGTTCGATGTGAGCCAGACCGAGGGAAAGCCGCTGTCGGAGCTTGTCCATAAGCTGACCGGAGATGTGGCGGACTACGAGCGTATGACCGAGGCAATTTGTGCTCTCTCCCCCTATCCTATCAACATCGAAGCCTTTCCCGGCGCTGCCTATGGCTGCTGCAATTTCGTAGAGCAGCGCATTTTGGTGCAGCCGGATATGAGCCAGGTGCAGACCATCAAGACCATGATTCATGAGGTCAGTCACGCTAAACTCCATGCACCAATAGAGGACGGTGACGGTGAAACACCACCACAGCGCAAGCGGCGCTTTGTCCGGGAAATGGAGGCTGAAAGCGTGGCTTATGTAGTCTGTCAGCATTTCGGGATTGATACCGCTGATTACTCTTTCGGCTATGTGGCCGGATGGAGCCACGGAAAGAATCTATCGCAGCTGAAAGCGTCATTAGAACTGATCCGTAATACCGCCGCAGAACTGATCGACGGTATCGACCCACCGAAAGAACTGCCCCCGCCTACACAGAAAAAACAGCGAACAAAAAGGAGAAATGCCTATGAGCGCAGTTGACGCCCGGAAAGAACACTATGAGGCCGTGGAGATTTTAGGCATCCCCGGCCTTTTCACTACCCTCCGAGTAGACCGAACCACTATCCCCAAAGGCGTGTATGCCTATGATATGCAGACCAGTGAACAGGATTGGAGCCAACCTTGCCTGCTTGCCCGGCATATCACGGTGGAGCATTTCGGCACCGTCCTGACCGCAAGCCCTGTTCCCATTCCGCCCAATGGGTATCTCGATTTGTCCCCCGGTGATTTTGAAGGCCAGTTCTGCGGCGAGCGTATGACGCTGGCTGATTTTGAAGCCAAATGGCTATCCCCAGTCAAACGACCGCCCAAGAAAAAGGTGCTCCATAAAGCCGCACCCCGCCGTCCTGCACCGATTCGATGAGGTGCGTTATGGGAAAAGAAATCAGTTTGATCGCGTTTCTGGACGAAGTGGTGTCCCGGAATACGCAGCATTACAGAAAAGATTTTGAACTGGATGCTCAAAAACTGCGTGACGCACTGAACAGCCCCTATATGGATGAACGGATATTCTACTTCATGTCTCGCCCTAACGGGACATGGTGTGTGCTGGAACGGGATGTCTTTCTCCGAGACAGCGACGGGTATAAGATTTGGACACACTATGCGGATATGCCCGATGGCATCGAAGCCTATCGCGTCACCATCACTGGGCGGCGCGGCACAGCCCCTATGGGTCATGTTGTGAAGCTGAATTACCGGGAACAGGTACAGCGGGTCATAAAAGTAGCGATCCCCTTTGATGATGTGGAGCTTACTTTTTACTCCGGGGAGAAGTTTCGTATGCCGATGGAGCAGTACAGAAAGCAGCGGGAAGAAATTTTCTTTGAGTATGGAGCCATTCAGAATTTTCGCTGCTGCCCCAAAAGCGAGGCGGAATTGTACCGCGTTATTTCGATGGAACATCGCTTGCAAAAGGGCTGGCAGCCCAAAACAAAAAAGGGGCCGGACACTCCGGCCAGATAGGAGGTGTTGAGCCCATGCCTGAAAAGGACAGTGAGGACAGCTTTTATTATTTGAACGCATATCAGGACGATATTACGCCCGGCCAGAAAATGACGATCCTGCATAACATTTCTTTCAACGATTGGCGGGCCGGCCCTCATATCGCCCCGCTGGTCACGCTGACGAGAGAGGAAGTCACACAGCGCAAGGAGGCCAGCATTACGCTGGAAAAAGAGCTGTACGCCCAGCTAAAAAAACTTGCGGCGGCGTGGGATGAACAGGCCGCACAGACGATGCTGCTGGAACGGGCGCTGGAATATCTGCAAACGCCAGAGGTCGAGCATACCTCCAATGAGTGGAAACAGGACAAAAACGGGATATGGGAGATCAGCAACCGCACCTATAAAATGCGATATAAAATCTCCTATGAAAAGGCCGCCGATGTTTACCTCGTCAGCTGGGGAATCATCTACAACGCACCTAAACAGCCAGACAGCAACTACCGGAATTATTGGGGAGACAGTATCTATGTCGCGCGGCAGGATAAGAAAAAATACCCCAGCATGGAGGCCGCACAGCATTATATCCAAGGCCGGTTTGACCTGTATTGTCACCTGTTCCGAGAAATCTCCCCACCAGTCCCCAATGAGTGCAGACGGATGTTCAGTATCAACGGCTATTTGGCGGCAGGGTACACGCTGGCTCCACCAGATAAGGAAGAACCCAACAAGAAGGCCGTTGATGACCTGCTGGCCTGTCTGGATGACGCGGATGCCGCAGTACCTCCAGCGGAGAAGCCGAAAGTGCATATTTCTGAAAAGAAGGCTGAACGCAAAAAGTCCGTTCCAGTAAGATAGGCGGTGTGTCATGGGATACAGCCGTTTAGAACCGGGGCGGGAGTTGGAAGTCCGCGAGTACATCAGTTTTCAACGCGGCCGCGATGGCTTTTGTGAATTGATCGAGTGCAGCGTGGATGAATTGCTGGAACGCAAAGCCGAGAGTATTGTCCGTGAAAAAGAACTATGTCAGCGTATTGATGCCGCAGTGGAAGTATGGTCAAAACAGGCACAGCAGACCCAACAGTACATGAAGGCGCTGGAATATGTCAAAACGCCGCCTACACCTCATACCTCAAACCGATGGACGGTCAATGAATATGGCAACCATGAAATGAGCAATATGGTGTACCGCTTTTCATGGCGCGAGTATGAACACACCGAATGGGATAGGACGCTGGAAAAATCTGTCCCGAAATCATGGGAACTCACATGGTCAGTTACATTCAACACGCCGCATAACCCGGACTATTCCGGCGATGGCTGGAAGATAGCCGGTCAGGACAGAAAAATTTTCCGGGATAGAGCGTCTATGGAGAAATATCTGCAAGGCCGTATTGCAGCCTACGCTGACCTGTTTGTTGAGATATGCCCACCAATCCCGACAGAGCATAAAGACCGCTTTTCCATCAACGGACAGTTGATGCAGGGCTACATGGTAGCAACTAAAGAGCCGGAACGCCCGGATCAAGGCCAAGTGGATGCCCTGTTGGACTGCTTGGACGACGCGGATATGCTGGAGGTGCCTACTCTCGCTCCTAAGAAACAGCATCCCCAAAAGGAAAACCACACGATCAAAAAGAAATATTCCCCGACACGGTAGGACAGCGGCGCTCTGCGTCGCTGTCCCAGCCAGCATGGAATTTTGACATCAAAATTCCGCTGGTTAGGGGCGTACCCCTAAAACCCCGTGCCGTCCGTCGAAATGTGTCTCAAATCGAGACGCATTATTTTTTACAAGGAGAGTGATGTCCCTGTGCAAACCGACTATTCGCCATGGGGCGAAATACAGGCTCTTGAAACGCTGTATCCCGGTATCCACCTCATCACAACACCCGGCCACGGCGGCATCATGGCGGAATGGCCCGCCTATCTTGAGCTGTCCGTCGCCGCGCGTAAATGCGGCTTTCGTGAAAACGGCTGCCTTTGGTTTGAAGAGGATTGCTGTGAGCAGGTGGTGCTTCGTGAACTGCTGGATCGTGGGATGTGGACGCTGCCGGATCGAATCAGCGACCCGGCAAAGTTTGAAGAAGGAATCAACCGAATCATCCAGCAGTATCACCCGGACTATTGGTCAGAGCGAGAAGCGGGCCGCACCGTTCCGCAAACCCGCAAAGTGCGAGAGAAAAACAATCTGTCTATCCGAAAGGGGGAACAAGCCGATAAAGCCATATAAAACAATGACGCTTCGCCTGAACGCCGCGGAGTACGCGCACCTGTGCCGACAGGCAGAAGTGACCGGGCTGAAAAAGGAGCCGTTGGTACGGCAGCTCATTATGGGCGTAAATCTCCGGCCCCGTCCCCCCGATGCCTATGCCGACCTGCTTCGGGCGCTGTCCGCCATCGGGAATAACATCAACCAGTTGGCCCATCAAGCCAACGCCAGGGGCGCAGCCACCGGTGACGAGATCACGGAAGCGCTGCATCTGGTGCGGCAGGCCACACGATTGGTGCGGGAGCGGCTTTGAATGGCGTATACGAAGATCATTGTCATTCATAGCCGATTGGACAGGTGCCTGGGCTATACGCAGGACGAGGAAAAGACCTCTCTGGAAACGGTGCTGGACTACGCCATGAACAGGGATAAGACCGAGCAGGACTGCTTTGAAACTGCGCTGAACTGTGACCGGGAAACCGCCTACGCAGACATGATGGACACCAAGCGCCGCTGGGGCAAGACCAGCCGCAAACGCAAGGGCTATCATGTGATTCAGTCCTTTGCCCCCGGTGAGGTCGCGCCGGAGCAGGCCCACGCCATCGGCGTCGAATTGGCACAGCGGCTTTTGGCGGATAAATACGAAGTAGTGGTGTCCACGCATTTGAACAAGGCGCACCTACATTCACATATCGTATTCAACAGCGTGTCCTTTGTGGACGGTTCCATGTACCGTGACCGTATTTCGGACTTGCTGGGCGGCTCAGGGGTGGGTATCCGGGGCACATCGGATGCGATCTGTCTGGAGCATGGCTTGTCGATTATTGAATCCAGTGAGCCATCCGTCAGCCGTGCCGAGTGGGAGGCAGAAAAGGCGGGGAAGCCCAATTTCCGGGGGCTGGCCCGTGCGGACATAGACACCGCCATCGCCAACGCCTACACCATGCGTTCTTTTTGGGGAGAGTTGGTGAAAATGGGCTATCAAGTCAAGCGGTATCCCCAAGTAACCCATGCGGCGGTCAAGCCGCCGGGCGGTGCGCGATTTCTCCGGCTGGACAAGCTGGGGGCCGGGTACAGCGAGGCGGAGATATTCTCCCGTCTTACGGAGAGCCGCATCGGCACAGCGCCGCCAATCAGCGACCATACCCCTATCCTGCCGCAGCAGTATTTCCCCTATGGGCGGTGCTACCGTGTGAAAGGCCGTTTGCCATTAAAGGCAGGCCGCGCACGGGGCTTCCGGCTTCTGTACCTGAAATATCTTTATCTGCTGAGGAAGCCGCCATCCCGGCGCAAGACCCCAGTCTCACGGGCAGAGGCCATTAAGTTTGACCGCTACCAGGAGCAGTTCTTTTATCTTTACAAAAACCGCATCGACAGTGTGGAGCAGCTGACCATGCAGCAGGAGGCGCTGCAAGCGGAGATCGACGCTCTGACTGACCGCCGGGCCGATTTGTACCGCCTGCGCCGAAAAGCCCCGGATGATACAGCTTGTTCCGAGGAGATCGGCACGATCACCGCACGGCTGCGGGTACTGCGCCGGGAGCTGAAGCTGTGCGCCCGCATTGAAGATGATATTCCAACGGTGCGGGCGCAGATGGAAATTTCAAAGGAAAGGAGTGACCATGAAAAAGCTGATAAAAGCAGACCTGAGCAAAGTGTTGGAGCTGACCGCAGCGTACCAACCCATTGACCGTGATAGCCTGAAGGCGGAGTTGGAGATTTTGGAGCAGAGCCGATACAACGATTATCTCTTTCTGGCCCGGAAAGACCGCTTTCGGTTGATGCCCCTGTCCGAGGTCTACACCGCAGGCAGTGACGCTAATGGGTTTCTCACTCTATTTGAGGTACAGACCTGCTGGCCGGTTCTGGCACTGCTGCTTCATGTGGAGTACATGGAAAGCGGCATCCACCGTGGGAGCGTGATTTTAATGGACTATCCTGAACTTGTCCGGGATGTGGTGCTTTTTGAACGGCTCCCCGATACTCAGCGGGAGGGGCACATCAAGCAGCTGATAACCCGCTGTGTACGGTATGCCCCGCAGTGTACGATGGTGGATCTGATCGAATATTTGAAAACCGGGAGGTGAAAGAAAATGGACGCAAGTGGAGAAGTGGCCGACCTGATGGTAAAGGAGAGTATCCAGCTGACGGAGGAAAGCATCAAGCTGTTGGCGGCAGGCTGCAAGAACCTGACCGCCTTTTTATATGCTCTGGCGAAGGATAATAAAAAGCTGGTGGGAAAGACCAGTATGAAGCGCCTGCTGCGGGAGGGCAAGGAATTGAAAACCTTTTGCATCAAGGCCGAGGATTTGAACGACTTCCGCAAATACGCCAAGCCCAATATCCTCTTTGCCGCGATTCGGGATACAAAGGAGGATGACGGTGTGGTGGCGCTCGTCACCAATACGGATTTTGTATCCCCGGTCAATCTGTTCATGCAGCGCCGGGGCTATCCCGCCCCCACGCAGACGCAGGAGGACGATACCGTAAAAAAAGACGCACCCCGCACTCAACAAGGGAACTCCTCACCAGAGCGCGGGAATGGCTCGACAGTATCGAGAATGAGCCAGACGACGAGGACTACTGATACGGCTGAGAAAATCAGCGATATTCCCACGGTAAAAGGCCGATTGGCTGTGTTGCAGAAAACCGCTGCGGGGATGCGGGACGGTCAGGCGAAGCAGCGTTCCCAGCCCACACAGCAGAAATCAAGATAACAGGAGGAATTTTTAGTATGGCAAATCTGGAACAGATCGTGAGCCGTAAGGCCGAAAACGATACAAAGTGGAAAGAGGCCCAGCAGGCTGAGAGGGAAAATACCACGGCCATGCAGGACGCCGGAATCACGGAGATCACCAGCAATCCCGAAGCCTACGCCCGCTATCTGGAGATGCAGGGGGACAACCCCTCTTACAGTGCCGGCAATATCGCGCTGGTGATGTTCGGCAACCCGGAGGCCACCGTGTTTGGAACCCGTGACCGCTGGAAAACGCTGAACCGCTCCGTTATGGACAGCGAAAAGAACAATGGCGTGAAAATTTTTGCCCGTTCTCCTATGGGGCGCGGTTATACGCTGGCGGATGCCTATGACATCAAGCAGACGCAGGGCCGGGATATTTCCCGGATCACCTTGCAGAATGACAGTAAGGAAATGGAGGCGGCGTTGACCACCGTTCTGAATTATGCCGTTGTGCCGGTGGTCATTGACAAGGAGCTTCCCGCGCCCGCCTTTTATGATTCGGCCAATCTGGAACTGGCCATCAACCCGGACTACCCCGACAACGAAGCCTTTGCGGCGATCACCGCCGAGGTAGCCCACAGCCGTTTCCATGCCAAGGGCGCCAATGCCAGCTATGACCGCGGCGAGTGTGAGTTGGACGCACAGAGCATTTCCTATATCCTCTGCCGCAGATACGGGATTGAACGGCCTATGCCGGATATGTCGAACCTCGCTGCTCTCTATGAGGGCTGGGAACCGCAGGAGTGCCGACAGGCTCTCGATAATATTCAGGATACCAGTAAGCAGTTTGGGCGCTCCATTGAGAAAAATCTGGAGATGGGCAAACAGCGCAGCCGCGCCCCGGTACATCGTCCTACCCGGTAAAGTCCCGACAACAGGGGGGGCCTCCCCTTTGGGGAGTATGAGCCACCGCCCACCCCTGTCAAGGCCGCACGATTGCTGGCGCAATCATGCGCGGAGTCAGCCAGTGCGCGCACTGGCTGAGCCTTGACCGGGCTGTTCGCTGGCTCATTAGGTAATCAAGGGGAGGACACCCCAAAAGCCGCTGTCAGCGGCTTTTGCCATATTGGGAGCGCGGCGCGTCCAACGCAGTGCCAGCGAGCCCGTCAGCCCGCCCCGCCGTGAGCCATCGGCGGGGCGTTTTTCAAAAATGCGGCTCAATTTGAGACGCATTTCTACATTATATCAATATGGAGGAACCACTATGAAACGCACAGTATCGTTGTGCATCACCGCGTTGCTCTCCTGCCTGTTGACCTGCCCAGCCTTAGCAGCGGATACGCTGCTCCTGACTCCGACGCTCTATCCCACAGAGGTCAACGAGTACGCCAGCGGAGAGGAAATGCGGTTGGAGCGCACCTATTGCCTGTCTCCCACAGATGATCCGGCCAGCATCCCCGTCGGCGATTTTGACCGGGAGGGCTGGCACTACACGCTGTTGGATGTGACCCGGCAGGAGAACTCCAAGAGCGATGAGAAGGACTATGCCGAAACCTACACGCTGAACATGGACACAAAGGACATGGAGAAGATCATGCCCCAGCTGGCTGCGGAGCGCACCGTTACCACGGAGGACGGTTACACCGGGACTTTGGTGCTGGACACCTCCAGCATCAAGGTAGAAGCTGTGGGCTATAACACTTCCACCAAGACTGTAACGGCAACTCGAACCTACCCAAACCTGTCTGATGCGGATATATCCTTTGTCCCCAAGAGCATTACGGACAATGGCCGCACGATGGAATTGGCAGATGTGCAGTGGCAGGAGTCGGACGGTTTTTATCATGCCTCGGCTACCTACACAGGAAAGGTATCCAACAAGTATGCTACTGGCTATATTGTCACGGCGGATTATTCCGGTGGGGTAGTCCGTACCACGATGGACGATACCATTTACACCGCAATTTTCAGTGGGACGCCTATCCAGCCGGAACGCAGTGCTTTCGACTGGCGCTATCTGCTGATTCTGCCCGCTGGTGCCGGTGTGGCTGGCCTCGTTGTGCTGGGCCGTAATTGGCTGAAAAAGCGAAAGAACGAAAAGAAATGGGAGGAGTACACGAAATGAAATGGAAAACCTTGTGCCTGACGGCGGCATTGACCGCCGTGCTGGCTGCGGTGCCCGCCTATGCGCTGGATTACACGGTGGACGCCCCGGAGGACTATCTCTTTGGCAGGCCGACCAGCGTGGAAACTGTTATGGAGTACGGAACGGACAATGTTGACCGCAGCAAGAACACGGCACTGATCCCGCCCGCCTTTGGCAGTCCCACCAGTTACCTGCCCGATACGGGTGAGCCCCTGACGCCTAACCTGACCCCCGGTGCCCACAGCGGCGGGGTGGTCAGCTCCGTCGGCTCTGTTGGCAGTGTGTCCTATCCCACAGTGGATAGTGGCAGCAACTGGAGCAGCACGGCGTACACTCCGGTTTCCTCTGCCCTCTATTACAGCAACGGCAGTTTGGGAACACTGAAAATTCCGTCTATTGATCTGGCTGTCAAGGTCTATGAGGGCACAGACAGCGCCGCACTGAAAAAAGGCGCAGGGCATTTCAATGACACCAGTATTTGGAATGGTAATGTGTGTATCGCCGGACACAACCGCGGCATAAACAATCATTTTGGCCAGATCCACACGCTGACCGTGGGCGATACCATCACCTACACAACAAAACTGGGAACGCGCAGCTACACCGTTACCAGCGTGTCTAAGGTGCTGGAGACGGACACCAGCGGCACAACGGCCAGTAGTGACAACCGCCTGACCCTTTATACCTGTGTCAGAGATCAGTCGGCGTATCGCTGGATGGTCTGCGCTGTGGAGCGCTAAAAACTGAATAGCGGCAGTCAAAATGCGGCTCAATTTGAGACACATTTCGACAGCCGTTTTCTCTTGCGATTTTCACAAGTCATTCACCTAATTTTTCAGCGGAAGGAGGTCATGCGAAAATCGCATAGTGCTTCCTTCTGCCCATTTTTAAGGAGGCACTATGAAAAAACGATTGATCTCCATGCTGCTGTTGGTGGTCATGGTGCTGGGGATGCTCCCGGCCACCGCTCTTGCCGCCAGCAGCGAGGAGGAAGCCCTTGGTGAAGTCAATATCTACAACGGTGAGCAGAAACTCTCGTACCTCTCCATCAACGGACGCATCCGGGAACTGATCTACACCTATTTCAATTATGTGGGTGCCAACGGAAAAACGAAGGAGATCCCTGCCTACTGCGTTAATCCGAATACAACGGGTGTGCCGCAGACCGTGGCCCCCGGCGAGAGTATCAAATACATGGCCAAGGAAAAAGGCAGCGACCCGAAGGTCATGGGCATCATCGCCAACGGGTATCCCACCCGCGGCCTTTCGGAATTGAAGCTGGAAAACAAATATCACGCCTACTATGCGACCAAAATGGCGCTGTGGTGCTATCTGCTTCCCAACTGGAACATCAATAACCTGAAGGTCAATCCCAACCTGACCGGCACGGAATTGCAGCGGGCACAGGCCATCCTTGCCGCTGCCAAGGACATCTATGTGCGCGGCACAGCTTGGAGCAAGGTGTACTCGCCCCGCGTCACTGCCACGGCTGACCGTGATACCGCTTATGCTGTTACCGTCAATGGCCAGCAATACAAACAGCAGGTATTCACCGTCCACTCCGACACATGGGTATGCAACTATGCCATCCGCGTCAGCTTCTCTGACCCCGGCTCCGTTCCCGATGGAACGCGCATCGTGGATATGGACAATAAGGACATTGCCACCATCACCACCTCCGGCACTGGGGACGGCTACGGCGGCAAATTCAAGGTGCTGTACCCCGCCTCTGCGGTGGCAGGCAAGACCGGCAGCGTCCAGCTTTCCTTTACCACCAATGTTTACAAATACGCTGTGTTCTATGCCACCTGCGCGGAGGTCAGCAAATACGGCCAGCTTCAGAACTATATGTGCGACACCGACCCCACTACCACAATGAGACTGTCCACATACAGTAATTACAGCGACGGTGAGAAAACCGAAGAACCCGACACCGGCCTGAAAATTATCAAGCTGGAAAAAGGCACAGACACGCCGCTGAGCGGAGCCGCCTTTGAGGTGGTCGATCCCGACGGAGCCACTGTCGGCACCTTCGCTACCGGCTCGGACGGCACCGTGACCATCCCTCTGACGCTGGCGGGCAACTACACCGTGTATGAGCGTGTGGCACCCCTGGACCATCTGCTCAGTGATATGCCCGCACAGAATATCAAGGTGGAATACGGCAAGGTGGCGGAGCTGACCTGCTGGAACGAGCCTTACGGAACGCTTCGCATCGAGAAGCTGTCCGACACCGGGGCGCACCTGCCCGGTGCCATGGTGCAGGTCAAGCACATTGAGAGCGGCGTGACCTACACCGCTGAAACCAATTTTGCGGGCTATGCCATCTTTGACAACATCAAGCCCGGTGCCTATGAAATTAAGGAAATCACCGCCCCCTCCGGCTGGCTGAAGGACGACGCCACCTATACGGCTTCCGTGGCCACCGGCGAAACCACCACTTTTTCGCTGGTAAACAAGGAACTGCCCGGTCTGCGGATCATCAAGTATGACCGCAAGAACATGGTTGCCATGCCCGATGTCACCTTCGAGATTTTCCGAGACAGCGTTTCTCTCGGCAAATTCCGCACGGACGAGTTTGGCGAAATTCTCTTGACGGACGCTGCCCCCGGCACCTACCGCGCCGTGGAGGTAGACACCGGCAGCGACGGCCACATCCTCGACACCACGCCGCAGGAGGTGGAGTTGTCTGCCGGCGACGGCATCAAGGAATTGCTGTTCTTCAATGATGTGAAGCCGGGACTGCGGCTGGTCAAGGTGGACAGCACCGATCCCAGCAAGGTCATTCCCAACGCAGTTTTTGAAATTAAGTCCGTGGCTGGTGATTACGGCCCCAAGGAATTTACCACCGACCAGAACGGCGAAATTGACCTTTCCAAGCTCCCCACCGGCGCGTATGTGGTGACGGAAAAAGCCTGTGAGGGCTATATCATCGACCAGGCGCAGCGTATCATCCAGCTTGACGCCAACGAGGACGCGCAGTTCGTGTTCACCAATACCATCAAGCCTTCGTTGCAGATCATCAAGACCAGCTCGGACGGCTCCCGCCTGAAAAATGTGTCTTTCCGTATTGCCAAAATTGCGGACGGAACGCATTATCTCGACCGCACCACCAACGAGCAGGGCGAAATTCTGATCTCCGACTTGGAACCGGGCGTGTATTCTGTCAAGGAAACGGCCACGGACTCCTCTCACATCCTCGACCTGCGGGAGTACCACATGGAGCTGTTCGCAGGCCGAACCAGCACCCTGACCATCGAGAATCAGAAACGCCCCAACCTGACCGTCTACAAGCACGACGCCGACACTGGTGAGCCGATTGCCAACACCGTGTTTGAAGTCCGCGCCGCAGACGGGCATAGCGTCGATCAGATCAAGACGGACAGCGAGGGCAAGGCGGAACTGAAAAATTTACTCCCCGGCGTGTACGAAATCTCGGAAAAGTCCGTGCCGTCCCCGTATCTGCTGGACGCGCCCTCTCAGCTTGCCACCCTCTACCCTAATCGTGACCACACCGTTTACTTTGAGAATCACCAGAAGCCCAGCCTGACAGTGAAAAAGGTGGACAGCGTGACGGGAGATCCCTTGCAGGGGGCAAAATTCCAAGTAATCTACGCCAGCAACAATACCGGCAGCGGCGAGATCAACGACCTTGGCACTTTCTATACCGATGAAAACGGCCAGTTCCAGTTGACCGGTTTGCGGGACGGCTGGTACAAGGTAACGGAGCAGGAGCCGCCCACGGGGTACGCCATCAAGGAGGCCACGCAGGAGGTCTATATCCAGTCCGGCACTTCCAAAGTGCTGACCTTTGAGAATATCCCTCTGTCTGCACTCATTGTCTGGAAGTACGATTCCGTCACTGGCGAAGCGGTGAGCAACGCCGTGTTCCAAGTGAAGTATCTCACCGGCACCTCCGGCACGGGCGGTACGGTCATCGGCACCTACAAGACTTCTGCCAACGGCAGCTTCACCGTTACCGGCCTGAAGGAAGGTACTTACATTGTAGAGGAACTTGCCAGTGACAGCGGCCATGTGATCGACACCGCGCCCCAGACCGCCTATATCAGCGGCAAGCAGCAGGATGTGGTGCAGCTCTACTTCGGCAACAGTCCCAAGGGCGGCCTGCTGGTAAAGAAGATCGACAGTGCGACCCACAACCCCCTCTCTGATGTGGAGTTTCTTGTCACCACTGCGGACGGAACTGTGGTGGGCGATGCCAACGGCAAGTTCGTGACAGACAGCGCGGGCAGCTTCACGGTCAGCGGCATCAACCCCGGCACAACGCTGGTGGTGAAAGAAACCCGTGCCAAGGCAGGCTATGTACTGGATGACACGCCGCAGACGGCCACCATCAAGGCAGGTCAGACCGTGACGCTGGAGTTCCGCAACGCGCCACAGGGAAATCTCATCATCAATAAGCTGGATTCCGTGACAAAGAAACCGCTGGAGGGTGTTCGTTTCAAGATCACCTATGCCGACGGCAGCTTTGTGGACAATGGCGTGCTATCCAGCAAGGGCATCTATTTTACTGACCGCAGCGGGCAGATCATCCTAAGCGGCATTACCGGCACGGTCATCGTAGCCGAGGAGGAAACGATCAAGGGATACCGCATCGACGATGCGTTCCGAAGCCAGACCATCGAAGTCCGCACAAATGACACCCAGCAGCTATGGTTTCATAACACGCCCGTTTCCGGCATCCTGATCCACAAAATTTCCAGCGTGGACGGAAAGGCCATCCCCGGTGTGACCTTCCTGCTCTATGACAGCACCAACACGCCGGTTGCACAGGCCACCAGCGATGACCACGGCTATGCTTGGTTTGAGGACTTGCCCGCTGGACGCTATTTCCTGCGCGAGATGGAAAACGAGGGCTATGTGCGGGATACGCAGAAAAAGACCGTCTATGTGAAGCCCAGCGAGACTACTGAGGTCGAATGGGAGAATACCCCCATCACCGGACAGATCCAAATCACAAAGCGTTCTGCGGACTACAACTCCACCAATGGCCTGCCTGCCGGGACACTGCTGGAGGGCGCGGTGTTCGAGATCACCGATAAGGCCGGGAATGTAGTCGATACCATTCGTTCCAACAGCCGCGGACTGGCCATCTCCAAGCAGCTGCCGCTGTCCCGCTATTTCGTCCGCGAAGTGAAAGCGCCGGAGCATTACGGCATCAGTGAAAAGGAACTGACGGTGTATCTGGAATATGAGGGCCAGATCGCCCGCCTTGAAGTGGAGGACAAGAGCCTGTCCACCGGCGTGTCCATCACCAAGACCGGCCCCAAGGAGATCATGGCAAATCAGCCGGTACGCTTTGCGTTCTCGCAGATCGCCAATACCTCCAATGTCAGCCTGAGCAATTTCTATTGGCGCGATACCCTCCCCGCGCAGGTGCGGCTGGAGAAGGTCGTGACCGGCACTTACAACTTCCCCGGCACTTATAAGATCGTCTATCGCGTCAACGGCGGCGATTATCGCACTCTGGCCGATAACCTTTCGACTGGAAAGAACTACACGCTGGCTGCATCCTCTGTGGCGCTGGGGCTGGCCGCCAATGAGCGCGTGACGGAGGTTATGTTCGTATTCGGACAAGCTCCGGCAGGCTTTGCCCAGGTGGAAAGCCCCTATCTCTACTGTAAGGCCGTGGCCGGACTTCCGGCTGGCTCCTTTGTCAATGTGGCGGATGTCGGCGGAACTTATAACGGAACATGGGTGCAGGCAGTCAGCCGTTGGGTCATTTCGGTCTATGGAAAACCGACTGTTCCCAAGCTACCCCGCACCGGGTATTGATGCTGTCGAAATGTGTCTCAAATTGAGCCGCATTATTGGGGCCGCTCCTGAAAAGGGGCGGCCTCTTTTTGCGTAAAGGGGGATTACATGAGACGAAATCAAAATCAGAACCCGCTGCTGTGGCTGTTGCCTGTGCCGATGCTGCTGTGGCTGGCAGCGCTGCTTGCAACAGAGTATAAGGCCGGAATGACCGTGTTTACGCTGATGGGGCGGCTTTCATGGCTGATGGAGCATCCCTTTTCTGTGCGGTGGACGCCGCATACGCCGAAATTTATGCTGTGGGCGCTGGCGGCCTATGGCTTTGCCGTGGCGCTTTATCTCTCCACCCGCGAGAACCGCAGACCGGGCGAGGAGCACGGCTCCGCCAAATGGGGCAGCGCCAAGCGGCTGAACGCCAAGTACCGGGACAAAGACCCGCGCAATAACACCATCCTGACGCAGAATGTCCGCATGAGCCTGAACGGCAAAATGCACCGGCGCAATCTGCTGCAAATCGTGATCGGCGGCTCCGGTGCGGGCAAGACGAGGTTTTTTGTTAAGCCGAATCTGATGGAGGCAAATTGCAGCTTCCTTGTGACTGACCCCAAGGGGGAAACGCTCCGGGCCGTAGCGCCGCTGCTGCTCGAAAGGGGCTATGTTATCAAGGTGTTTGACCTGATCGAGCCATCCCGCTCGGACAGCTTCAATGCCTTTGCCTACATCAAGGACGATAAAGATGTGATGAAACTGGTAAACAATTTCATCAAAAACACCACGCCCAAAGGCGCGCAGCAGAATGACCCGTTCTGGGAGCGCTCGGAAATTGCGCTGGATACGGCCCTCATTCTGTATCTGATCCACGAAGCGCCGCCGGAGGAGCAGAATTTTGAAATGCTCATTTATATGATCGAAAACGGCGGAGCCAAAGAGGACGATGATGACTACCAATCTCCCTTAGACCTTCTGTTTGAGGCACTGGAGGAGGAATACCCAAATCACATTGCCGTGCGGGAATATAAGATTTACAAACAGGCGGCGGGCAAGACGGCAAAAAGCATCCTAATTTCCGCAGCAGTGCGGCTGTCCGCCTTTATCCTGCCGGAAATCCAGAATATCACCGCCAAGGACGACATGGAACTTGAAAAAATGGGAGAGCGCAAGCAGGCTGTGTTCGCCATCATCCCGGATAATGACGGCACCTTTAATTACATCGTGGGTATGCTCTACACCTGCGCCTTTCAGAGCCTTTACTATCAGGCCGACAAGGTACACCAAGGGGCGCTGCCCGTTCCCGTGCGAATGATGATGGACGAGTTTTGTAATGTCTCTCTCCCAGATGATTTCGGCAAGCTGCAAGCTACCATGCGCAGCCGCAACATCATGTCCACCATTGTTTTGCAGAACATTTCCGCTCTCAAAGCGCTGTTCAAGGACGATTGGGAGGGCTTGATCGGTAACGCGGACACTCTATTGTACTTGGGCGGCAACGAGGTCAGCACCTTCAAATATATCTCTGAGCTACTGGGAAAGGAAACGCTGGATACCCGGACGCGCAGTGTATCCAAGGGGCGTAGCGGCTCCAGCAGCGTGAACTACCAGCAGACCGGGCGGGAGTTGATGACCCCGGACGAGGTGCGGGCGCTGGATAATGACCACTGCATTTTGTTTATCCGCGGTGAGTTGCCGGTGATGGACAGAAAGTATGACATCCTAAAGCATCCCGGCCTGAAGCTGACGGAGGATGGCGGTGCCGCACCGTATATCCACCGCCCCGGCCTGACCTATGCGCTGGAGGACTTGCCGTTGTCCACGGACAGCTGGGAGTCCATTGAAATTATTGAATGAATAGGAGAATGACACCATGAAGAAGAATCGTATTCCGTCTGAAGTCGACCGCAGGACTATCCGGGCCGGGCGCCGTTATGGGGCGCTCGTTTTGACCGTGCTGGCTTGTGCCGCCCTGACTTGCCCTGCGCTGGCTGCTGACGATCCTCTTACCATCGTCGGAAACCTGTCCGACTTTGTGTTTTCCATCATCAAGGCACTGGGCGTTATCATCCTCGGCTGGGGTATCGTGCAGGTGGGTATGTCCATCCAGTCCCACGATGCCAGCCAGCGAACGCAGGGCTTTCTGTGCCTGTTCGGCGGCCTGATGATCGCCTTTGCCAAGGAAATCTTGACCGCCATTGGTGCGGTCTAACGGAAAAGGGGCAGGCCGTAGATCCTGCCCCTCTTACTTCTCTGGAGAAATGGGGTGATATAAATTGAATAACTGGATCGTCGGCAATCTGCAAGCGTCCTTTGATACATGGAACGAAAAACTGACAGAGATATGGAGCCTTGTCACTACCACGCCGCAAGCCTTTCGCGGCGGCGAGATTTGGAACACCATCGTCACCATCAATGACGGTCTGAAAGCCTTTGGTTATGGCCTGCTGGTGCTGTTTTTCGCTATGAGCGTGTTCCACTCTGCCGCCAGCTTCCACGACCTCCAGCGCCCGGAATTTGCCCTGCGGCATTTCATCCGCTTCATAATCGCAAAGGTGGCCGTGGGAAGTGCCATGGAAATTATGACTGCTGTATTTTCCGTGTGCGGCGGCGTGGTGCAATCCATCATGGGCAGCATCGGCGGCATGAGTGCCGCCAGTGTGACGCTGCCGCAGGAAATTACTGACGCTATTGAAGAAGTGGGTTTCTTTCAGTCTGTCCCCCTCTGGATGGTCACATTCTTGGGGAGCCTGTTCATCACAGTATTGTCGTTTATTTTGATTATGACCGTCTACGGGCGCTTTTTCCGTCTGTATATGTTTACGGCTCTGGCTCCGCTGCCGCTGGCCTCTTTTGCGGGGGAGGATACTTCGTTTATGGGAAAAGCCTTTCTCAGAAGCTATCTCGGCGTCTGCATGGAGGGTGCTATTGTGGTGCTGGCCTGTTTGATTTTTTCTGCCTTTGCCGCCAGCGGTGCGCCGATTGCGGATACCTCACTACCCGTTGTTACGATGAGCTGGCAGTATGTGGCACAGACCATTTTCAATATGCTGATATTGGTGGCCCTTATCAAGGGCGCGGAACGTATCGCAAAGGAGATGTTCGGGCTATAAGAAAACGGCGGGCCGAAGCCCGCCGTTTTTCAGTCGTCATATTCCGGGATGGGTACGCCGTTGCACAGCTGAAAGCCGGTGATGGTACGCCCCTCCGCATTGGCACGGTGCAGGTCATTTTTGATCTGCCGCTCGGCCATCCGCAGCGTTTGCCGTTCCTGTACCCATTCTACTACCGGGCGGAGCCAGCAGGACAGCGCCAGCAGTCCAAAAAATGCCAGAACGCCGTAAAACACAAAGGGATGTGACGCCGCCCATTGGGGGTAAAGGCGGCCTACGCCCAGCCAGACCAGAATAGGCAGAAGTTGCAGTCGCAGGAGCAGGGCGAACACTAACCGGATGGCAAAGATAAACAGAACAAATGCGGCGAAAGCAAGAAGTACCTGTTGCAGGATCGTCATAGTAAAAACCTCCTATATTTGGTACTTCTATTATCTCATACCTCAAAAATCGTGTCAAAAAATCGAAAAATAAATCAATTCAGAAGAAATGCGGCTCAATTTGAGACACATTTCGACAGCAGAAAGGAGCAGCCAAATATAAGACATGAAGCGGTATCAAATCATTTATGCCGATCCTCCATGGCGATATGAGCAAAAAAGTATGCAAGGTGCAGCGGAAAAGCATTACCCAACGATGAGTATTGCTGATTTGTGCGTACTGCCAGTTGCGAATATAGCCGCAGAGGACAGCACACTATTTCTGTGGGCCACATTCCCGCAGCTTCCTACTGCACTTAAATTGATTCGTGCGTGGGGTTTTACTTACAAAACTATTGAGTTCCTCTGGCTGAAAAAGAACAAAAAGTCTGATAGCTGGTTTTATGGCCTTGGCTTCTGGACAAGGGGAAATGCGGAAGTTTGCTTATTGGCAACAAAAGGGCACCCAAAACGCAGGGCAGCTAATATTCACCAGTTCATCATTTCTCCGATTCAAGAACACAGCAAAAAGCCCGATGAAGTGCGAGAAAAAATTGTAGACCTGATGGGTGATGTGCCGCGGATTGAATTATTTGCCCGCAGCTATACAGAGGGTTGGGATGTGTGGGGAAACGAAGTGGAGAGCGATATTGACTTATCAAAAAACATTACGGAGGAGTGATGAACATGGAAATTAAGATACCCAAAGAAGTCCGGCAGCACAGCGAGACGATTTTCTTCGGCTTGTCTACTCGCCAATTTATTTGTGCGGTGCTGGCCGTAAGCGTTGCTATCGGCACCTACTTTCTGACGAAGGGAGCTATTGGCAAAGAAACCGCCAGCTGGGTGTGCATCGTGGCCGCCGCGCCGCTGGCCGCAGCTGGCTTCTTCCGCTATAACGGCTTGACCTTTGAGCGGTTTGTGTGGGCTGTTATCAAATCACAGATTTTATGTGCAGGGCCGCGCGTGTTCCGTTCCGAAAATCTGTACTGCAAAATTCTGAACGAGAAGGAGAAAAACATCTATGATTAAAACGCTGATTGCCGCAGACAGAAGTGAGCGCGAGCGGTTCCGAATCCCTCGCAGCGTCCAGCAATCCATCCCCATCCAAAAGATATATCGGGACGGCATCTGGCAAACCGGCGGCAAGTTCAGCCGCACATGGCGCTTCGCAGACATCAACTATGCACTGGCCTCCCATGAGGATCAGAGAGATATGTTTACGGCCTATTGCGGCGCACTGAATAGCCTGCCAACGGATGCCACTACCAAAATCACCATCAACAACCGGCGTCTCAACGGCGCGGACTTCCAGCGCAGTGTCCTGATGCGGGAGCGAGGGGACAGTCTGGACAGTTACCGCAGGGAGTACAACCGCGTCCTGACCGACAAGGCCGCAGAGAGCAACGATCTGATTCAAGACAAGTACATCACGGTTTCGGTGGCTCGGAAGAACATGGATGAGGCCCGCACCTTTTTTCACCGGGTAGACGCCGATCTCAGCAAAAACTTCGGACGGCTGGAGAGCGGCGCAAAGGCGCTGGACAACCAAGATCGGCTGCGTATCTTCCATGATTTCTTCCGCCCCGGTGAGGAAGAGCATTTCCGCTTTGATCTCAGCGATGCCATGAAGAAAGGCCATGACTTCCGGGACTATATTTGCCCGGATGGTCTATGCTTCAAGGCGGATCACTTTGAGATGGGCGGCAAGGTGGGGCGCGTCCTGTTTCTGCGGGATTACGCCAGCTACATCAAGGATGAAATGATCTCCAAGCTGTCTGATTTCCCGCGGAATCTGATGCTGTCCATCGACATCCTCCCCATTCCCACCGATGAGGCCATCCGGGAGGTACAGAGCCGTATCCTCGGCATCGAAGCCGATATTGCCCGCTGGCAGCAGCGCCAGAACAGCCGCAATAATTTCACGGCAAGTATCCCGTATGAGCTGGAGCAGCTGAGGGCGGAGACGAAGGAGTTTCTGGATGACCTGAGTACCCGCGACCAGCGGATGATTTTTGCCAATGTCACCATCGTACACATGGCGGACACGCTGGAGCAGCTGAACACCGACACGGAGACGCTGCAAGCGATTGGGCTGGAGCAGGCGTGTCAGTTCTCCGTTCTGCGATACCAGCAGGAGGACGGGTTGAATACGGCACTGCCCTATGGCCTACGCCGCATCAAGACCACCCGCACACTGACAACTGAATCTACCGCCGTTTTAATGCCGTTCCGCGTTCAGGAGATCCAGGATGCGGGCGGTATTTATTATGGCGTCAATGCCGTAAGCAAAAATCTTTTGATCTGCAACCGAAAGAAGCTGCTGAACCCACACGGCTTTGTGCTGGGCGTATCGGGCAGTGGCAAGTCCTTCAGCATGAAGGAGGCCATCACCTTTATTGCCCTCTCTACCAATGACGATATTATTATGATCGACGCCGAGCGTGAGTATGGCGAGCTGACGCGGGCACTGCAAGGGGCGGTGCTGGAGATCTCTCCATCCAGCCCGCACCACATCAATCCGCTGGATATTAACCGGGGCTATGGAGCCGGGGAGAACCCGGTGGCTATGAAGTCCGAATTGATGATGAGTATTTGCGAACAGCAGATGGGTGTCGGACAGCTGGGGGCGTTCCATAAGTCTATCATTGACCGCTGCACCGCCAATATCTATCACGATTTCATCAAGAGCGGCGGCGAAGGCAGGATTCCGACTCTCCCGGATTGGCGCAACGAGGTCAAGCGGCAGCCGGAGCGTGAAGCACAGGAATTGGCCCTTGCATCGGAGCTGTTCGTGGAGGGCAGCTTGAATATGTTTGCCCATGAAACCAATTTTGATATTGATAACCGTATCGTCTGCTTTGACCTCTACGAGATGGGTGAACAGCTCAAGCCCACGGCGCTGAATGTGGTGCTGGAGACGATCCAGAACCGCGTGGCGGCAAATCGGCTGGCCGGACGGTACACATGGGTATTCGTGGACGAGGTGTATTTGTTCTTCAAGTATTACTACTCCGCACAATTTCTCTACAAGTGCTGGAAACGCTTTCGCAAGTACGCTGCTGCCATGACCGCCGCCACGCAGAATATTGAGGAATGTCTGCGCTCGGAAACGGCCCGCCTGATGCTGGCCAACAGCGAGTTTTTGATCCTGCTCAATCAGGCGGCAACTGACCGGGCGGAGCTGGCGAAGCTGCTGCATATCTCGGAAACGCAGATGAGCCATGTGACGAATGTGGAGGCCGGTCACGGCCTTATGCGGATCGGCAGTTCCATCATCCCCTTCGTCAACGAGTTTCCCCGTGACGGCACCCTTTATCGCCTGATGACCACGACACCGGGGGACAAATGAGCATTGTCGAAATTCGTCTCAAATTGAGACACATTAAGGGGGTGTACCGGATTGCCGGAATTTAAGGAGAAGCCTAAAATGGGCCAGCCCAAGAGCAAGCGTACCGCTATGCTTGATCCCCGCCATCGGGCCAAACTGCTAAAGGAGAAGTACCGCCAGCAGTTGGCGGAGCGTCGGGAGCCGGAATCAGACAGTGCGGAAACGCAGGCTGTCGATGAAGTAGAGAACACGGCCAACTGGGCGGTGGACACGGTGCAGGATCGTGCGGCGCAGGTGCCGAGGGCAAGGCAAAAACCGCCGATAAAGGAAAAATCGGCTGCGAGTATTCCGCGTGAGCGTAAAGCAAATGAGCAAACCGCCGCTTCGCGGGAACCCCCTGCAAGATACACAGTGCCTAAAAATAAAAACTTCTTGGAGACTCCTTCCGCTGAAGAAGCAAGGCCACTGGATGAAAAGCAGCAGTTTGAAACCCGTCGGCAGTTCGTAGTGGACAAGCAGAAAAACAAGCTGCTTTCGGAACGGCGGGGCGTTCGTCCTGTGGAGAAGCCGCCTACTTTCTATGACGCAGAATGGGAGCCGGTTTCACCATCAAAGACGGATATGCCGAAGCACAGCGCTTTCAAAGAGCAGAAGCGTTTTGCCGTGAACGATCATAGTAGGAGTAAGCCAGAAAAGCCGCTGCCTGCTCCAAAGGTTAAGCGTACATCCTTCAAAACTGCGGCAAAGCCTATATCAGCAGCGCAGAAAACCGCTTCGCAGCAACAGATCCACCAGACTGCGGCACAGGCAAAAAAGGCCGCTAAGACAGCGGTAGAGCTGTTCAAGCGGGCAGCTGGGATGCTCCGCCGTGCCGCCGCTGCCTTGATCTCCGCACTGGCCGGTTTGGTAGGCGGGAGCGTTGTCCTGGTGGCGCTGGTGGTCATTATCATCATCGCGGCTGTGGCAAGTTCCCCCTTTGGGCTGTATTTTGCGGCAGAGCGTAACGCACCGGATACTGTGTCGGTGGCTGAGGCCGTGGCGCAGGTGAATATCGCCTACAACGCCAAGCTGGAGGAGTTGCAGGCCGGAGACTATGACAGCATCGACATTCAAGGGCAGACCCCGGACTGGCCGGAAGTGCTGGCTGTCTTTGCAGCTAAAACCGCAGGCACGGATGATGGCGTGGATGTGGCCACGCTGGATGCTGACCGGGTAGCCCGCCTGACCGCCGTATTCTGGGATATGACGAAGATCACCTCTTGGGTGGAGACGATAAACCATCCCGGAAGTGGAGACGATGATGGTTGGACGGAGTACATTTTGCATATTACCATCACGCCGAAAACAGCGGATGAAATGCGGACGGCCTACGCCTTTACCCGGTATCAAAACGAAGCCTTGGACGAGCTGTTGGCAGATCGGGCAGCGCTGGCTTCACTGGCCTCCAGCCTGACCATCACCAATGCGGATGCAGAAGAAGTCCTTCAGAACCTCCCGGCAGACCTTTCCCCGGAGCGCCGGGCGGTCATCCAAAATGCTCTGATGCTTTACGGAAAAGTTTCGTATTTTTGGGGCGGGAAATCACTGGTGCTTGGCTGGGACAGCCGCTGGGGGCAGCTTCGTCAGGTCACAGCCGCAGGCAGCTCCACCACCGGCACCTATCGGCCCTACGGGTTAGATTGCAGTGGATTCGTGGATTGGGCCTTTTACAACGCCACGGGCGGCAGCTACATCATCGGACATGGCGGCGGCGCCACCATGCAGCACTCGTATTGCACTGATATTTCATGGTCGGATGCCCAGCCCGGTGACTTGGTGTTTTACCCGGATAATTCCCATGTTGGCATTATCTGCGGCCGGGACGAGGATGGCAGTCTGTTGGTGATCCACTGCGCCAGCGGTGCTAATAATGTGGTCATTACCGGCACAAGCGGTTTCATTTCCGTTGCGCGGCCGGATTACTTTTCAGATAATTGACTTTTTTCGACGGAGAAATACATTGCAAATCGAGGGGGTATCCTATATACTATGAATATAAAAGGAACAACATTTTTCAGCCGACGGGAGGAGATACTATGCTGAAGCTGGAAATCAAATTTAACGATGCACAGATGCGGGCGGAACATAAGTATGCCCCGGAGGCTATTTATGCCGCGCTGGACAAATCCTTTGCCAAGTACAATTTCCGCAGAGAAACGCTCTCTGATGGGACAATCTGCTATTACGGAAACGGGATGCCTCGTGACTATGGTACTTTTGGCCGGCTCATCACCACTTTGAAGGATAAAGAGTGGTTTATGGCTTACCTCGTCAAGTGGCTTTGGTACAATAGTGATGACGGTGAGAACGAAACGGACTTCACTGTGGAGGATGTTCTCTATCACTATGCCCACCGTGAGAGTGCTGCATAATGGCGAGGAAAGAAGCCAAGCGTTTTAAGGCTCTCTACTTTGATTTGCGGATCAAGGATTTGGAGGAATACTACTCCAAAACCCGGCCAAAGGGCGCTTACGAATTGATAAAAAAGTTCCTGACGAAACGGAATTTTTCCCATGAACAGTATTCCGGCTACCATTCCCGCTACAAAACAACGGATTTGGAGATATTCGATCTGATTCACGATATGAGCGATACTTTCCCGTGGCTCCAGCACTGCGTCAATCACTTTGAAGTGACCAACGTGGGGACTAACCATGATCTCATGGGGCTGTTCGTTGAAGAAGTCGAAGATCCCGTCAGTCTGTGATTGCTGTCGAAATCGTCTTGAATCGAGACACATTATTTCAGGCCCACACTGCCGTATTCGGTAGTGTGGGCCTGTTTTTATTTTGCTCTAAAACAATAGCGGCTGCCAACGAAAATGCCGGTAACCGCTACTTGAAGGATACAACATCGTTCGGAGTACAGCCAATGATCTTGCACAGCTTCTCCAAGGTAAGCATGGTGATGTTTCCGCCCTTTTTGAGGGAGTCGAGCGTGTGATTGTCAATGCCGCTCTGCAAAAGCTGGTATTGCGTCACATTGTTTCGTCTCATGGTTTCCCACAGCGGCCCGTAATCGACTATCTCCATCACCACATTTCCTGTCTGATAAAGAAATTATATGTGGTATTCTGAGAAAACCATATTGTGATTATACCCACAATGCAGTAAAATGAGAGGTAAGTCAGGTACGGGGCTTGGCGCACAAATCGTCGAAAAATGCGTCTCAGTTTGAGACGCATTAAAAGCTATTTCGATTTTATGATCCTGTCCGGGAATACGGAAGCGTTGATAAGGTCAGCGGGATCGACCTCCAGCGCATCGGCAATATCGAAGAACACATCCAGCGAGAAGCCGTGAGCCATGTTCGGCGCTTCAATCGTGCTGATGAGTGAGCGGCTGACACCGGCCTTCTCGGCCAGCTTCTCCTGTGACAGACCACGCATTTTACGGAGCGCCGCAATGGCGATCCCAAGCTGTACGAAACGGTCACGATTTTTGAAGGAAACTTCTTTGCTCATGCGGTGTCCTGCCTTTCTGGTGATAAGCAAATTATACGGTTTCCCAAATCTCTTTTCTGTATGTATCAGAGTGCTATTGATTTAATTAGTGAGCAATATTATAGTATAGGAAAGCACATGACGGAATTGGTGAGTTGCGAAATAGAGAGAGGACGCAGTTATGGAGAACTATCGTTGTGCGATTATAGGCCAGCATCCCATGCGATTTCCGTGGGGTTTTGACGAGGAAGATACCCAATGCCGCAGAATGAAACTGGAACTGGCTCAGTGTATTATGGAACTGCGTCAATGTGGAGTGACAGAATTTCAAGTTGCCTGTGACCCCGGCGTGGGACTGTACGCCGGGGAAATCGTCAATATCACAAAGCAGAATGACGAGGCCATGCGCCTTGTCTGCGTGACACCCTTTGAGGAACAAGCTACCAAGTGGACGCCGCAGCTGCGTGATCGTTATTTTGATATGTTGGCGGACTGCACCGACCTTTCCTGTGTAGACTATCAGGAGACACCCAACGCACAGCTTATGGCCTATCGGCGGATCGTCAAGCAGTCTGATATGCTGGTGGCCGTATATGACCCTGAACTTGCCAGCGGTAGCGCAGAGGACAAGGCTATGGCCTATGCCCTTGCGTTGGGGAAGCCAACCCTGCTGATCCACCCTAATACATGGAAAAAGAAGTGGCTGAATGCTGCAAAACGGGAAAATGAGTAGTATATTCAAAAATTTTATCCATCCTCATACTTTAGAACGATTTACATTTCGTAAAGTTGCGGATATAATTATTATGAATCAGTATGAAGCGAAAAACTTATGATGAGGGGCGCGCCCCTCATCCCGTGTGTACACACGGGATGATACCGCTCTGTAACCTGTGGACTTTGCCCGCTGCGGTCAGGCGGGCATGAACAAAATTTTGACCATCATACAAAGGAGGATATACCATGAAAAAACGGGTTTTGAGCTGTTTCATGGCGCTGGCTCTGTGCCTGACGCTGCTGCCTGCGGCGGCGTGGGCAGAGGAGGCGGACCCACCGGACGGCCAGGTTGTCGAAGCTTCTGGCAGCGACGACACCGAAAAGCAGGATGCCGCGGCAGAGGCGGACGTGGCGGAGGTCACCAGCGGCGGCACGACCACGCCGTATGCCGACCTCCCCGCCGCCTTGGCCGCCGCCGAGGACGGCGCGACCGTGACGCTGCTGGCGAATGCCACCGTTGGCACTGTGCTCCTCAAAGGCAAGACCGTCACGCTGGATCTGAACGGTAAAACTGTTAAAAACTCAGATAAAGGTGCCAATTCGATCCAGATAGGTCCCTCCAATTCTCCCGCCAAGCTGATCATTACGGGCCGCGGCAGTTTTATCAGCGGGAATCAGGTACTTGTCGTTGAGAACGGTACATTGGATCTGAGCCAATGGACAGGCGATGACAGCTACATCCGCAATGTAACGATATCCGGCGCGAACAGCCAGTTTATCAGTCCGAACGGCGCAGGGAAGATCAATACGCTGGCGTTTACCAAGGGTGCTGGTACTGCAAGTCTCAACGGCGGTAGATACGATGAGATCGCGTATGTAAGCGACAATACGATCAAACTGGGCGACCTACTGGCAGAGGGCTATGCCTTCCGGCAGAACGGAACGTTTCTGGAATATGCAAAGGAACTGAAAAATAACGATACGGTCGAGGAAGTCGAGGTCGTCCGCTGCCCCCACGTCGACGCGGAAGGCGGCAAATGCCTGTACTGCAATCAGGACGGCATCCTGGCAAGGGTGGGCGATACGACCTACGGCAGTGTTTCCGATGCCGTTGCCGCATGGATGACCGTCGGCGGCACGCTGACGCTGTACGCTGACGGCGGAAGCTACGACGAAGTTGATTTCAGCAGTGCCCAAGCCGTATCGTTCGTCATTGATCTGAATGGGCATAAATTCAACAGCAATGGAAGAGCGATCAAAACAGGCAGAAAGAGCCTGACCATCACGGATTCCAAGGAAAAGACCGGCAGTCAGGGCGCGTTCGGCCCCATCGACGCCGACCGCGGCACGCTGACGCTGGAGAGCGGCTGTCTCGAGAAGTTGACGGTGCCCAGCAGCAGTTCTGCCAGGATCCTCCTGAGGGGCGGCAAGGTGACTGATATCTTGTACCCCGTCCCCATTTTCGACCTGCTGGAGGACGGATATGCGCTGATGAGTGGCGACAACCCCGTAGATCCGGCAAAGAGTTTGTTTGGCAGCGGTGTATACACGATCAAGAACTCGCAGACTCAGTTTATAGACGCGCAAAAGAATGGCGAAGCCGCCATCGGCAGCAATACGATCCCCTTTGCGCTTTTGCTGAAAATGGCCGACAGCGAAATTAGACAGATGGGCTTTACGTGGTACATCGTGGAGGAAGATGGTACTACGCAAAAGCTCGCGGCCACCACAAGCGATGTGACATCCGGCGCGGACGGTGTTTACACTTGCAATGCCGCCAATATGACGGTCGATCCCAACGGCTGGACCGGCTTGGAGGCCAACAAGACATACAATGTTCTCTGCGTGGTCAACGGAAAGACCTCTGACGGTACTTCCAAGTGGCAGACGCCCATGCGGGGCTACAAGCTGACCGTCACCCCTGCCGACCTCAGTCAGGGAGCCGTGGTATTTAAGCAGGTGGGCGAGAGTATGACTGGGCTTAATCTGATGGGCAATATCAGGGATGGTAAGGGTACGTTCGTGTTTACGCCGTGGGGCGGCGATGTCAACAATGCTGCGACCTTGACCTATTGCTTTGAAGTCTCTCATGACGGACAAAAGCTGATAGAGGGCAAGGATTACACTATTGAAAGCGGCAACACAGCGCAATATGCCGGAGATCACACGCTGACCATCCAAGGCATAGGCAGTTATACGGGCACCGCAACGCACACATGGAGGATCGAGCCATATAAGCTTACGAGAGGAAACTACAGACCTCCCACTATTACAAAGGTATATGACGGTACGACCGGTTTTGATTTCTCTAAAGCCGGCAACTGGGGCATCTTTACGGAGAATGTGGATCATAGACCGAACGATGAAAAAACTGGAAAAAATCCTGTTCTTGGTAGCGACACAAAACCAATTTCGATATATTTAAAGCCGGAGGATTTCAAGGCAAGCGCTGTCACATTGGACTCTCCCGATGCGGGTGATCGAACGGCAAGCTTTACGATTGAGCTGAAGACGCGGGACGGGCAGAGAGAGCCGAACTTCGTCTTTGAGGATGGTGGATCGCCTACGATACAGGTGACAGGAGCGGCGGCTTCTATCACGAAGGCGCCTGCCCCTACCGGCTTGGCGAACGGCGCACTGACGGTGTATAATGGCACGGCAAAGACATACGAGATCGACATCGCATCGCTGCTGCCCTCGCCGGGCGCAGGCTGCAGATACGGCGAAATCTATGACAGCCAGACCATAAGCTTCAAGACATACAAGACGGAGATCACAGAGATCAAGCTGGATAGCAGCTATTATGACAAAACCGCCGACAAGGCGAAGATCGAGAAGGGAAAGCTGATCCTGCCCATTCGGAACGTCAATACGACAACAACGGGCAAGATCGGCACGATCAAGCTGAATGTTATTTCGCAGAATTATCATCAGATCCAGGATTGGACGATCGACGTCAGCGCGGCGAATCAGCCCGTCAGCAGCTCCGGCGGTGGCGGCGGTTCCTCCTCCGGCAGCACCGTCAAGACCGACACCGTCACGAACCCGGACGGCTCCGTCACCAAGACCGAGACCAAGTCTGACGGCACCAAGATCCAGACCACCACCGGCAAGGACGGCTCCGTGACCAAGACGGAGACGAAGAAGGACGGCAGCTCCGTCACCGAGGCCAAGGCCGCTGACGGCTCCACCGGCACGGTGAAAACTGATAAAAACGGCCGGACCGAGGCGGCGGCCAAGGTCAGCGAAAAGGCCGTTGCGGATGCCAAGCGCAATGGCAATCCGGTGAAGGCCCCCGTGGAGGTCAAGGCCACCCGCAATTCCGACACCGCTCCCACAGTCAAGGTGGAGCTGCCCAAGGGCGCGGGGGAGACCAAGGTGGAAATTCCCGTTACCAACGTAAAGCCCGGCACGGTGGCCGTCCTCGTCCACCCCGACGGCACGGAGGAGATCGTCAAGAACTCCCTGCCCACCGAGAACGGCATCCAGCTGACGGTCAACGGCGGCGCGACCGTGAAGATCGTGGATAACTCCAAGGGCTTCATCGACACGCAAGACCACTGGGCCAAGGACGCCATCGACTTCGTCAGCGCCCGTGGGCTGGTGAACGGCATGAGCGCCACGATCTACGCGCCCAACGCCTCCACCACCCGCGCCCAGCTGTGGACGATCCTCGCCCGCCAGAACGACGCGGACCTGACCGGCGGCAGCATCTGGTACGAAAAGGCCCAGAATTGGGCGAAGGAGAAGGGTATCTCTGACGGCACGAACCCCAACGGCACCATCAACCGCGCCCAGATGGTCACGATGCTCTATCGTGCGGCGGGCAGCCCGGAGGTGAGCATCACAACTACGTTCACCGATGTCCCCGCCGACAGCTACTACGCCAAGGCGGTAGCCTGGGCAGTGGAGAACGGGATCACTGCCGGCGTGGGCGGCGGTCGTTTTGACCCCAACTCCACCTGCACCCGCGCACAGATCGCAACATTCCTGTATCGGCTGTATCTCAGCAGATAAGAAACCGGACGGTAGAGAGCCGTCAGCAAAGCGTATATAAAATGGAAACCGCAGGGCGGCTCCTTCACGGAGTCTCCTTGCGGTTTTCTTATATACAAGTCGGTCATAAAGTTGCAAAAGGCGACATTTAATGGCATTATGCGGCATTTATCGTAGACCATTGTAGAACGATTACATGACACAAAGCGGCAGTTATCGTGTATGATTGAGTTACGGAGGATACGGATGTTTTCAAAGATTTTCGACCTTACCATCGTACACCCGGCAATCTCCCACCAACCCGCTTTTGCGGCTGAAACAGAATATCGGGGTATTCCTAACGGCTGGATGAAGAATTGTTGAATCCAGCGCATAGCATAGGTCTTACGCAAAAAAGACTTGCCACTGGCCGAGAGGCCCGCCTGTGCTGCCCTTTCTCTGTTTTGATCTTCAAATATCACATAGGAGGGGTAACAATGCCTTTGGTTTATTATGTGCCTGAATATGAGCGGGACGCGGAACAGACCCCGTTGGACGCCGAGCGTCTGCTGCGCCTGCTTGGTGTTACCGGAAAGCTGTCTGGTTTCCGCTATGCGGTCTATATGGTTGAGCAGGTTCGGGATCAGCCGGACAATGTGCTGCTTATCACGAAGCGCCTCTATAAGCAGACGGCGGATCATTTCAACACCACGCCGAGTTGTGTGGAGCGCAATCTCCGCACGCTGATCCAGAGCTGCTGGAACCAGCTCGACCATGACTTTCTGAATGTGATCGCCGGTACGCAGCTGCGCCAGCCGCCGACCAATTCTCAGTTCATCGACATGATGGCCGCTTACCTGCGAAACTGATTTTCGCGGAGAAAGGCGGCGCACTGCCGCCTTTCTCTTTTTATCCCTGCGGAAATGTGGCTCAATTTGAGACATATTTCGACACGGTTGCCATTCGGCACAGGCGCATCAAAGGGTGTGTCTGTGCGGGCTGGCGACAGCCTGTGTTCACTGTCCATAAGCAGTAAACTGTTTGCACCTTGAGAAGTGAATGACCGTCCAAATCGGATATGGTTTTCGGTGAAGCAGTGCATTTGCGTGCCAAGAAAATCAAAACGCCGCTGAAAGTTGTGCAGGGGTAGGAACGGATTTGGGGAAAACGGCCTCCTTATCAAGACCATATCTGCATGAGGGTATGGTCTTGCAATTTTTACAATACGGAGGAATGGATCGTGAATCAGAAGCAGTGTTCAGAATGCGTATCGACGCACGAAACGGCGCAAACGCAGACGATCTATGTAGATGGCTGCAAGGTTACAGTCCGGTATTCCGGCCATAAAAACCCCGATGCCATCCGCGGAATCAAGGAAATCCTTCTCACAAATATTGCGAAAAAGGCGTAAAATTTTGCACTATTTGATGAAATATGAGATAATAATGGTGTAGAGATGCACCTTGAAAATTGAAACAAGGCCATATACACCGTTCCAAAGATTGTTAAGAACAACAGGAGTGATGTATATGTTAGAAAACTTAATGGCTGATTTGCGGCGTGTTTATTGCCTGTACCGTGTTTCGACGCTGGGACAGGTTGAGAAAGATGATATTCCCATGCAGAAACAGTATTGCCGCGAGTTCGTCGGGCAGCATCCCGGCTGGGAAATCGTCAAGGAATTTTCGGAAAAAGGTGTTTCCGGGTTTAAGGTCTCAGCGAAAGACCGGGATGCCATTCAGGAAATTCAGCGTGACGCCTTGCAGAACAAATTCGATATTCTGCTGGTATTCATGTTTGACCGACTGGGACGCAGAGAGGACGAAACGCCTTTTGTTGTGGAGTGGTTTGTCAAAAACGGTATTGAGGTGTGGAGCGCCAAGGAAGGGCAGCAGCGGTTTGATACTCATGTGGACAAGCTGCTGAATTATATCCGTTACTGGCAGGCGTCCGGCGAAAGCATCAAAACCTCTGTCCGCACCAAGACCCGAATGGAGCAGCTGACACAGGAAGGTCATTTTACCGGCGGCTGTGTTCCATTTGGTTATCGTCTGGAGCATAAAGGACGCACTAATAAGCGAAATCAGGATGTGGGCGACCTTGTGATCGAGCCGGACGAAGCGGAGATCGTGAAACTGATTTTTCAGAAATATCTCTGCGAAGGGTATGGAGCGCAGCGCCTTTGCCGGTATCTTGCCGAACAGGGGATTACAAACCGAAAAGGGCGCAACATACCAACTACTTCGATCAACCGCATTATCAAAAATCCCATTTACACCGGGGTCATCCGAAATGGAGACAGCCAATCAGAAATGCTGCCAGAACTTCAAATTATCGATGCAGAAACTTATGAACGGGCACAGCAAATGATGGAGAAGCGTGTGACCCATCACGGCGATGTGCCGCTTAACACCAAGGGACGGTCTTTGCTGGTAGGCAATGTCTACTGCGGACACTGCGGAGGCCGTCTGACGCTGACTACCAGCGGGCGAAAGCGTGTCCGAAAAGATGGGACTATCACGCGGGAAACGAGAGCAAGGTATCAATGCCACTACAATGTCAGGCATCCCGGCGAATGCGATGGCCAATCTGGATATGGCGTAGAAAAGCTGGATAAATTGGTAGACCAAATCATTCGTATCCAGCTTGGGCGCATTCAGAACTCACCATCTCAAGAACTGATCGAAAAGCAGCAGGCCAAGGAGGTTGAACTCGTCAGGTCCAGACTAAACCTCTTAAATGAGCAGTATCGGCAGAAGCAGCGGGAGTATCAAGACCTGCGCGCTGAGACGATCAAGGTCATCCAAGGCACCAGCCGCTTGAATGCAGACCTGCTGAACAGCCTTGTCAGCGAGACTACGGAACAAATCAAACAGCTGGGAGTACAAATTCAGACCACCACAGCCGAGTTGGAAGAAACCGTACAGACGGCCAGCCAAGTGTTGCGGGAATATGACCAGCTGATAAGCTGGGCCGAGATGTATGACCACTGCACCTTTGAGGCAAAGAAAATGATCGTGGCCAAGTTTGTCAAGGCCATCCGTGTGCGGCGCGATTATGAGATCGACATAGAGTTTAATGTGTCGTTTGAGGAATTTCAAGCATTGTATCTGGAGGGGGAGCCGGAAGAGGCAAAAAGACCCGGAACAAATACAATTCTGGCGATGGAAACAAAAAAATAAGGCAAGCATGACGCTTGCCTTATTGCTGGTGGACCCAAAGGGATTCGAACCCTCGACCTCTCGGATGCGAACCGAACGCTCTCCCAGCTGAGCTATGGGCCCGTGTATGAAGTTTTTGGTGATGTGAACTGTTTGCCCGCAACTGAGTTGGACTACCGGAAAAGAGGTGCTATAACCGAACCGCTTCTCCTCCCAACTGAGCTACAGGCCCAAATATAACGCCGGTCTCCCAGCGCGGATTATCATAACACACTTTTTTCGATTTGTGAAGCCCCTTTTTCATTTTTCTGTTGATATTTTTTTGAAAGTATAGTAGAATATCATCTGTTCAATCACTCCTCCGCGTACAGCTGCGGAACCGGTCTTGCGCAATGGATACCTGCGAACCATGTCAGGCGGGGAACCGAGCAGCATTAAGCGGGACCATCCATGTGCCGCAAGGACACCGGTCCCGCAGCTGTATGCGAAGGAGTATTTTTATCAAAAAAGGGAGGGCTGCGGATGTATCAGGCGCTTTACCGCAAGTGGCGTCCCAAGACCTTTGCCGACGTGGTCGGCCAGGAGCACATCACCGAGACCTTGCAGCGCCAGGTGGCCGAGGGGCGGCTGTCGCACGCCTACCTCTTCACCGGCACGCGCGGTACGGGCAAGACGACCTGCGCCAAGATCCTTGCGCGCGCGGTCAACTGCGAGCACCCGGAAAACGGCAACCCCTGCAACCGCTGCCCGAGCTGTCTCGGTATCGAGAGCGGGCGGCTGCTGGATGTGGTCGAGCTGGACGCGGCGTCCAACAACGGCGTGGACAGCGTGCGCGCGCTGCGCGACGAGGCGATCTATTCGCCCGCGCAGGTGAAAAAGCGCGTGTATATCGTCGACGAGGTCCATATGCTCTCGACGCCCGCGTTCAACGCGCTGCTCAAGATCTTAGAGGAGCCGCCCGAGCATCTGATGTTCATTCTGGCGACGACGGAGCTTCATAAGGTCCCCGCGACGATCCTGTCGCGCTGCCAGCGCTTTGCCTTTCGCCGCATTTTGCCGCAGGATATCGTCTCGCGCCTGAATTACATCGCGGGGCAGGAGCATATCGACCTCAAAGAGGACGGCGCGGCGCTTTTGGCCCGTCTGTCGGACGGCGCGCTGCGCGACGCGCTGAGTCTTCTCGACCAATGCGCCGCTGTGGGCGGCGCGATCGACGCACCCGCCGTGCTCGACGCGCTGGGACTTGCCGGCAATGTGCAGACCGCGCAGCTCATGGAGCTCATCCTCTCGCGCGACACGCGCGGGGCGCTCGCGCTGCTCGGTAAGCTCTACGACGGCGGCAAGGATGTCGGCGCGGTGCTCGGCGAGCTCTCGACTCTTGCGCGCGAGCTGCTCATCCGCGCAACGGCGGGGGAGGGCGGAGAGAGCCTTCTTAGCGGCGCCTATGATGCCGCGACGCTTGCGAGCCTGTGCGGGAAGGGGACGAGCGCGCGCTTTATCCAGCTGTGCACGATCTTACAGGAGACGGCGGCGCAGCTCCAGTTCAGCGTGAACCGGCGCACGGACGCCGAGCTGTGCATCCTGAAGCTCTGCGACGAGACGCTCTCGGGCGATCTTGCCGCGCTGAACGCGCGTATCGCGCGTCTGGAGGAGCAGATCGCCGCGGGCGTACAGTTTGCGGCCCGAAACCCTGCGAGCGCGCCTGCGCCCGCCACAGCCCCGGCAAAGCCATCTGCGCCGCAGGCGGCCCCTGTTCCGAAGGCTGCTCCCGACGCGCCGCAGGCGCCGACGGAAGAGAGCCTCCCGTGGGACGGGCCGCCCCTGCCCGACGATTACGACGCGCCCCCGCCCTACGGCGAACCGGTTGAGAGCGCACCGAAGACGGAACGCGCGCCGGAGACCGTCAGCGCGCCGAAGGCAGAAGAGCCTGCCGCGCCGCTATCGGCAGACAGCGCCGCGGACGACGACACGTTCTATCAGCTCATGGAGAGCTACAAAAACCGCCTGACGCCCGATAAGCGCGCCTTCATCGGCACCGCGCAGGGCGAGGTAAAGGACGGGCTTCTCACCGTCTACTGCACGACGGAGGTGCAGAAGGCGATGCTCGACCAGCAGGTCGTCATCGACGTTTTGCAGGAGGTCACGTCCCATGCCGTGGGGCAGGAGATCCGCGTGCACTTCCTTGTGGGACCTCGTCCCGGCGCGAAAAAGCGCGACCGGATGCAGGACCTTCTGCGCATGGGCAGTAAATTCGACAATTTTACAGTAAAATAAAAAAGGAGACAACAGTTATGGCAAAGGGTTACAGCGCACGCCGCGGCTTTTCCAACGGCAGCGGCCAGGCACTCAAGCAGCAGCAGATGCAGCAGCAGATCATGAAGATGCAGGAGGATATGCAGAAGGCGCAGCAGGAGGTCGAGGAAAAGACCTTCTCGGCGAGCGTCGGCGGCGGTGTCGTCAGCGCCGAGGTGAACGGCAAGAAGGAGGTCACGGCCATCACCATCAAGCCCGAGGCAGTCGACCCCGAGGACGTGGAGATGCTCCAGGACCTCATCCTCTCTGCCGTGAACGAAGCGCTCCGCCAGGCTGAAGAAGCAATGGACGGCAAGATGAACGCGCTCACCAGCGGCCTCGGCCTCGGTGGGTTTGGGTTCTGATTTTTCCTTTTTCGGAAAAAGGTGAAAAGACCCCACACCATGTGGGGAAAATCCCTGCACCGTGCAGGGACGCGAATAAAGGGGGTATTCTCTTTCCGAAGAGAATACCCCCTTTAGATCCCCCAGAGAAAG
>ENA-UOJV01000929-UOJV01000929.1-human-gut-metagenome-genome-assembly--contig:-C82-NODE-929-length-37503-cov-20.812887_pt1 | contig 37503 bp, 35 predicted proteins | sample MGYA00242356_ERZ723903 | MGnify/ENA metagenome assembly ERZ723903
TAACTCCCCACTTAGCATTTTTTCTCTTTCAGTCATTTCCAATAGCCTCCAAATTCCGATTTGTTGAACTAAGCCGAGTATACCACACGTTCCAACAAAAGAATACTTCTATACACAAAAATCCCATGTCCGATACCGTATGGTACAGACATGGGATTTTCTTCTGCGTCTTTACGCCGCCGGGCTGGCTGCGCTCTCGGCCTGCGGCTCGGCTTCGGCACCGGCCTCCGCAGAGGCCGCTGCGGAGCTTGCCGGGGCCTCGCCGCCGGTAGCGAGGATGGCATCCTCCACATCGCTGTCCGCCATCGGTGCGGGCTGGCTGGCGGCAGATGCCGCCGTCTGCTCCGGCTTCGTCTCGCTCTCGGTCAGGCCGGTGAGATACCAGCTGCCGCTCTGACGGCTGAAGAGGTAGTCCATGTACTTGGTCGGCGTGTCCGAATTTGTGACGAGGATGCTGTCGTCCGCGTTCTGGGTTGGGATGTAGCCCACGGTGACGTGGAGAAGGCCGCCCTTTTTGAACAGCTTGGTGACGGTGGCGCGGTAGCTGCCCACGCCGCCGGTGATGGGGATCTTGTAGCACTGGGTGGCGTCGTCGAACTCGATGGTCATATCCTCCATCTCGAACGTCTTATGGGTCATGCGGAAGCTGGGGCCTACGAGCTTTGCAAGGTAGGCGTCCACATCCACCGACGGGATGAGCAGCTGCTCGGTATCGGGGTCGGTGTTGTAGCCCTCGAAGCCGCCCTGCGTCTCCTGAATGCTGTACACACAGCCCCAGACTGCGGCTTCGCGGAGGGTCAGGTCGTCGATGTTCTCGATGCCGTCGAAGGGCACCGGGTCGAACAGCACAAGGCCCTCCAGCTTATCTTCGTATTCCTGCCGCTGGGCGGTGTCGTCGAACAGCTTTGCCACAGCGCTCACACCTGCGTGCAGCACCGTCAGCGTGCCGATGAGCACCAGCACGGCGATGAGCAGCCCGAGGGCCTGACGGCCGCGGCGGCGGTGGAGCCGGGCGTGTTCTTCCGGGGTCATTTCCATCTTCATATGATTATCGTCTCCTGCGTTATTGCACTTTTCAGATAGAAACAGTATACCACATTCCTGGGCAGGGTGCAAAACCCCGCCGGTGTTATTTTGGTGAAACTGCCTCAGAAGCTGTTTTTATAGCCAGAGTGTGCCAGATGGGCGAAGCTTTTCGCCGGCAGACAAGGCGATTTTCCGCAGCAATCCTTGGCGGATTGCAAGGGAAAACAACGCAGTATTCCAGCGAAAAGACCGCCCAGATGGTGCGCAATGGTTATGAAAACAGCTTCTCAATCCCAGCTTTTCCAGACGTCGGGCTGGTAGCCCACGGTGGCCTGACGGCCATTGCGGACGATGGGGGTACGGAACAGCTGCTGGTTCTCAAAGAGCTTGTCTTCCTTCTGCCAGTCCACCAGCGCGTCCAGCAGCGCCAGCGTCTGCTTGTCCTTGGCGTTGGGATTCACCAGCGCCTGCCAGCCGCCCAGTGCCCGGGACACATTCTCGAACTCGCCCCGGCTCATCTCTTTTTCTTTCAGGTCGATCATCTGGAATTTGATGCCGCGCTCCTTAAAATAGCGCTGCGCCTTTTTGGTATCGAAGCACTTGGTGGTGCCGAAGATCTGGATGTTCATGGTCTTACCCTCCTGTTGATTCTGTTCTATTGTAGCATATCTGCGCCCGAAAGCCTATACCTGCGCGCATATTTTGCCCTCGTCCGGACCAAACTGCTTTCAACACGCTCTGCGTGAACGCATGGGAGGTGCTTTTTATGAAAGCTTTCGTAGACCCTGAACTCTGCATCGGCTGCACCCAGTGCGCCGGGCTTTGCCCCGGCGTGTACCAGATGGAGGGCACGCTGGCCGTCGCCATCCCCGGCGACATCCCGCCCGACGAAGTCCCGCTGGCCGTAGACGCCGCCAACGCCTGCCCCGTGGGGGCGATAAGGGTGGAATAAAGCAGCTATATCAAAGGGACTGCTGGACTAAACCTCTCAGTCTCGCTTCGCTCGACAGCTCCCCTACCGAGGGGAGCCTCTGGCGAAGAGAGAAAGCCCTGCGCCATGCCAAAGCCTCCCCTCGATAGGGGAGGTGGCACGGCGTCAGCCGTGACGGAGAGGTTTATTCCGCAGTCTCTTTTTTCTTTGCGCCGTTCGTGCTATACTATAAGATGTGAAATTATGGAATGGAGGACCACAAGCTATGCGTTTACTGGTCATTGACGGCAACAGCATCGCCAACCGTGCCTTTTACGGCATCAAGCTGCTGACCACCAAGGACGGCCGCTACACCAACGCCATTTTCGGCTTTCTGAATATCCTGCTCTCCCTGCTCAAGGAATGTGACCCCGACGAGGTGGCCGTGGCCTTCGACCTCAAGGCCCCCACCTTCCGCCACAAAATGTACGACGGCTACAAGGCCACCCGCCACAAGATGCCCGACGAGCTGGCTGCACAGATGCCGGTGCTGAAAGAGCTTCTGGCTGCGCTGGGCTACCGCGAGGTGACGGCGGAGGGCTGGGAGGCCGACGACATCCTCGGCACCCTGTCCGCTGCCTGCGCCGCCCGCAGCGACGACTGCTTCCTCGCCACCGGAGACCGGGACAGCCTGCAGCTGGTCAGCGACACCACCACCGTCCTGCTGGCTACCACCGCCATGGGCCGCAGCAAGACCGTCACCATGGACGTGGAGGCCGTGAAGGAGAAATACGGCGTCTCCCCCCGCCAGCTCATCGACATCAAGAGCCTGATGGGCGACGCTTCCGACAACATTCCGGGCGTCAAGGGCATCGGCGAGAAGAGCGCCGTCACCCTCATCCAGAAATACGGCAGCCTCGCAGGGGTCTACGCCCACCTCGACGACACCGCCGACAAGACCATCAAGCCCAAGCAGCGGGAGCATCTGGCCGAGGACCGGGCGATGGCTGAGCTGAGCTACACGCTGGGCACCATCCGCACCGACGCCCCCATCGACACCGCCGAGGGTGCGTATGTCGTGGGTGAGGGCAACAAGGCCGAGGCCGTCCGGCTGATGCAGGAGCTGGAGCTGCACTCCCTCATCACCCGCTTCGGCCTCAGCGACGTCGCGCCTGCTGCAGACCCGGCCAAGGCCAGCGCCGGGCCGCTGCCGGAGGCCGGGATCGCCGCTCTGCCCGCAGAGCCAAAGGGCCATTACCTCGTGGCGGCCCGGCCTGCCGTCATGGGAAAGCAGGGCACCCGCATCGTGGAGCTGCAGCCTGCCGCATGGTATGCCGTGCAGGACAGGACCGTCTTCCCGCTGGAGGCCGACGACCTCCTCCGCCTGCTGGACAACGCGGACGTCACCCTCGACGTCTTCGACAGCGCCCCTCTCTACGCCCGTGCGATGGCGGCGGGCGGCTGGGGCAGCAGCATCGTCTGGGACGGCAAGCTGGCGGCGTATCTGCTGGACGCTTCGGCCTCGAAGTACAACCTCTCCGAGCTGATCATCCGCTACCGCGCCGACGCCGCCTTCACTTGTGAGGCATGGCCGGACGCCGGTGCTCTGGCCGACCTCTTCACCAAGATGAAGGCGGAGATCACCGCGCTGGGCGAGGACGCGCTCTACAACGACATCGAGTTCCCGCTGGCACAGGTGCTGGCCGACATGACCCGCATCGGCATCCTCGTGGACCGGAAAGGCATCGAGAAGTTCGGCGTGAAAATGCGGGCCGAGCTGGAAGACGTCCTCACCCGCATCCATATGGAGACAGGCAGCGCCAGCTTCAACCCCAACAGCCCCAAGCAGCTGGGCGAGATGCTCTTCGACACCATGGGCCTGCCCCACGGCAAGAAGACCCAGCGCGGCTGGTCCACCGACGCCGAGACTCTGGAGTCCCTGCGGGACTACCCGCTGGTGGAGGACATTTTGCAGTACCGCGCCTACCAGAAGCTCAACTCCACCTATGTCGAGGGTCTTCTGAAGGTCATCGCGGAGGATGGCCGCATCCACACCCGCTTCAACCAGACCGAAGCCCGCACCGGACGCCTCTCCTCCGACAACCCCAACCTGCAGAACATCCCCATCCGCACCGAGCTGGGCAGCCAGCTCCGCGCCTACTTTGTGGCGCGGCCCGGCTGCGTGCTGGTGGACGCCGATTACAGCCAGATCGAGCTGCGCATCCTCGCCCACGTCACCGGCGACGAGCATATGCAGCAGGCCTTCCTGACCGGCGAGGACATCCACCGCAGCACCGCCGCGAAGATCTACAACCTGCCCCTCGAGCAGGTCACGCCCCGCCTCCGCTCCTCTGCCAAAGCCATCAACTTCGGCATCATGTACGGCAAGGGCGCGTACAGCCTCTCGAAGGACATCGGCGTCAGCGTCAAGGAGGCCGACGCCTTCCTGAAAAACTATCTGGCCACCTTCCCGAAGGTGAGCGGCTATATGGACAAGACCATCTCCGACGCCCGGGCCTGCGGCTATGTGTCCACTCTCTTCGGACGCCGCCGCTCCCTGCCCGAGCTGACCAGCAACAACCACAACATCCGGGCCAGCGGCGAGCGGATGGCCCGCAACACCCCCATTCAGGGCACTGCCGCCGACGTCATCAAGCTGGCGATGGTGCGGGTCTGGCGGCGTCTGCGGGACGAGAAGATGGAGAGCCGCCTCATCCTGACCGTCCACGACGAACTCATCGTGGAGGCCCCGGAAGCGGAGGCCGCAAAGGCCGCTTCTATCTTACAAGAAGAGATGGAAGGCTGTGTCAATTACGCTGTGCCCCTGAGCACCGAGGTGCATCAGGGCAAAAACTGGCTGGAGGCCCACTAAGACCATGATCATTCTAGGAATCGAATCCACCTGCGACGAGACCGCCGCATCTCTGGTGGAGGATGGACGGCATCTGCTGAGCAACGTCATCTCCACCAGCGTCAAGGAACAGGCGCTTTATGGCGGCGTCGTGCCCGAGATCGCCAGCCGCCGCCACTGCGAGTTCATCAGCGCCACCGTCAAAAAGGCTCTGCTGGACGCCGGAAAGACCATCGACGACGTGGACGCCGTGGCCGTCACCTTCGCGCCCGGACTCATCGGCGCGGTGCTGGTGGGCGTCAACTTTGCCAAGGGCCTCGCCTACTCGGCGGGCAAGCCGCTGGTGCCGGTCCACCACCTGCGGGGCCACATCGCGGCCCTCTACCTCACCCACCCCGAGCTGAAGCCGCCCTTCCTCTGCCTCGTGGCATCCGGCGGACACAGCCACATCGTGGAGGTGCAGGACTACACCCACTACCACATCCTCGGCCACACGGTGGACGATGCCGCCGGTGAGGCCTTCGACAAAGTGGCCCGGACGCTGGGCCTGCCCTATCCCGGCGGCCCCAGCGTCGCCAACGCCGCCAAGACCGGAGACCCGAAGGCCTACCGCCTGCCCGTCCCCCACGTCGAGGGCCGATACAACGTCAGCTTCTCCGGCCTCAAGACCGCTGTGCTGAACGAGGTGAATCAGGCCCAGATGAAGGGTACTGAGATCCATGTGCCCGACCTTGCGGCCAGCTTTCAGGAGCGCATCGCAGGCATCCTCGCCGAAAAGCTCCTCCTCGCCGCCGCCGACACCGGCGCAAAGCAGGTCTGCCTCGCGGGCGGCGTCGCAGCCAATGGCCGTCTGCGTCAGCTGGTCAACGACGGTGCCCAGAAGCTGGGCGCAAAGGTCTATCTGCCTGAGCTGAAGTTCTGCGGCGACAACGGCGCCATGATTGCGGCACAGGGGTATTACCAGTACATCGCAGGCCATACCGCCGGGCTGGAGCTGAACGGCCTGCCCACGCTGCCCATTGATTACGAATAAGGTATAACGAAAAAAGGAGCCTCGCGGCTCCTTTTTCTTATGCATTCTCTGACACCGCATCCCGTCCGAAGTAAAGCTCCACTTCGCCGATCTTCTTTTTCCGCAGCAGGAACGCTGTGGGGATGAGATAGACCGCCACCGACGCCAGCATGGTGATGTCGTAGGTGCTGATGCTGTCGGCCACCGACTGGGTGCCGTATAAGCCGCCCACCAGCATGGAGGTGATGTCCATCGCGGCGTGGATGAACACCGTCACCCAGATGTTGCCGGTGCGGAAATAGACTGCCGCCAGCAGGGTGCCCAGCGATGCCGCAAAGACACACTGCATCAGCACGCCCAGCGGCGCGCTGCCGGTGAGGTTGGTCAGGTGGGCCGCGCCAAAGTACAGGCCCGACAGCAGACAGGCTTTCCAGACGCCGCCCCGGCTGGTGCCGAAGTGCTCGAGCAGGGTCTGGGCGATGACCCCCCGGAACAGAAACTCTTCGGCCACGCCCACGCTGGTCATGCCCAGCAGGAACCACACGATGCGCCACGTAGGCAGCATATCGCCCTCCGGGCGGCCGAACAGCAGGGTGTTATAGGCGTTGTAGCTGATGAGTGCGATGGGGTACAGGCCCACCAGCAGACCGTTGAAGAAGCCGCTGCCCCGGCGGCGGAGCAGGCCGATCTTCCCGGTGCGGGCCAGAAGGAAGCAGGCCGTCAGGATGCCCGCCGCCTCCTGCAGGGTCGTCAGCAGATAGTCGTCGGCCATCTCGAGGTCGCGCAGGACGAATAAGATCCCCAGAAGCGACACCATCGACGCCACGAACAGAATCCCCAGAAACAGCACCTCGGCCCCGAGGCAGTAGAGCATCGGGTGGGCGCTGCGCAGACGTTTGAGCATAGAAAGACCTCCCTGTGTCGTAGTGGTACTATTCTACCATATTTTCAGGGAAAGAGATAGAGAAACCTAAAAATCCCACTGCCCTGCGAAGATAGAAAAAGACCGGTACACGAATGTGTACGGTAGTCACCAACTGTTGACATTCCTAACCGTTGGGACCCGCGGGCTAAGCAACAGCCCACTGGGCTGATTGCTTGCCTTGCTTCGCAAGGCCGCCCTGTTCAAATCCCGCTGCCCTGCGAAGATAGAAAAAGACCGGCACACGAATGTGTACCGGTCTTTTTCAGTCGGAGCAGCGGGATTTGAACCCACGGCCTCCTCGTCCCGAACGAGGCGCGCTACCAACTGCGCTATGCCCCGAAAATACCGCAGCCGGAAGGCGACTGCGGTTTTCTGGTTGGGGATGAGAGAATCGAACTCCCACAAGTAGAGTCAGAGTCTACCGCACTACCACTATGCAAATCCCCACTATTTGGTTCCGTCCTCAGCACCGAAGCGCTGCTGACGAGGAATATTATACAGCCTCTTCTCCCATTTGTCAACCACTTTTTTGATTTTTTTGCCCATGTTTTTTCGCCCCCACCCGCCCCGGCGTTTTCACAGCTTTTTTCGGCCCCGCCTCTTGACACCTGTCCCCTTTGGGAATACTCTTATAGTATCATTTACCTGCTCCTGAAATCGGAAGAAACGAGGGTTATTCAATATGAAAAAACGTGTTGGCATCCTGACCTCCGGCGGCGACTGTCCCGGCCTGAACGCCACCATCCGCGGCGTGGCCAAAGCCCTGTATGCACGGTTCGGCGAGAATGTCGAGATCGTGGGCATCCTGAACGGCTACCACGGCCTCATCACCGGCGAATACAAGGAGATGTGTGAGGACGATTTCCGCGGCATCCTGACGCTGGGCGGCACCATCCTCGGCACCAAGCGCACCCCCTTCAAGCTCATGCGCGTGGTGGAAGAGGACAAGATCGACAAGGTCGCCGCCATGAAAAAGACCTATAAGGACGCCAAGCTCGACTGCCTGCTCTGCCTCGGCGGCAACGGCACCCACAAGACGGCCAACCTTCTCGCGCAGGAGGGCCTGAACATCATCGGCCTGCCCAAGACCATCGACAACGACATCTACGGCACCGACGTCACCTTCGGCTTCCACACCGCCGTGGACATTGCCACCGAGGTCATCGACCGCATCCACACCACCGCCGGCAGCCACAGCCGCGTGATGTGCATCGAGATCATGGGCAACAAGGCCGGCTGGCTGACCCTCTACTCCGGCATCGCCGGCGGCGCGGACATCATCCTGCTGCCCGAGATGCCCTATGACATCGACCGCGTCTGCAGCGCCGTCGAGCGCCGCGCCCGCAAGGGTTCCAACTTCTCCATCATCGCCGTGGCCGAGGGTGCCATCAACACCGAAGAGGCCGGTATGAAGCGGAAGGAGTGGATGGCCAAGCGCACGGAGGCCGGTTACGGTGCCACCGCCACCAACCGCATCGCCGCCGCCGTCCAGAAGAAGACCGGCATGGAGACCCGCGTCTGCATCCCGGGCCATATGCAGCGCGGCGGCAGCCCCAGCGCCTACGACCGCGTGCTGGCCACCCAGTTCGGCAGCTACGCCGCCAAGCTGGTGGAGATGGAGCGCTACGGCGTCACCGTCGCCATGGTCAACAACCGCGTCATCGCCAACCGCCTCGAGGACATCGCCGGCAAGACCCGCAACGTCCCCGAAGGCTGCGAGCTGCTCACCGTCGCCCGCCGGATGGGCGTGAGCCTCGGCTAAACTTGCACTGAATCGAATCTTTTATGATAACGGACTGTTCTATACGGACAGCCCGTTATTTTTATCCGCTATTGTAAAAACAACGATTTTATGGTATTCTTACCTTAGACCCGAAGCAGAAAGCAGGTGAACCAGTGGCAGAAGCTGAAAAAGAAAAGCAGCTCGATTTCGAGCGTAAACACGAGAAGGATCTGCAATACATCCGCAATTTCCGCCTCATGGACGATGACTTCATGAGCAAGGTTTTCGAGGACAAGACCTGCGCTGAATTTCTGCTCCAGATCATCCTGAACCGGGACGACTTGATCGTACAAGAGGTTCACGGGCAGCATGACCTAAAAAATCTACAGGGCCGTTCTGTCCGGCTGGACATTCTGGCCATTGATAAGAGCAATCAGGTCTACAATATCGAAGTACAGCGCAGCGACCGAGGTGCAGGAGCCAAGCGTGCACGGTACAACAGCAGCTTGCTCGACGCGAACCTGACAGAAGCGGGCGACGCCTACGACGCACTGAATGAAACCTATGTAATTTTTATTACGGAACGGGATGTATTGAAGCGGAGCCTGCCTATTTATCACATCAACCGCATCATTGAGGAAACCGGCGAGTCTTTTGGCGATGAAGCGCATATTATCTATGTGAACTCTCAAATCAAAGATGAGACGGCGTTGGGCAGGCTGATGCACGATTTCTCTTGTACAGACCCGGATGATATGAGTTATCCCATTCTGGCACAGAGGGTGCGCTATTTTAAAGAAGATACGAAGGGAGTGGCAACAATGTGCAGAGCAATGGAAGAGATGAGAGCGGAGGCCGCCGAAAAGGCTGCACGCGAGGCACGCCACGCACAGTCTGTTGAAAGCGCAAAGTCGATGCTTGCGGATGGACTTCCGTATGAGACGATCGCCCGGTATACGAATCTTCCCATTGAGGAAATAAAAGCACTGGATAAGCCAAAATCCGCATAAGCTTCTACGGCAAAGGCCGCTGCGTTTTTCGCGCAGCGGCCTTTTTGCATCCATCACCGTACCAGCCCATTCACGATTTTCGACAGGGCATCCACCTGCTCCCCATCCAGCTTTTTCAGGTTCTCCACCAGCCCCCGTATCGTCTCCGGGTCAGCGTTGCCGTCCTCAAAAAATTCCTGCGGCGTGATGTGGAGGTATTCACAGATATAGAAGAAGTTTTTCATCGTCGGGAAATTCTTCCCATTTTCAATGCTGTTGATATAGCCTGTATTCTGCCCGATGGACAGGCTCATGTCGCGGGCCGACACGCCCTTCTGTGCGCGAAGCTGTGTCAATCGCTGCGGAAACCACTTCTCATACTCTATATCTTTATACACGCTCCGTCACCATCCTTTTAGCATATTGTACCTAACAGAGCCGCGATTTTTGTTGGATTTTTTCTAACATCTTGCTTGTGATGTTAGTTTTATTATGATACAATTTAGTTAGTGACGGAATATATCCGAGATTCAGCAGGAGGACTTTCTATGTTAGACCTTTTCGGCTCAAAAAGACGCGCGATTCTCAACTCCGAACAATTCCAAAACAACCTCACTCAGGTTAGAGACTTGCGTAATCTCGTTCTACAAATGTCCCAAAGCTTTACTTCCCCCGCTCTTTTGAAAAGGCTCGTCCAGTTTGATGATAACGAGGTAAAGAATATCGTTTCAGTTCTTAGTTTTACAATCACCGCAAATATTCACAATCCCGATCTTCGTGTTTTGCTAAATCATTACTATGAAGATTTTTATGTCAAGAAAATTTATAAATTTCATTTCGACCCTTCTCGTCACAGAAATATGACCCAAGATGAATATCTTCGTTGTATGAACGATGCTGACATTAAAGAAGATGAAATGCAGCGCGCCAACCTTAATGCGATTTCCCATAGCCTTTTCAGAACCGACTCCACCTTCTCACTCTTTGAAAGTTATAAAAAGCGTTACGGAACTAGAACTTCCGATTTTATTCGCGATGGTTTTGGTGTTCCAAAAAGATATGTGCCTTCTGAAGATGATTATGAAGACATTCCTTTTTCGTATAGGCTGTTCCTGGACACGGGGCTTCGGAACGAATATCGTAATGGTGAAATGAAAAGCTCCGCTACAATTCAAGACGAACGAAATTTTTATGCTAAGATTCTCTTAGATGAATTAAATAAAATTTGAGGAGGTTATCTTATGGCAACGATTTATCGCGGAACTGGTTGGAGTTCCGACTGTGTTGGCGAGACGAAAAATGGCACGGTCTACCGTGGCACAGGCTGGAGTTCGAGCGAAGTCGGCGAGTACAAGGACGGCACGATTTATCGTGGCTGCGGCCTGCACTCGGACGCTATCGGCGAGTATAAGAACGGCACGATCTACACCGGTCTCGGCCTGCATTCCCGCGAGGTTGGTGAATATAAGGATGGCACCATCTACCGCGGGACTGGTTGGAGTTCTACTCCCATCGGCGAATACAAGGATGGTTCGGACGGTGTAGCCGCCGCAGCGCTTCTGCTCCTCGCCGCCGACCTGCTCTGAAACTTTTATCTGATACGCAAAAACGCCCCTGTCCGGATGATTTTCCGGACAGGGGCGTTTCATTTGCTCTCGAAACTTTACAAGGGATTATTTATTCTTGTACATTTCCTCGTAGTATTTCTGGTAGTTGCCGCTGGTGATGTGCTCCATCCACTCCTCGTGGTCGAGGTACCAGTCGATGGTCAGGACGATGCCCTTCTCGAAGGGAGTCTCGGGATACCAGCCCAGATCGTTCTTGATCTTGGTGGGGTCGATGCCGTAGCGGCGGTCGTGGCCCAGACGGTCGGCGACGTGCTTGATGAGGTCTTCGCTGATGCCGTCGTCCTTGAGGCGGTCGTGGAGCTGCTCGATGATGGTCTTGACGATGAAGATGTTGGGGCGCTCGTTGTGGCCGCCGACGTTGTAGACCTCGCCGACCTTGCCGCCGTTGCAGACCATGTCGATGGCCTTGCAGTGGTCCTCAACGTACAGCCAGTCGCGGATCTGCATACCGTCGCCGTAGACGGGCAGCTGCTTGTGGTGCTTGACGTTGTTGATCATCAGCGGGATGAGCTTCTCGGGGAACTGGTAGGGGCCGTAGTTGTTGGAGCAGCGGGTGATGTTGATGGGCATACCATAGGTGTCGTGGAATGCCATAACGAACATATCGGCGCTGGCCTTGGAGGAGGAGTAGGGGCTGTGGGGGCAGAGCGGGGTGGTCTCCATGAAGAAGCCCTCGGCACCCAGAGCGCCGTAGACCTCATCGGTGGACACCTGCAGATACTTTTTGCCCTCTTTCCAAGTCTTGGCGTCGGCGTCGTACCAAGCCTCCTTGGCGCGCTGCAGCAGGTTGACGGTGCCCATCACGTTGCTCTGGACGAAAATTTCGGGGTTCTTGATGGAGCGGTCAACATGGCTCTCGGCGGCGAAGTTGATGACATAGTCGAAATCGTACTTTGCGAACAGGCTCTCGACCAGCTCCTTGTCGCAGATGTCGCCCTGCACAAAGACGTGGCGGGGGTCGCCCTCAACGTCCTTCAGGTTCTCAAGGTTGCCGGCATAGGTCAGCTTGTCGAGGTTGACCAGCAAAATTTCAGGGTACTTCTTGAGCATATAATGCACGAAGTTGGAACCGATAAAACCGGCACAGCCGGTGATAAGATATTTTTTCATAATCAGATTTTCCTCTTGAATTTAAGCTTTCATCCCGTTGTCGCCGTCCCAGTGCTCGAAGAAGCAGGCCAGCGCGTCCTTCCAGTCGCGGACATCGTTGCCGACGGTGCAGCGGAGCATCCGGTTGTCCAGAGCGCTCCACTTGGGGCGGTCGGCGCTGTCCGGGTGCTTCGACTTGTACTCCTCGCTGGTGCAGGGGGCCACGGTGGCGTCCACGCCGGACAGGCGGATGATCTCAGACGCGAAATCATACCAGGAGCAGATGCCCTCGCCGGTGCAGTGGTACAGGCCGTACTCGTGGGTGACGCAGAGCTGTAAGATCTCGTGGGCCAGATCGACGGCGTTGGTGGGGTTGCCGCACTGGTCGTTGACGACCTCCAGCTTGCCGAACTTTCGGCCCGCGTTCACGATGGTCTTGACGAAGTTCTTGCCGTAGTAGCTGTAGAGCCATGCGGTGCGGACGATGAAGTGGCGGTGGCAGAACTGCTCGACGTACTTCTCACCCATGAGCTTGGTGGAGCCGTAGGCGCTGATGGGGCCGGGGATGGTGGCCTCATCCTGCGGGATGCCGCCGTTCTCACGGCCGGAGAAGACATAGTCGGTGGAGACGTGCACCAGCCGTGCGCCGGTCTTGGTGGCAGCCTGCGCCAGATTGCGGGGGCCGATGGCGTTGGCCTTGAAAGCGGTGTCATGGTTCACCTCGCAGCCGTCCACGTTGGTGAAGGCGGCGCAGTTGATGATGACATCCGGGCGCTGGCGGCGGATGAAGTCGTCCACCATCTTATAGTTGGTGATGTCCAGCTCCGGCAGGTCCACCGGAATGACCGTGGCGTTCATCAGCTTCTCAGGGAGAGGGCCAAGCTCACTGCGGCCCTCCCGGAGCTGCTTGATGATCTCGGTGCCAAGCTGGCCCTTGCAGCCGGTAACAATGATTTTCATGCGGATACCGCCTCTCTTAATACTTCAGTTTGCCGTCGGCCACATTCTTGAGGTGCTGGCCGTAGGGGCTCTTGCCGTAGCGCTCTGCGCTTTCCAGCAGGGTGTCGCGGTCGATCCAGCCGTACTTGAATGCGATCTCCTCGGGGGCGCTGATCTTGATGCCCTGACGCTTCTCGATCATCCGCACAAAGTCGGCTGCCTCCACGAGGCTGTCCATCGTGCCGGTGTCCAGCCATGCAAAGCCGCGGCCCAGCAGCTGGACGTCCAGCTCATCCTGCTTGAGGTACATATCGTTCAGGGTCGTGATCTCCAGCTCGCCGCGGGCGGAGGGCTTGACCTGCTTTGCCATCCGGACGACTTCCTTGTTGTAGAAGTACAGGCCGGTGATGGCGTAGTTGCTCTTGGGGTGCTGGGGCTTTTCTTCGACGCTGAGCACCTTGCCGTTTCCGTCGAACTCCACAATGCCGAAACGCTCGGGGTCCGGCACATAGTAGCCGAAGACGGTGCAGCGGCCCTTGTTCTCTGCGTTGGCCACGGCGGTCTTCAGGATCTTGGAGAAGCCGTTGCCGTAGAAGATGTTGTCGCCGAGGATCATGGCGCAGCAGTCGTCGCCGATGAACTCCTCGCCGAGGATAAAGGCCTGCGCCAGACCGTCCGGAGACGGCTGGACCTTATATTGCAGATGGATGCCGTACTGGCTGCCATCGCCCAGCAGCGCCTCAAAGCGGGGCGTGTCAGTGGGGGTAGAGATGATGAGGATGTCCTGAATGCCCGCCAGCATGAGGGTGGACAGAGGATAGTAGATCATCGGCTTGTCGTAGACGGGCAACAGCTGCTTGCTGGTGACCATCGTAAGCGGATAAAGCCGGGTGCCGGCACCGCCGGCCAGAATGATACCTTTCATTTTGTGCACTCCTTATATTATGAAATAAAAAAGTTGTGCAGCTTGTACAAGGCACGGCGGCGTATCCGCCCTGCCCTGTATGGATTCAAAGCGGAGCTGCGTCCGCTGTAAACAATGTTGCGCAATACACTCTGCTCACCGTGCAGGCTTGCGATAGTATTACACCTTATTCTACTATCAAATCGAAAAAAAAGCAAGGAAAGAGCGCCCGCCTCAAAAATTTTGTGGCGGGCGCTCTCTTGTTTCGTCGCGGCAGGGACTCAGAACTTGAACCCCCATTTGCAGAAATACCGCAGCAGGCTCCCGGTCTGCCACAGAAAGGGCCTGAGGCTGCGGTGGGCCGCACGATGCCACGCATGGATGGCGGTGTACTGGGGCACGAGATAAGCCTTTCCCTTGGTACGCATCTTCTGGGTCAGGTCCGCATCCTCCACATACATGAAGTAATGCTCATCAAAGCCGCCCACGGCCTTGAACTCCGCCGTCCGCACCGCCGAGAAGCTGCCGGTGCAGAACTCGATCTCCACGGGGGCAGACAGGTCTTCCCCTTCCATGAGATAGGCGCGGTTATATTTCTCCCAGAATTTCAGGAACGGCAGCTGGCGGTAGACCATCGGCCGGAGGGCGCAGCGCCGCAGGGGCAGATGCTGGGTGCGGCCGTCCGGGAAGCACAGCCCCGGCCGGGCCATCACAGCATCCGGGTGGGCGGCCATCCAGTCGGCCAGATCGCTGAGGGTGTCGGCGGTGAGCTGGATGTCGGGGTTCAGGATGAAGTGATAATCGCTCGTCAGCTCGGGCAGGATGGTATTGTGGCCGGTGCCGAAGCCGCCGTTCTCCTTCCGGCAGCGCACCTCCACCCGCTGGCCCGGCAGGGTGCTCAGAGCGCCGCTCCGGACGGCGGCTTCCAGCCGTGCACCGCTGCCGTCGGGGCTGGCGTTGTCCACCAGATAGAGGGTCAGCGGGTGGCGGCGGGTATATTGCAGCACCGTCTGCGCCGCCCGGAGGGCTTCGTCGCAGCCGTTATAAACAACGATGCAAGCAGAGAGTTCCAAGTTTTATGCTCCTTGTTTTATGGCTCAGACCTTTCCGCCATGCCAAAGCCCCCTTGGTAGGGAAGCTGGCGAGCGAAGCGAGACGGAAAGGTTGTTCCTCTTTTGTTTATTCCAGCGGCAGGATCTTCAGGCTGAAATCCTCGCGCTGGATGTCGAAGTTGGGGTTGGTGCAGGGGTCGCCTGCAGCCAGCAGGTCGCCCCAGCGGGCCTGAAAACGCAGCACCTCACCCTGAAAGCGCTTCTGCTTTTCGGGGTTGTCCTCCACGCCGCGGCTCTTGCTCTCGTAGTGGTAGAGCTGGGCGAAGGGAGTGAAGACGTTGGTGTAGCCTGCCTGACGAACACGGACGCAGAAGTCCACATCGTTGAAGGCCACGGCATAGCTCTCATCCAGACCGCCCACCTCGTCGTAGATCTCCTTGCGGATGAGCAAACAGGCGGCAGTGTCGGCGTAGACGTCCTGTACATAGTTCAGCCGTCCCATATAGCCGTCGGAGCTGGCGGGATAATACTTGTGCAGATGGCCCGCCACGCCGCCGATGCCGAAGCCGACGCCGGCGTGCTGGATGGTATCGTCCGGGTAGAGCAGTTTTGCGCCCACGCAGCCCACCCGCTTCTGCTGGGCGTACATGACCATCTCTTCCAGCCATGCGGCCGTGATGACCTCAGTGTCGTTGTTAAGGAGCAGCAGATATTCGCCGGTGGCGAACTTCTCGCCGAAGTTGTTCAGGGCGCTGTAATTGAAGCCCTTGCCCTCCCACGTGACGACCTTGAGGGTGTCGGGGTGTTCTTTCTGCATCCGCTCGTAGGCCCGGAAGGTCTCGGGGGCCTTGCTGTTGTTTTCGATGAGGATGATCTCAAGATCCGGATAGGTCGTGCGGGCATAAATGGACTCCACACAGGTTTCCAGATCGTGGATGTGATCGCAGGTGGGGATGAGGATGCTCACCCGGCCCGGATGGGCGATGGTGTAGTCGGTCTTGTAATAGCCCGGCGTACCCGGGATGAGGGAGACATCGTCCACGGCCACGCCGCAGCGGGCATAATGGGCCTTGAGGGCCGCGATGCCCGCGTCGATGCAGTAGGTCTTGGCGGAGATGTCGCTGGCCGTGCTGCCGGGGCTGGAGCGCCAGTAATAGAGGGCATGGGGGATGTGGACGATCTTCCTCGCCTTTTCCGTCAGGCGGAGGAACAGCTCGTAGTCCTGACTGCCGTTGTACTCCATCCGCTCGGGGCCGCCTGCGGCGTCCATCAGCCGACGGCTGAAGAGGGTCAGGTGGCAGATATAGTTGTTGGAGCGGAGGTTGTCCAGCATGAAATCGGGCTTGAAGTGGTAGAGCACCACATTCTCCACCTTGCCCTCGAAGGTAGCCTCGTCGGTGTAGACGAAGTCGGCCCCCTGCTCGGCGATGGCCTTGGCGGCATACCAGAGGGCGCAGGGGTGGAGGATGTCGTCGTGGTCCAGCAGGGCGATGAAGTCGCCGGTGGCCATCTCGATGCCCTTATTGGTGTTGCCAGGGATCAGCTCGTTCTTTTCCAGCTTCTGGTAGCGGATGCGGGGGTCTGCGGCGGCACGCTGCCGGACCATCTCCCCCACGCCCGGGGCGGTGCCGGCGTCCACACAGCAAAGCTCCCAGTTCCGGTAGGTCTGGTTCACGACCGAGTCCAGCAGCTCCTCGAGGAAGTCCAGCGGGGTGTTGTACAGGGGCACCACGATGCTGATCTTGGGGCCTGCGGGCTGATCTTCCGCCTGATGCACCAGCAGCTCCGCCGAGGCGAAGCGGTCCGCGCGCATGACCCTGCCCGGGAAGAGGGCGGCATACTCGCGGCGGGCACGGGCCTGCTCCCGCACGCCCTCGATCCCGCCCCGGCGCAGCTCCCGCAGCAGGACGAAGAGGGGCAGAGTGTGCCAGAGCTGGCGGCTCTTGCTGACGGCGTAGCGCATGGGCCATGTCATCTTCCAGAAGGTCGAGCCGGTCACTTCGGCCAGCGTCTTTTCCAGCTGCTGCTCGTGGCTGCGGCTGAGGGAAAGGTCGCTGCGCAGCCGGGCGATCAGCTCGGCTTCCTCGCCGCAGGTGCGCTCGGCGCGCACCATCCGGTCGCGCAGGATGTCCATTTCCAGCTCATAGCCCCGCACCATCTTATACCCGGTGGGCTGGGAGGCGCAGAAGAGGGCGGACTGCTGGGCGCGGCCCTTGCTGCGCCAGCCGAAGTCGCGGAAATATCCTCTCTGCGCCAGCTGCTCGGCCCAGCCCGCCATGACGGTGCTCTCACTGCTCACCAGCAGCACCCGGGCGGGCAGCTTCTCCGGCAGCGTCTCATAGGCCGGGTCCACCACGACCAGAAGCTCTGCCTCCGAGCCTTCCGCCCACGCCTCTGCCGCTACGCCTGCCCGGCGCAGCGCCTTGGTCAGCAGAAGGCGCTGCTCTCCCAGCAGGGCCGCCGAGGCGGCAGCCGCCTCCTCCGCGATGCGCTGCGCCAGTGCACGGCAGCGCTCCCGCTCCTGCTTTTCTTTCTTTTCCTTCTCCAACTGCATTCCGTTCTCTCCACCTAATATCATTTATCGTATCGTCCCAGCGATTTCGGGACGTGAAGCGCAAAAGAGCCGTTTCTTGAGTACAAACGTGTACAGTATACCAAATCGCGCCTCATTTGAGAAGTATTTTGCGCAATTCCTTTCGTTTTTTACATCCCGAGCAGGCGGCGCAGCCAGCTGAACAGTCCGCCGCCGGAAGAACTGCCGCTGCCCACCGTCCGGATGGAAACGCCGGAGTAGTAGTGCTTGAGGATGTCGCGGTAGCCCATCCCCTCCTCGGCGGCATAGCCCACCGCGCCGCACTGGCTCATGCCCACGCCGTGGCCGAAGCCATAGTAGTTCATGCAGGGCACACCCGCAGCATCTGCGCTGAAATCGAAGCAGTAGCGGGAGGACACGAACTGGTTGATGTAGCGGTAGCTGCGGCCGTTGGACACCAGCGTGTTGTACTGGACGAAGCCGCCGAGGTCTTTGTGGGTGGTATCGGCGCTCTGGTAAGGCTCACCGGTGCGGCTGTCCTTGTACTCGGTGTAGTCGTAGTCCTTGCCGATGACCCGGCGGAGCTTTTCGTGGTACTGGCGCTCGTAGGGGCTTTCGACGCTCTTGAGGTAGGGCACATCCGAACCCCACGCATCGAGGCTGGAGCAGGTACCATAAACGCCGGTCTGGGTGTTATAGCCCGCGCTGGCCGACCAGACGGCATCGATGACGCTGCCGTTGTAGGTCAGCACCTCATCCTTCACCGACTCCACCGCCTTACGAATGGCCGAGCGGGCCGAGGCGGGGATGTCCTCCACCGGGGTATAGATGAGGGCGTTGGCCGAAGAGCCGTACTGCTTGTGGTACTCGAGGTAGGAGTGGATGGCCACGGCCTGCGCTTTCCACGCCTCCTGCGCCGCGCTGGCGCTGACATAGCTGCCGATGGAGCCAAGCTCGGTGTAGGTGATGCCCACAAGGCAGTCCACGAGGTCGAGGGTCACATTCCTGCGCAAGCCCTTGCCCTTGATGTTCAGATAGGGCATGGTGATCTTATCTTTGGAGCCGAAGAGCCAGCTCAGACAATTTTCTTCTTCCCCGGGGACGAGGGTGGTGTTTGCGCCGCCGATGGTGGTGGCCCCGGGCGCGGCATCCTCGGCAAACACCGCCGGGACAGCCACACACAGCATCGCCGCTGCCAGCACCAGCGCCGCCAGACGGCGCGCGAAACTCAGACTCTGCTTCACAGTCATTTTCCTCCTGTCGTTTTCGACATTTTCATAGTCAGTATCAGTGTAACACACTGTGCCCCCGACGGCAAGGACGGAAGTTGTGCGAAAATGTGAAAAGACGCCTTTGCAAGCTCCGGGAATTGTGATAAAGTATAGCAGGAGAGAACAGGTCCGCCTCTGACAGGCAGGACAAGGAGGGCCGGAATGGACAGCAGAGAGTTATACCCCACCGACGAGCAGCGCCGCCGCATCATGGATTTCATCATGGCGGCAGGCGAGACGCTGCTGGAAAACGGAGCGGAAGTCTTTCGGGTGGAGCAGACGATGGAGATCATGGCCCACAGCTTCCATCTGCGGGAGTTCCACGTCTATGTGCTGACCAACGGCATCTTCGCCAGCGCAGGCACGGCGGAGATCGCCGAGGTGCGGAACGTACCGGTGCGGACGACCCACTTGGGCCGGGTGGTGGCGGTGAACGCCCTTTCCCGTCAGATCGCCGCCGGGGGCGTCACGCTGGACGAAGCCGAGTGCCGTCTGGCCGAGGCCCGGCGCATCCCCTTTCCCAAGGGCCGGACCCAGCTTCTGGCCGGGATGAGCGGCGCAGCCTGCTTCGCCCTCATCTTCGGCGGCACGGTGCGCTCGGCGCTGGCGGCGGCTGTGGCCGGCTTCCTCGTCAGCGGCTATCTGCTGCTCTGCGAGAAAAAGGGGTTATCCAGCGGCTTCCGCAAGATCTCGGCGGCGGCCCTTATCACGCTGGTCTGCATCGTCGGGTGCTCCCTGCTGGGCATCGAGTCCAGCCATGCCATCATCGGCACTCTGATGATCCTGACCCCCGGCATCGCTTTCACCATGGGCATCCGGGACTTCGTGCAGGGCGACTACCTTTCGGGGACCATCCGGATGATCGACGCCCTGCTGATCGCAGCCAGCATCGCCATCGGCACCGGTCTCGTGCTGAGCCTTACTTCGATCCTGACGGGGGTGACGGTGGTATGATGACGCTGACAAATGCCCAGATCGGCCAGCTGGTGGCCCAGTTCTTTCTGGCCGGGGCGGGGACGCTGAGCTTCGCCATCCTCTTCGCCTGCCCCCGGCGCACCCTCCCCTGCTGCGCACTGGTGGGCGCAGCGGGCTGGTTCGTCTATGAGCTGGCGGTCTTGTATGGGGCCGATGCCGCGGCGGCTTCCCTCATCGCGGTCATCCCGCTGACGCTGGTGTCCCGGCTCTTCGCCATCCTGCTCAAAACGCCGGTAACGGTCTTTCTGCTCACCGGCATCTTCCCCCTCGTGCCCGGCGCAGGCATCTACTACACGGCCTACTACTTCATCCAAGGCGAAAACGCCCTCTCGCTGGCCAACGGCATCTCCACCTTCAAGGTCGCCGTTTCGCTGGCCGTGGGCATCGCGCTGGTTCTGGGCCTGCCCATGCCGAAGGGGCATAGGTGGAAGAGCAAATAAGCTGTAACAGCAAAAAGCACCCGCAGTGCTGTTTCCCCATGATATGGAAACGTACTGCGGGTGTTTTTTTGTTCAAAAATGCGTTTTGTCGCGCAGTTTCAATTATGCAGTGACCATCTTAATTTTCGCAACAGGCTTTTGTGCCGTCCAGTCAACGTCAAACTCTGTCAGCGTTTCATCTGCCAGCTTAAAGCTATTGTTCACCCGAATTTTTTTCAGGGTCTCGTCGATCTGCTCCTTTTTGACCGTGCCGCTCTTGACGACACTGACGGTTTCTGTATACGAGCCGTCGTCAACCTGCTTCTGACCCAAAATGAGGCTTTCATACCAGTACTGGACTTCAACATCTGCCATCACAGGGTTTTTGCTGCTATCGCAGCCAGAGAGAACACCCGCTGCTGCCACGGCCAGAGCCATCACACCAGCGCTCTTCAGGAAATTACGACGAGTCATATTAGTCATTTTCTTGCACCTCATAAACTGTTTTGTTTCTTCTTGTTTTCCTTTGCGCGTCTCCGCAAAAGGCGGTTAGTTTGCTATAACTAATGATAGGTCATCTCCTGCTTTTTGTCAATATTTTTCCAGTATGTTAGCGTTCATTAACATCATATCGTCATTTTTATCTCCGGTTTATGGATTTTTCTCTCATTTCTTCATTCCTCAGACAGGCCTTTCCCGTGTTTTCTGCTGCATCCAAATTCCTTGCACTGCATCTGCTCCTATGCTATAATCAGGCTGTACTTATATAGTAAAGGAGTGTCCGCTGATGTCTATTATGGAAACGCTTGCCGCCCGCCGCACCTACCGCCGCTTCGCCCAGAAGCCGGTGCCGCAGGATGTGGTGGAGGATATGGTCGAGGCTTTGCGCCTTTCGTCCTGCGGCGCGAACCGTCAGGCCGTGAAGCTGGTGGTGGTGCAAAGCCCTGAGATGGTGGCGAAAGTCCACCCGCTGGTCAAGTGGGCCGGTTATCTGCCGCCGGAGCAGGGCACACCCAAAGCCGACGAGCAGCCGGTGATGTATCTGGCCGTCGTGCAGGACAGCGCCATCCCCGGCGACCTCAACACCGACACCGGCATCGCGCTGGCCAACATCACCCTTGCCGCGTGGGACAAGGGCGTGGGCAGCTGCATCATGGGTGCCATCAACAAGCCTGCCCTGAGCGAGCTGTTGGGCATCGCCGAGCCGGACAAGCTGGCCTTCATGGTGGCGCTTGGCTACCCCTCCCACACCGCCAAGGTCGTGCCCATGACCGAAGAGACGGGCATCAAATATTATCTGGACGAGGACCGCAACTACTGCGTGCCCAAGCGGAGCAGGAAGGAGCTGGCGCGGAGCGTGTGATGGCTCTTCCTCCCGGGCGGCTTGCTTTCTGCATATATACATCGTTCTTCAGCTTTATTCTGCATAATTGTTTGCAATTCGGTTTCAATTTGATGGAATTTTTGCACAACACTTGACTTTTCAAATTGTACAACCTATACTAAACACGCTCTCTGATTTTTCGATGAATCGCATCGCAGCAGAGAGATGCAAACGATATGCACATAAAGAGGAGTGTTTGAATATGAAAAAGATCTCTCGCCGCAGCTTTCTTGCTGCCGCTGGCCTGACCGTTGCTGCTCTGGCTCTGACCGCCTGCGGCGGCTCTGCCTCCACCGCTTCTTCCGCTGCTGCAAGCTCTGTTGCTGCTTCTTCTGAGGCTGCTTCCACCAGCGCTGCCGCTGCTGAGCTGACCACCGTTGAGGCTGGCAAGCTGACCATGGCCACCAACGCCGCCTTCCCTCCGTACGAGATGACCACCGATGCAGGCGCATTTGAGGGCATTGATATCGATACCGCTCAGGCCATCGCCGACAAGCTGGGCCTCGAACTGCAGATCGACGACATGGACTTTGATGCTGCTCTTCTGAGCGTCCAGCAGGGCAAGGCCGACATCGCCATGGCTGGCGTCACCGTCACCGACGAGCGCAAGAATGTCATGGATTTCTCCGACAGCTACGCTACCGGCATCCAGTCCATCATCGTGCCCGAGGGTTCTGACATCGCTTCTCCCGACGATCTGGCCGGCAAGATGATCGGCACCCAGCGCGGCACCACTGGCTACATCTACTGCTCCGATGACTTCGGCGACGATGCAGTCGTGGCTTACGACGATGGTCTGACCGCTGTGCAGGCTCTGAACAACGGTCAGGTGGACGCTGTCGTCATCGACAATGCCCCCGCCAAGGAGTTCGTCGCTGCCAACCCCGGTCTGGTCCTTCTGGAAACCAGCTACGCCGAGGAGGACTACGCCATCGGCATGGCCAAGGGCAACACCGCTCTGGAAGACGCTGTCAACGCTGCTCTGGAAGAGCTGAAGGCAGACGGCACCCTGCAGTCCATCGTGGACAAGTACATCACCGCTGAATAATCAGCGCGTTTCTTTCCGCGTCAGGGGGAGGCGGCCTGAAAAGGCTCCTCCCCTTTTTTGAAATCCACCGGTTACAAAATTTTTACAAAAAGAAAGGTGAGGATGCGAATGGCCGCACAATACGAGCTGCTGAAAGAGCTTCTCAACAGCGGGACGCCGCTCAGCTTCGGGCAGAACATTTTCTTTAAGTTTTATCAGGCATTCATCCTGAAGGACCGCTGGCTCCAGTACATCAACGGCGTGGGCACCACCCTGCTGGTCACAGCCATCGCGCTGGCGATGGGCGTCGCGCTGGGCAGCGTGGTGGCGCTGGTGCGTGTGGCCCACGACCAGCAGCGCACCGGCCGCATGAACCCGGTGCTGGGCTTCTTCAACGCGGTGTGTCAGGTGTACACCACCATCATCCGCGGCACGCCTATGATGGTGCAGCTGCTCATCATGAGCATGGTCATCTTTGCCAACAGCCGCAACTTTACCATGGTGGGTGCGCTGGCACTGGGCATCAACTCGGGTGCCTATGTGTCCGAGATCATCCGCGGCGGCCTGATGGCCGTTGACCCCGGCCAGATGGAGGCCGGCCGCAGCCTCGGCCTCAACTACATAACCACGATGGTGGTTATCATCATCCCGCAGGCCATCCGCGCCGTGCTTCCCGCCCTCGGCAACGAGTTCATCATGCTGCTGAAGGATACGTCCCTCATCACCGTCATCGGCGGCAAGGAGCTGCTGTATGCGGCACAGGGCATCATGAACCGCACTTACGAGGCCATGTTCCCCCTGTGCGGCGTCGCCCTCATCTATCTGGTGCTGGTGATGCTGTTCACATGGCTGCTCGCAAAGTTTGAGAGGAGGCTGGCACAAAGTGACCGATAAGATCCTTGAAGTCCGCGGTCTGACCAAGACCTACGGCGGCGAAAAGCGGAAGGGCGCAAAGCAGCCCACCCCCACCCTCGACGTGCTGAAGGGCATCGACATCGACATCTACCGCGGCGACGTGGTCTGCCTCATCGGCCCCTCGGGCTGCGGCAAATCCACCTTCCTGCGCTGCCTGAACCGGCTGGAGATCCCCACCGGCGGCAGCATCAAATTTGAGGGCGTGGAGGTGGACGACGACCACATCGACTCTGTCCGCCAGAAGATGGGCATGGTGTTCCAGCACTTCAACCTCTTCCCCCACCTGACCGTCAAGAAGAACCTCGAGCTGGCCCCCAGCCTGCTCAAGCTCAAGGACAAAGAGGCCATCTCTGCCCGCGCCGACGAGCTTCTGGCCCGCGTGGGTCTGGCCGACAAGGCCAACGTCTACCCCAAGAGCCTGTCCGGCGGCCAGCAGCAGCGCATCGCCATCGCCCGTGCGCTGGCGATGGACCCGGACGTCATCCTCTTCGACGAGCCGACCAGCGCCCTCGACCCCGAGATGGTCGGTGAGGTCCTCGAGCTGATGAAAGAGCTGGCCCATACCGGCATCACCATGCTGGTGGTCACCCACGAGATGGGCTTCGCCCGCGAAGTCTCCAACCGCGTCATCTTCATCGACGAGGGCCGCATTCAGGAGGATGAGCCGCCGCAGGAGCTGTTCACCAACCCCAAGCATCCCCGCCTGAAGGCATTCCTTTCCAAGATGCTGTAAATCCGAGATCGAAAAAGCACCATGCCGCATGACGCAGCATGGTGCTTTTTTCAACCTCTCCGTCACGCCTGACGGCGTGCCACCTCCCCTATCGAGGGGAGGCCTTGGCATGGCGGAAAGCTTCATCTCTTCGCCAGAGGCTCCCCTCGGTAGGGGAGCTGTCGAGCGAATGCGAGACTGAGAGGTTATTTCAGAACGACCCTCCCGACGAGCCGCCGAAGCCATCGGAGTCGGTGGACGAGCCGCCGGAGGAGCTTGACTCCTTCTTGGGCGGGTCATAGACCCGCTCCCGGGTGGTGTGGGTGTAGCGGTCGCGCTTGACCCGCAGAGCGAAGCCGGGCATATACTCATCGGCCCGGGTCTTCCGCTTGGCCGTCTTCATCTGGCTGTACAGGACAAAGCAGATAATGGCCGAGATGCCGAGGGGAACGAGCATGGCAACCATCAGGTCTCCCAGCCCGACGTCATTGTCTATGTCGATGGGTTCGCCATGGTCGGCGTAGTAGTCCAGCGCCTCATCGCACATCTCAATGTAGGTATCTGCCGCGTCCTCCCACTCCTCATCGGAGAGCAGCGGGACGATCTCGTCCTCCTGCTGCTCGATGCGGTAGTCGGTAAAGGCGGTGACGCCCCCGCCGTAGGTAATGGTGACATACTTGCGGGAGCCGACGGCCAGCAGGAAGAGGATGCCGCTCTGCTCGTCGCCATAGCCGAGGCCGTTGGAGATGTAATAATTCTTGGCGTATTCCCGCTGGTCTGCGTCGCCGATGCTGTCCACCACGAGGAAATAGACATCCACGCCGTGGCCCTCAGAGGCGCTCTCGGCTTCCTCTTCGAGGTCGGCCAGCGTGTCGGCGTCGAAGATGCCGCATTCGTCCCGCACCAGCGGGGCGGCTGCCCCCGCCGGCAGGGTCAGGGCCATGCAGAGCAGGGCCGCTGCCAGAAGGGCAAACAGTTTTTTGCAATGTTTCATATTCCCGTCTCCCCCTCTCACAGCAGCATGAACAGGGCCGTCAGGATCATCAGCGGGATGCTGATGCCGGCAAACCACGCGGCCACCCTGCCCTTATCCACGGGCAGGTCACCGATGAGCTTGCCGGTCTGGCCGTTCATCGCAAAGAGGAAGTCCTGCTCCTTCCAGCGGGTGTGGAGCATCCAGACCGGCAGCAGGGCGTAGTGCGGCTCGAGGGTCCGCGGGTCGATCTGCTCCGAGAGGGTCTGGACGCTGGTGTAGCCGCCCAGCGTCCCGTGGAGGGCCGTTTCGGCGCTGTGCTTCATCCGGCCCAGAGCGCGGGCGGCACACTTCTTGTCGTCCTCGTCGTACCGGTCGGCCAGAAAGCCGGGCAGGTAGGCCGTGGAGAAGGGCTTGAGGGCGCTGTAGTCGAAGGGTTCGATGGCGTCCATGTGGGTGTCCGGCATCTTGCTGGAGCCGTCCACCGGCACCCGGACGAAGTCTGCATCGCCTACGCGGGCCACATCGAAGTGCTTGGTGGTGGTGACGACATAGTCGCCCTCGCGGTGGCTCTCGCTGATCTCGGCTTTGTAAGCGCCCCGGGCCTCCACCCGGCCATCGTAGAGCCAGAAGGGCACATAGACGCCCTGGATCTCCTCGATGTGGTTTCCGTCCTTGAAGGCTTTGGGGAGGAAAGCCTTGCCCTTATAATACTTCTTCAGGTTCTCGATGGCCGTCTTCCTGTCCATCTTGAAGGGGATGATGTACTCCGGCTTGAGCTTGCCGGAAAGCTGTCCGCCCAGCACGGTGGGATTGCCGCAGTAGGGGCAGGTGGTGGCTGCTGTCTCGGGGCCGCAGACCAGCTCTGCGCCGCAGGAGGTGCAGGTGCGACTGCTGAGGCCTCCGGCCTCCCCTTCTCCCCAGACCGGGCCATTGGCCGCAGCCTTTTCGGCTGCTTCGGCGGCCTTGTCGGCCTGCGCCTGCTTCTCGCCGTAGAGGGCCTCTACCTGTGCGACGTCGTAGGTCGAGCCGCAGTAATCACAGCAGAGCTTGCCGCTGGCGCTGTCGAACCGCAGCGGACCGGTACAGGCCGGGCACTGGTAATTCGTGGTGTTTTCTGCCATCGTTCAGGCCCCCCTTTCAGGCGCCGAAGGGCTTGCCGCACTCGGGGCAGAACTTCGGCGGGTCCGTGGGGTCGGCGGGCATCCAGCCGCAGTTCGGGCACTTGGCCGCCGGGCGGGGCCTGCCGCACTCCGAGCAGAATTTGCCGGTGTTGTGTGTGCCGCAGCTGCATACCCAGCCCGCCTCGGGGCGGGGCTTGCCGCAGGCGGTGCAGAATTTGCCGGTGTTGCCGGTCTGTCCGCAGGAGCAGCTCCAGCTGCCCGCTGCCGGGGCGGCAGGGGCGGGAGCAGGCTGCTGTGCGCCCATCTGGTAGAGGGCCTGTGCGTTGATGCCCCCGGCGGCTGCGGCCTGATTCATCCCCATAAAGGCCATGGCCGGGCCGGCGGAGGTGTTCGACGCCGCAGCCTGCATGGCCGAGGCCTGTGCGCCCACCATATGGGCGGCAGCGCGGGTGGGGTCCATGAAGGCGGCGCTGCGCTGCAGCTCCTTGATCATCTGCTCGTCTTCCTCGCTGGCCTTGACGCCGGACACGCCGAGGGAGACGATCTCGATGCCGCGCAGCTTGCTCCACTTTTCGGAAAGCTCCTGATTCAGGGCCTCGGCCAGCTCGGCGGTGTGGCCGGGCAGGGACGAATAGCGAATGCCCATCTCACTGATGCGGGCGAACGCAGGCTGCAGCGCTGTCATCATCTCGGTGCGCATCTGGCCCTCGAGGGCGTCGCGGGTGTACTCGTTTTCCACATTTCCGCAGACGTTGGTGTAAAACAGGATGGGGTTGACGATGCGGCAGCTGTACTCGCCGAAGCACCGGATGCTCACGTCGATGTCGATGCCTGCCCGCTGGTCCACCACACGGAAGGGCACCGGGCTGGGGGTGCCGTACTTGTTGCCCATCAGCTCCTTGGTGTTGATGTAGTAGATTCGCTGGTCGGTGGCGGCCTGACCGCCGAAGCTGAACCGCTTGCCGATCTCTGCAAAGACCTCGTCGATGTTCTTGGCCAGACCCTTGCTCAGCAGAGAGGGCTGGGTGCCGGTGTTGTAGGTGTACTCGCCCGCCTCGGCGCAGAGGTCCACCACCTTGCCCTGCTCCACGATGAGGGCGCACTGGCCCTCGGCCACCGCCACGATGGAGCCATCGGTGATGACGTTCTCGGTGCCGTGACGGTTCGAAGAGCGCCCGGAGACCTTCTTTTGTCCCTTGACGGCCAGCACCTCCGCCGGGAGAGCGCTGCAATAAAAGTATTCCTTCCACTGGTCGCCCATCACTCCGGATGCTGCACCCAATGCCGCTTTGACAAGACCCATAAGCCATATCTCCTTTTTCTGCCCGCTGTTCTGCGCGTGGGCTTTTCCTCAGTATACCACAAAACAGGCGGCGAAAAAAGAAAACCCTTGCATTTTCTCCCCGATGGGTGTAGAATACTCCCGACAAACAAATACAGGGGAGCTTGTAAACGCAGGCTGAGAGGAAGTTCTCGAACTTCGACCCTTGGAGGCTGTCTTTGGACAGTCTCTGCACCTGATGCGGATAATGCCGCCGTAGGAAGTCATAACGCTGTTTATGGATTTTTACAGGAGACGCCGCAGAGGGCGTCTCCTGTTTTTTTGTCCCCGGCTGAGGGGGAGCGCCCTGAGTCTGGGTTATATGTTGCGATGGGAAGCCGTGTTCCGGCGTGAGAGGAGGCCAATGAGCCTCGACCGCTTCTTCCGTTTCTGGCATCTGCGCGGGTGCCGGTTCTGTTCGTGTGCGGGGGCGGCGGTCTGTCTGCTCCCGCATGATATTTTTATTGAAAAGGAGCACTCATCATGAAACACTACTCTGCAAAAAAGCTGGCGCTGGCCGGTATGTTCTGCGCCCTCGCCGTCGTGGGCAGCGTCTTCTCCTTCCCCGTCTTCGGCAGCAAATGTGCCCCCGTCCAGCACATGGTCAACATCCTCTGTGCCGTCCTGCTGGGGCCTTACTATGGCGTGGGCGTAGCCTTCGTGGCCTCCCTGCTGCGCAACCTGCTGGGTCTGGGCAGCCTGATGGCTTTCCCGGGCAGTATGTTCGGCGCGCTGCTCTGCGGCCTCGTCTTCCACAAGACGAAGAAGCTGCTGCCCACCCTCGTGGGCGAGGTGTTCGGCACCTCCATCCTCGGCGGTCTGTGCGCCTATCCCGTCGCCATCCTGCTGATGGGCAAGAGCGCCGGTGACATCGCCTTCTACGCCTACATCGTGCCCTTCCTCGTCTCTACCGCAGGCGGCGCGGTCATCGCAGGCGTGCTGCTGGCCGCACTTTCCCGTGCAGGCGCCCTCCGCGCCATGCAGGCCAGCCTGAGCTGAGCGGAAGGAGTAAAACGCCCCATGTTCCAGAGCATCTTCGCCAACGTCCGGGCCCGAAGCCCCCTCGTCCATAACATCACCAACTACGTCACCGTCAATGACTGCGCCAACATGGTGCTGGCCTGCGGCGCGTCCCCCATCATGGCGGACGATGCCGCCGAGGTAGAGGACATCACCTCTCTGTGTGCCGGGCTGAACCTGAACATCGGCACTCTGAACAGCCGCACCATCCCCTCCATGCTTCTGGCGGGCCATACCGCCCACCGGCTGGGCCGGCCCGTCGTGCTGGACCCGGTGGGTGCGGGAGCGTCCCATCTCCGCACCGAGACGGCCCTGCGGCTGCTGCGGGAGGTAAAGCCTACCGTCATCCGGGGCAACATCTCCGAGATGCGGACACTGGCGGTGGGCAGCGGCACCACCAAGGGCGTGGACGCCGCCGCATCCGACAAGATCACGGAAGAGACTCTGGACCGGGCCGTGGCCTTCGTCAAGTCCTTCGCGGCCCGCACTGGGGCGGTCATCGCCGTCACCGGGGCCATCGACATCGTAGCCGACGGCCAGCGGGCGTTCTGCATCCGCAACGGCCATCCCATGATGAGCGCCGTCACCGGCACCGGCTGTCAGCTCTCGGCCCTGACGGCGGCCTTCTGCGCCGCCAACCCCGACAAGCCCTTGGAGGCTGCTGCGGCGGCTGTCTGCGCCATGGGCCTTGCGGGCGAAGTGGCCCACAGCCGCCTTACGAAGCTGGACGGCAGCGCCACCTACCGCAATTATATCATCGACGCCATCTACAACATGACCCCCGAGCAGCTCGAGGAAGGAGCACGCTATGAAATGCGATAAACACACCATGCTTCTCTACGCCGTCACCGACCGGGCATGGACGGGCCGCGAGACTCTCCGCCAGCAGGTGGAGGATGCGCTGAAGGGCGGCGTCACCTGCGTCCAGCTGCGGGAAAAAGAGCTGGACGACGCGGCATTTTTACAGGAAGCCATGGAGCTTTCTGCCCTCTGCCGCAGCTATGGCGTCCCCTTCATCATCAACGATAACGTGGACATCGCCATCCAGTGCCATGCGGACGGCATCCACGTCGGGCAGGAGGACATGGCCGCAGCCGACGTCCGGGCCAAAGTCGGCCCCGATATGCTCCTCGGCGTGTCGGCCCACTCGGTGGAGGAGGCCCGGCTGGCCGTGGCCCACGGCGCGGATTATCTCGGCGTCGGCGCAGCCTTTTCCACCCACACCAAGACGGATGTGGACGTCCTGCCCGAGGGCGAGCTGAAAAAGATATGCGACGCTGTGGATGTGCCGGTCGTCGCCATCGGCGGCATCCATAAGGACAACATCCTCCAGCTGAAAGGCTCCGGCGCAGACGGTGTGGCCCTCGTAAGCGCCATCTTCGGTGCCGAGGACATCGAAGCCGAGTGCCGAGAGTTGAAGGCGCTGGCGGAGCGAATCATTTAAAGGAGCAAACCCATGAAAACTGCACTTACCATCGCGGGCAGCGATTCCAGCGGCGGCGCCGGCATTCAGGCCGACCTCAAAGCCATGACCATGAACGGCGTCTTCGCCATGAGCGCCATCACCGCCCTGACGGCCCAGAACACCACCGGCGTGTCCGGCATCTATGAGGTCAGCCCCGCGTTTCTGGCCCAGCAGATCGACGCTGTCTTCACCGACATCCGCCCCTGCGCGGTCAAGATCGGGATGGTGTCCTCTGCCCCACTCATCGAGACCATCGCCGAGCGCCTCCGCTTCTACAAGGCGGAGAACATCGTCGTAGACCCCGTGATGGTAGCCACCTCCGGCTCTGACCTCATCGCCTCGGACGCTGTGCGCACCCTCTGTCGGGAGCTGTTTCCCCTCTCGGCGCTTATCACCCCCAACCGCCACGAGGCGGAAGTTCTGGCCGAAATGGCCATCCATAACCGCGATGACATGGTACGCGCCGCGCAGACCATCGCCGGCCGCTACGGCTGCAACGTCCTGCTGAAGGGCGGCCACAGCGACACCGACGCCGACGACCTTCTGGCACTCCGGGACGGGCAGCTGCTCTGGTTCCCGGGGCAGCGGGTCGATAACCCCAACACCCACGGCACCGGCTGCACCCTGTCCAGCGCCATCGCGGCAAACCTCGCCAAGGGCTTCGGGCTGGCGGACTCCATCGCCCGGGCCAAGGCCTATCTGACCGACGCGCTGAACGCTCAGCTCGACTTGGGCCAAGGCTCCGGCCCGCTGGACCACACCTTGGGCGGCACAGGGGTCGAAAACTGGATGCACGGCGTCCCAGACGCTGTACAGGATAAATAAAGAGCGTATTTTCGGAGGATTTGAACCATGCAGACTTACACCACACAGATGGATGCCGCACGCAAGGGCATCGTCACGCCCCAGATGGAGACGGTCGCCAAGAAGGAGTACCGCACCGTCGAGGAGATCCGTCAGCTGGTCGCCGAGGGCAAGGTGGCCATCCCGGCTAACAAGCATCACACCTGCCTTGACCCCGAGGGCATCGGCTCCATGCTTCGCACCAAGATCAATGTCAACCTCGGCGTCTCCCGCGACTGCAAGGACTACAGCATCGAGATGCAGAAGGTCATGAGCGCGGTCAACATGGGCGCAGAGGCCATCATGGACCTGTCCAGCCACGGCAACACCCAACCCTTCCGCCAGAAGCTGACCCACGAGTGCCCTGTCATGATCGGCACCGTGCCGGTGTATGACTCGGTCATCCACTACCAGCGCGATCTCGCCACCCTGACCGCGCAGGACTTCATCGACGTGGTGCGTCTGCACGCAGAGGACGGCGTGGACTTCGTCACCCTCCACTGCGGCATCACCCGCAAGACCATCGAGCAGATCCGCAAGCACAAGCGGAAGATGAACATCGTCAGCCGCGGCGGCTCTCTGGTCTTTGCATGGATGTGTATGACCGGCAATGAGAATCCCTTCTACGAGCACTTCGACGAGATCCTCGACATCTGCGAGGAGCACGATGTCACCATCTCTCTGGGCGACGCCTGCCGCCCCGGCTGCCTCGCCGACGCCACCGACGTCTGCCAGATCGAAGAGCTGGTCCGTCTGGGCGAGCTGACCAAGCGGGCTTGGGCACACAATGTTCAGGTCATGGTGGAAGGCCCGGGCCATGTGCCCCTGAATCAGGTCGCCGCCAACATGGAGATCCAGAAGACCATCTGCATGGGCGCGCCCTTCTACGTCCTCGGCCCCATCGTCACCGACATCGCCCCCGGTTATGACCACATCACCGCTGCCATCGGCGGCGCTGTCGCAGCCATGAGCGGTGCGGCTTTCCTGTGCTATGTCACCCCCGCCGAGCATCTGGCTCTGCCCAATGTGGACGACGTCAAGCAGGGCATCGTGGCCTCCAAGATCGCCGCCCACGCCGCCGACATCGCCAAGGGCATCCCCCACGCCCGGGACATCGACGACAAGATGGGCGACGCCCGCCGTGTGCTGGACTGGGACGCACAGTTCGCCTGTGCCCTCGACCCCGAGACCGCAAAGGCCATCCGTGACGCCCGCCTGCCCGAGGATGACCACAGCGACACCTGCTCCATGTGCGGCAAGTTCTGCGCCGTCCGCAGCATGAACAAAGCTCTGGCCGGCGAGTACATCGACATCCTGTAAACTGATATTTTCATCGCTTTTGCGATTTTTCTTCTCCATTGCCGCCCGGTATGAAAGCCGGGCGGCTTTTTGCGTTTTGGCCGGGCTGTTTCTCTATACAAAATGAATCCGGCATGCTATATTGGATAAGAGAAGCATTTGAGGTGGTCAATTTCGTGGCAGCCACACGCCGATGGTAACGACAAGGGCATCTGCCCTGAGAGATGCAGGAGAACGCCACGCCTGCCAAATGCTTTTCGAGGGGGGACGGTTCTGATGCCGTCCCCCGTTCCTGTTTTTACAGAGGCATAAAAGAAAAACTGCACGAACGCTGAAGTCCAGCAGTCCGTGCAGTTTTTTCATACAGTTGCGCCAGCAGGAGTCGAACCTACGATGGGGGAGTCAAAGTCCCCTGCCTTACCGCTTGGCGATGGCGCATCAGTAGAGAATAGTATAGCATATTTTTCCGGATTCCACAAGAGCCGCCGGGGCTTCCGCAAAAACTTTCTATTCTATTCCGCCCGTTCCCCATCCTTGCCGGGGGACGGCGGATATGGTATACTTGCTGTGTAAAAGTTTTCCTGTTCAGCGCACAGCGCAGAAAGGAGCGCGGCTTATGGTGCACCATCTTGTCATCGGCGTTATCTTCCTCGTCTGGGGCATTGCAGATGTCCTCCGCGTCCAGCTGCCCGGCGTGCTGGCGCGGAGGCTGGAAGCGTCCAGCGAAGAGGGCCGCCGCCTCTGGCAGCGGCTTCTGGGCGTGCTGGAGCTCATCGTAGGCGGCGTACAGGTGCTGTTCTGCCTTTTCTCCGACGACCCGACCGTCACCAGCATCCTCCTCGCCGTGATGATCCTTTCGGCGGTCTGCATCCTCGGGCCGTACTACCACTGGCGGAAACAGGAAAAAGAAAACGACACCTGACACGAGAGAGGGAGTTCACCTATGGGGCCTTGGTATTATGAAGTCGTCAGCTTTGACGGCGATTACGTCAACCTGCGCCGCACCGACATCGAGAGCGACGAGCTGAACCCGGTGGCACTGGCGCTCCTGCCGCCGGAAATCGACGTGGGCAGCAAGCTCAAGTGCGAATATTTCCAGTACGAGATCATCGGCTGACAAAACGAAACGCCGCCCGTTCGGGCGGCGTTTCTGCATTTACCGATAAAGTTATACGCGCTCGGCCACCAACTGGAAGCCTGCCTTGGTGAGCTCCTGCCGAATCTGCTCGATCTGGGCGTTGTCGCGGGTCTCGAGAGTTAGCTTGAGGAAGCAGCTGGAGATGGGCATATTGGGGTCGGAGCCGTCGTGGAGGACGGACACCACATTGCTGCCGCAGCGGGAGACGATGTCGGCCACCTGCTGCAGCTGGCCGGGCTTGTCTTCCAGCGCGATGGTCAGGTTGGCCTTGCGGCCGCTCATGACGAGGCCGCGGGTGATGACGCGGTTGAGGATGTTCACGTCGATGTTGCCGCCGGAGATGAGGCAGACGACCTTCTTGCCCTCGATGGGCAGCTTATGGAAGAGCGCCGCCGCCACAGGCACAGCTCCCGCACCCTCGGCCACCAGCTTCTGGTTCTCCATCAGGGAGAGGATGGCCGCAGCGGTCTCGTCCTCGGTGACAGTGACGATGTCATCCACATACTCCTCGCAGAGCTTATAGGTCAGCTCACCGGGGGTCTTGACCTGAATGCCGTCCGCAAAGGTGGAGACGGCGGAGAGGGTCTGATATTTGTGCTCATGGAGGGAGCGGTACATACTGGGTGCGCCTTCGGCCTGCACACCGTAGACCTTGACCTCCGGCTTGAGGCTCTTGATGGCAAAGGCCACGCCGGAGATGAGTCCGCCGCCGCCCACAGGTACGATGACGGCATCCACATCGGGCAGCTGGTCGAGGATCTCGAGGCCGATGGTGCCCTGACCGGCGATGACCTGCTCGTCGTCGTAAGGGTGGATGAAGGTCATGCCCGTCTCTTCCTGCAGCTCGACGGCCTTGTCGTGGGCATCGTCATAGGTGCCGGGCACGAGGCAGACCTCCGCGCCGAGGTTCTTGGTGTTCTCCACCTTCATAATGGGTGCACCGTCCGGCATACAGACGATGCTCCGGATGCCCCGGCGGGTAGCGGCCAGCGCCACGCCCTGTGCGTGGTTGCCTGCCGAGCAGGCGATGACGCCCTTGTCGCTCTCCTCCTTGGAGAGCTGGCTGATCTTATAATAAGCGCCGCGCACCTTGAAGCTGCCGGTCACCTGCAGGTTCTCGGTCTTGAGGTAGAGCTGGCAGTCCTTCGAGAGCTTGGGGGCTTCGATGAGGTCTGTTTTGCGTGCTACATCCTTGAGGACAAAGGCGGCGTGGTAGATCTTATCCAATGTCAGCATATCGATTTTCCCATCCTATCTCTTTTTATCCATCCCGGCACACGGGGTATTTTTCATCGTTAAAGACAGGACTTAGTATAGTTTACATAATTTGATTTGTCAAATGAATCTATTTCACACCTTAAGGCCGAAAGCGGAATTTGCAAACATTGTATTTGTCTGTGCAGGATGCCGACCCCGCTTGACAACCCAAAGAAATTTGACTATACTACATATAGAAAGGCGCTGTGTCTGCAAAACGACTAGCTCCTTACCAGATTAGTCAAGAGAAAATGACCGACCGAGTTGGGGAACTTGAAGGCGGTCATTTTTTCTTGCGTTTTTTATCGTCATGGTTCTCATGTGCGATCGTCCATGTGATCTGAAATGTAACAAAAATTGCTCCGCCAAGAAGCGTCAGTAAAATTGCAACATCGGAGAACGTCATGAACCACACCCCCTTCCTGCCCTTGAGCATCCGGGGAGTGGCAACTTCAAGAAAAACTGCCTTGCCCGGCGCTTAGGTGCCGGTAAGGAGTCAGCCGCCTGCGTTTTAGACACAGCGCCTTTTTCCTGCCATTGCTGGCATTAGTTACAGAATAACACAAAATCCTGCAAATCACAATACAAAACCGCCGCCTCCCACAAAACTGTGAGAGGCGGCGGTTCTATTATTGCTCAACCATATACGGCAGATTACTTTTTCGTTTTTTCTTTCCATGCCAGCATGACATAAATGTCCTTACCGATTACATTATTATCTTTATCCTTTTTCGGATCGATGTAATAGCCGATGCTCCAATCATATTCCTTCGAGGTTGTCCGACCCATACAATTTTTAACTTCATCAGCGACCGCTTTTGCTTCATCCGAAGTTTTTTTATCGATTTCTACTTTTATCATACACTTTTGTTTCAGGTTATTATTAAGCATACTGCCATACTTATCATGGAAATACTCTGCCTCTTCATCAAGCTCCTTGTCATATTTGACCTTCGGGTAGCCCTCCGGCAAAATACTATTTATATCATTTGTCAACTTGACTTTGGCATCGACACTTGCTCCGCTGCCACCGCCGCCGCAGGCAGTAAGCATCGTCAGTGTCAGCGCCGCCGCCAACAGGACTGCCATCATTTTTCTGAACCGCAACATCATAAAAAATTCCTCCTTATAATTTAGGAAGCATTCTGCCTCCATATCACAATAATACATTTTGGGGCAACTTTCGTCAATATTATCCACCCTGTTTTTTCGATTTTGGCATTTTGTTAAAATTATAAGACATACTTTTTATCTCTGGGATACAAAAAGCCGCCGCCTCCCACAAAATCGTGAGAGACGGCGGTGCATTTTATTTTATCGCAAGTTTCATAGCAATTCAACTTTTTAATGTAACAGCAACAGCGTTGAATTGCATATCGCAAATATGCTGTTTGAATGTTGCACTAATCTCTTGACTTGCGATAAAGACAGTTCCTGCCGGAACAGCCTATTGTGCTCTGCCGTCTGCGGCGCTCGTACATGCCCGCTCTGGCTCAGATCTCCGCGAGGATGGCATCACCCATTGCGGTACAGCCGAGGCAGGTGCAGCCCTCGCTCATATTATCGGCGGTGCGCAGGCCCTTGTCCAGCACCTTGTTCACCGCGCTCTCGATGGCGTCGGCCTCCTCGGTCATGCCGAAGGAGTACCGCAGCATCATGGCGGCGGAGAGGATGCAGGCGGTGGGGTTGACGATGTCCTTGCCCGCGATGTCGGGAGCAGAGCCGTGGATCGGCTCATACAGACCCCGGGTGCCTTCGCCCAGACTGGACGAGGGGATCATGCCGATGGAGCCGGTGATCATCGAAGCCTCGTCGGAGATGATGTCGCCGAACATATTCTCGGTGACGATGACGTCAAACTGGCTGGGGTCCTTCACGACCTGCATCGCGCAGTTGTCCACGAACATCTCGCTGTACTCCACCTCGGGATACTCGGCCTGCAGGCGGTGCATGACGGCACGCCAGAGGCGGCTGGTGTCCAGCACATTGGCCTTGTCCACGCAGCAGAGCTTCTTGCGGCGCTTCATCGCCGTCTCGAAGCCGATGCGGCCGATGCGCTCGATCTCGTGCTCCGAGTAGGGCATGGAGTCCACGGCCTGCTTCTCGCCGTTTTTCAGCGTATAGGTCTCGTGCTTGCCGAAGTAGACGCCGCCGATCAGCTCACGCACGATGATGAAGTCGATGCCCTTGGCCACGATCTCGGGCTTGAGGGGGCTGGCCGGGGCCAGCTGAGGCCAGATCTTGGCCGGGCGGTTGTTGGAGTAGAGGCCCATCCCGGCGCGGAGGCGGAGCAGACCCTTTTCGGGGCGCTGCTCGCCGGGCAGGCCCTCCCACTTGGGGCCGCCCACTGCGCCCAGAAGAACGCTGTCTGCCGCAAGGCATTTATCCAGCTCGTGCTGAGGCAGCGGGTCGCCGTACTTGTCGATGGCCTCGCCGCCCATTGCGGCGTCGGTGTAGTGGAAGGTGTGGCCGTACTTTTCGGCCACCTTATCGAGAACGCGGAGGGTCTGCTTCACGATCTCAGGGCTGGAGCAGTCGCCCCAGATGACAGCGATATTTTTTTCCATGATAATGGGCATCCTTTCTTCGATTGGGCAGCGATTTATGACAGGATTCTTGCTTTTGAGTGGGTGCGGGGGCAGATTGCCGTTGCAGTAGGGCTGTTTTTTCTTTAAGCAGGTTCTCGCGCTGGTGGCGCGGATTAAGTTTTTTCTTTCGGTCAAATGGCATGCGCTCCGCGCGGGCCAGAGGCAGGGAGGGGTGTTTCGACTCCCCCCTC
>ENA-UOJV01000930-UOJV01000930.1-human-gut-metagenome-genome-assembly--contig:-C82-NODE-930-length-37430-cov-21.070742_pt1 | contig 37430 bp, 28 predicted proteins | sample MGYA00242356_ERZ723903 | MGnify/ENA metagenome assembly ERZ723903
CATATGGTCGGTGACGATGACGGTGAGGTTCCACCTGTTCCCATTCCGAACACAGCAGTTAAGCTCACTCGTGCCCAAGATAGTTAGCTGGAAACGGCTTGTGAAAATAGGTAGTCGCCGACTTGAATATGCCGCTCTGAGAGTTCTCAGGGCGGTTTTCTTTTACCCAGAAAAGAAGGTGGATAGTGCGCCATGCGGTGCGCGGTGCGACAGACCTCGTCTGCTCTTGCATCGAAAAAGGCTGATCCCATGCTGCGGCTGGACAGAGCAAAGGAATTTACAGAAAATTCATTCAATAACCGGCTAAAATTCACGGTCGGGTTTGACGGGATGCCGCTTTTGGTGTATCATATATCTGTATGTGAATATTCGTTTTGAGGCTGAAAAAAGCCCGGACGTTTGCTATTTTAAAGAATCATGAGGTGTGACCAATGTCCTTAGCTGAAAAACTCTTTGGCAGCTTCTCTGACCGGGAGCTGAAAAAGATCAACCCCCTCACCAAACAGGTGCTGGCACTGGAAGGCAAGTATCAGGCCATGTCCGACGCCGAGCTGCAGGCCCAGACCCCCGCGCTGAAGCAGCAACTGGCCGACGGTAAAACGCTGGACAATATCCTGCCCGACGCCTTCGCCGTCTGCCGCGAGGCCGCATGGCGCGTGCTGGGCATGAAGCACTTCCCGGTGCAGGTCACCGGCGGCATCGCCCTCCATCGGGGCGACATCGCCGAGATGCAGACCGGTGAAGGCAAGACCCTTGTGGCGACCCTGCCCGCCTACCTGAATGCGCTGACCGGCGAGGGCGTCCACATCGTTACCGTCAATGACTACCTCGCCAAGCGCGACAGCGAGTGGATGGGCAAGCTTTACCGCTGGCTGGGCCTGTCGGTCGGCCTGATCGTACAGGGCATGGATGGCGACGCCCGCCGTGGGGCTTACAACGCCGACATCACCTATGGCACCAACAACGAGTTCGGCTTCGACTACCTGCGCGACAATATGGTGACCTACAAGGACAACATGGTGCAGCGCGGCCATGTCTACGCCATCGTCGATGAGGTGGACTCCATCCTTATTGATGAGGCCCGCACCCCCCTGATCATCTCCGGCCGCGGTGAGGATTCCTCCAGCCTGTACACGCAGGTGGACCGCTTTGTCCGCACCCTGCGAAAGAGCGTTGTGGTCGAGCTGGAAGACAAGCTGGAGGCCGACGAGCAGGCTGACGGCGATTACGTCGTGGACGAGAAGCACAAGACCTGCACCCTGACCGCCAAGGGCATCAAGAAGGCGGAGGAATATTTCAAGGTCGAGAACCTCGCCGCCGCTGAAAATATGACCCTCGCCCACCACATCGATCAGGCCATCAAGGCCTACGGCGTGATGCAGCGGGACATTGACTACGTCGTGAAGGACGGCGAAGTCATTATCGTCGATGAGTTCACGGGCCGCCTGATGATCGGCCGCCGGTACAACGAGGGCCTGCATCAGGCCATCGAGGCCAAGGAGGGCGTGAAGATCGCCGCCGAGAGCAAGACGCTGGCCACCATCACCTTCCAGAACTACTTCCGTATGTACAAGAAGCTGGCCGGTATGACCGGCACAGCCAAGACGGAGGCCACCGAGTTCACCGAAATTTATGGCCTGAACATCGTCACCGTCCCCACCAACCGTCCCAACGTCCGCAAGGACTACCCGGACGCCATCTACAAGACCATCAACGGCAAGTACAACGCGGTCATCCAGCAGGTCATGGAGTGCCATAAGAATGGTCAGCCTGTTCTGGTGGGTACGGTCAGCGTCGAGAAGAGCGAGACTCTCGCCAAGATGCTGCAGAAGTATACCCGCGATTTCAATGTGCTGAACGCCAAGAACCACGAGCGAGAGGCTGAGATCGTCGCACAGGCCGGCAAGAAGGGCGCGATCACCATCGCCACCAATATGGCAGGCCGTGGTACGGATATTATGCTGGGCGGCAACGCCGAGTATATGGCAAAGGCCCAGATGCGGAAAGAACACTTCTGCGAGAAACTGCTGAACCCCGAAAAGCCCGAAGAGGCCCTGCCCGCCGCTGTGGAACAGCTGCTCATCGAGGCCGACGGCCACGGCGAGACCAGCGACGCCAACATTCTGGCAGTCCGCAAGCGTTTCGATGAGCTGTATGCCCAGTACAAGCCCCTGACTGAGGCGGAGGCCGAGGAGGTGCGTGCCGCAGGCGGTCTGTTCATCATTGGTACCGAGCGCCACGAGAGCCGCCGTATCGACAACCAGCTGCGCGGTCGTGCAGGCCGTCAGGGCGACCCCGGTGCATCCCGCTTCTACCTGAGCCTCGAGGACGACCTGATGCGCCTGTTCGGCGGTGACCGCGTGCAGAGCCTGATGGGCACGCTGGGCATCGACGAGGACACCCCCATCGAGAACCGGATGATCACCAGCACCATCGAGTCTGCCCAAAAGAAGCTCGAGGGCCGGAACTTCGAGATCCGCAAGAATGTTCTGAAATACGACGACGTCATGAACCAGCAGCGTGAGATCATCTATGGTCAGCGCCGCAAGGTCCTGGACGGCGAGGACATCAGCGCCGAGATGCACAATATGCTGAAGGAGAACATCGAGTCCAGCTGCAAGCAGTTCCTCGCAGGCGATGTGAAGGATGAGTGGGACTTCGGCGCACTCCGCCGCCACTATCTGGGCTGGCTGACCACCGACGAGGACTTCCACTACACCGTGGCCGATTACGACAACATCTCGCAGGAGAGCATCGCCGATATGCTGTATCAGCGCGGCATGGACATCCTGAACGACAAGGAGCAGCGCTACGGCGCACCTCTGATGCGGGAGCTGGAGCGTATCTGCCTGCTGAAGTGTGTAGACCGCCAGTGGATGGACCATATTGATAATATGGACCAGCTGCGTCAGGGCATCGCCCTGCGCGGCTACGGCCAGAAGGACCCCGTCGTCGAGTACCGCATCGAGGGCTTCGATATGTTCGACCAGATGGTCGATTCCATCCGGGAGTCCAGCATCAAGATGCTGCTGACCATCGAGGTGCGCGAGGCGGGCGCAGCCCCCAAGCGCGAGCAGGTGGCAAAGCCCACCGGCGAGGGCTATGTGCCCGGCAACGGTGCCCCCGGTGCCAAGGGCGCGCCCAAGGGCCAGCCTGTCCGGGTCATCAAGATCGGCCGCAATGACCCCTGCCCCTGTGGCAGCGGCCTGAAGTGGAAAAAGTGCACCTGCGCCAAGTACCACCCCGAAGGAAGCCACACGGAGGGCTGAATAAGACCATAGCAAGAAAGCTCTCCCTCGGGAGAGCTTTTTCTGAATCAAAAACAAAGGAGCGGATGAGTATGAATATCACACCGGAAGAGCTTCTGAAGGAGTCCCGCACGCTGGAACCGCAGCTGCAGCAGTGGCGGCGGACGCTCCATCGTCACCCGGAGGTGGGCTTCGACCTGACCCAGACGAAGGCGCTGGTCAAGACGGCACTGACGGAGATGGGCTATGAGCCGAAGGACTGCGGCAGGGCCGGCGTCCTCGCGCTGGCGGGCGGAAAAAAGCCCGGCAGGACCATCCTGCTGCGTGCCGACATGGACGCGCTGCCCATCCCCGAGGAGTCGGGCGAGGAGTTCCGCTCGGAAGTGCCCGGCAAGATGCACGGCTGCGGCCACGATATGCACACGGCCATGCTGCTGGGTGCGGCAAAGCTGCTCAAGGCCCACGAGGACGAGCTGGAAGGCACGGTCAAGCTGGAATTCCAGCCTGCCGAGGAGATCTTCCAAGGCTCGCCGGATATGCTGGCCAACGGCCTGCTGGAGGACCCCCATGTGGACGCAGCGGTCATGTTCCACGTGCTGGCCGGGATGCCGCTGCCGACGGGCACGGTGCTGGTGCCGGGCGGCGGCATCACCATGGCCAGCTGTGAGCAGTACCACATCGTGGTCAGGGGCAAGGGCGGCCACGGCTCGACGCCGGAAAACTGCATCGACCCCATTACGGCTGCGGCCCACATCCACATCGCTTTGCAGGAGATCAACAGCCGCGAGCTGAAGCCCGGCGACGTCGGGGTGCTGACCACCGGCCACTTCGAGGCGGGCGCAGCCTCCAACGTCATCCCGGACGTGGCCCAGATGTGGGGCACCATCCGCACCACCGACCCGGAAAACAAGGTGGGCGAGCAGATCCGCACCCGGATGACCGAGATCGCGCAGGGCGTGGCGGCGGCATTCCGCTGCACGGCGGAGGTGTCCTTCGCCGACTTCTGCCCCTGCATGGTGGTGGACAAGGCCCTCGCCGGAAACGCGATGGCCTATATGACCGAGCTGCTGGGCCGGGGCGCGATGGATATGACCGCCCTCACCGGCGGCAAGCCCGGCGGCGGCAGCGAGGACTTTGCCTTCGTGAGCCACGAGGTGCCTACGGTGAGTATGTTCATCGCCGCAGGCAGCCCGGAACAGGGGTACTGCTACGGCCAGCATCACCCCAAGGTGAAGTTCGATGACAGCATCCTCTACGAAGGCTCTGCGGCCTTTTGCTGGTTCGCTCTGCGCTGGCTGAAGGATAAGTCCTGATACGAAGAGAAAGCCCTCTCGGCGCCGCCGAGAGGGCTTTCTCTGTTTCAATCGTTCTTTACGGCGATGAGCACGCGGATCTTTTTGCCCGCTGCGCAGCCGAGATCATCGTAGTGTATGATTCCTTTCCTGTGCTGCTTTGGTATCAGTATAGCAGATTTTTCTGCTTTGGGGACAGCTTATCACATACTTCTTGGGATTTGGGGGATAAAATCCTAAGGAATTCTTAAGAATAAGGCGGGTCCCCCTCTTGCGGAGCAGGGTAGAAACGTGTATCCTTATAAAAGAACGATCAGGAAGTGAGGGTATCCCTATGCATAAAAAAGTTTTGGTCTGTCTGCCCCTGAACGACGCCCACCGCGCTGCGCTGGAGGCCTCCGTGCCGGAGTTTGAATTCCGCTTCAATGCGCTGGACGATGTCCACGCCGAAGACGTGCTCTGGGCCGATGTGGTGCTGGGCAACGCCCCGGTGTCGATGATCTCTCAGAACAAGCACATCGAGTGGTTCCAGTCCAACTCCGCCGGCCCGGACCCCTACCTGAAGCCCGGCGTCCTGCCCGAGGACTGCGTAGTGACCAACGCCACCGGCGCATATGGTCTGGCCATCAGCGAGTGGATGCTGGCCATGTGGCTTGGCATCCAGAAGGATATGTTCCTCTACCGCGACCTCCAGAACCAGCGCGAGTGGGCCCCCATCGACCGCCCCGTGAGGGGCATCACCGGGGCGCGGGTGCTCTGCGTCGGCATGGGTGACATCGGCTCCAACTTCGCCCGCCGCGCTCATATGCTGGGCGCTGAGGTGGTGGGCGTCCGCCGTACCGTCCACCCCGACACCCCCTGCCCGGACTACTGCCTACGGGTGGTGGCCCAGAGCCAGCTGGATGAGGAGCTGCCCGAAGCCGACCTCATCGCCCTGAGCCTGCCCGGCACCGAGGAGACCTACCATATGTTCGACGCTGGGCGCTTTGCCCGCTGCAAGGATGGGGCCATCCTCCTCAACGTGGGCCGCGGCACCACCGTGGACAGCGACGCCCTTGTGGACGCCCTGCGCAGCGGCAAGATCTTCGGCGCGGGCCTCGATGTCACCGACCCCGAGCCGCTGCCCGCCGACCACCCGTTGTGGGGCGAACCGGGGGCCATCATCACCCCCCACAACTCCGGCAAGTTCAGTCTGCCCAAGACGCTGGACAACATCGTGGACATCTTCATCCATAACCTCAAGCGCTACGCCGAGGGCCTGCCGCTGGACAATCAGGTCAGCCGCACCACCCGATATGCCGCCGACCAGAACGGCGGCCACCGCCTGCTGAGCACCCTGTAAAACGCGATAACGATGAAAACGCCATCTGCGCCGAGACGCAGATGGCGTTTTTGTTACTTCACGCGGATGACCGGTGGCGGGAAGCTGTCCAGCGCCGTCCAGTCGGGCTTGTAGATGCGGAGGAAGAGGTGGAACTTCTCGTCCGAGACGGGGAGCCAGTTGGTGGTATCCTCCGGCGCATCCTTGGAGAGGGTGACGTCGATGGAACCGTCCGGGTTCCGGTGGAGGCCGGAGCGGTCGTTCACGCAGTAGCGGCTGATGGGGTTATCGATGAGGAAGTTGTCCTCGCCGTAGGCCGTCACCGACCAGAATCCGGTGCCCACCGTGGGCGGCAGGGCGTCGAAGTGGAGGGTATAGGTCTTTTTGCCGGTGAGGTCGGCCCCGGTGCTGTCGGTGGAGGTGCGCGGGTAGATGGCGACGTCGGTGGTGTTGGCCCCAAGGCCCATCAGGGCCACCATGGTGCGGTAGTCGTAGGCCGTGCCGAAATCGCCGATGGGGTCGCCGTAGTAGGTCCACTGGCCCATCTGCCGGGCATAGCGTGCGGCCTGCGCCCGGAGGCTGCTCTTGAGCTGAAGGAGCATCCGCTTCCAGCGCAGCCCGCCGAGGGGGCCGAGGACGGAGGCGTCGAACCGCTCGCCCGGGCCGACGGAGAGGGCCGCGAGGCTGCGGAGAAGGGGCGCGTCCGCCTCGGCGGGCGGGTCGGTCTCCATCAGCCGGTTGGCGGTGTCGAAAAACTCCTGCGGCGTCATGGCGAGGACTTTTTCCACCGGGACGAAATCGTTTTCCGGGGAATAACTGCCCTCCGGCGCGGCGTCCGGCCCGGCGGGGTAGGCCGAGAGGGGCATCAGCTGCATCCGGCTCTGGAGCGCCGCCACGTTCGGCAGGTCGTCCGGCCCCGAGAGCATGATGCGGGCGATGGTCCAGACCGTCCGGGTGGGGACGTCGATGCGCCGGACGCCCTTGGGCAGGGTGCCCTCCCAGCCGGAATAGGCGATGGCGTAGGCCCCGGGCGCTTCCAGCACGGCGGCGGTGTTCGTCCATGCGTCCAGCACCTGCACGTTAAAGAAGCGGTCGGTCTCCGGCACGACGTAAATTTGCGGCTCGGCGCTGACGTCCAGCCATGCCTGCGTGTAGATGGTGTCCACATTGGGGCTGACGACGGTGCGGCTGGAAGCGTCCAGCAGCTTCCGGGCGTGGATGAACTGGTTGACGGGGGCGCGGTTGGCGGAGGGGGTCTTCGCGTTGGTGGAGACGGTCTTGGTGGCGTCCACGAGCACCAGCGGGAAGGCGTAGAGGTACGCTTCTTCCAGCAGGGTCTGGATCTCAGAAGCCGCATCGGCTTTCTGGGCCGGCAGAAGGGTGACGCCGCAGGCGGCGGCAGCGGCGGAAGAGAGCCTGAGAAAATCGCGTCGGGTCATTTTCATGGCAGGAGCCTCCTTTTTGCAGATTCAGCGAGCCAGAACGATGGAAAGGGTGACTTCCTTGGCGTCGGAGGAGAGGTCGAAGCTGCCGCCGTCCTGTGCGGGGACGCAGACGGTGTAGACCTTCTTCGCGCTGAAGCGGGCCGGGGCGTCGTCAAAGCGCCAGCCGGACACCTCGTGGTAGAGACCGTCGGTGCCGAGGGCGAAGAGTTTGTAGTCGGCGGGGTTCCCGGTCAGGCCGTTGATGCGGAAGGCAACGGTGGTCTGGGGATGGAGATTGTCGAGGGTGACGGTGTGCAGCCAGCTTGCGGGGGTGCCTGTGCCGCCTGCGGCATGGAAGGCGTCGGCAGAAAGCACCCGGCGGGAGGTCTTGTCCAGATCGACCTTCCGGTAGGGCATCTCGGGCAGGAAGACGAAGCGGTCCTGCAGGCGGAGCAGCTCCTTGTAGCCGGTGGGGCAGTAGAGCTTGTTGCCGTCCCGGCCTGCATACATACCGATGGCCATGTTGTTGTAGCCGTAGAGGGAGGCAACGTCCACCGTGAGGACGGTCTTGCCGGTGTCGAAGTCCAGCACGATGTACTGCCACATACCGCTGTCCACATCCTGCACGAAGCCGTAGATGTAGCCGGTGGCGGTGGAGAGCTTCATCATGGAGGTGTCGCTGAGGTCGTCGCGGCACCAGATGCTCTTCATGGCCCAGCCGTCGGCGGTGCGGACGGTGTCCACACGCTCGACGCCGGGCATGATCATGCAGTTGCCCTTGAGCAGCCAGTTCCGGTCATAGATGTTCTCGTAGCTCTGGATGGAGGAATCGCTGTCGGGCTTTGCGAGGTTGGGGCTGCCTGCGCCGAACCAGTTGCAGACGATGGTGCTGACTCTGCCGTCGCCGTGGTCGTAGACGATGGCCGAGTTTTCGACGGAGACCGGCATATTGTCGGGCAGCTCGTCGATGACGGGATGGCTGGCCACGACCTCGCCGGTGCGGATGTCCACGGCCATGAGGCTGACGACCTCGAGGTTGTCGGTAAAAAAGACCAGCTCCCTGCTCAGAGAGGGCGAGCAGCCGCCGCCCCACGCCAGACCGCCGCCGGTAGTGGCTGCGCCCTCGCGGCTGTCCTTTGCGCCCACGCTGTCGTAGGGGGTGCGCCAGACGACCTCTACGCCGCCGTTTGCCCGCAGCAGGTAGCAGGCGAGGTTCGTGAGGATAACTGCGCCCTCCCGGCAGGAGGCGATGCCGTTTTCGGCACCCTCGCCGGGGGCGGGGGCGTAGACGTGCACCTCGCGGCTGAGGTCGGCGGTGCCGCCTGCAAGGATGGTGTCGATGGCTGCGCGGGAGATATAGCCCATCGCGCCCTGCTGGCCACGGCTGGGGTAGATGCGGAAGCCGCCGGTGACGAACCAGAGGTTGCCGTCGTAGTCAAAGACGATGGAGAGCAGATTCTGCTCAAGGCTGCGGCCCAGCACCCGCTCGGCAGCCTCCTTGATGTTGATGTCCAGCACTTTCTGGAAAACGGGCAGCGGCGTGCCGCTCTCGTCCGTGGCCCGCAGCATCAGGACGTGGTTGTGGCTGGTGGGGCAGACGATGAGGTTGCGCCCGTCCACGAAGGAATAGGAGCTTTGGATGAGGTAGCCGCCGCCGTCATGCTTTGCGGGGGAGAAAAAGCCGATGGTCCGTACCTCCTCTGCGTCGAGGTCGCGGATGGCCAGACCGCCGAGGAAGGGGCTGATGGGGTTGTCGAAGTTGTCGAAGAAGATGGCGGGGGAGGCATTGGGGTTCGTCTTTTCCATCGCCACATGGACCTCGGGGCAGATGCCTACGGGGAGGACAGCGTCGGTGGAGTCGGTGTTGTAGCAGTCGTGGTGGATGTTCGACTCGCTGCTGCCCATAAAGGGGTTCGCATCCACGCCCTTTGCCGTCAGGGGCTTCAAAGGCAGGGCGGTGTCTTCGCTGTGGAAAAGGCCGGCCAACAGGCTGTCGGACTTGGCCGCGCTGGCGGTGGGGGCCAGCGGACAGGACAGCAGAGCGAGAGCGGAAGCGCTGAGGAAGTTGCGTCGGGTCATTTTCATGGTGGAGTCCTCCTTTAATTAGCTGTGTCAACCTCTCCGTCATTGCTTCGCAATGCCACTGCCCGGGTTGCGGCACCCAGCATCCGCAGCGCTTTGCTTGCGTCTTGCTGGCCGCGGCCCCAACAGCGACTCCCTGTTTCCGCCACTGGCGGCGGTCGTCGTTGTTGCTCCTAACGAGGGGAGGCTTTGGCATTTCGTAAAGCTTTATCTCTTCGCCAGAGGCTCCCCTCGGTAGGGGAGCTGTCGAGCGAATGCGAGACTGAGAGGTTAAAGGTTCAATAAAATATTCACTCGGAACAGGCCGTTTTCGGTCTCGACGGTCATGGAGCCGCCGTATTTGGCTGCGGTGGTCTGGATGGAGACGAGGCCGATGCCCATGCCGTCGTGCTTGGTGGAGTGGAGCGCGCCTTTCTGGTGCTTGAGCACGCCGTCGTACCGGTTTTCGACCAGCAGGCCCAGCATGGCAGGGCTGAGCATCCGGGCCATCACCTTCACCTGCCGCTGCTCGGGCGGGAGCTTCTGGCTGGCATGGAATGCATTTTCCAGCAGGTTGCCCAGCATCATGCAGAGGTCGGCTTCCGGGACGGGCAGCTGGCGGGGCAGTTCCAGCCGCCATTCCACCGGCACGCCGAGCTGGCGGGCCTCATGGTCGTAGTGCCCGGCCAGCGCGTCCACGGCGGGGTTGGCGCAGAGGGTGGGGCGCTCCTCACTCAGCTCGGATTCGTACTGGCAGAGGTAGCTTTTCAGCTCCTCCAGCTGGCCGGCTTCGGTCAGGCCGGCGATGACGTGAAGGTGCTGGCGGAAATCGTGGCGCAGATGGCGCGTCTGCTCCATATAGGCCCGAAGCTCGGTGTAGCGGCGGGACTCCACAGCCAGAAGCTGGTTTTCCCGGTCCAGCTGGGCGCTGCGGGTGTACTCCCGGGCCACCTGATACATCTCATACAGCAGCAGGAAGATGCCCAGCAGCGAGATGGAGACGGCCAGCACGGAGATGATCATCAGCCGGTTGATGAGGATGACGCCCGGGTCCAGCGGCATACAGAACATGAGGAAGGCCGCGTAGATGGCGGGCAGCGGCCACGCCGACTGCCAGAAGGCTTCGCCTCGATACTCCCGCAGCAGCCAGCGGCTCCACTGGACCGCGGTGAACCAGAAGAGGATGCAGAGCACCGCCGACAGCCCCAGCTTGAGCAGGGCAGTGGAGACAAGGCAGACCGGCGCGTCGTTGTCCACCTCGGCCCGGGCATTGAGCACGATGGAGAGCAGATTGCAGACGGCGATCATGACGGCAGAGAGGGAGAAGAGAAAGGCTGTCTGCCCGGTCGAGACTGCCGACTCCACCCGCCAGAGCAGCAGCCAGAATGCCGTCAGGAAGATGGGCAGGAGCATCATATTGCTGTTCAGCTCAAGGACAGTGCAGAAAGCCGCCGCCGCAAGATTGATGACGGTGACGAGGAAGGCGGTCAGCAGGGCAGTGCGGCGGGGCGATTTCAGATGCTCCCACAGCGGGGCGAGGCAGAGGAACGCCCCCGGGTAGAGGATGGAGAGGTCCAGAAAATAGCGTCCGAATAAAGTGATGTCCAAGGCAGGGCCTCCTCTCGTCGTCAAAGCTCCCGCCGCATATGGCGGAACTGGTATTGTGTGAACTGGGCGAACAGGGTGTTTTTATCTTTCAGGCGCACCGGCAGGTGGGTGCCGTCCAGCATCTCGAAAGCGTCGCCGTCCAGCCGCAGCACCTTGTCCATGTTCAGGATGACGCCCCGGTTGCAGACGAGGAAATTTTCCTGCGCCCGCAGCAGCTGCTCCACCTGTGCGAAGGTGGAGACGGCCCGGCACTCGCCGTCATCGGTGACGACCCGGACATAGTGGTTCTGGGACATGGCGTACTGGATCTTCCGCAGTGGCAGCTGCACAGTCTGCCGTGCGATGCGGACGTCCAGCTCCGGCTCGGCCCGGAAGAGCACCCGCCGCAGCTCATCGGCCAGCTGAAAGAGCTTCTCTTCCCGGTAGGGCTTGAGCAGATAATCGAAGGGGTGGACGGGAAATGCATCCCACACATACTCCGTCGATGAGGTCACGAAGACCAGCGGCAGGTCCGGGTCGGTGCGGCGCAGGGTACGGGCTGTGTCGATGCCGTTGGTTCCCTCCATGCAGATGTCCAGAAAAACGGCCTGATAGGCCCGGGAGGGGAACGCCTGCAAAAAGGCGTCGCCGCTCTCGAAGTGGTCACAGACCAGAATGCATCCATTGCCGAACGCCAGCCGGAGCAGACCTTCCAGCCGCTGGGCGTCGGGCAGGCGGTCTTCTACGACCGCGAATCGAAGCTCCATCCTCTCATATGCCTCCTTACGCTCCTATTATAACACACCCGCGCAGCCTTGAGGACCGTCATTCACGCAGGAAATGACCCCTTTCACGCAGGTTTGGCAGCAAAAAAGAGAGACCGGGCGGGCCGGTCTCTCTTTGGAAGAGGGAATAGGATTCAGTGCCTGCTCATGGCGCAGACCATCCGGATGAACTCCCGCACCTGCGGCAGCTCACTTTCGCGCTTGCGGTAGAGCAGATAAGTAGAACGGGTGAGAGGGGTGCCGTCGGCGAAGAAGAGCGGCTCCGAGACGCCGTCGAAGTAGTTCAGGCAGATGGACGGCACGATGCTCCAGCCAAGACCGGCGTTGACCATGGCCACGCAGGTGGACAGCCCATCCACATTCAGCTGGGCGTCCGGCTCCATCTTGTGCTCCATCAGCCAGCGGGCTTTCATGCTCATGTGCTCGGGGTCAGAGTCCCGGCCGATGTACCGCAGCTCGCGCAGGGGCACGCTGGCATTCTCCCGGCTGCGGATGAGGCAGACCGGCTCCCGCTCTAACAGGATCTTGCCCTCGTCCCAGTCGTATTCGCCCCGCACGATGGCGAGGTGGACGCTGCTGTCCTGCAGCGTCCGGAGACAGTCACGGCTGTGGTTGGTGGAGACTCTGAGGGTGACGTCCGGGCACTGAGCCGTGTAGGCCGCCAGAACCTGCGGCAGACGGTATTTGGAGTAGTCGATGGAGACCTCAATGCGCAGGGTGCCGCAGATGGTGTCCTTGCGCATCTGCAGCTGCTCCCGCAGGGTGTTGAGCTCCCGGGCGGTGCGCTGGATGACCTCCCGTGCGGCCTCCCCGGCGGGGGTCAGGGTGACGCCCTGTTTGCTGCGCAGGAAAAGCGCTGCCCCCAGATCTGCCTCCATGTTCTGGAGCCGCTTGCTCAGGGTGGGCTGGGAGAGGTAGAGCTTTTCTGCGGTGCGGGTCAGGTTGCCGGTGTCGGCCAGCGTCAGGAAGATCAGCAGGTCTTTTTCGTCCATGGGATGTCTCGTCCTTTTCGTGGTATTTCTTTCAGTATACCGTTTTGCGGACGGAAGCGCAAGGCGGCAGAGCGGCGATCATGTATTGGCGGCGTGGTAGATGGCGATGATGTCGTCGAGGCTCAGCTTTTTGGCCGAGCCGAGGGCAGTGCCGGAGGCCTCGAGGCAGCGGCGGGCCATCTCGTTGATCTGTGCGTCGGTGGGGGCGATGCCCAGCTCGTGGAAGGAGGCGGGCATCCCGATGCTGTGGTAAAAGTCTACCATCGCGTCAATGCCCAGCAGGGCCACCTCTTCGTCGGTGCCGTCCGCCGTCACCCCCATGACATTCCGGGCAAAGCGGACGAAGCGGGGCAGGCAGTCCTTATAAACATACCGTGCCCAGCTGGGCCAGAGGGCGGCGAGGCCCGCGCCGTGGGTCACGTCGAACATACCGCCCATCTCGTGCTCCATTTTGTGGGACATGAAATCGCCGCTGGCGATGCCGCAGCCGGTGAGGCCGTTGTGAGAGAGGCTGCCCGCCCACATCACCTCGGCCCGGGCCTCATCGTTAGCGGGGTCGGTGTGGAGGATGCGGGCGTTCTTCATCACCGTGCGCAGCAGGCCCTCGGCCAGCGCGTCGGTCAGCTCCATGTTGCCGCCGTTGGTGAAGTAGCGCTCCATCGTGTGCATCATGATGTCGGCGCAGCCGGACTCGGTCTGGTAGTCGGGCAGGGTCTTGGTCAGCTCGGGGTCCATGATGGCGAACTTGGGGCGGCTGAGGTCGTCGTTGTAGGCCCGTTTCTGGTGGGTGTCCTCGCGGGTGATGACACTGCTGTTGGATGTCTCGCTGCCCGCCGCCGCGATGGTGAGGATGCTGGCCACAGGCAGACACTTCTGGGCCTTGCGGGTGTGCTCATACAGCTCCCAGACATCCTTGTCCGGCTCAGCGAGGCCGTAGGCGATGGCCTTGGCGGTGTCGATGACGCTGCCGCCGCCCACTGCCAGAAGAAAGTCGATGCCATTCTCCCGGCCGATGCGGATGCCTTCGTAGACCTTGTCGAGATGAGGATTCGGCACGACACCGCCCAGCGTCCAGCTGGACAGGCCGGCCTCCGCCAGCGACTTCTCGGCCCGGTCGAGCACGCCGGAACGGATGGCGCTCTTGCCGCCGTAGACCACGAGGACGCGGGTGCCGCCGTATTCGCGCACCAGCGCGCCCACGCGCTGTTCGGTGCCCTTGCCGAAGATGACCCGGGTGGGGGAGTAGAATTCGAAATTGCTTGCCATTGGCAGACGACCTCCTTTTTGGTTGGAACAAAATAAAACCTGCACTCTCCCAGCGGGAGGATGCAGGCTTCATTGGAAAACATCAGACAAAAAACCTGCCGACACGAGGCGGTTGCAAGCCCTCTGTCGGCAGGATGCTTACTTCTTCGGAGTCATAGCCTCTTGACCTCGATTTCCTCATTTTTCGGTCTGTACCGGACGTTTCATGGAAGCTTCTCCTTTGAAACGATGAAGAACGATCAGCAGGGGAATGAATTTCTTAGTACATTGGAATGACCCTTTTCTTAACTGTTGGAGTGCGGGATACGAATCACAGAGATGAATTTCATATTACCACATTCTTTCGAGTTAGATTTGCGAAGGGAGCGTCATTACTAGTACATTGGAGTTTCTCCTTTGGAGTTATTCAAATACGATGCTCCGTACAAAAGCTTTCTTCATTTCGAATCACCTTCGGCGGATCTATTTGAACGCGGGGGATTTATTTCACAGACTGTACTGTTATCCGCTTTATTGAATGCTCAAGACCGGCTCTCGTTGTTGTGTTTTTATACGGGGGAAACATCCCGTTTGTGGTGAGCCTCTGTTTTGCTTCTCAGCGAACCCCGACAGTCTGTGCACACTGTGCGGGTTCCATATCAACCATCGGTCTTCGCTCCTTTCTTCTTAAAGTCAGCGGGGTGAGTTCTCATTTGAACTTCTGCTGTACTTCTCTGGTTTCTGGCTTTATTATACACGCACGAGCCTGTTTTGTCTATTCGCAGAGTGCACAATGAATTAGACATACTTTTTCAAGAAACGACTAAAAAACTGTGAGAGTCATACAAATATCAGGACGAAAGATTTTCCCTGCGCCAAAACCGCCGCGGGAAACAGTGAGCCTATTATAAACAGGTAATATTATATAAGTCACCGGTTAACAAAATTTCAGGTATCAAGCGCTTGACAACTATATGAATTTTATATACCCGATATACATGGAGTGTATATTTCTGCCGAGAGCGTTTCATATTACCTCAAAAAATGAAACGAATCGCTAAAAAATGGCTAAGAAATTGGTTGAAATGGACAGTTTGAGAGCGAAATATTGTGCAAGATGTACGACAGTTTCGGCACAAGCGTGAAATAAGATATAACAAAAAGTAGAATATCGACCGAAGGGCTTATCAAATCGGCCCAATCGTGCTATGATACCAGACGCAAAAGGATGCGCTGAGCGCGGAAAGAGGGTGTGTTTCCATGAAAAACGGACGCACCTTCTTTGATTTTCGGCGCAGCCTGTTTGACTAGAGAAACGAAAGGAGATAGAGTGAAAACGAACCACACCCTTACGCTTCAAGATAAGACTCTGCTCAGAAAGGAGGCAAAGCGATGAACGCATTGACTGCGGCCCTGAAAGAAGAGCTGAACGTGGAGATGGTCTCCATCGGCGGCTTGCAGGTGCCGGAATCCGTGGTGGTGAGCTGGGGCATCATGCTCTTTCTGGTGATCGTCTCCATCCTGCTCACCCGGAACCTCAAGGTGGATCACATCTCCAAGCGGCAGGCTGTCCTTGAGATGGTAGTCACCACCATCGACGGCTTCTTCATGGGCCTGCTGGGCGAGCAGGGAAGGCGGTATGTGCCCTACCTCATGACGGTGGCTCTCTACATCGCCTGCGCAAACCTCATCGGCGTGTTCGGCATCAAGCCCCCCACAAAGGATCTGAATGTCACCGCTGCGCTGGCACTCATGAGCATCTGCCTCATCGAGTATTCCGGCGTCCGTGCCCGGGGCGGCAAAGGCTTCCTGAAAAGCCTCGCCGCTCCTACCCCCATCATGACCCCCATGAACATCCTCGAGATCGCCATCCGCCCCACCAGCCTGTGTATGCGACTGTTCGGCAATGTGCTGGGCGCTTTCGTCATCATGGAGCTGATCAAGCTGGTGGTTCCGGTGTTCGTGCCGGCCATCTTCAGCCTCTACTTTGATTTGTTCGACGGTCTCATCCAAACCTATGTTTTCGTCTTCCTCACCTCGCTGTTCATGAAAGAGAGCATTGGCGGAGAAGAATAAACCTCTCCGTCACGCCTACGGCGTGCCACCTCTCCTATCGAGGAGAGGCCTTGGCATTCCGGAAAGCTTTTCCTCTTCGCCAGAGGCTCCCCTCGATAGGGGAGCTGTCGAGCGAATGCGAGACTGAGAGGTTGAACAACCAAACAACTTTACAATAAAAGGAGAAATAATTATGAACGGACTCGTAGCTCTGGGCGCTGGCATCGCAGCGCTGACTGGTATCGGCGGCGGCATCGGCATCGGCATTGCCACCGGCAAGGCAACGGAGGCCATCAGCCGCCAGCCGGAAGCTTCCGGTAAGATCCAGACCAACCTGCTGCTGGGTGCAGCTCTGGCCGAAGGTACTGCAATTTTCGGCTTCGTCGTTGCTCTGCTCATCATCCTGTTCCTGGGTTGATAACGGAGGCATGACGAATGCTGACTCTGAATCTGAACCTTCTGTATACAGTCGTCAACATTCTGGTTCTGTTTTTGCTGCTGCGCAAGTTCCTGTACAAGCCTGTCATGAACATCATCGCGCAGCGCCAGAAGCAGGTGGATGACGCCCTGAACGCCGCCGAGACCTCCAAACAGGAGGCCGCAGCGGCCCTGAACGACGCGCAGGCTAAGCTGCACAATGTGGACGCCGAGGCAGCAGCCCGCCGCACGGCCTACGAACAGCAGGCCGAAAAGGACAAGCAGCAGCTGCTGGCCGACGCCCAGAAGCAGGCCGACGCCATTCTGGCCGAGGGCAAGGCCGCCGCTGAGGCCGAGCGCCAGCACAAGCTGCGTCAGGCCGACGCCCAGACCACCGCACTGGCCCGCGCCATGTGCGAGAAGCTGCTGGCCCGCAACCTGAACGAGCAGGACGACGCACGCCTGCTGGACGACCTGTTGGAGAAAGCGGGGGCTGAAAATGGCAAGTGAATTCAGCACCGAGTTCTTCTCGGCCAACCGCATCGTCAAAGCTGACCTCCGTGCCGCCCGCACCCCCCGTGAGGAGGACCTGGAGCGCATCAAGAAAGAGGTCGCGAAGCTGTACGACGCCACCGAGGTCATCCTGAACGTCACGGTGGACGACAGCCTCCTCTCCGGCTATGTGCTGCAGATCGGCGACCGTGTCTTCGATAACTCCGGCCGCCACGCCATCGACCAGATGATGGCCGACAAGCCCTCTCTGGCCACCCTCAAGACCCGCGTCGAGGACTACAAGCCCGCGGCCACCAGCGAGGAGGGCGGCGTGGTCGTCTCCTCTGCCGACGGCATCGTGGAAGTAGAAGGAATGGACCGCGCTGTCTACGGCGAGATCGTAACCTTCGAGAACGGTGCAAAGGGCATGGTGGAGAGCGTCGAGCCGGGCCGTCTGGGCATCATGCTCTTTGACGGCGCGGAGAGCGTCGGCGTCGGCACCATGGTCACCCGCAGCGGCAAGCGCGCGGGCATCCCGGTGGGCGAGGGCTTCCTTGGCCGTGTCATCGACCCGCTGGGCGAACCCATCGACGGCAAAGGCCCTGTCGAGGCTGTGGGCTACAACCCCATCGAGAAGCAGGCCCCCGGCATCCTCGAACGCCAGAGCGTGGACACCCCGCTCCACACCGGCATCCTCGCCATCGACTCCATGTTCCCCATTGGCCGCGGCCAGCGTGAGCTGATCATCGGCGACCGCCAGACCGGCAAGACTTCCATCGCCACCGATGCCATCCTGAACCAGAAGGACACCGGCGTGCTCTGCATCTATGTCGCCATCGGCCAGAAGGCTTCCTCCATCGCCCGCGTGGCCGAGGACCTGAAAAAGCACGGCGCTATGAGCTACACCACCATCGTGGCGGCGACCGCCTCCGACAGCGCCCCGCTGCAGTACATCGCCCCCTATGCGGGCACGGCGCTGGCCGAGTACTTCATGGCGCAGGGCAAGAGCGTCCTCATCGTCTACGACGACCTTTCCAAGCACGCGGTGGCCTACCGTGCCATCTCGCTGCTGCTCCGCCGCTCTCCGGGCCGTGAGGCTTACCCCGGCGACGTCTTCTATCTGCACTCCCGTCTGCTGGAGCGCTCCTGCCGGATGAGCGACGCGCTGGGCGGCGGCTCCATCACCGCTCTGCCCATCGTGGAGACGCAGGCCGGCGACGTGTCCGCCTACATCCCCACCAACGTCATCTCCATCACCGACGGACAGATCTTCCTTGAGAGCGCCCTCTTCAACGCCGGCAACCGCCCGGCCGTCAATGTGGGCCTGTCCGTCTCCCGTGTGGGCGGCGCAGCCCAGACTAAGGCTATGAAGAAGGCCAACGCCAACCTGCGCATCGAGCTGGCCCAGTACAAGGATATGGAGTCCTTCGCTCAGTTCAGCTCGGATCTGGACGCCGAGACCCGCCATCAGCTGGAACACGGCAAGGCCCTGACCGAGATGCTCAAGCAGCCGCTCTATCAGCCCAAGACCGACGCCGAGCAGGTGGTCATCCTTGTGCTGGCTTCCCACGGGATGCTGGACGAAGTGCCTCTCGCTGAGCAGCGGGCGCGCACCGCTGCCTTTGTTCGCCAGTTCCATGCAGATGTGTCCGGCACGATGGATGCCATCACGGCCACCGGCAAGCTCACTCCCGAGCAGACCGACACCATCCTGAACGCATGGAAGGCCTACGAGGGAGGCGAGAGTCATGGCGTCCAGTAAGCTGCTGAAAGAGCGCATCGAGAGCATTCAGGATACCCGCAAGATCACGAACGCGATGTATCTGATCTCTTCCTCCAAGCTGCGCAAGGCACGCAAGAACTACCAGAACGTCCTGCCCTACTTCACCCGCATGAGGGACACCATCTCCCGTGTCGTTCCCCATCTGCCCGAGGAGCCGGTGCACCCGTATTTCCACGAGCGGCAGCGGGAGGACGGCAACCCCCGCCGCGCCTATCTGGTGCTGACGGCGGACAAGGGCATGGCAGGCTCTTTCAACCAGAACGTGCTGAAGCTCCTGCTGGAAAAGGCCGATGCGAACGACCGGTTCTATGTCATCGGTCAGGTGGGCTACCGCGCCCTCCGCAAGGACCCCCGGCTGGTGAAAGAGTTCCAGTACGGCGCGACGGCACCGTCTTTGCAGCGTGCCCGTGACATCACGGTGGACGCCATCGACGATTTTAAGTCGGGCAAGCTGGATGAGATTTATCTCATCTATACCAAGATCCAGAACGCGCTCACCAGTGAGCCGGTCATGGAGCGGCTGCTGCCGCTGGACCGCGAACATCTGCAGCCCGCTCCCAAGGGTCTGGGCGACCCCCGCGGTGAGGTGGAGCTGGTGCCCGATGCTTGGACCGTGTTCGAGCAGACCGCGCCCATCTATATGCACGGCATGATCTTCGGCGCCATGACCGAGAGCTTCTGCGCCGAGCAGAGCGCCCGCATGACGGCCATGGACTCGGCCACCAAGAGCGCAAACGATATGATCCGCGACTTGCAGCTGGAATACAACCGCACCCGCCAAGGCTCCATCACACAGGAGATCACCGAGATCATCGGCGGCGCGTCGGCGGTGAAGAATCAAGAATAACAAAACGAGGCAAATCTATGATACAGGGAACTATTATCCGCGTAGCCGGCCCTGTGGTGGACGTCCAGTTCGCCGCAGGCCGACTGCCTGCCCTGCAGGAAGCGCTGACCGTGACCGCAGAGGGCACTGAGCGCACGATGGAGGTGGCGCAGCACGTCAACGAATCGACGGTGCGCTGCATCATGCTCTCGGCCAGCGAAGGTCTGGGCAAGGGTATGGAAGTCACCGCCACCGGCCACGGCCTGACTGCCCCGGTGGGCGAGGCCACGCTGGGCCGTATGTTCGACCCGCTGGGCCGCCCCATCGACGGCAAGGGTTCGGTGGACGAGGTGCCCCACTGGCCCATCCACCGCAAGGCCCCCAGCTTTGCAGAGCAGAAGCCCGCTACTGAAATTCTGGAGACCGGCATCAAGGTCATCGACCTGCTGGCTCCCTACGCCAAGGGCGGCAAGATCGGTCTGTTCGGCGGTGCAGGCGTCGGCAAGACTGTCCTGATCCAGGAGCTGATCCATAATGTGGCCACCGAGCACGGCGGCTACTCCATCTTCACCGGCGTCGGCGAGCGCTCCCGCGAAGGCTGCGACCTCTGGGGCGAGATGAACGCCTCCGGCGTCCTCAACAAGACTGCGCTGGTCTTCGGCCAGATGAACGAGCCTCCCGGAGCACGTATGCGCGTGGCCGAGACGGGCCTGACCATGGCGGAGTATTTCCGTGAGGAGACGCATAAGGACGTGCTGCTCTTCATCGACAACATCTTCCGTTTCGTGCAGGCAGGCTCTGAGGTCTCCGCCCTGATGGGCCGTATGCCCTCCGCCGTCGGCTACCAGCCCACGCTGGCAAACGAGCTGGGCGCTCTGCAGGAGCGCATCACCTCCACCCGCGATGGCTCCATCACCTCGGTGCAGGCTGTCTACGTCCCTGCCGACGACCTGACCGACCCCGCCCCCGCCACCACCTTCGCCCATCTGGACGCTACCACCGTCCTGAGCCGTAAGATCGTGGAGCAGGGCATCTACCCCGCCGTGGACCCGCTGGCCTCCACCTCCCGTATTCTGGAAGCAGACATCGTGGGCGAGGAGCACTACCGCGTGGCCCGCAAGGTGCAGGCGACGCTGCAGCGCTATCAGGAGCTGCAGGACATCATCGCCATCCTCGGCATGGATGAGCTGAGCGAGGAAGACAAGCTCACCGTCACCCGTGCCCGTAAATTGCAGAAGTTCCTCTCCCAGCCCTTCGCGGTGGCCGAGAACTTCACCGGCCTGCCCGGCAAATATGTGCCGCTGGCCGAGACGGTCAAGGGCTTTGCCGCCATCGTGGACGGCAAGTGCGACGACCTGCCCGAGTGGGCCTTCTTCAACGTAGGCACCCTCGACGACGCCCGCAAGAAGGCAGCGGACAAGCTGGCGGAGGAAAAAGGCGGTGAGGCCTGATGAACAGCTTCATCCTCAACATCACGGCTTCCAGCGGTGAGTTCTATCAGGGCAGCTGCGAGAGCATGGTGCTGCCCGTGAAGGACGGCGTCTACGGTGTGCAGGCCGGTCACAGCCCGGTGCTGGTGGCTATCCACATGGGAATGCTCAAGTTCACCGTGGACGGCGAGATCCGGGAAATTCTGGTCGGTGACGGCATCGCCGAGGTGACGCCCACCTTCGTGCTTTTGCTGGTGGACAGCGCCGAGCGGCCCGAGGACATCGACAAGAACCGCGCCGAGGCCGCCCGCATCCGCGCCGAAGAGCGCTTGCAGCACAAGCAGAGTATGCACGAGTACTATCAGACGAAGATCGCCCTCGACCGTGCCATGCAGCGGCTGCAGACTGCTGCCAAATACAAGCGTTAAGACTCCTTTCGAACATAAGCGATATTTCTCCAATTTCTCCAAAGCAGAGGGCCTGCCTGTCCATTTTACGGATGGGCGGGTCCTTTTGCGTTTCCTTTGACAGAGAAGGGGGAAAGTGATATGATTCTGGTATCCCCAAAGGAAAGACGGCCCGCATGGAAAATGCGGAGCCGCCGGAGTCCATGGTAGACGGATATGGCAAACAGCAGAGAGCCGTACAGGCAGAAAGGGCGCAGTTATGACGCTTATGACAGTCCCCGCAGCAAGCATCGCAGGCATGGTATTTTCCCTTGTCGTCTCCTTCGCACTTCCCATAGGCCTTTTCATCTACGCAAAGAAGAAGCTGGGCGCGAAGGCGGCACCGTTCTTTATCGGGTGCGGCGTTTTCTTCGTGATGGTGGTGATGCTGGAAGCTGCCATCCATCGCATCGTGTTCCAGCTGGCCGGAGAAGCGCTGACCGGAAGCGTGATCCTATACGCAGTCTATGGCGGCCTGATGGCAGCTCTTTTTGAAGAGACCGGTCGTTACATCGCTATGAGGTTTCTGGTGAAGCCGATGGACTTTCCGAATGCCTTTATGTATGGTGCCGGACACGGCGGCGTGGAGGCAATGCTTCTGTGCGGCGTGGCATCCATCAGCAACATCGCAAGTGCCGTGATGATAAACTCTGGCACCATGTCTGCACAGCTGGCGTCTCTTGACGCAAAGAGGGCGGCAGACACGGCAGCGGCTCTTTCGGCGCTGTGGACGACACCGAGCCTGACGTTTTTTGCAGGCGGCGTAGAGCGGCTTTTGGCGGTGGTGCTCCATGTGAGCCTTTCGATTCTGGTGTTCCAATCCATCCGCAAAAAGTCCCGGAAAGACCTGCTCAATGCGTATCTGTTCCACTTTGTCATCGACTCGCTGGCCGTTCTGCTCAGTGCAGTGGCATCTGTCTGGGTGGTGGAGCTTGTCGTTGCACTCGTGACCGGCGGAGCTGTCCTGATGGCAAAGTATGCCTGTATGGAAGAGTGAACGCACGGAAATATTCTTGATATATAGGATATAAAAGTCCCCTCTTCGTCATTGGAGCAAGAACCGTGACGAAGAGGGGACTTTCGCTTTCTGTTACTTTTTCTCGTGGTCAGACCAGCCGCTGGAGCTTATAATATCGCCGTCCGGCGTGCACCAGAGGGCCTCCACGCCGTCGAGGGACTCGACGAGCTTCTGTCCCTCTTCCAGCGGCATACAGAACAGGCCGGTGGTGAGGCAGTCGGCCGCGCCGGAGTCGGGGGAGAGGACGCTGACGCTGTCGAAGTAGCGGGCGGGCCAGAGGGTGTCCGGGTCGATGAGATGGTGGTAGCGCACGCCGTCCACGACGTAGTACCGCTGGTAGTTGCCGCTGGTGACGAGGGCCATGTCGCTCATGTTGACGCCGGAGACGTAGGAAGAGCTGGCGGTGTAGACCTCAGAGGAATTCCACGGGTTTTCCACGCCGCCCGACCACTGGGAGCCGTCGGGTTTTGTGCCGATGGCGCGGAGGTTGCCGCCCACGCTGATGAGGGCGCTGGTCAGGCCCCGGGCCTCAGCAGCCTGCGCCACCATCTCGACGGCATAGCCCTTGCCCACGCTGCCCACATCGAGGGACATGGCGGGGTCGGAGAGGTAGACCGTCTTGGCCTCCTCGTCGATGACGAGGTCAGAAATATCACAGTGCTGTGCAGCGGCATCCAGCGCTTCCTGCGAGGGCAGCTGGTTGTCCGCCTCGCTTTCGGTGGCCTCGGCGGCCTCACGGCAGTCGTGCCAGATACGGAGGACGCTGCCCATGGCGATGTTCAGCTTGCCGCCGGTGGTGTCGTACATCTGCCGGGCCAGCTCCAGCATCCCGAGGATCTTATCGTCCACCTGAACCGGGGCAGTGCCCGCGTTGTCGTTGATGGTCTTGACGTTCACCATGCCGTCGTAGTCGTTGTAGATGTCGTAGAGACGGTGGTATTCCAGCAGGTCGGCGTGGAGGGCGTCCATCTGGCGGTTGAACTCCTCCTCGCTGTCGCAGTAGGCGATGACCTGCGTTACGGTGTCAAACGCGTCGTAAAAGATGGTGCTGTACCGCTGGGCATCCGCGCTCACGCCGGAGGCCGCAGGCTTTTGAGATGAGCCGCAGGCAGCAAGGAAGCTCAGGCAGAGCGTCCCGGCCAGCAGGGCGGAAACAAAGCGCTTGATGCTCATGCCTGCTCCTTTGCCGCAGCCGTGAAGGCGGCGTGCTCCTCAGACAGGTGAGCCAGCAGGTCGCCGAAGACCCAGTTCTTGTTGGAGGGGGTGATGACGGCCTTGAGGGGAATGTTCACCTGCGCCTGCTTCATGAGGTCCAGCAGGGTGTCGAGGTCTTTTTCCCGGAAGTTTGCCAGCACCAGCGCAGGAGGATAGGCCCCCGGCTCCAGCACGAGGGTGCGGGAGGTCTTGACCTCCACCTCGCCCAGCAGCTGGGCGACGGTCTTGCCTGCGTCGGCGGGGGAGACGGGCAGCAGCTTCATGCCAAAGGCGGGGGCCATCCCCTCAAGGATGCCCCGGTCGGCGGCGGACAGGTTCCAGCCCAGCGCCAGCGGGACGCCGGCGTTCTGGTTGCGTGCGATATGTGCTTTCATGATGTCATACCTCATTTCAAGGGAGAAGTTCAAAATACACTATAGTATACCATAAAGAACGGAAAAAGAAAACGACTGCCGACCCTTTTTGCAAAGCGGGCAGCAGTCGAACAAGAAAGACGCTATTGTATTTTGTCAAAAGTTGTGATATTCTGAAACTGCCGTCAGAAATGGCGGCAGGCACTGTCTGCAAATGCAGGTGGTCACGCTCCTCCGGCCAAGCGCCAGTGGAGACGAATATCTTTTTGCTTCCCCTGACGCGAGAGCGAAAGGGGGGATGTTCTATGACGCTGAGTGAAGTTATTCAACTGCTTGCCCTGATTGGTGGAGCAGTTTTTGTGACCTTTCAGATTACATGGACGATTTCCAACGACAAAAAGAAATGACCGCCCATGCCTCTCCAAGCAAGCGGTCATTCTTTTTGACTTAACGCCGGAAGAGCGCTGACCATTTGTGGGACAGTGCCTTCTTTATTTGTAGTATAATCGTTTCAGCGTGAATTGTCAACGCTGAAAGCGTAACTTAGTTCATCTTCTTGCCGAAGAATTCCACTTCCTTACTGATGAAGCCCATCAGCTCGTCGAACTGGTCGGGGGTCAGGCTCTGGGCACCGTCGCACTTGGCCTTGGCGGGGTCGTTGTGGACTTCGATCATCAGGCCGTCGGCACCAGCGGCGACGGCGGCCTTTGCCAGCTGAGGTACCATCCATGCGTGGCCGCAGGCGTGGCTGGGGTCCACGATGACGGGCAGATGGGTCATCTTGTGGAGCATGACCACGCCGGCAAGGTCGAGGGTGTTCCGCATACTGGTCTCGAAGGTGCGGATGCCGCGCTCGCAGAGGATGACGTTCTCGTTGCCCTCGGCCATGATGTACTCGGCGCTCATGACGAACTCCTCCAGCGTGTTGGCAAGGCCGCGCTTGAGCAGGACGGGCTTCTTCTGACGGCCCACAGCCTTGAGCAGCTCGAAGTTCTGCATATTGCGGGCACCGACCTGAATGAGGTCCACATTCTCAAAGAGGGGCAGATGCTCGGTGTTCATGATCTCGGTGACGATGGGGGAGCCGGTGGCACGGCGGGCCAGCTTGAGCAGGTCGAGACCCTCGCTGCGCATCCCCTGGAAGGAGTAGGGGGAAGTGCGGGGCTTGAACGCACCGCCGCGCAGCAGGGAAGCGCCGGCTGCCTTGACGCGCTGGGCACAGTAGGTGATCTGCTCTTCGCTCTCGATGCTGCAGGGGCCGGCGATGACGGCAAAGCTGCCGCCGCCGATCTTCACGCCTTCCACGTCGATGACGCTGTCGTCCGGGTGGAACTTGCGGTTGGCCTTCTTGTAGGGTTCCGACACGCGGCGGCAGGTCTCGACCACCGGGTTTGCCAGTACCCAGCTCTCGGCGATGGCCTTGGTGTCGCCGATGAGGCCGAGGATGTGGGTGTCGCTGCCCTTGGAGTCATTGATCTGCAGGCCCATGCCTTCCAGCTCGCGGCAGAATTCGTGGACCTTGACTTCGGGGGCGTTCTGTTTGAGTACGATGATCATGGCGGGTTCTCCTTTTCCTATTTCCGTACGGCAGGGGAGAGGAAGCCGCCTTGCCGCAGATGTTTCAGTATCATGAACTTCACTATCGTGAAGTGATGGGGCATGGACATAGCATATCACTTCAGTTTCATGAAGTCAAGAGCTTTCTCAAAAGTTTTTGAATTTTGGGAGAGAAAGTGGTAAAATAAAGTTGTCCGCTTCAAAAGAAAATGACACGTGCTGCGAGATGGAAAAGCCTCTCCCTTTGGGAGAGGTGTCATCGCTTGCGATGACGGAGAGGGCAAGCCCGGCATGACGGATTCGTTGCACAGCGACAGGCGCTTCTTTTGTAAGAGCGATGCTGTCGCTGTGCCTATGCGTTCTCGTCAGCATCCTTGCCCTCTCAGTCTGCTTCGCAGACAGCTCTCCCAAAGGGAGAGCCTTTGAGGAAGCGGCAAAACACACAATAACGAAGTAAGAAGGTCTTACATATGGGCAAAGAAGCAAAAACGAACGCCATGCGCATCTTGGAGCGGGCCAAGGTGGCCTACACCGCGCATGAATATCCCCACGAAGAGGGCGTGGCGGTGGACGGCGTGACCGTCGCCGCCAGCATGGGCGAGGACCCCGCCTGCGTCTACAAGACGCTGGTGACGCAGGGGGCCAGCAGGAACTACTTCGTTTTCGTCATCCCGGTGGCAGCGGAGCTTGACCTGAAGGCCGCCGCCCGCAGCGTGGGGGAAAAGAGCGTGGCGATGATCCACGTTGCCGACATCAATAAAGTCACCGGCTATGTCCGGGGCGGCTGCAGCCCGGTGGGCATGAAGAAGCAGTACACTACCGTCTTTGACGAGAGCGTGCTGAGCCAGCCGAAGGTCTACGTCTCCGGCGGGCGCATCGGCACGCAGGTGTGCTGCGCCGCCGCCGACCTCATCAAGGCTGCACGGGCAACGACCGCGAAGATCATCTTCTGAAAAGCCTCGCAGGCGCGTTGCGCCAGCTCTCCCGGAGGGAGAGCCTTTAAAAGAATATTTATTATAGAAAGTTTCTCCAAGAAGTCGTACTTAAAAAGAAAAACGATGTCGAAACTGCACAAAATTTTAGAAAGTTTTTTGACAGCAGGGAACACAAGGGAAAATTTGCCCGAACGCTCTTTGCAAAGGCGTTTTTTTGCCGTATACTGTATCTAGACGGCGGACGGAAGGGCAGGTAAACTCTTTTTTCAGCCGGAAAGAACAGCGTGGACAATGAGGTTTGCGGAGGAGGAGCAGAATGTGGAATGAGCTGCTGAGTACCAAGTGCCGTCTCGGCGCGGGGATGCATCAGGGCCTTCGTGTAACCTGCTGCGAGTCTATGCTGTCGCAGACGAAATAAAAGGCCGTGGTGTAGGTGCATCACAGCCTTTTTTGTTTTTGTGTCGTGGGATTTTGAGAAAGAGAGGTTGGATACAGATGATTCGTAAAGTGGCAGTCATCATGGGTTCGGATAGTGATTGGCCGGTGGTCAAGGGGGCCTGCGCCCAGCTCAAGGCGCTGGACATCCCCTTTGAGGCCCACATCCTGTCGGCCCACCGCACCCCCGCCGAGGCGGCGGACTTCGCAAAAAAGGCAAGGGCAGACGGCTTCGGCGTCATCCTCTGCGCAGCGGGCATGGCAGCACATCTGGCGGGTGCTTTCGCCGCCAACACCACCCTGCCGGTCATTGGCATCCCGATGAAGGGCGGCGCGATGGACGGTCTGGATGCACTGCTGGCCACCGTCCAGATGCCCAGCGGCATCCCGGTGGCTACGGTGGCCCTGAACGGCGCAAAGAACGCCGCATGGCTGGCTGCTGAGATCTTGGCCCTCGGCGACGAGGCGCTGGCTGGCCGTCTGGAGGCTGAGCGCACCGCGATGGCGCAGCAGATCGCCGCAAAGGAAGAAAAACTGCAGAAAGAGATCGAGGAACTGTAATGTCTGATTTTGCATACCCGCTTCACGAAGAGTGCGGCGTTTTCGGCATCTATGACCGTGCAGGCACGGAGGATGTGGCGGCTGCCGCCTACTCGGCCCTGTACGCTCTGCAGCACCGTGGGCAGGAGAGCTGCGGCATCGCCGTGAACGATGACGGCGTCATCAACGGCCACCGGGACCTCGGCCTTGTCAATGAGGTGCTCACCCCGGCGGTGCTGGCTTCGCTGGCAAAGCCCACGGCCCATATGGCCACCGGCCATGTCCGCTATGCCACCGCCGGCAGCCGCATCCGGGCCAACGCCCAGCCCATGATCGTCCGGCATGGCCGGGGCACCATGGCCCTCTGCCACAACGGCAACCTGACGAACGCTCTGGAGCTTCGCCGCCAGCTGGAAAACGAGGGCGCTATCTTCCACGGCTCCTCCGACACCGAGGTCATCTGCTACCTCGTCACCCGCAACCGCCTGCGGATGGGAAGCATCGAGATCGCCATCAGCAAGACGATGGATGTCCTCGAGGGCGCTTACAGCCTTGTGGTCATGTCGGCCACCAAGCTCATCGCGGCCCGCGACCCCCGGGGCTACCGGCCTCTGTGCATCGGTACCCTGCCCGGCGGCGGCTATGCCTTCGCCAGCGAGAGCTGTGCGCTGGACGCCGTCGGTGCGACGCTGCTGCGGGATGTGGAGCCGGGCGAGATCGTCATCGCCGACACCAAGACCGGTGAGCTGCGCTCCATCAAAGACCACTGCGGCCGTCCCGACCGCCAGATGTGCGTCTTCGAGTTCATCTACTTCGCCCGCCCCGACAGCATCATTGAGGGCAGCTCGGTGCATGAGGCCCGCAAGCAGGCAGGCCGCTTCCTCGCACAGGAGCACCCCGTGGAGGCCGATGTGGTCATCGGTGTGCCGGACTCCGGCCTCGATGCGGCCCTCGGCTACTCGCAGGAGAGCGGCATCCCCTACGGCATCGGCTTCATCAAGAATAAATACATTGGCCGCACCTTTATTCAGGGCAGCCAGAAGCAGCGCGAGAACAGCGTCCGCATCAAGCTGAACGTCGTGTCCAGCACCGTCAAGGGCAAGCGGGTGGTGCTGGTGGATGACTCCATCGTGCGAGGCACCACCTCCGCCCGCATCATCAAGCTGCTGCGGGACGCCGGAGCGAAAGAAGTCCACTTCCGTGTTTCCGCGCCCCCCTTCAAATATCCCTGCTATTTCGGCACCGACATCCCCGACCAGAAGCTGCTGGTCGCCACCGGCCGCACGGTGGACGAGATCAACGAGATCATCGGGGCCGACACGCTGGGCTACCTTTCGACGGAGCACGTCGTCCGGCTGGCCCAGAACGCGAACGGCGGCTTCTGCACTGCCTGCTTCACCGGCCAGTACGCCGTGAAGCCGGAAGAGGTGCTTTCCACCGATATTCATGAACGCCACCTGAATGACCGTCCCAAGGACGAGAAAAAGTTAGGAGAATAACAATGGAAAAGAGCTATTCGGAAAGCTATGCAGCCGCAGGTGTGGACATCACCGCCGGCTATCGTTCGGTCGAACTCATGAAGCAGTATGTGGCCCGCACCATGAACGAGCACTGCATCGGCGGGCTGGGCGGCTTCGGCGGCCTGTTCGAGCTGGACTGCACCGGCTATCAGCACCCCGTCCTCATCTCGGGCACCGACGGCGTGGGCACCAAGCTGAAGATCGCCATGATCCTGAACAAGCATGACACCATCGGCATCGACTGCGTGGCCATGTGCGTCAACGACGTCATCTGCGCCGGTGCAAAGCCGCTGGTCTTCCTCGACTACATTGCCTGCGGCCGGAACATCCCTGAGAAGATCGCCGAGATCGTCAAGGGCGTGGCCGAGGGCTGCGTGCAGGCCGACTGCTCTCTGGTGGGCGGCGAGACCGCAGAGCATCCGGGCATGATGCCGGAGGAGGAGTACGATCTGGCCGGCTTCACCGTGGGCGTCGTGGACAAGGAAAAGATCCTGAGCAACGAGACCATGAAGCCCGGCGATGTCATCATCGCCCTGCCCTCCACCGGCGTCCACTCCAACGGCTTCTCGCTGGTGCGCAAGATTTTCGACATCGACGGCGACCCCGCCGTTCTCAAGACTGCCCCCGCAGAGCTGGGCGGCAAGACCCTCGGCGAGGCCCTGCTGGCTCCCACTAAAATTTACGTCAAGCCGGTGCTGAAGGTGCTGGAAGAGGTGGATGTCAAGGGCATCTCCCACATTACCGGCGGCGGCTTCTACGAGAACATTCCCCGCAGCCTGAAGAAGGGCTGCTGCGCCCGCATCAAGAAGGAGGATGTCCGCACTCCGGCCCTCTTCCAGCTGATGCAGAAGACCGGCAATATCTCCGAGCACGATATGTTCAACACCTTCAACATGGGCGTCGGCATGGTGCTGACCGTCCCCGCCGAGCAGGCCGACAAGGCACTGGACATCCTCCACGCCAACGGTGAGCCGGAGGCCTATCGTCTGGGCGTCATCGCAGAAGGTGAGGGTGTCGAGCTGTGCTGAACATCGCTGTGTTAGTGTCCGGCGGCGGCACCAATTTGCAGGCCCTGCTGGACAGTGAGGCCCGGGGCGAGAACCCGGACGGCAAGATCACGCTGGTGGTGGCATCCAAGCCCGGCGTCTACGCGCTGGAGCGCGCAGCCAAGGCAGGCGTCGAGGGCGTGGTCGTCCGCCGGAAGGACTACGCCACCAGCGAGGCGTTCGACGCCGCCCTGCTGAAAACGCTGAAGGAACACGACATCGACCTCGTGGTGCTGGCGGGCTTCCTCTCGGTGCTCGGTCCCAGCGTCATCGAGGCCTATCCCCGCCGCATCCTGAACATCCACCCCGCCCTCATCCCGTCCTTCTGCGGGCCGGGTATGTACGGCCTGCGCCCCCACGAGGCCGCGCTGGCCCGGGGCTGCAAGGTGACGGGCGCCACCGTCCACTTCGTCAATGAGGAGTGCGATGGCGGGCCGATCCTGTTACAAAAGGCCGTGGACATCCTGCCCGGCGACACCCCTGAGGTGCTGCAGAAGCGGGTGATGGAGCAGGCCGAGTGGAAGCTGCTGCCGCAGGCGGTGGCGATGGTCTGCAGCGGAGAGGTTTAACGATAGGAGAAAGACAATGGAAAAGATCGACCTGAACGAATATCTGGCCTCCAACGAGTACCCCGGCCGCGGCATCGCGGTGGCAAAAGCACCGGATGGCCGTCAGATGTTCATTGGCTATTTCATCATGGGCCGCAGCGAGAACAGCCGCAACCGGGTATTCGACCCGGTGCCCGAGCGGGGCGGCATCTGCACGATGGCGGCAGACCCGGCCAAGCTGGAGGACCCCAGCCTCATCATCTATAACCCCGTGCTGACCCTCGGCAAGACCCACATCGTCACCAACGGCGACCAGACCGACACCATCTTTGACGAGATGAGCCGGGGCCGCAGCTTTGCCGACGCCCTGCGCACCCGCACCTTCGAGCCGGACGAGCCGAACTACACCCCCCGCATCTCCGCTGTGGTGTACGCTGACGGCAGCTATCAGATGAGCATCCTGAAGTCTGCTGACGGCAACGGCGAGAGCGTGCAGCGCTATTTCTTCGACTACCCGCAGCCCGTGGCCGGGGAGGGTCACTTCATCAGCACCTATAAGCACAACGGCAGCCCCATCCCCAGCTTTGAGGGCGAGCCGCTCCGTTTCGCCTGCCCCCGCACCATCGGCGATTTCGCCCATGGCCTGTGGCAGAACCTGAACCCCGACAACAAGGTCAGCCTCTTCGCCCGAGTCATCGACCTCGAGACCGGCGAGAGCGGCGACATGATCTTCAATAAATACGACGCTGTGTGCAGCGACCTTGACGACCCCGAGGAGCCGGAGCTGCTGCCCGAGGAGCTGGAGCTGCTGAAGAAGCTCGACGCCGAGGAAGAATAACACGAGATACAAGGAGGATGCACCAAATGAATGAACTTGCGCTGAAGTACGGCTGCAACCCCAACCAGAAGCCCAGCCGCATCTATATGGAGGACGGCTCTGACCTGCCTGTCACCGTCCTGAACGGCAAGCCGGGCTACATCAATTTTCTGGATGCCCTCAACTCCATCCAGCTGGTCAAGGAGCTGAAAGAGGCCTGCGGCCTGCCTGCCGCCGCCTCCTTCAAGCACGTCTCCCCGGCGGGCGCGGCCCTCGGCCTGCCCCTGAGCGAGGTGGAGCGGAAGATGTACCACATCGCCCCGGACATGGAACTTTCGCCGCTGGCCTGCGCCTATGCCCGCGCCCGCGGCGCAGATCGGATGTCCTCCTTCGGCGACTGGATCGCCCTCTCCGACGTCTGCGATGTGCCCACGGCAAAGCTCATCCAGCACGAGGTGTCCGACGGCATCATCGCCCCGGGCTATGAGCCGGAGGCCCTGACCATCCTCGCCGGGAAGAAGAAGGGAAACTACAACGTGGTCGCCATCGACCCTGCCTATAAGCCCGCCTCCGTGGAGCACAAGCAGGTCTACGGCATCACCTTCGAGCAGGGCCGCAACGAGCTGGTCATCAACGCCGACACCATGCTGAACAACTGGGTCACGGAGAACAAGACCGTGACCGAGGAGCAGAAGCGCGACCTCATCATCGCCCTCATCACCCTGAAATACACCCAGTCCAACAGCGTCTGCTACACCGCAGGCGGCCAGACCATCGGCGTGGGCGCAGGCCAGCAGAGCCGCATCCACTGCACCCGTCTGGCGGGCCAGAAGGCCGACAACTGGCAGCTGCGCCATATGCCGAAGGTGCTGGACCTGCCCTTCCGCGACGATGTGGCAAAGCCCAACCGTGACAACGCCATCGATGTCTACATCGGCGACACCCCCGAGGACGTCATCGGCGACGATGTCTGGGCCGAGACCTTCACCCGTCAGCCTGAGCCGCTGACCGTTGAGGAAAAGAAGGAGTATCTGAGCCATGTCACCGGCGTCTGCCTCGGCTCGGATGCGTTCTTCCCCTTCGGCGACAACATCGAGCGGGCACGCCGTTCCGGCGTCACCGCCATCGTCCAGCCCGGCGGCTCCATCCGTGACCAGCAGGTCATCGACACCTGCAATAAGTACGGCATTGCGATGGCCTTCTGCGGCATCCGGCTGTTCCATCACTAAGGGGGCATAAAAATGGCAAAGAAAATTCTGGTCGTTGGCGGCGGCGGACGTGAGCACGCCATCATCAAGGCACTGAAAAAAAGCCCCGACTGCGGTGAGGTCTGGTGTGCGCCCGGTAACGGCGGCATCGGCTATGATGCCCACTGCGTCAACATCAAGGCCACCGATGTGGAGACGATGGTGGGCTTTGCAGAGACGGAAAAGTTCGACTATGTCGTGGTAGCGCAGGACGACCCGCTGGCACTGGGCATGGTGGACGCTCTGGCAAAGGTCGGCATCCCGGCGTTCGGCCCGGACAAGGCTGCGGCCCGCATCGAGGCCTCCAAGGTCTTCTCCAAAGACCTGATGAAGAAGTACGACATCCCCACCGCGAAGTATGAGACCTTCGACGACCCCGCCAAGGTCATGGAGTACATCAAGGCCGAGGGCAAGTATCCTGTGGTCATCAAGGCCGACGGCCTTGCGCTGGGCAAGGGCGTGCTCATCTGCGAGAACGAAGAGCAGGCTGCCGAGGGCGTCAAGGAGATCATGCTGGATAAAAAGTTCGGCGCTTCCGGCAACCATGTGGTCGTGGAGGAGTTCCTCACCGGCCCCGAGGTCAGTGTCCTCAGCTTCACCGACGGCAAGGTGGTCAAGCCGATGGTGTCCTCCATGGACCACAAGCGTGCCAACGACCACGACACCGGCCTGAACACCGGCGGCATGGGCACCGTCGCCCCCAACCCCTACTACACCCCGGCCATCGCCGCCGAGTGCATGGAGAAGATCTTCCTGCCCACCATCAAGGCCATGAACGCCGAGGGCTGCCCCTTCAAGGGCTGTCTCTACTTCGGCCTCATGCTCACCCCGGACGGCCCGAAGGTCATCGAGTACAACTGCCGCTTCGGCGACCCCGAGACGCAGGTGGTGCTGCCCCTGCTGGAGAGCGACCTGCTGAAGATCATGACCGCCTGCACCGAGGGCACGCTGGCCGACACCGAGGTGAAGTTCTCCGACGGCGCGGCTGCCTGCGTCATCCTCGCTTCCGGCGGCTACCCTGTGGCCTACGAGAAGGGCAAGCCCATCACCGGCCTTGTGGACGGTCAGCTGCCCGATGAGCCGGACGTCACGGTCTATCACTCCGGCACGGCCATCGCCGAGGACGGTCAGCTCGTCACCAACGGCGGCCGCGTGCTGGGCGTGACGGCCATTGCGCCCGGCCTGCCCCGGGCCATCGCCATCGCCTACGAGGCCGCAGAGCACATCCACTTCGACAAGCTGCACAAGCGCACCGACATCGGGATGCGGGCGCTGAAGGCGCTGGCGGAAGAATAACCTCTCAGTCTGCTTCGCAGACAGCTCCCCTATCGAGGGGAGCCTCTGGCGAAGAGGAAAACTTCTCCGATATGCCAAGGCCTCCTCTCGGTAGGGGAGGCGGCGCGGCGGAGAGGTTCCGCCCGGACGGAAAAATCGATACAGGAGGGAAATACCCAATGGTATATCGTATCTATGTTGAAAAGAAACCCGGCTTCGACGGCGAGGCCCAGAGCCTGCGCAACGAGCTGGTCTCGCTGCTGGGCATCAAGGAGCTGAGCGGCCTGCGGCTGCTCAACCGCTACGACGTGGAGGGCATCGACGAGGCATTGTTCGAACAGTGCGTGCCCACTGTGTTCAGCGAGCCGCCGGTGGACAATACCTATGCGGAGCTGCCCGCTGCGGATGGCTGCGTGTCTTTTGCCGTGGAGTATCTGCCCGGCCAGTTCGACCAGCGCGCCGACTCCGCCGCCGAGTGCATCCAGCTCATCAGTCAGGGCGAGCGCCCGCTGGTGCGCTCTGCCCGCGTCTACCTGCTGGAGGGCACCCTGACCGACGAGCAGCTGGCCGAGATCAAGAAATACGTCATCAACCCCGTGGAGGCCCGCGAGGCTTCGCTGGACACCAAGGCTACCCTGAAGATGGAGTATCCTGTCCCCACCGAGGTGGCCGTTCTGGACGGCTTCAACGAGCTGGACGAGGAGGGCCTGAAGAAGTTCATCGATGAGAAGGGCCTTGCGATGGACCTCGGCGACATCAAGTTTTGTCAGGAGTATTTCCGCTCGGAGAAGCGCGACCCTACCATTACCGAGATCAAGATGATCGACACTTACTGGTCCGATCACTGCCGCCATACCACCTTCGGCACCATTCTGGACGACGTCCAGATCGACGATGCCGTGGTGCAGAAGGCATTTGACCGCTACATGGCCATGCGTGCCGACCTTGGCCGCGAGAACAAGCCCCGCTGCATGATGGACCTTGCCACCATCGGTGCCAAGGAGCTGAAAAAGCAGGGTATTCTGAAGAACCTCGATGAGTCTGAGGAGATCAACGCCTGCACCGTCAAGATCAAGTGCGATGTCAACGGCAAGGACGAAGACTGGCTCTTCCTCTTCAAGAATGAGACCCACAACCATCCCACCGAGATCGAGCCGTTCGGCGGTGCGGCCACCTGCATCGGCGGTGCCATCCGTGATCCCCTGTCCGGCCGCAGCTACGTCTATCAGGCCATGCGCGTCACCGGCGCAGGCGACCCCCTCAAGCCCGTCAGCGAGACCCTGCCCGGCAAGCTGCCTCAGCGCAAGCTGGTGACGACCGCTGCCGCCGGTTATTCCTCCTACGGCAACCAGATCGGCCTCGCCACCGGTCAGGTGGATGAGATCTATCATCCCGGCTATGTGGCAAAGCGTATGGAGATCGGTGCTGTCGTGGGCGCGACCCCCGCTTCCCACGTCCGCCGCGAGTGCCCCGCCCCCGGCGACGTCATCGTCCTGCTGGGCGGCCGCACCGGCCGTGACGGCATCGGCGGCGCTACCGGCTCCTCCAAGGCCCACAAGCTGGACAGCCTCGAGCACTGCGGTGCCGAGGTGCAGAAAGGCAACGCCCCCATCGAGCGCAAGCTGCAGCGCCTGTTCCGCCGCGAGGATGCCTGCAAGATGATCAAGCGCTGCAACGACTTCGGCGCAGGCGGCGTCTCCGTCGCCATCGGCGAGCTGGCCGACGGCCTGTATATCGACCTGAACAAGGTCACGAAGAAGTACGACGGCCTCGACGGCACCGAGCTGGCCATCAGCGAGAGTCAGGAGCGGATGGCCGTGGCGCTGGCCCCGGAGGATGTGGACAAGTTCATCGCCATTGCCACCGAGGAGAACCTTGAGGCCACCCCCGTGGCGAAGGTCACGGAAGAAAAGCGTCTGAACATGGTGTGGAACGGCAAGTCCATCGTCAACATCAGCCGCGAGTTCCTGAACTCCAACGGTGCCGAGAAGCACCAGAACGTCCATGTGGAAAAAGCCACGGTCTGGCAGCCCCAGTGGGAGGGCCTGACCTTCAGCCAGAAGATGAAGAACATGGTGGGCGACCTGAACGTCTGCAGCAAGAAGGGCCTTTCGGAGCGGTTCGACTCCACCATCGGCGCAGCCACCGTGCGGATGCCCTTCGGCGGCGCACGCCAGCTGACCCCCCAGAACGCCATGGTGGCCAAGCTGCCGGTGGACGGCGAGACCAACACCTGTTCCGGCATGGCATGGGGCTACAACCCCTATCTGATGAGCGCTGACCAGTATGTGGGCGCACAGATGGCCGTGATCGAGAGCGTGACCAAGCTGGTGGCCAGCGGATTCCGCTATGAGGACGCCTACCTGACGTTCCAGGAGTATTTCGAGCGTCTGGGCAATGTGCCGGAGCGCTGGGGCAAGCCGCTGGCCGCTCTGCTGGGCGCTCTGGATGCCCAGATGGGCCTCGGCATCGCCTCCATCGGCGGCAAGGATAGTATGTCCGGCTCCTTCGAGCAGCTGGATGTGCCTCCCACGCTGGTGTCCTTCGCCACGGCCATCGGCAAGGCCAGCCGCGTCGTCTCCACCGAGTTCAAGAAGCCGGAGAGCACGGTCGTCCTCCTCCGGCCCATCCTTGATCCGGCGACCGGCTGCCCCAACTTCTTCTCCCTGAAAGCCAACTATAAGATCGTCGAGCAGATGATGGAGGAGGGCATCGTGGCCTCCGCCTGCTCTGTGGGCTACGGCGGTCTGGCCGAGGCCCTCTTCAAGATGGGTCTGGGCAACCGCATCGGCTTCAAGATGATGACCAAGACGTCCACTCACGATATGTTCAAGCCCATGTACGGCTCCATCGTGCTGGAGATGGTCTCCGACGCCCCGGCCGGTGAGCTGCTGGGCGAGACCACGGCGGACTACGTCTTCGAGTGCTGCGGCGACAAGCTGGATATGGCACAGCTGCAGGAGATCTGGGAGTCCAAGCTCGAGCCGGTCTACCCCTACCGCAAGTCCGGCCCCGTCGTCGAGAAGATCAGCGGCAGTCTGACCGCTCCCGCTGCGCCCAAGATCGGCGTGGCAAAGCCGAAGGTCATCATCCCGGTCTTCCCGGGCACCAACTGCGAGTACGACACCGCCCATGCCTTTGCCCGCGCCGGTGCGGACCCCGAGGTGCTGGTCATCCGCAACCTGACCCCCGCTGACGTCACCGCCAGCTGCGAGGCACTGGTCAAGGCCATCAACGAGAGCCAGATCGTCATGCTGCCCGGCGGCTTCTCCGGCGGCGACGAGCCGGACGGCAGCGCCAAGTTCATCGCCTCCTTCTTCCGCAGCCCGGCGGTCACCGAGGCAGTGCGCCGTCTGCTGCAGCAGCGCGACGGCCTGATGCTGGGCATCTGCAACGGCTTCCAGGCCCTCATCAAGCTGGGTCTGGCCGCTTACGGCGACATCCGCCCCATCACGGCCTGCGACCCGACCCTGACCTTCAACACCATCGGCCGCCACCAGAGTATGCTGGTGCGCACCCG
>ENA-UOJV01000938-UOJV01000938.1-human-gut-metagenome-genome-assembly--contig:-C82-NODE-938-length-37172-cov-10.069779_pt1 | contig 37172 bp, 39 predicted proteins | sample MGYA00242356_ERZ723903 | MGnify/ENA metagenome assembly ERZ723903
CGATCTTGTCATTGAGCGTTTTGGCGCTGAGGGTGCCGTCCGGGGCGATGTCCAGATAGTCGCCCACCTTGACGCCGCCCAGCTGGTCCGCCGTAGCGGGCGGCAGGCTGTAAGGGGTGCCGAACTTGGCGTCGGCCTCTTTCTGGTTGTACACCTCCGTCTTTGCGTAGGTCTCGTTCTTGCCGTAGGCTCCCACATCCTCCGCCGTCAGGGCTGTGTCCTTTCCGGTTCCTCCGTGTTCCACGCCCAGCACGCCGGTCATCACATCCAGTGCCGTGGTGTCCTTGGTCTGCAGCGTCCGTGTGCTGCCGTCGCCCATGGTCAGGGTCATCACCTGCCCGTTCAGCTCGATGCGCTCCACATAGTCCGCACTGCCCGCTTCCAGCGCACCCACGTCCGCCGCCGTCAGGGTCACCACGCCGCCCTGGCCGTTCACGCTCTTCACCGGTCCGTCCGCCGGTGCCGTTTTATCCGCCCGCTCGGCTGCCTCCTCGGCCCGGGCTGCGCCGCTTTCTGCCGCTTTCTGTGCCGCCCCGGCCTGTCCGGCCGCCGTCACCGCTTCTGTCCGTGCTGCCTCGGCTCTCTTCGCATCCTTCGCGGCCGCACCTGCGCTGTTCCGCGCTTCCTGCGCGCTGGTCGCCGCACTGTTCGAGTACGCCAGCACCCGCGCCACAAAGGTCTCGTACTGCGTCGGGCTGATTTCCGCGTTGCCATCGGTTGCAAGCGTCTCGTAGCAGTCGTATTTTGCCGGCCGTGTCAGCGCCCGGAAGCCGTCCTCGCCCAGGGCCAGCAGCATCCAGCTGCCGCAGCTCGACGCGGTAAACTCCTTGCCCACCGCGCAACTGTGCGCTTCGTCCAGCAAAATGGGGGCAGGCAGGGTGCCGTCCTGCCGCTGGATGTGCAGCGTCACGCTCTTGCCCTGCCAGCTCTCCGGCAGGGTAAATTCCAGCCGCTCTACGTTCGCGCTGCTCTGCCCGCCCAGGTGCAGCACCTTCATCTCCGGGGCAAACTCCACCCCGCCGAATCGCTTTTCCACGATCCTTACCTGCATGGTCTTTTCCTCCTTCCGTTTTTCTCCCAGTCTACCGTCCCGCTGCCCCGCAAAAAACCGTGTACTTTTATAAAAGCACCCCGGCAGGTCTTGCCCGCCGGGGTGCTTTCTATTGGTGACAAAGCGTCACCGGTTGGCTGCCACTTGGTTGGCACTTGGTTGGCATCTGGTCGTCACCGCAGCAGTGCATACGGGTCCTCTTCCGGTTCCGCCTGTGCCGCCTTCTCCGCCGCTTTTTCCCACTGCGCAAAGGTCTTTTCCGTGTACAGGGCGTTTCCGTCCGTGTCGGTCAGGGCCAGCAGCACGTCGGTCATCTGCTGCTTGTCCGCATCGCTGCCCGCAAGGTAGTCCGGTTTCGCCAGCTTCGTGATTTCTTTCTTGATGTTTCCCGCGTCCTTTCCGGCCCGTACCAGCCGGTCGTACTCTTCCTGCACGTTCTGCGCGTTCCAGCTGTCCACAGCATCCCGCAGTCCGGCATAGATGCCCGCGCTCCTGTCGTAGCCCTTTTCCGTCGCCAGCATCTCGTTTGCCGCAGCGTCCACCGCGCCCACCACCGTGTCCCGCACGTCCGGGTCATCCGTGTTCAGCAGCTTTTTCAGCTCGCTGGTCACCTCATCCACAATGTCCTTCCGCGCCTCCCAGTTTCCCGCGTTGGTCTGCTGCGCCGCTTCCTTCACCCGTCCGTCGTACTTCTTCAGCCGGGTCTTCAGCTGGTCGTACATCTTGTTCTCGGCAATGGCTCCCGCCTGTACCATCTGGTCCAGCTTTTTCACGGCCGCCTGCGCTTCGTCCGGGTCTCCGCTCACATACGCGTTGTACAGCCGGTCATACTGCCCGGTGGCGCTCTCCGGCAGGCTGTTGAAGTTCCCGCCGTCCCGGCTCCAGTTCGCCGCCGTGTCCATCCACCCGGTCACCGCCTGCACCTGCTTTTTCAGGTTCGTGTAGGGTACGCCCCGCAGCATACCCAGCTGCCCCAGCATGTCGGCCACGGCCTGCACCGTTTTCTGTTTGTGGGTCTCCAGCTGTTCCTCGGTCATCCCGCTGGTGTCCTCGGCGTTCAGCTGGTACACCTTCCCGATGCACTCGGTCAGGTCGTTGATGGCCGAAATGCCGGTCATGCTGATGGTGTCGTAGCTGGTAAAGCTGCGGTTCAGGATCATCTCCCCTGCGCTCATCACCTCGCTGCCGCCGGTCCAGTTGCCCACAAAGCTCTTGAAAAAGTCATAGGTCAATGCGTCCAGAATACTCTTCCTGGTCATGTCGCCGTTTTCGTCCTGCAGGTCATCCCACCGGTGCAAAAGGAACTTCACGCCGATCCCCAGCGCCGCGATCAGCGCCGTCTGCGCCACCTGGCTCGTGGCCGCGTTCAAAAACCGTTCGTTCGCCTTTTTGATCTCTGCTTTCGCTTCGGCATTGTCGCTCTTGCCGTACCGCTCATACTGTGCCAGCATGTCCTCCACGCTGGCCGTCCAGATCTGCGCATTCTGCTGGCGCTGGGTGCTGAACATCATCAGAAACTTCGCCATCTCGTTTTTGGTGCGCTGGTAGCCGGTGCGCTGCATCGCCGTGTAGTTGGGCTGCGTGCGCTCCACCACCCGCTCAAACTTTTCGTTCACCGCCGCCCAGTATGCCGGGCTGTCCGTCACTTCCGCTCCGGCGGCAAACTCCTCCGGGTGGCTCTTCACATAGCTCTCGCTTCCGGCCCACAGCGCCGCCACCGTGATCTCGTCCGCCTTGGTAATGCCGCCCGTCCACAGGCTTACGACCTTGTCCGCCGCGTGGGTCGCGCCGCTCACTGCCGCGTTGTCGCTGTTCCGTGCCGCGTCGTGCATCCGGCCAAAGAAGCCCTTCTGTGCCCCAGCGCTGCCCAGCTCTGCCGTGCCGGTGCCCCGCAGGCGGTACTGCAGCAGTTCGTCTCCGTGCTCTGCCATCCGCGCTTCGATCTTCGTCAGGGCACCCTCGCCCTCGCTGCCAAAGAACCGCGCAATCGGGTCCAGCAGGTTTGCGCCGAACTGCACCGCCGCCCTGCCCGTGCTGCCCCAGCCCAGCTCTGCCGCCGCCGTAGGTAAGGATGCCGCCTGCAGCAGCGTCACGTTCACATTGGCGTTCAGCACCGCCTGCGCTGCAAAGCTGCGCAGCCGTGCAAACGCACCGTCTCCCACTTCCCGGCTGTCCTTCACGCCGCACAGGTCAGCCAGTGCCTTGTTCAGGTATTCCCGTCCGGCCTTGCCCCAGGTGTGTTCCACCTGCTTGAACAGGGTCTTTCCGCCGGGCATGCTGTTCAGGATCTTCTCCGCGTTCCGTAGCGGGATGGCCATGCCCGCATACTGTGCCGTATTCTCGATGCTGGTGTTCACCTGCTGCACAAGGCCCACCAGCAGCACCGGCTTCGAGCTGTTCACGCGGTGGTTCAGCCAGCCGGGGTTGCCCACGCTGTTGTCGTACCGGATGCCCTTGTTCTGTTCCGGGTTCGCGTCCTGATCCACGTTGATGTGGATGTAGTTTTCGGTGGTTGCCTTCCGCGTTCCGCTCAACAGCAGGCTCGTCTCGTTGATGTACCCGCTCGTCTTTGCGTTCATCTTTCTGTAATCCTCGATCCACGCCCGGTCGTAGTCAGTCAGGTTCTTCTCGATCTCGTCCAGCAGGCTGCGCCGCACCGCGGTCTCGTCCATCTCGATGTCCCGCAGGTCGATCAGCTTTCCTTCCGCGTCCCGCAGGTTCAGCTCGCCCACCCGCACGGTCTCGCGGTCCAGCTGTGCCAGTTCGTTGTCTCCCTTCACCTTCGCTTCCATGTTGTCCAGCGTAATGCCGCCGTGCAGGACGTGGTGCAGTCCCTGCGGGTTCTGCAGCTGCAGCCACAGTTCCGCCAGCTGGTCGTGGTTCACCTTCCGCGCCCGGCCGCTCTCGTCCCGGAACCCGATGTCCACAAGGTCGTGGGTGTAGTGGTAAAGTTCCTTCTCGTGGGCCTTGCCGGTCACGTTGTCAAAAATGCGATCGCACTCGATCTGGATCTTCGTTTTCTTCCGCTGTCCGTCGTTCAGCATCTTCCCCAGGTTTTCCAGGTACCCGCCGTGGGCATATCCGCCCATCCTCTCGAACATCCGCTCAATGTTCATGGTGTTCATCCGGTAGCTGTTCATTCTCCGGCTCATCTTGCCCAGCAGGCCCGTCTTTTTGCTCACGCCCTTCGCCGCTGCCAGCTCGCTCTTCGCGCCCTCGGCAAAGTCGTCGATCATGGCGTCCTCCTGTGCGCCCACCACCACGTTGTCGATCTTGATGATATGCGCCGTCTGCTCCAGGATATCCCGCAGCCCCCGCAGCTCCGTGGCCGAAAGCGCCGCCATGCCGCCGCTCTTGTAGCCGTCCAGTTTTTCCTGCAGCGCGTTCAGGTGCGCCTCCATCACCGTGCCGTCGATGCCGCCGGATTCGTCGCCCAGCTTCTGCGCGTTCCGGATGGCCTCTTCCAGCCGCGCGATCTCCCGTTCCCGGTTGTCATTCACGTCAGCCAGCCAGCTGTCGATAGCGTCAGTCAGGCCGCTCTGCTCCCATTCCAGGTTCGCCCGGTCGCCCGCTTCCATCTCCCGCTGGATGCCCCGCCGCAGTCCGTCCACCGCCGCGTCCATCTCGGTCTTGGTGTCCTGCATCGGGGTGTAGTGCCAGCCATCCTCGCCCCGGTGCCGCCAGTTCGCCAGCCGCTCGGCAGTCTCCCGGTTCCCGGTCACCTCGTTTGCCAGCTGCAGCACAGGCATCACCTTGTCCAGCAGATAGTCCGGGATGTAGCTGCCCTCCTTCGGGTGCTCGTACAGCTTTGTCAGCTCTCCCGTCACCTTCCGGATGGCCCGCCGGGTGTTGTCCTTGTCCCGGCTCTCCCGCATCTGCGCCAGCCGCTGTTCGTTCTTTGCCTTCGCAATGGCCACTTTTTCCCGTGCCCGGCCGCGTTCGGCTTCCCGCTGTATAGCCACCTGCTGCTCCAGCTTCCGCTCCTTCGCGCCAATCTTCTCCCGCAGCTTTTCCTCGGTCTCAGCGTAGTGTTCCTTCGCTTTCGCGGTCGCATCCGCATAGGGCTTTGCCATCTTCTGCCGGTTCCGTGCCCGCCGCTTTGCCTCCGCTAAGTTTACCTGCGCCTGTAATGCCAGCGCATGCTTTCTGGCTTTCTCGTTCATCTCCTTTGTCTGCTGTCCAAACTTTCTGCGCAGCGCCGCATTGCTTTCGTTCGCCACTCCCGGCAGGCCTAAGTATTCGCCCCAGATCTCCATGGCCAGTTCCTGCTTTGCCGCGTCCCAGTCGCTGTCGTAGGCGCTTTCCATCGTCGGGCGGATGGCATCATGCGCGGCTGCCATCGCCTCCAGCGCATCTGCCGCACTGCTGGGTGTTTCCGTGGGCAGCAGCCCTCCGCCAATTCCCTGCAGCTCGGTAAAGTCCGCGTCCCACCGGCTCACCTCGCCGTTCTTTATCAGCGTCAGCTTCACGCCGTGCCTTGCCAGCTCCTTGGTAGCTCCTGCCCAGCTGCCGTATTTATACACCACCTCCCGGTAGTCCTTGCTGCCTTTTTCAAGGCTCATTTCCATCTGATGCAGTTCCGGGTACTGTTTCCACAGCGCGTCGTTTCTCTTTGTGCTTTTCTCCATGATCTGCTGCGCCATGTCCAGCACAAAGCCGTGGGCCTGGGCCCAGTCCACGTTTCCGCCGTTCATGTAGTCCCGCAGTGCCGCCAGACGGCTTGCCAGCGTCTTTGCGTCCATCCGGCTGGCGCTGGCCTTCACCATCTTCCGGGCAATGTGCAAAAGGCTGTCGTCGCTCACCGTGGCGTTCTGTGCCTGCTCCATCACCTTCTGTACAGCCTCGCTCGCTGCCCGGCCGCTGCCCATCTGCGCCTGCTTCGCCGCTTCCACGTCCTCGCTGTCCACGTCCAGCTGGTACTTTCCGTGGTCCCGGATGTAGTTCCGGTCTTTCTCGATCGCGTCCGCCCGCACCTGCAGCCGCTCGGCCGCGCCCGGCATTCCACTCTCTGCTTTCTGCGCCACTTCGTCTGAAAAGTATTTGGTAAAATTCGCATCGTGGTTGACAAGGCGGTAGTAATCGAATATACTGAGATCAGAAGAACCGGTAGGGGTTTCCATGTTGGAAGCGATTCCAGCATCGTACCCCTCTGACCCGGTTCTTTCAGAAGAACCGGTAGTCACGCTGTCGGTGGTGGAAACACCATCTCCACGGGACTCTGACCCGGTTCTTTTTTTATTTGCCGCGTTCTGGCTTTCCTGCGCTGTGGTCTCTGCGATCGCAAAATAGAGCGTTGTCGGGCGGTTGTCGAACAGTTTCAGTTCTGCCCGCACCGGAATGATGCGTTCCCCGTCCTGCAGCGCACTTGCCAGCACGATCATGCCCTCAACATGTTCAGTCCCTTTCTTGTCGGCATGGGCCTCCAATGGCACCGCATTGGCGAGCACTTCTTCAATGTTTGCCTGCACCAGCGCAAAATCGTTGTACTCTTTTTCGGATACGTTTTTTTGCTTGTTGGTGCTTTCTTTTATGTTGGCACTTCCGTACCCAAATTCAACGTCCAGATCTTCCAGCCGGAACGTCTTGTCCCGGATGCCGAACTCTGTCAGGATGTTTCGGATGGCTTTATAAACGTCCTGTGTCTTTAGCCCCGACCAGTTCTGCCCGCTCACCTTTGCGGTTCGTTCCGCGTTCGGCTGTGCCGGCCGGATGGTCAGCGCCATCTGACGCTTTGTCTTTTCCTCTTCGGTCTCGCTTGCCATTTCGGGCAGGTTATATTTTTCTCCTTCCGCTGCCGCTTTGCTGCCGGCAGCGTTTTTGTTTGCCCCGCCGTTTGCTTCCAGCGCCGCGCGGTAGCTTTCGCCCGCGTCCGTCTGGTGGTTGAACCACAGCTGCTGCAGGTCTTTCAGCTGCTGCTCGGTCAGGCTCTGCGCCGCCCGCGCCGCCGCGTTGGTGGGCTCCTTCACCAGCAGGCTCTTGATGTCCGTCAGCACCTTCTCCAGCATGGTGCCGATCTTCTCCATCACCCGCTGGCACTTTCCCAGTGCGCTGGCGTTCTGCTGCGCTTCCAATGCCTGCTGGCGCAGATAATTGCGGAAGCTCTCCTCGCTGCCAAAGATACTCTGCATCGCGTCGGCAGTGATCTCCTCCATGGCCTGGTTGTAGGTCAGGCTCTGCCCTGCTTTCTCGTACCGGTCAAGGTAGCTTTCCACCAGCTGCATCACGCTGTCCATGCCGTTCTGCTTCACAAGGTAGTGTTCAAAGGTGTCGATCATCTCCTGTGCGCCCGCGCTGTCCCAGCTGTTCGCCGCGTGGAAGGTCTCGTGCAGCACCGTGGCCGTGTCCGCCTCGCCGGAGTAGAACACCTTCCCGATGCCGCTCTGGATCATTCCCTTCGCCCGGTTTTTGATGCCCTCAGTCACCCGCTGTGCCGCAAGGCCGTTTGCCCCCGCCGTCAGCCGGATCAGCTCGTCCCCGGCTCTCCGGCTCTCGCTCTCGGCGCCGTCGCCGTTGTACAGGGTTCCTGCATCCTCCCGCAGTGCCGCCGCATCCGGCTTTCTGCCAAGCTCTGCCGCCTTGGTCTCCTTGTAGCGTTCGGCTTCGCCCCTGCCTTGGGTGTAGGCCATCTCCAGCGCCAGCCGCCCGGTCTCGCCGGTCGCCAGCACCTGCCGCACCGCGCCGCTCAGTGCCCCGCTGCCGGTCATCTGCAGCGCCTGCGCAAAGCTCTCGCCCTCGCCGTTCACGCCCAGCCGGTACAGGCTTGCCGCCGCCGGGGTGTACACCTCGGCGCCCACGCCTTCCGGCATATTCCGGCTCATGCTCTCCGCTGCCGCATCGCTCACCCGGTACTTCTTCGCCAGCTCCTTCACGGCCTGCGCCGATCCTGTCTGCTGTGCAAAGGCTCCCTCCCCGAGGGAGCTGTCGAGCGAATGCGAGACTGAGGGAGTTTTCACCGTTTCCCCGGCGTTTTCCACGCGCTGTGCTGTGGCTGTCAGGTTCTCCGCCCGGCGTTCCGCAGTGCTGCCTGCATCCTGCATCATCTGCGCACCGCTCTTCAGTTCTGTGCCGGTGCCCCGCGGTTCGCTTTCTTCCTGTGCCGTCTGCTCTGCTATCTTCTCACTTGCTTCCGGTGCCGCCGTCTGTGGCTGCAGGGTCGTTTCTCCCGCCTGCTGTACCGCCTGCCTGTCTGCTATTCCCTGCAGCGCCTGCCGGATCTCCTCTCTGTTCTGCGGCAGCCGGATCCCGTACGCCTGCTCCACCTCTGCGCGTGCATTCGCGCTGAGCACTCCGCTTGCAAAAAATTTGGCAGTTTCTTCCTGCACGGTCCCCGCCGCCAGATCCTGCGCCAACTGCCGCACAAACACGTCCTCGCTCTGTGCCAGCTGCCGCATCACCGGGTCATCGCTCTGCATGGCCTGTGCAGCCGTCTGCTCTGCCAAGGCTTCCCCCTCGGAGACAGACTTCCCCCGGTCGGGGGAAGATGCCGCGTCAATGGCAGAAAGGGGTTCAGCTGTCGGCGCGGCCGACTGATGAGGGGTCGTTTTCTCTTGCTGCTGGTCATCTGCGGCCGGTCTGGCCGATGGGGTTCCGTCCAGCGCCGCGCTCATCCTGCCCAGCTGGGTGCCCACAGCGCCGCCCAGCGCGCCGGAAGCGCCGCCGGAAAGGCCGCTTTCCAGCGCCTGCAAAAAGGTGTCTCGGCTGAACATCTCCTCGGCCGCCTGCGCGTCGCCCAGGGCCGCGTCAATGGCCTTGTCCGCATAGGTCTCCACGAAGGCCTGCATGGCATTGTCGATGCCGCCGGAAATGGCATTCGCCACCGTCGGGTACTGCTGCGCCAGTACGCCGTTGTCTGCCACGCTGCGCACCACGTCCGCCAGCTTCCCCGCCAGCGTGTCCTTGGCGTAGTCGCTGCCCATAGTCCGGGCAAGGTCTGCCGCGCCCACGCTGTTGATGGCCCACCCCGCACCGAACTTCGCAAGGCCGCCCACCAGCGTCTCGCCCGCGCTCTCACCTTTGTCAATGCTCTGGCCCATAGCCTCCGCGCCGCCCTGGGCGCTCAGCACCGGCAGCACCAGCGCCGGGCTGATGCCCGCCACCGCAAGGTTCTCCGCCGCACTGGTGGTCACCCCCATCAGCTGGCGCGCAATGGGGCTCATGCCCGCCTGCGCCGCTTCGTTCAGCTGCTGGCCGCGCTTGTACATCTGGTAGCCCAGGCTCTTCTCCGGGTCGATGCCCTCGCTCACCTTTGCCCCGCTGATCCGCGCCCGCATCCGGTCGATCTCGCTCTGGCTGTAGCCCTTGGCCTTCAGTTCTTCGTCCGTGTAGGCCATGCCGGTGTTCTGGGCCGGGGCCGCCATCACCCCGCTGCTGTTCAGCTGCATGGCGTTGTCCCGCCCTGCATACTGGGTCTTTCCTCCGGTCATCAGGCGCAGCAGTTTCCACTGCCGGTCGTCGCTCTTCACGCTCTCTTGCAGCTCGTTCCAGTTCTTTCCGGTCTCCGCTGCGTTCTGCACGCTCCGCACGGCCGTCTCGCCCGCCATCAGCGGGGCCGACGCCACCGTGTCCACAATGCCGCCGATCGTGTTGGAGATGCGCCGCGCCGCCCGCTGCCAGTCCGGCAGGGCATCAAAGTCGGCAATGTACTGCCGCGCCTCTCGGATCTGCTTGCGGCTGTAGCCCTTGGCCAGCAGCTCCGCGTCGGTGTACTCCCGCTTTTCCGTGCTCGTTTCTGCCGTCGGCGCACTGGCCATTGCCCCGCTCACGCTTATCGGCTGCATGGCGTTGTTTCGTTCAGCATAGGTCTTGTTCCCCTTGCCGGTGCGCAGCAGCCGCACCAGCTGCCGGTGCTGCGGGTCTGCATCCATCCACTGGTTCAGCCGGTCGAAATCGCTGAACTCGTCGGTTGCCTTCAGCTCTTCGGTCTCCTGCTTCAGCTGCTGTGCATCCCGCGCATACCAGCTTTCCACCCGCTTTGCGTCCGCATCCTTGATCTGCTTTTTTACGCTCTCCGCGTTCGGTGCACTGGCCATTGCCCCGCTCGCGCTCTGCATCGGCATGGCGTTGTTTCGCTCGGCATAGGTCTTTCCGCTCTTGGTCCCGGTCCCCAGCACCTTGGCCGCCGGGGCGCTGTTCTTGCCCGTTCCCAGCCACTCCGGCTGTCCGGTGCGTTCCACCGTCGGCAACTTTGATCCCGCCTTTTTCGTGGTCTGCACGCTTTGGGTCCCGGTCATCTGCCCCAGCACCTGCGCGCTCAGGCTTCCGCTCGTGGGGTTCTGGTTGCTCTTTCCCGCGCTCTGCGTCCCGGCTTTCTGTGCCGTGCTGCGCACGCTGGTGCCAGCGCTCCGGTTCACCCAGGCGTCGGTACTTTTGGCCGCCGGCTTGGTCCCGCTGCCCGTCCGCAGCGCGTCGATTTTTTCCGCACTCCAGCCGGTGCTTCCGCTGCTCCGCGCTGGGGCCGTCGTGCTTTTCGGTGCCGCGCTCTGGCCGGTTCCCGCTGTGCTCTTCTGCCCATTATTCTGTTTGCGCAGCTTTTCAATGTCCTGTGCGCTCCATCCCATACTCTCACCTCATCACTTCGTTCCGCGCCACTCGTAGTCGATCTGGTTCATAATGGCCGAGATCTGGTCGCTGCTCAGGCTCGTGTTGTTGGCCAGCTCGCTTGCGATCTGGTTCTGGCTGTACCCGCTGTTGGCCATCTTCCGCGCGTTGTACATGCCCTGCTCCCAGGCTGTGCCGTTTGCCTTGCCGGGGTTGCCTGTGCCAGTCAGCCGCTGGATGCGCCCTGCATCAGCCAGTGTGTCCTCGTAGTAGCTTCGTCGCTGGTCGTCCGGCTTCATGGTGCTGTACTCTTTAAACATCGTGTTCAGCTGCGGCTGGGTGTACCCGTCCACCTTGCTGCTCGTGCTGCCGCTCTTCGTGCTGCGGCTCGTACCGCCGCTCCGTCTCCCGCTTCCTGTCCCGGTCGTGGTCCTGTACCGGTTCTGCAGTGCCAGCTGGCTTGCGTACTTGGCAAGGTCTGCCTGGTTCAGCCGGTTTGCAATGGTGCTGTAGCTGTCCACACTCCCCGTGGGCAGCCCCGCCATCTGCAGGTAGTTGTTCGCCGCCGTGTCGTAGCCGCTGCCTGCAAGCCCGGCCGCCGTGGTCAGATAGTCCAGCTTGTCCTTGTCCACCTGCGACAGGCCCTGCCAGCTGTCCAGCATCGTGTCCGTCAGCCCGTACTGGTTCAGGATCTGCTTTGCCGCATCGTCAAAACCTGCCTCCTTGTAACTTGCCGCCTGCTGCAAAGCCGCCATCTGGTCGCTCAGCTCGGTGCGGCTCAGGTTGTCGTTGTACTGCCGCAGGGCAAAGGCGTTCTCCCAGTCCTGCTGCCGGTACCCCTTGTAGGCGTCGTACCCTTCCAGCGCGGCCGCGCCCACGTTCTTCACCACGTTCCACACGTTGCCCCAGAAGTCGCTGTTCTCCTGCCGGGCCTGCTGGGTGCGGCCGTACCGGTAATTCCGCAAGTTCGCCGCATCCGCCACGTTGCCGTCGTACTCGCTGCGTGCAAGCTGGTCCTGCGTCAGCAGGTTGTCCAGCTGGGTGCCCTGCCCGGCCAGTTCCTGCCGCCACTGGCTCAGGGCATCCGCCCGCGCCTGGGCGTACACGTTGGCGGTCTGGCCCGTCTCCCCGGCCGCCGCCTGCTGTGCCGCGCTCTTGGCCCAGTCCGTGCCGTACCCGCCGCTAAGGCTGTTTGCCACCTGCTCGGCCGCACTGGCCCCCGCGCCCGCGTTGCCAAATAGGCGGCTCAGTGCGCCCCGGTAGGTGCCATTCTGGCTGTCAAAGCCCAGTCCTGCGCTGTTGGCACTGTCCATGCCCGCCAGCGCGTTCTGGATCCCTTCGTCGTAGCGGTTCTCATACGCCCCCGGCATGGCCGCTTCCGCCTGTGCCTGCTGTTTCTGCTGGTCGTTCAGTCTCTTAATGGTCCCCATGCTCTACCTCCATTCTCAGATAAAGAAAAACGGCAGGATCTGCGCCGCAATGCCCAGCACGCTGAACAGCCCGTTCAGGGTGCTGCTCACGTTCTGCTGCCGCTGTGCATAGGCGTTGTTGTACTCGTTCTGCCTGTAGCTCAGGTCGTTGTACCAGTTCGACAGGTCTTTCTGGTACTTGTTGTAGTCATTCTGCTCGGCCTCCTGCAGGCCGTTCAGCTCCTGCTGCAGCCCGCTCTTCCGGGTGTTGTATTCGCTGCGGCTCTGGCTCGTCAGGCTGTCCAGCACGTTGTCCAGGTCGCTCATGGTCGCCGCATAGGCCTTCTGGCCCGCCTGGGTGCCGTAGCTGGAGCCGTACCCGCCGGTCAGTGCGCTGGCATTGGCCTGCGCGTTCTGGTTCGCCAGCTTCGCCTTCTGGGTGTACTCGCTCTTGTACTGCTGGTATGCCGTATCGGCCGCCGGGTCATAGTCGTAACCGCCCAGATCATCCAGCTTGCCCATCACATTGTCGATCTGGCCCTTGTACTTGCTCTGGTAGTCGGCCGGTTTCGTCTGTTCAAAGCGCTCCAGCTCGCTCCGCGCGTTGCTCAGTCTGCTCATCTTCAGCTCTCCTTTCCACTCAGATAATCCTCGCTCATGTTCTCGCTGCTAAGGTTGGTCAGCACATAGGTCAGCTGCTCGTTCAGCTGGTACAGGTAGTTCGTCAGCGCCTGCGCGTCCGCCGCCGGCATCTGGTCGCTGAAGCTCGGCAGGCCGATGCCCGCCAGTCCCGCAATGCTTGCCATTGTCTTCTCCTTTCATCGTCTCGGCACCGCGCCGCTCACCCTTGCCCCTGCTGCATCCGCAAACGTAAAGGCCATGCTCCGCAGCACCATCTGTCCGGTGCCTGCAAATCTCAGCCGCATGGTGTCGTGCCGCCGGGGCACAAAGGGCAGGTTCACCCGCTGGTGGTCCCTCGTCACCGCACAGCTGCTCACCGTCTCCCAGTCCCCGCCGTCGTAGCTCACCGCCACGGTCAGCACCGTGTGGGCCAGTGCATCCATGCGCAGCGTGACCCGGCTGATGTACTTGTCGTCCGGCACGGCAAGGCCGATGTCTCCGGTCACGGCCTCAAATTTCAGCCCCGTCTCGTCCTCGCCGCTCACTTCCCGCTCCGGGTCGGCCGCCCACAGGGCATTGCCGTCCCACAGGTACAGCTGTTGGCCGGTACTCACCATCCCGGTGCCCGCCGCGCTCTCCTCCTGCCACAGGCCCCGCTCGGTGTCGTACACCAGCAGCCGCCCGCTGCCCGTGTCCGTTTTCCGGTGCAGGTACAGGTAGTACCGCGCATCCAGCTGCCCGCCCACGGCCCGGTCCACCGCCGTCAGCTTCCCGGTGTCCAGCGCGCCGCTCACCTTGGCAGGCAGGCTTCCGCTCCACGCCATCACCCCGTCTGGCGACAGATAATACAGTGTCTCCGCGATCACGCAAAGGCTCTTCGCCGCATTCGCCGCCACGCCCCGGCACCGCACACTGCTCATCTGGTAGTCGCTTGGCTTCGAGCCGTACAGCTTGTGGATGCAGTTTTCTTTAAAAAACAGCAGGTACCCCAGGCAGCTGGCCGCCCCGGTAAATGCGCCGTCACTGCCCACGCTCACCGCGTAGCTGTCCGACGCAATGCCCCGGTAGCTGTACCAGTTGGTGGGGTCGCCCAGGGCACAGGCATAAATGCTGTTTTCCTCCCGGCTGCATCCCCACACCCGGTTGCCCTGCTCGGTCACAAAGTCCAGATCCGGCACCCGCCGTTCCAGCTTCACCGGCGCTGCGGCCGCTTCGTTCTCGGTCACCTTGCCGTCGGCGCTTCGCCAGCTGGTGCCGGTTGCCGTCACGGTCCAGCTGCCATAGTACCGGGTGCTGTCCTCCGGCACGGCCAGCGTCGTGATCACGTCGTCCCCGTCCAGTGTGCCGATGCTCACCTCGCCGTTCAGCCCGGCCGCTGCCGCACTGCATACGGTGCCCGGCATCCCGCTCACCGTCACGGTGTCGCCTTCCTTCAGTACGCTGCCAAGGCCCGGGCAGTGCAGCCGCAGGCTCGTCAGCAGGATCTCGCTCCACTTCTTGTTCTTCGCGCTGTACTTCAGCAGTACGCTGCCCGCGCCGTAAGGGCTCTCGGCGTCCCCCTTCAAAAACAGCTGCCCGTCTGCCGGGCTCTCCGGCTCGGTCGTGCCCACGCCGTCCGGCGTGTAGGTCCGGCCCTCGCCGTCGCAGGGGGTCACGGTCATGGTCCCTCCGCTCAGCGTCCACGCCGCCGCAAGGTCCGTCAGCTCCCCGCTCACCGTGTCAAAGGCCTTCTTGTCCGGCCAGATCAGCACCTTCGTGCCCATGCCGGTCATGGCCTTCTCGTTGTCGGTCAGCGCGTTTTCCAGCACCACCGCCCCAGCCCGGCTCTCGTCGGCGTCCGGGGTGTACTCCAGCGTGGTTCCCCGGCAGATCACCAGCCCGTTCAGGTGGTACATGCCGTTCACGTCCTGCACCTCCCGCACCTTCTTGCGCGTGGCCCGCGTCTGCAAAGCCGGGTACCCCCGGCCGGAAAAATTCAGGCTGCTGCTCAGCTCCGCCTCGCTGCACCCGTAGGTCTCGTTCACCCCGCCAAAGGCCCGCAGCATCTGCCGCCCGCTCTGCAAAATGTTCAGGTTCCGCCCGTCCGTCATCTCAGTACCTCCACTGCACACCGCCCGCCGGGGCATAGCGCCTGCGCATCCATGCGGCAAACTCCTGCACATAGTCGCTGTACAGCTGCATCTCGTTGGCCGCCCGTGCCACCTCGCCCAGGGCAAGGTCCATCTGTGCACACAGCCAATGCACATACAGGGGTGCAAACTGCTCCGGGGCCAGCAGCTCGGTGTCGTAGGCAAGGCCTTCGGCCCATGCCGTGTCCGCGCCCACGTCGTCAAAGTCCACCGTCTCGCTGCGCTCCACCACGCTCCCGCGCAGGCGGCTGTCGCACTGCCGCAGCCAGTTCTGTTTCAGACTGTCCGAAAATTCATTGTTCGGCCGCATCTCGTCGGCCTGCTCCATGGCCTGTCCCGCCGTCATCTCGTCATCTTCTCCTTCCAAATCAAAAGGCCCCGGCACAGCCATGTGCCGCTGTACCGGGGTCCTCTGTCTCTTTTGTTACACGCGCTGTGCCTGCTGCACGGCTGCCGCCTCTGCTTCGGCAATGCGGGCCATGGCCGCGTTGTCCATCTCTTCGCTGTGGCGCAGCACCTCGGCCACCGCCTTTGGCACCTCCACGTCCACGCCGCGCTGAATCAGGTAGGTCTCGCCGTTCACGCCCACAAACACAGGCGCCTTATAGCGCTGGCTGTCTTTAAACAGGTGGATCACCTCGGTGTCCTTCTCCAGAGTGTCCATGGTGTCCTTCTTTGCGGCCTCGGTGTCCTGCACGGCCGTCTCAGTCTTTTTTACTGCCATCGTCGTACCTCCTTGATTTTCTTAGTTTGCCAGTGCCTTGGCGCTGTAGCGTGCGCTGCAGCTCTCAATGCGCACCATGTACTGCTCGCTCAGGCGCTCGGCGGTCTTCACAGCCTTCCAGCCCACGGACGCGCGCTGGTTCAGCGGGTCATCGCCGTAGCCCAGCTGCTTCACGATGTGCTGCATGCCGCCGCCCTCCAGTTCGGTGGTGGCGTAGGCGTGGGCACCCAGCACCAGGGTGCTGAACACCGCCAGGCCGCTCGGGCAGCCGGTGCCCTTCCAGATCTTTGCCTCGCTGGACACCACAAAGCGTACGTTGTTGATCTTGCCGATCTCGCCGTTGAAGATTTCTTCCGGGGCCGCGTACTTGTGCACCTCGATCCAGTTCGGGTCCTTGCGGATGTCATAGCTGGTGTACGGGTGCACGATGGCCACATAGCTGTCGCCGATGGGGTCTGCGTTCTGGGCCTGCAGCATGGCCACCGCCTGGTCGATCAGGTCCACGGTCAGCTGTGCGGTGGCGTCCAGCGTTGCGCGGCTGGTCACGGCAGTCTCCACGCCGTCCGCCACCTTGGGCGCGTAAATCACGTTCGTGCCGCCGTTCAGGATGTCGCGCACCACGGTGTCCATGGTGCGGCCGCCCTGGCTGGCCAGAATGTTGGTGGCCTGCACCACGTTGTTGTCAATGGCGGTCAGGTCCAGCATGTCGGTCAGGGCCACCCAGCCGCCGTACTGGTGCACCTCGGCGGTGATGGTGGTCACGTTCAGGGTCTGGCCGGTCGGGGTCACGCCTTCGGTCAGCGGGGTGGTGGCCTTCGGCAGGCTGTCGTACCGGCGGAACTCAATGGTCTTGCCGTTGTTCGCCGGGATCGGGTAGCTGTCGCCGAACTGGTCATGCACCAGCGCAGGCTCTGCCAGATCCAGCAGGGTCTTTTCGTAGTAGGTCTTCATCTCGGCGGTCATGCCGCCGGTTGCGGTGGTATTCTGCAGCTGTGCGCTTGCATCCGCAAACATCTGCAGATCCAGTCTCTTTTTGCTCATCTGTTTGTCCTCCTTCAAGGTTTTTATCTTCTCACGCCCGTTGCGTGGGAAATCTCTCACAGCACGATGCGCTCTCCGCGCCGTGCCCGCTTTGCCAGCTCGGCCCGCTGCTTGGCGGTCATGTGCGCCACGTCCACCTTCATCTCGGCCGCGCCGCCGGGGTGCGCCCCGTTCTCGGCCGGCCGCTGTGCCCTCTGCTGGATCCGCGCCGTCACGCCCTGCTCCACCTGCTGGGCCGTGCGTGCCGTGCTTGCCTCCATCAGCTGGTCAAAGTAGGCGGCCCGGTACGCCGCTTCCAGCCCGATGCCGCGCCGGATCATGTCCGCCACGCTGGGGTTGTTCAGCACCTTGTCCAGCTCAAACGCCGGGTACTTTACCTTCAGCCGGGCCGCTTCCGCTTCCCACTGGGCCCGCACGGCCGCCGCACGCTGCTGGTGCTCGGCCGCCTGCCGGACCTGTTCGGCCCGCTGCTTCTCGGCGTTCGCCCGCTGCAGCTCGCTTTCCATCCGGTCCATTTCCCGCGCGGTCTTTACGCTGATGCCGCGCTCCGCTGCCAGCGTCTCATAGTACTCGTCGTTCTTCACCTTCCCGTTCTTCACGGCCTCGGTCAGGGCAGCCAGGTTGTCCGCGCTCTGCACGTCGATGCCATACGCCTCGCCCAGCGCGTCCATCAGCCCCTTCACCGCCGGGTTGTCCAGCACGTTCTGCACGGCCATCTCCGACGCCCGCTGCAGTGCCTCTTCAAACTCGGCTGCGTACTCGCCCTGCATCAGCTGCCCAAAGGCCTTTCGCTTTTCCGCCGGGTCCGTCGGCTTTGGCTCCTGCTCGGGCTGTCCCTGCTGCGTCTCGGGCTTCTCTTCGCCGGGTGCTTCCTCTTTACTCGGCTCCCCCTTTGTGGGAGTTCCGGCATCCGCGCCGCCGTCGGCGGACGGTGCCGGTGCGGCCTTCACCGCTCTGCCCGGTCGGCTGCGCTTTGCCAGCCGCTCCTGTGCGGGGCGCAGCTCCGGGGCCTGCACCGCCGGGGCCGCTTCCGCCCCATCGCCAGCAGCACCGCCGTCTCCGCCGCCTTCTGCAAACAGCTGCAGGTTCATCTTTCCGTCCACCATGTCCGGCAGCTGTTCCGGGTCCGGTGCCTTGCCGTCCGCAAACACCATGTTCACCACCAGCTCCACGTTCTCCGGGTAACTCTCGGCCAGCGCGTCCAGTCCGTCCTGTACCAGCTCCACCCATGCTTCCACCATGTCGCAGCTCTCATGGGTCGGGGTCACCTCCACGCGCATCCAGCCCTCACCGTGTGCCACAGCGCCCAGCGCCACAAGGCCTGCCCGCGCAGCTTCCTCCACCTCGTTGGCAAGGGTCTGCATCAGGCAGCTCACCGCTGCGCACACAATGTCCTGCCCGTACTTTCCCGCGCCCGCATGGCCCTTTGCCTTCACCTCGTAGCCGGTCTTGCCGTCGTTCCATACCGTGCGCATCACACTTGCTTCGATCATGCCTTTTCCTCCTTCAGCGCAACCTCTTCGATCACTGCCCGGATCTCCATCATTTTCAGGTACAGCCCCATGTATTTCTGCTGCTCCTGCAGCAGGTCAAGCGGGCAGCGGTGTTCCGGCGGTTCCGTGCCGGTCCTCGCTGCTGCCTCGATCCGGTTGCAAAAGTCCTTCAGTTTCTCGTACCGGATCTTCGTCTGCCGGTACTCCGCTTTGAAGCGTTCCCGGTAGTCGGTGCTGGTCATGCCCTCAATGGTCTCGTACAGTTCCATGCTCTTTCTCCTTTACTTGTTCGGGTTGTTCACATCCATGGCCCGCTTCGCCGCCTGGCTGGAAAGGCTCCCGCTGCTGTCGCCCACCACGCCGCCCAGGCTGTTCAGAGTGCTGGCCGCTGCGGTCTTTCCTCCGCTTCCGCCCCCGCTTCCTGCTGCCGCCTGCCCGGCCGCGCTGGCCGCCGCACTCACGTTGGTGCCGTTCTGCCGGTCGATGATTGCCGCCATCTTCTGCAGCTGCTGGGCCATCTGCTGCAATTGCTGGTACAGCGTGCCGTTCTGGCTCACCCGCTCCCGCACCTTTTCGATGCCTTCAAAATCCATCATGTCCAGCGCCGCCAGCGCGGCGTCCGCGTTCGCCGGTGCAAAAAATCCCAGCTGGTAGCACTCTTTCGCCGTCTCGTTCTGGCTAAGGCGGCTGAAGGTGCTCTTCTTTGCCGCCGTCACCGTGATGTCAAACACCGGCTCGTGGTCGCCCAGCTGCACACCGCCCACCATGCCGCCGGGCTGCGCCTGCAGTGCCGCGTTGCTAAAAGGCACATACTCCGTGCCGCCGCTTTCGCCGGTGATGCGGTACACCCGCTGCTCGTCGTAAAACTGCCGCATCAGCTCGATCACCAGGTAGCACTCTTTCGCAAATGCCCGGTATGCGCTCTTCAGCATGTCGCGGCTCAGTTTGCTGCCCGCTTCCTGCAGGGCCGCAATGGCGCTGGCTGCCGTAAGGCCGCTGGTGGTTCCGCCCTGGCTCACGTCCCGGTTGCCGCTGATCTCCTTCAGTTCGCTCACCCGGTCATCCCGGTAGGTGATCAGGTTGCCCTGCAGCCCACTCACCTGCAGCGGCCGGAAGCTGTCATCACTCAGCCTCCCCGCCACATGCACGATGTCGCGGCCAAAGTCCGCCAGCTCTTCCTCGTTCACGCCTGCCGTGTCGCTCAGCACATACCGCTGTTTTGCGGCCAGCTTCACGTTCTCGTCCATGGCGTGGTTCATCTCGTCAATGGCGGTCTGGGTGTCCTTCATCACGTCGATGTACCCAAAGCCCGCCGGGCTGTCCTCTTCCCGGAACAGCGGGTCGAACACAAAGGGGTATTTCCCGTGGTCGTAAAAGCCCCGGTCTGCCATTGCCGGGTCGTTCTCACTGGCATACAGCACCACCCCGTTGCAGAACTTGCAGTAGTGCAGCACCGTCTGCCCGCCGGACAGGGCCTTTTTGTAGTACCAGTCCACCACCACGCTCTTGTCGCTGGTGTCCACGCTGTCGTCATGGATGTACTTTGCCACGTCCAGGCTGCTTCCGGTATGCCCCTTCAGCTGCGGGTACTGCCCCTCCAACCGGTCGTTGTTCACCAGGCTCAAGCTGAACAGGTTCGGGCTGTCCTGGATGTCCTCCACGCCCGGCTCCCAGTACAACATCAGCACATTCACGCTCCGGATGCTGATGTCGCCCAGGCCCCCTCGCAGCATCGGATCCCAGAACACGCCCTTCACGCCGGTGCCGGTCTTGAGCTTGCGCCACCAGGTGTCGCTGTAGGCTGTCTCGTAGTCGCACTGCTCCAGCACCGTGGGCAGGATCTTTGAGAGCACCTTTGCCGTCTGCTCGTCATCTGCCGCCCTCGGCAGCACGTTCGGTTCCGGGTAATTGTCCATGGCATCGGCGTGCTTGTTGGCAATGCTGTTGAACAGCCACCCGCTGGAAGGCTTCGGCTTGCCTTCCAGCATCTTGTTCTTGTAGTTCTTCCAGTGCCCCATGCGGAACCACAGCTCGTTGTCCACGATCCGCTTGTCCAGCGCGGCCTTGCCTGCCTTGTACTTCTGCAGCAGGTCATTGGCTCGCCGTATCTCATCCTCTCCGATGGCCGGTTCCGCCGCTGCCGTAAAGTACGTTCCTTCCGGCCGTCCCGTCTGCCCGCCAGTCTGTCCTGTCAGGCTCTGCAGCATCTGCACCATGGGGTTCTCCGTCCTGCCTGCCGCCGGTTCTCCCGCACTGATCTGCTGCCCCGCAGCGCTCCCGGTGCCCGGTGCAGCTTCTGCTTCCCGCCGCGGCTCAGGCTGCCGCGTCTGCTGCATCCCCTGCGCCATCATGGCAGCCAGCTGTGCCGCCTGCATCATGCGGTTTTCGTCCTGCGGCATCCCGCCGCCCGGCTGCTGCGCCAGGTCGTTCTTTTTCGCCATGCCATTCTCCTTTCCGGCTTACACTCTCATCACCCTTGTGGGGCTCTTGCGCACGTCCATGTCCAGCGGGTCATCCTGCAGCACCTGCACCTGCTCGGTCTTGCGCGGGCTGATGGGGTTCTCCATCAGCACATACCGGCACTCGTCGTAGATGTGATCCTCCTGTGTGGTGTCAATGTCCTCCACGTTGCTCTCGTCATATACCAGGTTCGGGATGGTGCGGATGAAGTGTCTGCAGGTGTCGAACACCTGGAACATCGGCCGGCCCTCCGCATCAAAGGCCAGCCGGTAATGGAACTGCATCTTACCCGCCAGCCGCGTGTGATCGCCCGGTGTCCAGAAGATGTAGTTCGGGTGCTTTTCCTGCATCTGCGCAATGCTCTCGCCCTGGCTCTCGTTAAAAATGGCCGGGTCGGCCACGCCGTTGATGTGCCTGCCCTTCAGGTTCGGGTCGTTTTCTTCCGCTTCCCTTATCATCCGCGCCTGCTCCACCGGGTTCACCTTCGTGCCCTCGTTGGGCGTACCGGTGCAGCCGTACAGTTCCCGGATGCGGTACAGCCGTCCTTCCTCGTCCGCCGCGTACCATCCCACCGAGAACGGCTTTGCATAGCCAAAGTCGTACCCGCGCCAGATCTTCCAGTGCGCCGGGATGCGGAACGGCTTGATGACGTGGGTCCATCTCTGGTCCTCGTAGTGGGCCGGGTCGTTGCGCCATTCGGTGAACACCTGGCCGGAAAAGCTGTCCCAGTCACCGTAGAGCAGCGCCTGCTTCTCCGCTTCCGGTAAGGAAGCCAGCGTGCCCAGATACCCCGGGTCGTTTTCCAGCAGCTTCTGGTTGTCAAACACCGTGGATGGGATAAACACCCGCGTGCGCCGCAGCTTCTCCACAGTGCCGTCCGGCTTTTTCACGTCCACCAGCTGCACCATCCGGGTGCCCGGGGGTGCCGGCGTGATGAACCGGGCCTTCACCCACCCGTGGCCGATGCCGCCGGGGTTTGCCGTGGCCCGCATGTACACCACCGTGCCCGGCCCCGTGGGGCGGTTGCGGCTCATCAGGTAGCTGTATTCCTCCCAGGTAAAGTGGGTCAGCTCGTCCACCCCGATAAAGTCAAAGGCCTTGCCCTGGTAGTTGTATTTGTCCTGGGTGCGGAACATGCTGCCAAAATAGATCTTCGCCCCGCTGGGAAAGGTCCATACGTGGCTGGAAGCGTTGTACTTTGCCTTTGGGAACACCGGCTTGTAGTACTGCATGGTCTTGTCGATGAGCTCCGACAGCTGCGGGTAGGTCTTGCGCACGATCAGCCCGCGGTAATGCGGGATATCCACCTGCCGCAGCGCCTCGATCACCAGCGCGTCGCTCTTGCCGCCGCCTGCCGCCCCGCCGTACAGGGCCTCGTCCTCGCTGCGCCGCATAAAGGCCGCCTGCTTGGGCTGCGGCCGCCAGATGATGGGTCTGCCCTTATACATCTCCGCTGCCATCCAGCACCACCTCCTGTCGTTCGCTCACTTCCTGCCCCTCCATCAGCACCGCCGGGGCAGCGCTCTGGGTGCTGTCCCCGTCCCTCGGCGCCAGCGCCGCAGCATTGGCCGCTGCGTTCAAAAGCGCCGTGGCCACGTTCGCCGCATCCTTGTCGGTCATGGCCAGCGCCTCGTACCGCTCCAGCTGCTGTTCCAGCTCCTTCCGCTCATCGTCCTCCAGCTGCCGGTCGTAGCTGCCCGGCTCGCTGTACGCCACAAGGCCGGTCTCCGCTGCGTCCTGCAGCTCCTCGGCCTCGCTCTTGAGCAGCCCGCCGATCTCGTACTTCCGGGCCCGGGCGTCCTCGTCCAGCCTTGCCCGCAGCTTTGTGCAGATCTCGCTTGCCCGCTGGTTCTCGGCCACCCGCTGCTGCAGGTAACCCACCTGGGCCCGGGCTCCCAGCGCCGCCCGCGCCGCGATCTCCCGCGCCGCCTCAGCTCTCGCCCTGGCAAACACGCCGTCCGACTTTCCGGCCTCTTCCGCCATCCAGCTGCGGATGGTGCTCTCCGGCACGCCGTACCTGCGCGCCACTGCGCAGATGGAGTTGGAGCCGATCATGGCCATCACCACTTCGGCACGCACAGCCGCCGGGTACTTTTTGCCCCGGCCCTGCTTCCCGGGCACGGTGTTTTTGCAGTATCTCCGCTTTGCCATCCCCGGTCCTCCCTCCGTGCTTTGGCTCCCAGTCTACCGTCCGGGTCCGCAATAAAAAAACCGCGCACTTTTCAGCGCGCGGTTTGCTATGTTGCAGCATAAACAGGCCGGATGCATCGCACCCAGCCTGTCCCATGCTCCTGTATGGGCATGGCTACATCAGCCCCTCCCGTGCGGCAAAAAGTCCCACCGTGCTCAACGCCTCCAGCTCCTTGCGGTAGTAGGTCGTCCGCCCGATGTGCAGCGCCTCCACCACGTCCCACTCTTTTTCTCCGGCCATGTACCGCCGCACAAGGATCCCCGCGCACACCGGGTCCGCCTCGGCATAGTAGTCCAGCGCCTGCCCGATCACCCGGCCCCAGGCCTGCGTCAGCTCGTCCGGGGTGCCTTCGGCCGCTTCCATCGCCCTGCCATATCGCCGCAGTCCTTTCCGCACGTCCTTTTTCTGCTGTTTTGTCACCCGTGCCCCGCCTTTCCGCGCGCTTTTGCGCTGATTTGCGCGCAAATTCAGCGTTTTTCCGCGTTTCGCGCGCAATATGTAAATATAATTAAATTTTTTTATCTGTCAGGTGCGAACTTTCGCAAACTCCCGCCTCCGCAGGATCAGATACGCCTGCGGGTCGGTGCTCTCCCAGCCGTCTGGCCGTGGTCGGTCGGTCTCGTGCAGCTGCTGCGGGTCGTACACCATCACCTGCACCACCTCCCAGCCGGGGAAGCGCTGCTCCCACCAGGATGGATCCTCCGCGCGCTCGGCGCAGCCTTGCCGCAGCTGTCTCCGGCTCCACTTGGTGTCGGCCGCCTGCAGCTCTTCCGGCAGTTTCAGGTTCCGCGTCTCGATGCAGCTGTGCTCTTTGTGCCCGTAGATGTACCCCACCGTGCCGTTTTTCCCCTGTCCGTCTATGCCCAGGATCTTCTTCATGTCGATACGGTCCGCGTTCATGGTGCCAAGCGGCTCATATTCGCTCGTGCCCGGCACCCGCCGCCGCCATAAGTCCTCCAGCATCTCGCGCCACTCTCTCCGCTGGTCCCGGTTCAGGGCGCGGCACTGGGCAAAGCCGTGCATGTGCAGTCGGCCTTTTTCCCCCTTGCGCACCGCCCACAGCATCATCCGGATCTGATCTGCCCGCACGCCAAAGCGCTTCACCGTCGCCAGCACCACCCGCCGCTTGTAGTTCTCCACGTCCTTTCGGCAGGCCGCAAAGCCCTCCGGTAAGTACTCTTCCTCGTAGGTGCCCGTCAGGAAAAATCCCTCTCTGTCAAAGTTCGCCAGCACTTTGCGCTGGTACCGGCGCATGCTGGCGTGCTTGTTGCGCTCCTTCTGGCTCCGGCTGCTCTCCCTGCGCTTCTTGCCTCGGTTCCGGTGCTCCTGCTCCGTCACAGCATAGACGCTCACGGTCATGTACTCGTCACTGCACTTGTACTTCTTTTCCCGGATCCAGTTCTTCGTCATGGTGTACCTCTTCTACCGGTCAGGGCCCGGCGCTTATTTCTCTTCTTTAGTCCCCACCGTCGTAGAAATAACGGGTATACTAGCTCCCCAACGCCCGCCCGGACGCTTATAAAAATAAAAGGTATATTATATACTTTGATAAAGGCTCCCGCCTGCCGCCAGCGTCTGGCAGCACCCGGCAAACTTTATGCCCGTCCCGTCGCCAAAGCCCTCCGGCGTAATTGCCGGAGGGCTTTTCCTGTTCATTTTCTTCTTCTGCTCCGCTGGCCCTTGTGGGCCATCCAGCCTTCTTTTTCGTAATCGCCCCGGTTCACCTTGTCCCGGTAGATCGCGTTTTTGGTGTACTCCTTCTCGGTTTTCAGCCGGCCTTTCCACTCCCGGTACTTTTCGCACCGGTCATGGCACGTCGGGGATCTCCCTGGGCAGTCCGGCTTGCAGCACCACTCGGTCATACCGGCACCTCCGGTTTCCCGGCCGCCGCCCAGTAGCCATAGCTCAGCTCTTTGCGGCCCCATTTCCGTGCCGCCGCATTGTAGCGGCACAGCGCATGTACATCTTCCTGCAGCGCATCCATCTCCGTCTTTTCCGGCTCTTTCGCACTCACGTTCTTCAGCTCCGAAAAGCCTTCCCGCTTCTTCCGGTCCGCTCCTTTCGGGATCCGGATCGGACGCTCCTCTTTCCGGCGCTCCACACACGTCACGCCCAGGCGCTTATTGTGCCCGGCCCGGTGGGCATTCGGTGCGTCCTCTGCCCGGATAAAAAAGCCTTTTTCCACCAGCTCCACCGCGGTGCCTTCGCACACCACCCGGCCGTCGGCGTCCGTCATCCGGTACACCCACACCTTCCGGGTCGTCCCGCCGGGCGGCGCTATCTTTTTTGCCACCGGCCGGATTTCTTCCCGCTCCACCTTCCATTTTCGGGGCCGGATGCCCTTCAGGTGCTGCTTGGCCCACAGGCGGCTCACGTCATCGCTCCGTGAAAAAACGCCATCCGCTACCAGCTGTCCCGCCTTGCCTTTGTAGGCCAGCTCCCCGGTCTTTGCGTCGTACAGGCTGTAGATGTACTTCATCTGTCCCGCACCTCTCGCAGTTCTTCCCACGCATCCTTCCAGCACAGCCGCCCGAATACCTGCTCCGCTTTCCGCCGGGCTTCCGGGCCGTCCATCTCTCGCATCTGCTGGTTCTTGTACTGCTCAAACCCGACGCAGCATGCAGCAAAGTCCCGCACCTCCGGTACCTGCGAGCCGATTTTTGCTGCCAGCAGCCTGCAAAACCGCTTGCGCGTGATCTTTCTCTTGTCCTTGCTCATACTTTTCCTCCGTACAGTTCAAACTCCACGCCGTCCTCGGTGATCAGCGCCCCGCCGTCCAGGATCTCCGTGATCTGCCGCAGCCGCTCCACCGTGATTTTCCGTGTCCCGCCGGGCTCCGTCCACTTCTTCGCCGTCTGCGTTTTCACACCCGTCCGCTCCGCCAGCTTCCACGCCGTCAGTCCCCGGTACTGCATTGCCTCCGTCAGTGTCATCTCGTCCGTCTCCTTTGCCAGCTGTCCGGTGTGCCGTACTGCAGCGCGGTCTGGATGCGCTTTTCCACCTCGGCCGGTGCCAGCGGCAGCGCTTTCGGCGCGCACATCCGTCGCACCTCGTTCCGCACCTGCCGGGTGCGCATCTCCCGCATGGCCTGCTCCTCATGCATCCGGTAGCCCCAGATCTCTTTCTGGTCCGGCCGGTCCAGCACCTCCACGTCGGTCTTGTACGCGCTGGTGCACGACCGTCGGAACCACTCCATGGCCACGTCCACGCCTTCCTCCAGCACCCACTGGTTCAGCTGCCGGTAATTCGCCAGCACTTCTTCGTGCAGGCGGTTCAGCCGCTCCGCACCAAAGCCCAGCACCTCGGCGCAGGCAATGGCGCACACCCGCCACTCCAGTGTGGCCGCGCTGTCCACGGCTCCCTGCATTTTCCACTCTTTGTGCGACCTTGCCCGGCCTTTGGCCATCGGGATGTGCAGCTCCCACACCGTGCCCTCCGGCATCTGGCTGTGCATCCAGGCTTCCGCCTTCCGCAGCGGCTCGTGCTTCCGGCTTGCCGGTCGGGTCATGATCTCCAGCACCTTGCCGTTCACTTCGTCCCGCACCGCGTTCACTTTTTTCTGCCGTTCTTTGCCAATGCCAAATTTTTCGTTCAGGGCAATGGTCACGCATGCGTGGGTAAAATCAGTGGCGTTTTTCTGCGCCAGCGTGATGCTGTCCTCCAGGCTCAACTTGCTTTTGCTCACAGCTTCTTCACCGCCTTCCGGTATCTCTCATACAGCTGCATCCACTCGTCCAGGCTCAGGCTCTTGTCCACCGAGGCAGCCTCCAGCACCTTGTGTGCGTCGCTCTCCCTGCTGCCCGGGTTCTGCCAGTCCAGCTTCTCAAGCGCCTCGTCCAGCTGCTGCCGGTACTCCTCCAGTGTCATTCGTCCTGCTCCTCTCCCTGCCGCGTCAGCAGCTCCGTCATAAATGCCGCCTCTTTGCCCTCAAACCGCTGCGCCGCCTTTGCCTCTCCGTTCAACAGAACCAGCAACGTGTCCTCCATCATCTTCCCAAATTCTTTGCAGCACTGTCCGCGCAGCCGCTGCGGCACATCTCGCAGGCTGCTTGCCGCCATCCCGCAAAATCCCGCCGTCAGCACCTCCAAAACATCTTTCTCGCTGCATTCTTTTCCTTTTACGTTGGTCAGGACTTTTCCGCCCGGCACCGTCCTCACCGTGATCTCGATCGTACCCTTCATAGTTCTGCTCCTTTTCTCTTCACGGTTCCCCGTGGTCGTTCGCCCAGGAAAACACCAGTGCTTTTGCCTCTTCCAGCTTTTCGCACAGGCCCTTCACGGCAGCTTCCTGCTCCCCGCCGGGCAGCTCCTCTACCGCTTTCAGCGCGTCCCGCGTGTCCCGTACGATTTCTTCTTTGTGATAGTGCACGGCTGCCAGCAGTGTCACCACCGACGTCTTTACAGTGTCTTTTTGCATTTGCCAAGCTCCTCCACATGGTACACCCGGAAGTCGTCGCACTCCGGGTGCTGCTCCCGTGCCAGCTCCAGCGCTCTGGCTTTGGCCACGCCCTGGCTGCTGCCGCCCACCAGCAAGGCCGTCTGCAGCCGCAGCGGGTAGCCGTCCCGGCTCATCTCAATGTGCACACGGTAACGCATCCTGCTCACCCCACCTTCCGCTTTCCGGCTTTCACGGTGTTCTCCGGCTGCCGGTGCGCACGGTTTCCGGCCTTTTCCTCCTGCTCCTGGGCCGCAAAGCCCAGCCGCATAAAAAGCCCGGCCGCCAGCACCAGCACCATGGCCGTCACAAACTGCCCGTCCGTGATGGGTGCACCCACCTGAGCGTTGCCTTCCAGCCCCATGCCGCACAGCAGTCCGGCGCAAAGGCTCCCAGCCGCCAGCCAGTGCCATACCGTCGATTTGATTTTCATTGCAAAATACCTCCGTTTGCGTTATACTTCTGGTGATAGCGGCTCTTGTCAGATCGCTTTCACTCGGAGCCCGCCGGTGTTCTCAGCACCGGCGGGCTTTTTGTTTTGCTCTACCTCCGGGAAAAACAGCTCCCCGATTTCTTCCTGCCCGATCTCCAGCAGCTCACACACCGCCTCGATCTCGTCACTCTGCCACCGCTGGCGGCCGTTCAACCGGCTGGAGAGTGCATACGCCGACATCCCGACGCCCGCCGCCACTTCCTTGTCCCGGTACCCGCAGGCCCGGAACCGCGCCCGCAGCCTCCAGTATGGGATCTGCATAAAGGTCCCCCGGATCTTCGCTTCCCGCATCCGTCACTCCTCCTGCTCTGTGATGGTCTGCAGCACCCGCTGCAGCCGTTCGGCCGCGCACCGCGCATCCTGCGCCATATACACGCAGTCGCTGTCCTCTTTGTCCAACCGGTCCATCAGCTGCTTGCACGTCGTGATCAGCTCGTCGCACATCGCACCTGCGGCCTCCACCATCCACTTGCTGCTCAGCAGCATCGGCCGTCCGGTCTCGGTGGGCTTCTCCCCGGTCGGCACCAGCCGCCCCGCCGGGGCATTGTTCCGGTCGGTCATTCCTCCTCACCTCCCAGTCGGATGCCCCACTCGTTGCAGATGGTCTCGCACACCGGCTTTGCAAAGCCGATCAGCTCATCCCCGCGTGCAGCCGCCAGCACTGCTGTGCCCACGATGCCGCTCATATAGCCGTACTGGTACAGATTCATCGCCTTCCAGTTTACCGGCAGCTCCTGCAGCAGGCCTTCCTCGTTCACGATCAGCTTGATGCTGTCCACCGGCTCCCGTGCCCAGTCCGGTTCCAGGCAGCTGTCTGCCGTCTCGATCAGCCCGCCCACCAGTTGCTGGAGCGTCTCCAGCTTGCAGGTGTCTCCGTCGTTGCACCGGATCAGGCGGCCCGGGGCATCCGCTGGCAGGTAGATCATGTACCGAGCGGTCATATTTCCAACACCCCCTCCTGTTCCAGCACCATGTTCATGATGCAGTTCAAGCGGTCCATCATCTTCTCCACTTCCAGGGCCACACACTCGGCGTCGCTGTCCTCCCGGTCCAGCTCCGCCCGGAGCTTCCGGCACAACCTCTTGCCCTCGTTGGCCATGTTGGCCCCGGCCTCCAGCAGGTACAAGTTGCTGTCCTTCAAGGCCAGCTCCTGGGTCAGCTCCTCCGGGGTCGTCTCTTCCGGGGACGTCTCCTTGGCCTGGTGCAGGTACTCCAGCTCCGCCATGGCATTCTTCAGCTTCTTGATCCGCTCTGCGGCCCGGTTGCGGTTCGCCACCTGCACATAGCCTTCGTCCATCACCTTGTCCGGGTCCATAGCCCTCAGGGCATCCTGGGCCCCATCGTACTCGCTCCGCTCTACGTCTAGCTGCTCCAGCAGCATCTGCCGCAAGTCCTCTCTTGCCTCTGCATTCATGTCCTTGTCCTCCTTACTTCCAGTCCTGTGCGTCAAAGTCCTTCAGCGCACATTCCATCTCGTATCTCCGGTCCCTTGCAGCTTTCCGCACCCTCACCCGGGCGTCGGTCTCCGGCAGCAGCCCGTCCGGGTCCAGCCGCTTCAGTTCCTCGTTCAGCAGGTCAATCTGCTGTTCTGCCACTACCAGCTCGTGCTCCATCAGCTGGCGGATGATCCGCAGCGTGTTGTACTTCATCTTGTTTTCCTCCTTATTTTTCATCCCACAGGTCCAGCCCGGTAACTGCCAGCAGTACGCCAAAAAGCACCATTGGCGGCCAGTCCATCCACCATCCTACGTTAAACACCACTGTCCCGATGGCTTCGATCAGCAGTGCCCACAACATCCTGCGGTTCATGCGCTCTTTTCCGGCTTGTCCGGCTCGTCCTCGTGCAGCTGCGCTGCATCTGCCAGGCCCCTTGCATATCCCAGGGCCATGGCCTGCATCGGGTCCGGCAGCTTTGCCGCCGTGGTCAGCAGCTCCACCATGCGTTTGGTTTCCTGATTGTCAGTCATCATGATTTTTGCACCATCCCTTCATTGACTTAGGCGGTTTATGTTTCGCCTATGGCTACAGTATATTCTCCTATGGTGATTTTGTCAAGTTTTTTCTCTATAAAACTTGTCATTGGATATTTTTTGTGTTAATCTATAGAAAAGGAGGTGATAATCATGAATGAACGATTGCGTGACCTGCGAAAAGCTCTCGGCTTGACCCAAAGTGAACTTGGAGAAAAGGTCGGCATCGGCGGCGCCGCTATTTCCAAAATCGAAAAGGGTGACCGTGGCCTGACTGAAACGCTTCTTCGTGCGATCTGCCGGGAATTTAACGTCAACGAGGAATGGCTGCGGCATGGCAGCGGCGAAATGTTCTCCCAGCATTCCGCCGATCTGGTGGAGCAGATGGCCCGGCAGTACGGCCTTGGCCTGTATGGGGAGCAGCTTCTTGCCACCTATCTGCAGCTTTCCGACGCTGACAAAAAAGCTGTGGAGCGTTTCGTGGCACAGCTTACCGCCAACGTCCAGCAGGCTGAGGATACGCACTCTGCGCCAAAGGGGGGAGAGCTCCTGGCTCAGTAGTCTTTTACCGTCAGGCCTTGCGGTGCAGGTAACCGATCAAAAAAAGAGGGAGCACCCCACCGGGTGCCTCCTCTTTTTTGTTGCCTGTGCAACAAAACATTTCCCACATCTTCCTTCTCCCCCGGTTTTCTTCTATACTCAAGTAAAAACCTTGGAGGAGATACCTTTGCTTTTGTACTATATCATTGGTGGCTCTGCCGTCTTTTCTCTGATTGCTGGCTATCTATGGGGTAACAATACCGGACACCAGCAGGAGCAGCATTCCCGAGAAGCAGCCGCCGTCAAGTTGGATGCTGAAATCGCACAGAAAAAGCAATGGATCGAGAAGCTGACAGAATCCTACGAAGCTCACAAAAAACTCGAGAAGAGTGCCGAAATAAACCTCAATCTTGAAACCGAACGGCTTTTAAAAATTAGGGATCAACAGCTTCTTGCCCGGCAAAAAGACTATTCTCAGAAGATTGCTTCATTAGATGACACAATTTCAAGAAAGAAGCAGGAAATCGACCGTCTTAATGCAATGGCAGCGGATGCTCGTAATCATCTGGATATTCACCGTCAGCAAGCCTTAGCTTCTCGTATGGCGGACCTTAATTGTCAGGAACGTTTTCTTGCTGAACGTGAAAAGCAATTAAAGGATGATATTGATAGTCAAAACCGTTTCCTTGCTGAACGTGAAAAAAAATTAAAGGAAAATCAAGCCATGTTGGATTCCATTCTGCATGCAGAACACTCCAATACGCCTTACTTTGCCAAACAATTTGCCGACTGCCTTTATTTGATGGATTTGAAAGCAGCTTCTGATCTGGAAGGTAAAACACGTCCTGCATTTACCGCCGCTGAAAAAGTTCGTGAGATCTCCGCTCAAAAACGCACTCTCCAAGAGCAGTGCAAACTGCTTGAGTATCAGCTTTCCCTTTATGAAAGTATGTTTCCTTGGCTTTCTGAGTTTAAAGAGATCAGTGCAGACGATCTGGCATCTGTCGCAAACATTGCTGCTGCTGCTCCAGAAAGCGAATATTCAACATTGAAAAATTGGCTTTCTCCGCAGGAGTACCAGACCCTTTCGGAAATAGACAGGCTTCAGCTTGCACTTGATCGGTATGCTAACCGGAAAAAAAGCAATTGGCAAATTGGCATCGAGTACGAACGTTATGTTGGCTACTGTTACGAGCAAAAAGGTTATAAGGTTCGCTATTTCGGAGCAACTGAAGGTCTCGAAGATATGGGACGTGACCTGATCGTTTCAAAAGGCAAAAAGATTTTTGTCATTCAGTGTAAACGCTGGGCTAGTGAAAAAACCATTCACGAAAAGCATATCTTTCAGCTTTATGGAACGACTATTTTGCAGGTAATGGAACACCCTGGATATCTGGTTTCCGGAATATTTGTCACCACAACTTCCCTTTCTTCCCTTGCAAAATCTTGTGCCGATTATCTTCATATTTCTGTCGCTGAAAAATTTCCCCTCAAACCATATCCGCTTATCAAGTGCAACATTTCCAGAGATGGCGACAAAATTTATCATCTTCCGTTCGATCAGCAATATGATCGTGTAATTATAAACCCATCTGACGGTGATTGTTATGTGTCCACCGTCCAAGAAGCCGAATCAAAGGGATTTCGCCACGCTTGGAGATGGCACGGTTCTTAATTTCAAATTGTTACAGCTGCGGAATATCTGTATTTTGATCTTCAAACGCACAGACCCCTCCAGCTGTTCCCATCCGAGGGCAAAGCAAAAGCCCCCTCAGCTGTTCCCAGCCGAGGGGGCCTCTGCCAACCGTCAAATCTGCCCAAAAGAAAAGTAGGAGGTATCATGCAGAGCACGGGGCTTCACCCGTCGCTCCGTTTGTAGTATAAGCTGTTTTGGAGTTTCGCGCAACCCGTCAAAAAAAGAGTGCCCGGCAGTGGTACGATGCACCGCCGGGCTGTAACAAGGAGTAAAATACGAATTCCACTCGCGCCTGCCCTTGTATTGTAGCACGCTTTAGGCAGACGCGCAACCTGTATACCTGGAGGTGTGCAAAGCATGAAAAAGCGTACAAACACCGCTGTCTGGATCGAAAAAGAAAACCGCTGGTGCGTCTCCGTGCAGAAAAACGGCCAGCGAAAGCGCTTCTACAGCGGCACGCCCGGCCGCACCGGCCAGCGCGAAGCCAACGCCAAGGCCGACGCCTGGCTTGATGACAACATCCACGACGGCCGCAAAAAAATCTCTGCCCTGTATGCCGAGTGGCTGGAGGATATTTCTCTCACCTGCGGCACCTCCTATCTTGATCAGTGCACCCGGTATGGAGCCAACTACATTCTGCCGGTCATCGGGGAGCTGCGCATCGACGAGCTCACCGAGGGCGATCTGCAAAAGTGCATCAACCTGTCCTTTAAAAAGCGCTGCCTGCGCAAAGACTATAAACCGCGCCAGACAAGCACCGAACCTCTGAGCCGTAAGACCCTTATGACGATCCGCGCCACCGAGACCCGCTTTGTCAAGTGGTGCCGCCATAATAAGTACACCGCCCTGAATCCGGAAGACCTCGCCATTCCCAAAAATGCCCGCACCGGGGAACGAAGCATTCTGCAGCCCGCTGCACTGCAGGTACTGTTCAGCGTGAGCACCCGCCTGTACTACAAACGCCGTGTTTTTGACGAGTATATTTACGCCTACCGCTTTGCGGTCACTACCGGCCTTCGCCCCGGTGAGCTCGTCGGCCTGTGGTACGGTGACATCAAAGGCAACACCGTTAACCTCCGCCGCAGCATCAACGTTTTTGATGAGCAGACCACCGGCAAAAACGAGAACGCCATTCGCTCCTTTGACATGAGCGCCGAGGCCCGCGAAGCCTACACCGCACAGGTGCAGCTGCTCAAGTCCAGCGGCGTCCGCCTCAACTATAACACGCCCTTGTTCCAGCTCCCGGATCAGGACACGCTTTCCAAGCGCTGGCGCAAGTATCAGCACGACAACGGCATTGACCCGCCTGTCTCTCTCTATGAGATGCGCCACACCTTTGTCAGTGTCGAGAGCGGCCTGCTCACCGACAGCCAGCTCAAGATGCTGGTCGGCCACAGCAAAAACATGGACACCGCCGGGGTCTACTGCCACGAGCTTCAGGGCCAGCGCGAGGATCTGGCTGTCGCCACCACCGCCGCCTTCCGCAAAGCCGTCGGCACCGCCCCCGACAGCACAACCGGCTGATTCCCCTGTTTTGGTTACACTTTTGGTTACACTTTTTCTTGTGCGCTCCAACCTTCACTTGTTTCCCCGCTCAACTTGTTGTGCATTATTATTCGTCGTTTCGTCATTTTGCGCATTGTCTTTTCAGCGCGCAAAATAACTCTACCTGTTCGACTCCCATCGCCTCCACCAAAAACAGAACTCCCCTGCCGCGCTGCGGTGGGGGAGTTCTTGTTTTTGTGGTCCCGGCGATGAGGAGGCGAACAGCACGCCCCTGCGCAGCAGGGGCAGCAATCAGCCCAGTGGGCTGTTGCTGAGTACGCGGGTCCCAGTCCCAACTATCCGGAATGTCTACTGGGGTAGTGTTATCTGGCAAAGTTCCGGTTTTTACGAAATAGCGTTATAAATAGAATTTTTCCAGATATTTCACCCCAGTAGAGGTTTGCGAAAGCATCCAGTTTTTTCTGTACGCAAAAACGCCCCATCTGCCAGATATTGCAGTCTGACAGACGGGGCGTTCTCTGTTCACTTAAGGCGGTTTACAGTTCTCCGCGGCCGGAAAGCGCACGGTAAAGAGTGGTCTCGTCGGTATACTCCAGGCTTGCACCCACCGGCAGACCGTAGGCCAGACGGGTGGTCTTGATGCCCAACGGCTTGATGAGCTTGGCCAGATACATGGCGGTTGCCTCCCCCTCTACGGTGGGGTTCATGGCCATGATCACTTCCTTGACCTTGCCGTCACCCAAACGGGCCAGCAGTTCCTTCACGCTGAGCTGCTCGGCCCCGATGCCGTCCATGGGGCTGATCAGGCCGTGCAGCACATGATACAGGCCGTGGTACTCCCGGGTGCGCTCAAACGCCTGCACATCCCGCGGCGTTTCCACCACGCAGATGACCGACGTGTCCCGCTTGGCGCTGGCGCAGATGGGGCAGATCTCGGCCTCGGTGTAGTTCTGGCAGATGCGGCAGCGGTGGAGCTTGGTGTGCGCGTTCTGGATGGCCGAAGCCAGGGCCGCCGCGTCCTCATCGGACATGCTCAACACCTGATAGGCCATGCGGGTCGCGCCTTTGCGCCCGATGCCCGGAAACTTGCCGAACTCTTCGATCAGCTTTTCCAGCGGGGCAGCATTGTAGCCCATGTTCTTCCCTCCAGCCGGATCAGAGACCCGGAATGTTCATGCCGCCGGTCAGCTTGCCCATCTCGGCCTCGGCGGTCTCGTCCACCTGCTTGACGGTGGCGTTGACGGCAGCAGCCACCAGATCTTCCAGCATCTCGATGTCATCCGGGTCCACAGCTTCGGGCTTGATGGTGATGGCCAGCACCTCGTGCTTGCCGTTCATCTTCACGGTGACCATTTCACCGGAGGCACTGCCGGTGTACTCGGCGGCTTCCAGCTCGGCCTGCTTGGCCTTCATGTCCTCCTGCATCTTCTGGGCCTGACGCATCAGGGCGTTCATATCGGGGCGGCCAAAGCCTGCGGGCATTCTTGCTTTCATAGTTTGTTCTCCTTTGTCTTATCGGTTGAAAAGCCTTCCCCCAAAGGGGAAGCCTTATTTCTGTTTTCGGGCGGTGTCCTCAATGGACACATCCAGCCCCAGCTTTTCCAGTGCGTGGAGCGACTGTTCCGCGTTGGACACGGCTTTCCCTGCGGTTCTGGGCTCGTAGGGGCCGATGGGGATCGCCTTGCCGGACACCTGCAAGATGAGCTTTTTGATCAGCCGCTGGCTGTCCTTATTGGCCCGGATGAAATCGCGGAAGGTCTTGCCGCCGTCGATGAGCACCCGGGTACCGTCAAAGTACGCCTTGGATTTGCGCAGATAACTGTACAGCATGGGGTCCACTTCCTGCAGCTTCTGGGTGATCTGTGTCCACTCCGGGTATGGGGCCAGACTGCCCGCTGCCGGTCTGGGCTGTGCGGGAGCGGCTTCCTGCTTCGGGGCCGGGGCCGTTGTCTGCAGCGCAGGAGACAGTTCCTCGCGGGGCGGCGGCACGGGCCGTGCCGGTGCGGAGGGTTCCTCCCAGGGCAGCGCTTCCCCGCCCTGCACGGGCGGTTCTTCCGGCAACGGCGGCAGCTCTTCGGCCTGCACGGGCACCTGCACAGATGCAGGTTCCTGTGTCGGCTCCGGTGCGGACTGCACCGGCTCTGCCGCAGGCTGCAGCGGTTCCGGCAGCGGGGCAGGTTCCACGACCGGCTGCTGTACGGGAGCCTGCTGTACCGGTGCGCTCACAAAGGGCTGCACCGCCGGAGCCGAAGCAAACGGCTGCACGGCAGCGGGCTGTGCGGCACGGGCGACCGGTGCTGCCTGCACTGGTACGGTCTGCCGCTGCTGCGGCGGTTCCGACAGGCTGAACAGCGCCAGTTCCAGCTCAATGCGCTGGTCACTGCCGCGGGTCATGTGCTCCAGTGCCGTGCCCAGGGTGCGGATGGCCCGGATGGCCTCCCGCTGGCCCAGCTGCGGGCCTTTTTCCAGATACTGCGCCTCCTCTTCCGGTGACACACCGGAGAGCAGTGCCTGCCCGCCGGGCAAAGCCGCCAGCATCAGGGCGCGGTAGTGGGCGATGAGTTCTTCGGTCAGGCGTTTAACGTCCACCGACTGCTGCCGCAGCTGGGCCAGCTGGGTCAGTGCGGCGGCTCCGTCCTGCGCTTCCAGCGCGTCGGAGATGCGAAACAAATAGCTGCGGTCGGTCACACCGGCCATGCGGCGCACCACGTCCGCGTCGATCTTTGCCGTGACGCCTGCGCAGGTGTCCAGAATGGACAACGCATCGCGCAGGGCACCGTCGGCCAGGCGGGCGATCAGCTCCGCGCCGTCCGATGTCAGTTCCAAGTGCTCTTCCCCGGCGATATACTCCACCCGCTGTGCGATGTCCTCCGGCCCGATGCGGGTAAAATCATACCGCTGGCAGCGGGACAGGATGGTGGCCGGCACCTTCTGGATCTCGGTGGTGGCCAGAATAAAAATGACATGGGCCGGCGGTTCTTCCAGCGTCTTGAGCAGCGCATTGAAGGCCGCCGTGGACAGCATGTGCACCTCGTCGATGATGTATACCTTATACTGGCAGGCGCTGGGGGTGTAGGCAGTCTCATCCCGCAGGTCACGGATATCGTCCACGCCGTTGTTGGATGCGGCGTCCATCTCCACCACATCCAGAATGCTGCCGTTGTCGATGCCCTTGCAGATCTCGCACTCGCCGCAGGGGTCGCCGTTCTGCGGGTGCAGGCAGTTGACCGCCTTGGCAAAGATCTTGGCGCAGGTGGTCTTGCCGGTGCCGCGCACGCCGGTGAACAGGTAGGCGTGGCCCACACGGCCGGTGGCGATCTGATTGCGCAGGGCCGTCACGATGCCGCGCTGACCCACCACATCTTCAAACCGCTGGGGTCTCCACTTGCGGTACAGGGCTCGATACATGAGCAGCACTCCCCTTTCCGGACAAAATCGGCAATAAAAAAGGACAGCGCATGACGGGGTTTTGTCCCCGCCCTGCGTAGCTCGGCATACGGATGCAGGCTGTCTGAAACGCACAGAGCACACCGCTTAAGGCTGCTTGGTTCCCCACCTGACCTGGTTCACAGCGGCTCCATCGTACAGGACCCGCATCCGTATGCCGAACCACGCCGCAGGCGCTGTCCGACGCACTTTTCTGAGTGCTTGAATATTGTACCACAAACGCAGGCAGAATTCAAGAGGGAGACAAAAAAGGACCCCGGAAGCATCCGCAGACACTTCCGGGGCCCTCAGGTTCAATTCAGCTCAAATGGGTGCGATCAGGACTGGCAGGCAGTGATCAGGCTCATCTTGTAGACCTCGTCAGCGTTGCAGCCGCGGGACAGGTCGTTGATGGGAGCGTTCAGGCCCTGCAGGATGGGGCCGTAGGCAG